>Ga0306924_10001712_pt1 | contig 20280 bp, 17 predicted proteins | sample sta12Can44000111_FD_203756 | JGI IMG/M metagenome (GOLD analysis project Ga0306924, IMG submission 203756) | Lab enrichment of tropical soil microbial communities from Luquillo Experimental Forest, Puerto Rico - statanox.12C.anox.44.000.111 (v2)... | ecosystem: Environmental > Terrestrial >...
CCTGGGGCTTGTATCAGGTGGCTGGAAACGCGTTCGAATGGGTCGAGGACTGCTGGAACGACAACTACGACAAGCCTGCCAAGTACGGGATCCGCTTGGCGGAAAACTGGGCCGACCGCAGTGACGAGGACGTTCACGCGGGCGGATGCAGCCGCCGCGTGCGGCGTGGGGGAAGCTGGAGCAATCCCCCGAGATTCCTGCGCGCCGCCTTCCGCGAGTGGAAGGAGCCGAAGTACCGCGCCTCGAATACGAGCCTGCGGGTCGCGCGCACGCTCAATCAATAGCTCTAGAGCCGGATGGCTTTTCTTCGAATCGTCATCCTGCTCTGTCGTTTTGTTTGAGCATGTCCTTTTTCGCAAAACCGGTTCCACTTTTGCGGGACATGCTCTGGGCGAGCCTGCAAAATAGAAACCGGCGGCACTGCGTGCCGCCGGTTATCGTGTAGCTCTCGTCGGGCGAGTGAGCGGCGCTTACATGTCGTCCGGCGTAGGAGTTGCCGGGGTGCGAGCGGGCTCGACTGGCGTCTTTGCCGCCGGCGGGGTCTTCGCCGCCGGTGCCGGCCGCGTGACCGCAGCCGCTTCTGCGTAGTGCGGGTTCTCGAACTGCACGCGGCGGTTGCGCTCGTTATTGGGGTCGTCCGGCAGCAGGAGCTGGGTCTTGCCGTGACCCACGGCTTTGAGCCGGCTCGGATCGATCCCGTGCTCCTTGATGAAATACTGCCGCGTGGCTTCTGCACGCTGCTGCGACAGAACGCGGTTGTACTCGGCCCCACCCACGGCATCGGTGTGGCCATGGATGATAATGGTCGAGCTCGCCACCCTCGGATTGGTGAGGGCTTCGGCCACCTTGTCGAGCTGCGTGCGTGCCTCAGTGGTCAGCTCTGCCGAATTGAAGGCGAACACGATCTGCTGATCGAAGGAGCCAGGCCGGACCGCGCTTGCCGTCACCGTGATGCCGCGCATGCGCCGGGGGGCCGATGGGAGCGTACATCCCGGATCGAGCGCGCAAACCATCTGGTCGACCGACAGCTCCTCGGCCGACGCCGCTGGCGCGCCGAGCGCCACGGCCAGGCCGCAAAGCAGCAGACTTGAAAAGCAGGTGTATTTTTTGGCCATAGCTGTGCCTCCGTCGTGGGGGTGTTGTTCCTAGCCGTTGTCGATGTCAGCACCCTAGCGATGTCTCTGCAGCTGCGCAGTGATAGACGTCACAAAAGGGCGTTTCTCTCCGGCCAAATCCGAATCTTGCCGCCGCCTGCCTTTGCCTCCCCTTTCGGGGATGCCGAACTGCAACGGTCTGACGGGCGCAGCCAAGACAGCCAAGCAGATACCACCGGGCAAATCTCGTCAACTCCGTCCGTTAAGCCAGCACCGGAAAGTGGAGCAGACCGCGTACCGCGGCAGGGGTGAGGCTTGCGTCCCCGGGACGGCGGCCGGGCCGCATGCCTTTTTCGGCCGCAACACACTCCGTCTTTTGGTAGCAGGAATGGGCGTTGCGGTTCAAAATTGTTGATCGGGCTCGCGGGTGCGGCGCCGAGTTCCAGGAGAGCCGCGCCTCCGGCAGAGAGAAGGAGGCATTTTTGCAACAGGGGCGCGCGAAAGAGGCTGTTAACGATACGGTCTGTATACAGAAAGGGCCATCTCTGGTTAACCTTATGGCACGTTGGGGTAGGTTGTACGGGGGGCTTCCGCATGAGACGCAGTCTCATTCTGGCGATCAGCGTTTTGACGCTTACCGCCATCTTCGAGCCGCTGTTTGCTGCCGAAATGGAGACCCCGGGCGAACGGGCGGCGCCCCCTTCCGAGCGCGAGCGGGCGGCACCTCCTGCCGAGCGCGAGCGGCCGGCGCGGCCTGCCCGTGAGCGGAGGCCGGCGCGCACGGCGCCCGAGCGAACCCAGACGGCACAGACCAGCAGCTTTACCGGAACGCAGGCGGGCGGCTTCGGGGGCGGCAACGTGGGCGGCGGCGCATTTGCCGATCCGATCTGCCTGACTAGCTTCGGGCTGAACAACGGCTGCACGGGCGCACCATTCAGCCAGTCGCTCACGAAGACGGGCGGCCGGGGCGGCGCCGTGGTCCAATGGACCGTGCCGGTGACCCCATGGATCGTGGTCGGCGTTCTGGGCGACCTTTCGTTCGGCAACAACTCGGTCACCCAGACGCAGAACAACTACTATTCCGATCCCACGTCTTTCGGCTTTGTGACCACGGAAACCATCCAGAACACCGTCACCGAGCGCACCAGCGGCTCGGCCCGCCTCAAGGCCGGTTTCGTGGTTCCACTGGGCTATACAAGCCTCATGCCCTACACCACCGTGGGTTGGACCCGCGCCCAGATCCAGGGCACGTTCACGTACGCGGCGAGCAACTACAACACTTTTGCTGTTGGATGCCCCGCTTTCAGCTCGTGCTCGACAAACGCGGCAAGCGCGGTCAATTACACCGCGAATCGGAATGGCGTTGTTTGGGGCTTCGGCGTGGAGATGCCGATCCCCGCCTTCGGGCCCGGGGTGGTGCTTGTGCTTGATTACAGCCGCTCGCAGTTCGGAAGCTTCGACGTGAGCCTCCCCGTAGCAGTTACGTCGCCTTGCTTCACGACCAGGTCTTGCAGCACCGTCGATATCGGCCACTTCTCCGACGTAAGCTTCAACACGTTCTCCGTCGGCGCAAGGTTCAAGTTCTTCTGAGGCTAAGCATCTGCGGCCGCCGGCACCACCGGCGGTCGCGCTGCTTTGGCGCGCCGTCATTACTAATCACGTGTTTTTGCCCTGCGCCCGCATGGGGTAGGGCTCGACAAGCGCAACCGGCATCAACACTATAGCCTCCGCATGCGGCGGCCGCGCCCGTTCGCGCGTCGGCCGATCCGAACGGCGCCGAACTCGCTCGCGCTGTCGCGATATCGGCAATTCCTAGTCCTCGCGGGTGGAGCAATGGCAGCAGGACGCACCAGCTTGCAGGTCATCGGCGCGTTGCTTTTGATGATGGCGGCGCTGTGGTCGGCTCCTTGTGCCGGGGCTGATTTCCAGGAATACGTGGAGCGCTACGGCGAGCTCTTCGATGCCGGGAACTACGACGCGGCGCTCGCCGAAGCACGCAGGTTCGAGGCTGCCGCGCGGGCGCAGCACGGCAGTCGGCACGAAAGCTATGCCGGAGCGCTCTATCTCGAAGCGAGAGCGCTTTACGTGCTCGGCAAATATCCCGAGGCTGAGAAGCTCTACAAGACCGCGCTTCGGATCTTCGAAAAGGCCGTGCCAAACGCCTACTCGATGCGGGACCTCGCCAGGACGCTCAACGGGCTCGGTCGCGTCTACGAGCATGAGGGACGCTATGCCGAGGCGCAGAGCGTGCAGCAGCGTGCCCTGAGCGTCATCGAGGGCGCGCCGTCGGCCGACCAATTCGTCGTGAGCGAGGCGCTCGAGGACATGGGCAATGCCTATTTCGCCGAGGGCCGCTATGCCGAGGCCGAGGACTATTACAGGCGTGCGCTCGCAATCCGCGAGAAGGGTTCGGACCCGGTGTCGCGGCGCGGGGTGAGCCAGACGCTCAACCTGATCGCGAACGTCTATGGACGCACCGGCCGCTTCGCCGAGGCGGAGCCGCTCATCAAACGCGCCATTGACATCCAGGAGCAGCTCGCCGGCCGCGATCATCCTGACGTCGCAAAAAGCCTCACCAACCTTGCGGAACTCTACCGCCTGACCGGCCGCTACGCCCAGGCCGAGGTATTGCAGCGGCGTGCCCTCGACATCCAGGAGCGGGCGCTTACCCCCGATCATCCGCACGTGGGCGTCACGCTCAACAACCTTGCGCTCACCTATTTCAGCTGGGGACGTTATGCGGATGCCTTGCCGCTCTATGAGCGTTCGGTAGCAACCCAGGAAAAGGCGCTCGGGAGGGAGCATCCGCAGGTTGCGCTCAGCCTGAATAATCTTGGCATCACCTACATGAGGCTGGGGCAGTACGAGGCGGCCGAGCAGGCGCTCAAGCGGGCGCTCGCGATCCGGGAGAAGGTGCTGCCCCAAGACCATCCCGATATTGCTCAGACACTCGGCAATCTCGCGACGGATTACCGTTATGCCGGCAAAGCGGCCGACGGGCTGCCGCTATTGCAGCGCGCCATCGCCATCATGGAGAAGAACTATGGGCCGGATCATCTCAACGTCACCTATGCTCTGACTGCAACCGCGAACGCGGATGTCGCCTTGGGACGCTATGCCGAAGGCGAGCCGTTTGCCCAGCGCTCGCTCTCGATCCGGCAGAAAGCGCTCGGCCCGGACCATACGGACGTCGCCTCGGTGCTCAAGACCCTGGCGCAGATCAGTCTTGGTCTCAATCGCGTTCCGCAGGCTTCCGACTATTCCTGGCGCGCTGTGCAGGTCGCAATCCGCGCGCTGCGCAATGGGAACGCCACCAGCGTCGGTTTCGACCTCGCGAGCCTGCGCGAATATTTCGACGTGCACCTTGCTGTCCTTTATCGCGCGATCTCGGAAGGTCGCGCCGGCCATGATGCTATGGCCGAGGCCTTCGAGGATGCCCAATGGGCAAACGGATCGACCGCGGCAGCGGCGTTGAATCAGATGGCAGCCCGCACCGGAGCCGGAATGGGTGCTTTGGCCGCTCTGGTGCGAAAGCAGCAGGACGAGGCGGCCGAGATCCGCTCGCTCGACAAGACCATCCTGGCCGAGGTGGCCAAGCCCATGGATCGACGCAATCCCGAGCGCGAAGCCCTGGTGCGGGCGCGTCGTGCGGAGCTGCAGTCAGACCTGGCACGCGCGTCAGGGGAGATATCAGAGCAGTTTCCCGACTATGCGGAGCTTGTGAATCCAAAGCCGCTGAGCCCTGGGCAAGCGCAAAAGCTGCTCGCTCCCGGCGAAGCTCTGGTTCTCTTCCACGTCAGCGAGAACGCGAGCTACGTATGGGCGCTGAGCTCGGATCGGATCGTATGGCGAAAGATCGAGCTCTCCCGCAAGGAGCTAGTTGATACCGTCACCAAGCTGCGCGCCGCAGTCGAAAAGGTGGAGATACCGGACAAGAGCATTGCGCGCGCGTTCGATCTCGATCTTGCCTACTTTCTCTACACAAAGCTGCTCGGCCCGGTGGAATCGCTGCTCTTGGGCACGGGCCACCTCATTGTTGTCCCGACCGGAGCGTTGACCGCCCTGCCGCTGCATCTTCTGCTTACTGCGTCGCCGACAGAGAGGCCGGACGCCCGCGATCCGTATTCCGCCTACCGGGCCGCGCCGTGGCTGTTGCGGCGGCATGCGCTCACCGTGCTTCCCTCCGTTTCCAGCCTGAAGGGTCGCGTCGAGGCCAGCACGGCACCGCAGTCCTATATCGGGTTCGGCGATCCGTTGACGCAGGGTCGCCCCGCCGCCGTGCGCGCGCGCGGCGTCACGCGGTCCGTCGTCTCCTACCGCCGGCTTTTCCGCGAAGGGCATGTCGACCTCGTCGGATTGCGAGAGCTCGAGCGCCTCTCGGAAAGCGCCGATGAGCTTCGCGAGATCGCGAAAGAGCTCGGCGCGCCCATCAGCGACGTGAAGCTCGGGACGGATGCCACCGAGCGGGGGGTGAAGAATGCCAAGCTCGATACTTTCCGCATCGTGCATTTTGCCACCCACGCGCTGGTCGCGGGCGAGACCGCAAGCTTCACCGACATGGCGGAGCCGGCCCTGGTGCTCACGCCGCCGCAGGTCCCCTCGGACGAGGATGATGGGCTTCTCACCTCAAGCGAGATTGCTGCAACGCTCAAGCTCGATGCGGACTGGGTGATCCTCTCTGCCTGCAACACCGCAGACGGGGACAAGCCGGGCGCAGAAGCGCTGTCCGGCCTCGCGCGCGCGTTTTTCTACGCGGGCGCCAGATCGCTTCTGGTGTCAAACTGGTATCTCGACACCAAGGCTGCTGTGCAGCTGACGACCCACACTGTGCACTTCATGGAGCAGGAGAAGACGCTGTTGCCCGCGGAGGCGCTTCGCCGCGCGATGCTCGAGTTCCTGGACAGCCCGCAGAGCGCTGATGATCCCTATCCCGGAGTGTGGGCTGCGTTCATGGTCGTGGGCCTGACGCAGCGGCGGGGAAACTAGACGTTCGTCAGCGCACGAACCGCAGCTGCAGCTCAGCAAAGCCAACGGCAAGGTTGAGGCCGACCTGCCCCTGAATCGAGACCGGTTGAAGCGCGACCGTTTGGCCCGATCCGCCAACCAGAATATTGGCGCCAAGCCCGGCACCAATGGTCGCCTCCGCCGTCGCCCCCACATAGGCGCCGGCGAGCTCGCCCCCCCGCAGCGATGTCGGAGCATAGACAAGCCAAACAATGACGCCGCGGCTGGCCGCTCCCAGGTCGAGCCCAAGCTTGGTAATAGTGCCGCTGTACGCCTGGATCGGCGCGGGCACCGAGGGCGTGAAAGTACAGCTGAGCGCCTCCTGTGAGCCGAGGATGACACCGAGCTCAATTGACGTGTGGCACACCAGCGTGCCCGCCTGCACGCGTTCCTGCGCCAGGGCGAAGCTTCCGGCGCCCGCGAGCATCGATGCAATTGAAAGGATCGCGAAAAATGAACGCTTCATAAAGCCCTCCCATAGTTGCCGTCACCTTGGATCATAGCATCGGGGCGGTTGTCGAGGGCTTGAAAAACAGAATAAAGGGAGATGGACATGCGCGCCGGGATCTGTGCTTCGATGCTTGCGGTGGCATTTGCGAGCATCGGCTTGCTCAGGCACCCGCTTGCAGCGCAAGAATTCCCCGCCCGGCCAGTGACCATCATCGTGCCTTCGACCGCCGGCGGCGGCACTGACATCATTGCCCGCATCATCGCCGATGCGCTCGCTCGCCAGCTCGGGCAGGCGTTCGTGATCGAGAACCGGCCCGGCGCCGGCTCGCTGGTTGGAACGGTTGCGGCAGCGAACGCGGCGCCCGACGGCTATACGCTGCTCGCGGGTCTCAACGCCAACATGGCGGTCAATCCGAGCCTGTTTCCGAAGCTGGCCTACGATCCGATCCGCGATTTCGCGCCGGTGGCCATGCTTGCCGAATATCCGTTCGTGGTCGTGGTAAGCAACAAGCTGCCCGTGGGATCGATTGCGGAGCTCGTCGCGCTGGCGAGATCGAAGCCGGGCGAGATCCAATACGCATCGGCCGGCAACGGCACCGGGCAGCAGCTGTCAGTCGAGCTGTTCAAGTTGATGGCGGATGTCGATCTTGCTCACGTGCCCTATCGCGGCGCCGCGCCGGCCTACGCCGATGTGATATCCGGTCGGGTTCCGGTATTTTTCGACAATCTGGCGAGCGGACTGAGCCAGGTGCAGAGCGGCAATGTGCGTGCCCTGGCGGTAACCGGCAGGGATCGATCGGCGCTGTTACCCGGCGTGCCGACGGTCGCCGAATCCGGGATTGCCGGTTACCAATACTCTACCTGGTTCGGACTTTGGGCGCCGCGCAGCACGCCCGAGCCGATCATCGAGAAGCTCTCGGGCGAGGTGCATAGGGCGCTCGCTGATCCCGGCGTGAAGGAACGCATCGCCGCCTCGGCCGGCGAGCCTTCCGCCATGGCGCGCGCCGACATCGAGCCGTTCGTGAAGGCGGAGATCGCAAAGTGGGCCGACGTGATCAGACGCGCCGGGGTGACGGTGCAGTAGGCCAGGAGGTCAGGATGCGTGCGTGGCCGCCTGCTTCTGCGGCCGCGTCATGATCCGCAGCAGCGCGAGCACGGAAAAAAACGTAAGCAGCGACGCGATGAACGTCCATCTCACCCGTTCGTCTGCGTCATGCTCGGCTTTCTGCGCCTCGAACCGCGCCCATGCGAATTGCGCCTTTTCCTTGTCCTCGGCGGCCGTGCGTTCTGCTTCCTCGATCCTTGCGCGCTCAGCCTCGGCACGCGTTCTCTGAACGATGGATTGCTGCCGGCTATCCGCTTCCCGCCAAGCCGTCTGCCGACCTGCACCAACGGGGGCGGCCAATGTCGGTTGGGGATTGAGGAATGGCCGCAGATCTGCCGCGGCAAGAGCAACAGCATCCCTCGCGGACGGCACCGGAGTCGGATGTTTGCTCGCCGGCAGGATCGCAGCCTCCTTTGCGGGACCAGGCGGGGTAACGTCTTTGTTGGCGGCAAGCCTTTCCATATCAACAGCCAGAAAATGGAGATAGCCGCGACCGCTTGGCTCGGCAGTGGCCAACCAGAGATATCCCGCGCCGCCCTCGAGGCGGTAAACGGGCAGACCGAGGCGCAGTGATTCGCGGACGTCGCCAAGATGGTCGATAAGCAGGCGTTGCTCCGACGACGCGCCCGCTTCGGATGCTTCGGGGCTGCCGACGTCCAGCGGTTTCAATTCCAGATCGCCCCACAGCGCGATGACTGCCGTCCTGAAATTTTCCTGCTCCGGAAGCCGGGTCTCGTGCGGGCGGGCGCCGAACCTCGCCGAGAGTCGCTTGATCTCTGCCGCAATATCATCTCTTGCAAAGAACGCCGGCCGGATCTCGCGACTGACATAGGCGATCGAGCCGTCGCGCGCGTGCAGGGTGGCAGTGGCTGACGCAAACGATCCGTGCCTGCCTTTTTCCCGGCTCTCTCGCCGGCACCACGTGTAGGCCGCAAACTCCTCGCTGGCACCGCATTGGAACTCGCGTGGCTCCTGCCAGGAAGCGCCGAGCGCAATGCCGTCGATGACGTAGGGAGAGCCTGCCCATGCCTCGCTGAGGAGCAATTCGGAGCCGATACTGGCGCCTAGAACGCAGAGGGCGAGTGCACGCCGGTACTTTGGCATCACGCTGTTCCGTACTCACATGACGCGCCTATTCTGAAAGGCTATGCTTAACATCGCCCTAATCTGCACTCTGTCGGGAGGCGCGCGACTGTTGACTGGCGGAGATCGAAGTGACTGAACGGAAAGACGCTTCGCGGCCCACGTCGGGAAACCCCGCTGCCATCACCGGACGCGATGGCGCCATCGACTTTGCCGCGAGAACCGCTGCTTCGAACGCGTCCGAGCCGGCAAGCCCCGACGAAAGCGACCGTTTTGCTCGCGTCATCGGAGAAGCCGCGATCGCTTTATGGGGCGATCTGCCGCAGGCCATTCAGGAGCGGCTGTTCGAGCGCGCCGTGGTGCTCGGCCATCACAGCGAACGCGATGAGATGCTACGCGAGCAGTTGGCGAAGTTCCTGCACGACCATCACCGGCGCACCAGCGGGAGCGATTAGGGCGGGGAAAGGCTCAAGCCGCAGCCGCAGGCGTGACAGGTTGCTTGTATTGCTTCAGCCGTGGCATCACTTCGTTCGCGAACAGGGTGAGATTGTCGACCGTATCCGCATGCGTCATCGCGCCCGCATGGCCCATCATCAGCAGGTTGCCCATGCCGCCGCAATATTCGCAAAATTCAACGATCTGTGCGTAGACCTCATCGGGCGTGCCGCAAAAGAGGATACCCGCATCGATCAGCTCCTGCACGCTCGCGGTGCGCATGTCGATCACGCGGCCGTCTTTGGTATAGCTGCGCGGCGGCGTCTGCCCGCGCATGAGCCGCGCGTTATCCTCGACCGAGAAGAAGCCGGGCGGATTGCGGAACGGCACGTGGACGATGGAGCTGGTGCGCGGATAGCTCGCCACCTGCTCGCCCCGCGCGCGCGACTCGCGCTCGTTTGATCCCACCGCGACCAGGCCGAGATAGGCGAAGCGGTCGGCACCAGGCGCGGGCCGTCCCTTGGACATGTAACCCTCGCGGTAGACGTCGTAGAGGCTGCGCGTGTTGTAGCCGGTGCCGAGCGTCGCCATGACGTAGCCGTGCTCGCCGAGCACGCGCGCGTTGCTCTTGCTGCCGGTCGTGCTCCACACCGGCGGGTGCGGCTGCTGCCACGGCCGCGGCCAGATGTTCACCTGGCGGTAGTGAAAATGGTCGCTCTCCCAGTTGAACGGGCCGTCGTGGCTGCTCATTGCCTTGATGATGAAATCATGTGCCTCCCAGAAGCGGTCCATCACGCCGACCGGATTCTGGTTGGAGGCTGCGAACTCGTACGGCACGCCCTTGATGAAGCCCATGTCGAGCCGCCCGCGCGAGATGACGTCGATGGTCGAAAGCTCCTCGGCGACCCGCAGCGGATCGGGCCGATGCCCGATCGGGTAGCCGAGCACGAGCAGGCGGGCGCGCGAGGTCTGCCGCGCCAGGACGGAAAGGCCGACGATCACCGTCGAGGACATGCAGGTCGCGGTCTGGTGATGCTCGTTGAGCATGATGTCGAAGCCAAGCTCGTCGGCAAGCATCCATTCATCGTAATAGCGATGGAAGAGATCGGCGGCGGTCTTCGGATCGCACCTGCGATTGGGCAGATTGACGCGCAGCGAGCCGCCGTGATCGGTCCACGCATCGGGATAGGGCTGCTCGGTGAACTGATAGATTCTCATGTTCACATGACCTGGCAAGTGGCGGCGGACAACTACGTACTATCTCGGTTTGGTTATCATTTGCGGATGGTGAAGGCGAAGAGTTTTTTTGCAAACTCGTCGGGCTGCTCGAGATGCGGGAAATGGCCGGCACCCTCGATGCGCTCGAAACGCGCGCCGGGGATGGCGGCGCAATAAGCCTCGCCATAGCCTTCGCGCAAAATGCGGTCATTGGTGCCCCACAGGAACAGCGTCGGAATGCGAATGCGGTGCAGCCTGCCCTTGAGCTTGGGATCGTGCATGAAGGGGGACCACGCGTAGCGCGCCGTCGCCTCGCGGTTGCGCGCGGCCTTGCGCACGGCCTCCTCCGGCATCGCCTTGTAGTCGTGCCGGGCGGCCGCCGGATCACGCCAGGCAAGCGCGAAGAACTCGCTCTCCGTCATGGCGAAAATGTCGGCAATGTCGCGTTGCTCGCGACCGCCGACCTTGATGCCGACGGGGTTGCAGAGCACGAGGTGGGAGAGCCGGGCGGTGCACTTGATCGCGATCTCCGCCGCGATCCATCCGCCGAGCGAGACGCCGACCAGCGTGATCTCTGCAAGATCGAACGCATGGATGAGGTCGAGATAGAAATAGGCGAGGTCGTCGATGCTATCGAAGGATTTGGGCGCCTCCGAGCCGCCGAACCCGGGATGGACAGGGGCGAGGAGGCGCGCCTGTGCGGCAAGCCGTTCGAGAATGGGAGCGTCAGGGTCGATGCCGATGCCAGGATGCAGGAAAAGGAGAGGGCGGCCCTCGCCACCTTCCATTATTTCGATTTGGATGCCGTTGATGCGGACCGCTCGAACCCCGATTGGCTGTGTCACCGATCCTCCACCGGCGCACCGCTCGCGCCTCCTCGCTCGCGCGACCCGCCGCGCGGCCTCCGACTATAGAGCAAATTTTCGATCGATCGATTCGTAGGGCGAGGCATAGCGCGTCGCGCAAACAAGTGTACGCAGTCTGCGCAAGCTTGACTGCCCTCGCGCGTAAACGCGCGAATACAGGCCCCTGAGAACTTAAAGAGCAGGCGCAATCGTTCCCCGACATTCGCCGAAGCCGATCGAGACAAAGCCCTCGCGGGCGCAGCGTGCGCGCATGATGATGGTGTCGCCGTCTTCCAGAAAGCGTCGCGCTTCGCCCGAGGCGAGCTCGATCGGCTGGCGACCGCCTGCCGAGATCTCAAGCAGGCTGCCGAGCCCCTCGCGCGTATCGCTTGAGATCGTCCCGGTCCCGAACAGGTCGGCTGGACGCAGATTGCAGCCGCCGCAGCTGTGATGGGCGACCAACTGCGCCACGGTCCAGTACAGATGGCGCGCGTTGCTGAGCGCAATTCTCGCCGGGGGCAGTTCCTTCGCTTGCAGGCCATGCGTCCATAGGCACACTTCGAGCTCGATATCGAGCGCGCCGGCTTCTTGATCTTCGGCATCGAGCAGGTAGGGCAGGGGCGCGGGATCTCCCGCCGGCCGGCGTGGCTGCGGCATGCGGAAGGGGGCCAGAGCCTCCGGCGTGATCACCCACGGCGAAACGGTCGTGCAGAAGCTTTTGCCCAGGAAGGGGCCGAGCGGCTGATATTCGAAGGCCTGGATGTCGCGCGCCGACCAGTCATTGAGCAGGCAGAAGCCGGCAATGTGGTCCGCCGCATCCTTCACCGCGATTGGCGTGCCGAGATCGTTGCCGGGTCCGATCCAGACCCCAAGCTCCAGCTCGAAATCGAGGCTGCGCGAGGGACCGAAGCTTGGAGCCGTCTCGGCTGCTCCCTTTCGCTGGCCATTCGGCCGCCGAACAGGCCCGCCCGACGCAACAATCGACGAAGCGCGCCCGTGATAGCCGACGGGCAGGTGCTTGTAGTTCGGCAGCAGCGGGTTGTCTGGACGCAGCAGCCTGCCTGCATTGGTCGCGTGGTGGATACCGGCAAAGAAGTCGGTGTAGTCTCCCACATGCGCCGGCAGATCGAGCCGGCAGCCGGTGGCGCTGTGAATGAACTCGGCCCGCAGCCCTTCGAATTGCCCACGGTCCTTGCTCTCGGCATCGAGGAGGTCGCCGACCCCATGACGCAGCGCATTGCGTGCCTCGCGGCCGAGCGCGAACAAGGAATTGAGCGTCGTCCCGCAGGCTGCCTCGGCAGCGCGTGCAGCCAGGCCGCTGAAGAATCCGAGCTTGAGTGCGCTTGCGAGGTCGAGAATCTCGTCTCCGATCGCGATGCCGCCACGCGGGCGTCCGCCTGCCGGAGCGAATACGCCCAAGGGCAGATTCTGAATGGGGAAATCGGGGTGCTGGTTGGCCGAGGCGACCCAGCTTCGCCGCGTCGGCGCATGCGAGCGATCGAGCATCAACGACTGCCCCTCCTTTAAGACGGCTGCGAACGTAGCGTATTCAGCACTGAATTATAGCGGCTCCCGGTCGAGTTGAACCAACCCCTCCGTCATGCCCGCGCAAGCGGGCACCCAGTAATCACTGCAGGTTCTTGGGTTACTACGCGGCGATGACACGATTAGTTTGGATTACAACCGAGATCGGCGAAGCGCCGTAATCGGCCGCGCTTGGAGGGCGGATACACTGATCCTGTCATCGGGCCGGCCGAAGGCCGGACCCGATGACCGATCCATCCTGATAAAGAAGTATCAGAAAGTCACGACGTCCTTGATTGCTGCCGCCACATCCGCCGGCACGACCTTGCGGGCTACGAAATCGTCCCAGTCCTTGAACTTTCCTTTGCCGCGCGCCTGCATGATTGCCTTGGCATGCACGGGGCCGACCTTCGGAAGCTTGTCGAGCGCGCCGGCAGTCGCGGTGTTGAGATTGGTCTTGGCCGTGACCGGGGCGGTTGCGGCCCCGGTGGTAGCAGGCTTGGGGGCAGCGAGCGGCGCGCTGGTGACGGGCGCCGGCGACGAAGGTGCGGGCTTCAGGTCCTGCGCGAAGCCGGGCGCCGCCAGAAGCGCAAGTGTCAGCGAGGTGAACAGAATGCGACGGGTAGCCATAATTCGAGTTCCTCTCTTGAGTGATGGGCGAGCCCGCGTTGCCTGGATTTGATCCCGATGCAGGCAGGCGGGCGCTTGTGATCTCAGCCGTGGATTTTGTTGATCCGATATCCGGCTGATTGCTTTGTTCTTAGCGCACGCATTCCGAACGGCGCATGGCCAACGCGTTCATTCGCCATTCACGCCGGTTAATGAGCTGGGCCGACAGGCGCGTGCTTATGCGCCGTAGTCTGCCGCCTGCCGCGCGCTGGCGGATTACGGTTCGGTAATCCAAATCTAATCCGTCCTACGAGCGTGCGTCGTCTGCCTGCAGCGGCAGGCGTACCGCATGGCCGGATTGCACGGCGCGCTCGATGGCAATCGTGGTCTCCAGATTGATGCGGGCCTGCTCAACGGTGGTGTGGACGGTCGCGGCGCCGGTTGCGAGATGATCGAGCCAGGCGCGCGTCTCGTTGCCGAGCGAACCCCAGAACTCGTCGACAGCCCAGTCGCCGGCCGCATTGCTGCCGAGGAACGCCATCTTGACGGCATGGTCCGGCACGTATGGATGCGGAATTCCCTTCTCCGAGTACAGAAGATGATCCATGTGATCGTCGTCAATGAGCATTGTGCCGTCGCTGCCGAGCAGCTCCACACGATCGGACTGGCCCAGCGTCGGATATTGTGCCGGCAGCGCATAGCTCACGCCGAGACTGACGACGGCGCCGTTGGTGAAGGTCACGATAGCCCAGGTCACATCATCGGCGCCGTAGCCGGCGGCGCGAAAGATGCCCTGCTGCGCGCGTGCCACCACCTCGACCGGACGATCGCCTTCCAGGAACCAGCACATCAGATCCACATAGTAGGTGAGCACGTCCAGGACCGGACTTGCGTGCGGGTCGCGCTTGAGGATGGCAAAGGCCTGCGCGCGCGAATTGTAGACGCGGGCGTGGGCGCCGATGATGCGGCCGAGGCGGCCGTGGCGCATCTGCTCCTTGGCGCGCAGGAAGCACTCCTTGTAGCGGCGGCTATAGCCGACGCGAAGCTCGCCCTTCGTGGCGCGCAACATGTCGAGGATGCGGTCGGCCTCGGCGAGGGAAAACCCGATCGGCTTCTCGACCAGCACCGGCTTGCCGGCCTCCAGCGCGGTGAGAACGGGCTCGGTGTGCCGCTGCTCCGGGGTCGAGACGATGACGGCGTTCACTTGCGCATGGCGGATCGCCTCCTCGTTGCTGCCGGTGTGGAAGTCGGCGCCCGCCTGTGCGGCGAGCTTGCGTGCGCGCTCGGGATCAAGATCCGAGATCGCCAGGAAACGAACCGCCGGATGCTTTGCTGCAAGACGCGCGCGCAAGGTCCCGATGCGACCAGCCCCGATAACGGCAATTCCGATGTCGGATCGTTTCGTCAAACGCTCACGCCACACGTCGCATCGGCACATCGCGTCGATGGCGGCGCACGCGCTCCTCGTCCACCTCGATGCCAAGGCCGGGAGCATCGGAGACTTCCACGTGCCCGCCCGCGATCACGATCGGCCGGGCGGTCACGTCTTCCGCGAGGCCTTCATGGGAGAGCGTGAGCCCCCAGGCGATCTGCGGCAGCGCAGCGGCGACATGCAGCGCAGCCGCGCAGGCGATGCTCGACTCGCCGGTTTTCGCAGCGACATTGACTTTGAGGCCAAGCTCCTGACAAAGCCGGCCCGCCGCCATCACGCCGCGCATGCCACCGAGCTTGATGGTCTTCAAGCTCATTCCCCGGGCGGCGCGGCGCCCGTGCATGGTGCGCACGTCGGCGAGCGAGTGAATGCTCTCGTCGGCGCCGATGGCAATCCTGCCGGCCTTATCCGCCGCCTCCGCGACCGCGGCCATGCCGGCGATGTCGTCGGCCGCGACCGGCTGCTCGAAGAAGGCGAGCCCGGCATCGCCGACCGCGCGTACGTACTGCACGGCCTCCTCCGCGCTCCACCCCTGATTGGCGTCGGATGAGATCAGGGCGTCGCGCCCGATCAGCGCGCAGATGCGGCGCGTGCGCTCGGCGTCAATCAGCGGCTTGTCGATGCCGACCTTGATCTTGTAGGCGGCATAGCCCTGCGCCTTCCTGCGCTCGGCCGCGCGCAGGTCGGAGGAAAGCTCGCCGGTGCTGATGACGCCAAGGAGCGGGATGCGGCTTCGCTGCTTGGCACCCAGAAGCGCATGGGCCGGAACTGCGGCGGTGCGGCCGACAAGATCGGTAAGCGCAATCTCGATTGCCGCCTTGGCGGCATTGTTGGCGTACATGCGGCCAGCCATGGCTGCGAGCGTCCCCTCGATGTTCTCGGCTGGCCGGCCTTCAACTGCGGGCGCGAGATAGGCGATTGCCGCCATCATGCTCTCGACCGTCTCGCCGGTCATGGTGGGGGCAGAAGCCGCCTCGCCCCAGCCGGTCGCACCGTTATCCGCTTCGATGCGCACGAGCACGTTGTCTGCGGTTCTGATCTCAACGCCGGCCATGACCACGGGTTTCTTCATGGGCAGGCTGACCGCAATCGCCTCGACCTGTCTGATCTTCACGTTGCAATCTCCGCGCGGCATCGTCGGTAACCTCTTAACTTGCGGCCTGCGATGCCGTCAAAGAGTATCGAGCAATCCACTCGTCGCGGAACATGCCCGATGCCCATCATCGACATCCACACCCACTGCTCGCCCAGGGAGCGCGGCGATCCCCTGGGATTGGTCAAGGCACTGCGGCCGATCCCGGCCGGGCGCAATCTCGTGACCAGCTATGCCGGTCTGCCGGCCGTGGCGTATCACGAGATGTTCGACCTTGAGCTGCAGCAGGAGGTCTGCGCCAGGGCCGGTATTACCGGGCGCATCATCAGTAACCCGTTTGCGGCAGAGGTGGCATGCGCGGTTTCCGGTAAGCCAGCGCTCGACGTGGTGAGATACTTGAACGACCAGACTGCCGCCATTATCACGCGGGCGAAGGGCAGCTGGGGACTCGGCACGCTCAATCCGCTCGATGCGGACCAGATCGCGGAGGGCGAGCGCTGCCTTGGCGCGCTAAGATTCAAGGGACTCCTGATCAACTCAAGTTGGCACGGCCTGTTCATAGACGGCGAGGATGCCTTTGCCTTCTGGGAATGGGCCGAGGCGCGGGAGGTGCCGCTCTTGATCCATCCGCCGCGCGTGCCGATCGGGCATGCGCAGCAGATGGATCAGTACAAGCTCGACGAGCTCGTGGGCCGTCCCTTCGATACCGCCATGGCGCTCGCGCGCATGATCCTGTCAGGGCTCTTCGACCGCTATCCGCGGTTGCGGATCGTTGTTGCGCATATGGGCGGGGGCCTTCTGCCGGTCATGGGAAGGCTCGATTTCGGGTGGCGGCTTGGCTGCGAGGGGATGCCCGAGCGCGCGGTCATCAGATGCCGGGAGCAGCCAAGCACGTATCTCGCGCGGCTCCATGTGGATACGATGGGATTGTGGGCGCCGCATGTGCGCGAGGCCGTCGAGGCGCTCGGCGCCGAGCGCGTGATGCTGGGCACCGACTACGGGCCGGTGCCGATCGACCCCAAAGAGCACATCGCTATCGTGCAGGGGCTTGCGCTTTCGGCCGCCGAGAAGGAGAGCATCCTTTGGCGCAACGCGGCACGGTTCTTCAATCTGGATGTGGCCTAGATCACCTTGTCGCGCCGCATCTGCGCGATTGCCTTCGCATCCACTCCGAGCTCCGCGAGGATTTCATCGTTGTGCTGTCCGAGCGTGGGGGGCGGGCAGCGCACCGAGCAGGCGGTATCCGAGAGCTTGAAAGGGATGCCGAGCATCCTCAATGCGCCGATGGTGGGATGCTGGACCGTCTCAATCATGTCGCGCGCGGCGGTCTGGGGATCATCAAGCGCCTCGGCGACGGAATTGATCTTTCCGCAGGGGACGCCAGCCGCCTTCAGCCTAGTGAGCCAATTGTCGGCCATGTCGCGGGAGAGCGCGGCTTCGATCACCCCGTCGATGAGGGTGCGGTTCTCGACCCGTGCGCGGTTCGTGGCAAAGCGTGCGTCGCTCGCCCATTCCGGATGGCCGAGGACCTCGGCGGCGCGCGCAAACTGCCGCTCATTGCCGATGGCGAGCGCAATCATGGCGTCGGCGGCGCGATAGGTGGTATAGGGCACGATGCTGGGATGGCCGTTGCCGAAGCGGCCGCCCTCGCGCCCGGCCGCGAGATAGTTGGCGGCCACGTTGACCAGCATGAACAGCGAGCTTTCATAGAGCGAAAGCTCGACCTTCTGACCGCGTCCGGTGCGGGCGCGCGCATTGAGAGCCGCGAGAATGGCGTTTCCCGCGAGCATCCCGGTGCACACGTCGACGATCGCCACTCCGTATTTCGTGGGTCCGCCATCGCGCTCCCCGCAGATGCTCATCAGCCCGGATTCCGCCTGCAGCACGAAATCGTAGCCGGGCAGCGCCGCCTTGGGGCCGCTCGATCCATAGCCGGTGATGGAGCAGCGAATGAGACGTGGTGCGGACTGCTCGAACCAGGTATCGGTGAATCCCCATTTGTCCAGCGTTCCCAGCCGGAAATTGTCGATCAGAACGTCAGCGTTGCTGATCAGGCCGGCGAGCATCTTCTGTCCCGTCGGGTGGGCCATGTTCAGCGTCAGCGAGCGCTTGTTGCGGTTGACGCCGAGGAAATAGGCCGCTTCCTCCCCGACAAAGGGCGGACCCCAGCTGCGGGTGTCGTCGCCTTTCTCCGGCGGCTCTACCTTGATGACGTCGGCGCCCATGTCGCCAAGCATCATGGCGCAAAGCGGGCCGGCAAGAATACGCGTGAGATCGACCACCCGGATGCCGGCAAGCGGACCTTGTCCGCTATCGTCCATGTCGCTCATGATGATTTCCCGCGCATCGAGGGTGGCGCATTGAGGTCCCTCGCGCAGCCATCGAGATAGTCTTCAAGCTCGCGCTTGCTGCGGAGTCGGAATTTCTGAAAGTCGGGCTTGCGGCCCTGCAGGAACGCCTCCATTCCTTCGAGGCTCTCCTCCGAGCCCCAGACATGGGCGAGCAACTCCATCCCGTGCTGCCAGGATGCGTACAGCAGGTCGGATTCGAAGTTGAGGCTCTTCTTGGTCATGCGCAGGGTCTGCGGGCTATGGCTCTTGATGGTCTCGCACCAGGCGAGCGTCTCCCTGCGCAGCTCCGACGCCGGCACGCATTTGTTGATCAGGCCGATCGCGACCGCCTCCTGCGCCGAGAAACGCCGGGCGAGAAAGATCATCTCGCGGGCGAGCCGCTCGCCGATGATGCGCGGCAGGTATTGGGTGGCACCAACGGTCGGGCAGGCGCCGACGCGCGCGCCGGTCTGCCCCAGCACCGCGTTGTCGGAGGCAATGACCAGGTCGCACCAGAGCGCAAGCTCGTGGCCGCCGCCCATGCACCAGCCGTTGACCATGGCGATGACGGGGATCGGGAGCCCGCGAATGGTCATGGCGAGCCCCTGCATGCGGTCGTTCCACATCGCGCCGTTCACCCAGTTCAATCGCTTCATGGCATAGAAATCGCCGCCGGCGGAGAAGGCCTTGTCGCCGGCGCCGGTCACCACCGCACAGGCAATGGAGGGGTCCTCGCGCGTTCCGCGCAGCGCCTCGGTGAGCTCGTCGAGCGTCTGCTCGCGAAAGGCGTTGAGCACGCGCGGGCGATTGATGGTCACCCAGGCGACCTGGTCGTGCACCTCGTAGAGGATGTCGCGGTAGCTGCGGGTGTTGGCGCCTGTCTTCCTCGCCGCCTTGGGCTTTTTCGCCATGAACGTTCTCACCACATGTTTGACAAGCTCAAGAATAGGAGCGAGGCATCTGGGCCGGCAAGCTCCGGCCTCAGTTGCTGCACGCCAAAAGGACGTCGGTCCATGCAGGATTTGCTGCCGCGCGCCGAGCGCATCGGCCAGCTGCTGAAGGAGCGCCGCGAGACCATTGTGGTGGCGGAGTCCTCAACCGGCGGGCTCGTCTCGGCAGCGCTGCTGGCGGTGCCCGGCGCCTCCGCCTATTTCCTCGGCGGCGCCATCGTCTACACGCAGGCGGCTCGCAAGGCGCTGCTCGAGCTCGGTGACCTCTCGGCACTTGGCATGCGTGCCGCAACCGAGCCCTATGCGCAGCTCCTTGCGCAGACCGCGCGCGCACGTTTCGCCTCGACTTGGGCACTGGCCGAGAGCGGCGCAACCGGGCCAACCGGCAACCGTTACGGCGATGCGGCCGGCCATTGCTGCCTCGCGCTGGCCGGTCCGGTCGAGCGCGCGCTCACGCTCGAGACTGGCAGCAGCGATCGCATCGCCAACATGCGCGCATTCTCAGCCGCTGCGCTTGACCTTTTCGCGCAGGCGCTCGGCCTTGCCTCGCAGCCACGATGATTGCCTGGCCGATCAGGGACATGCATTAATGTGGATCGGCGGCGATGCCGCTGCCCCGATGCATTCCGGAACGGCAGCATGCGCGTAAACGATGTCCGCAGCTTTGATTTCGGGCTGGGCGAGACCGCCGACATGCTGCGCGACAGCGTGCGCAGCTTTGCCGGCGACCGCATCGCGCCGCGTGCCGACGAGATCGACCGCAGCAACATGTTCCCGCGCGACCTGTGGCCGGAGCTCGGCAAGCTTGGCGTGCACGGCATCACCGTGGAGGAGGAATGGGGCGGCGCGGGGCTCGGCTATCTCGAGCACTGCGTCGCCATGGAGGAAATCTCGCGCGCCTCGGCCGCCGTCGGTCTCTCCTACGGCGCCCATTCCAATCTCTGCGTCAATCAGATCCGCAGGAACGGCAATGACGAGCAGAAACGCCGCTATCTGCCGGCGCTCATCTCCGGCGAGCACGTCGGCGGGCTTGCGATGTCGGAGCCGGGCGCCGGCTCCGATGTCGTCGCGATGACGACGAGAGCAGAGAAAAAAGGCGGCCGCTACA
>Ga0306924_10001713_pt1 | contig 20265 bp, 19 predicted proteins | sample sta12Can44000111_FD_203756 | JGI IMG/M metagenome (GOLD analysis project Ga0306924, IMG submission 203756) | Lab enrichment of tropical soil microbial communities from Luquillo Experimental Forest, Puerto Rico - statanox.12C.anox.44.000.111 (v2)... | ecosystem: Environmental > Terrestrial >...
GCCGATTCGTTCTACTCCGGCATGGCAGATCGGAGCAGCTTGGTCTGCAGGTCCACCATGCTCGTCCTTGGAACGGGACAAGGGGCGACATGCAAGACCAGGGAGGGCCTGGCAGTACGGATATCGGGTTCCGGGCGTACCCCGCCCTAGGAGGTTCGGTGACGGGGGTCATAGGTGATCACAGGCGGGCTGCCGGCATGGCGGAGCAGTTGCAGTGCCGGGATCCGCGGAAGGTGGGCCCGTACTGGCTGCTGGGCCGGCTGGGCGGCGGAGGCATGGGCCAGGTGTTCCTGGGCCGGTCACCCGGCGGCCGGCTGGTCGCGGTGAAGGTGGTCCGGGCCGAACTTGCCGAGCAGGCCGAATTCCGGAACCGGTTCGCCCGCGAGGTCGTTGCCGCGCAGAAGGTGAGCGGCCTGTTCACGGCGCCAGTGGTGGACGCTGACGTAGACGCAGCCGTGCCATGGCTGGCCACCGCCTACGTCCCCGGGCTGTCGCTCGCCGAGGCGATCACCAGGCACGGCCCGCTGCCTGCTGAATCCGTGCTCGCGCTAGCAGCGGGACTGGCCGAAGGCCTAGGCGCGATCCACGCGGCCGGCATCGTGCACCGCGATCTGAAGCCATCGAACGTGCTGTTGGCTGAGGACGGGCCCCGGATCATCGATTTCGGGATTTCCTGGGTGGCGGAGGCGACCGCGCTGACCGGCACTGGCCTGGTGGTCGGCTCGCCCACCTTCATGTCTCCCGAACAGGCCCGGGGCCACCGGGTCGGCCCGCCCAGCGACGTGTTCAGCCTGGGCGCGGTACTTACCATTGCCGCCACCGGTCAAGGGCCGTTCGGCACCGGGTCCAGCGGCGCCCTGCTGTACCGGGTCGTTTTCACCCCGCCGGACACCAGTGGCCTGCCCGCCAAGCTACGGCCGCTAGTCGAGCGATGCCTGGCCAAGGACCCAGAGCAGCGGCCAAGCACCGATCGGCTCCTAGCCGAACTCAACACCGCTGCCCCGGCAGCAGGCTGGCTGCCAGCGCCGATCACTCAGGCGCTCCCGTCGCATCCCTCATCAGAATCCAGCCCCGCCGCACCCACGACTGTCGACGACCTGTCGGCCATGCCGGTGACTCAGTCCGCCGCGCACCGGGCAGGCGTACCGGACAGCAAAATGCCGACGGGGACCTCGGAGGATATGTTGCCGCTCGCAGCCGCCGAGGCACCGGGCAACAACCGGGGAGAAAGGCGGCCGGGCCGCCTTCGCCTTGGACTGGCCGCCACCGCCGCCGCGGTCGCGCTCATAATTATCTATCTCATTGTGGCCGTAACCGCGCACCTGTCTCCTTTCGGCGAGGTGACGATCGTGCCCTCGTCATCCGCCCCCGTGACGACCGCCCCCGCCTCAACTGGACCTCGGCCATCCCCGGTGGTCACATCTGCGGCCGCTTCCCCAGCGACCTCCCCAGCCACTTCCCCGACCGCCCCGGCCGCTTCCACGACCTCCCCGGCCGCTTCCACTACCTCCCCGGCCGTGTCCCCGACCTCGCCGACGACCTCCCCGACCGCCCCGGCCACTTCCCCGACCGCCCCAGCGACCCCCCCGACCGCCCCGGCCACTTCCCCGACCGCCCCAGCGACCCCCCCGACCGCCCCGGCGACCTCCCCAGCCGCTTCCCCGGCCGCTTCCGCGACAGGGTTGGGCTTGCAGTAACCATCACCTGAGCTGGCGAAGCAATGCGGCGTCAAGGACTCGAAGCCCTATCGCAGGGTTACCTGACGATGGAGACACCAGGGCCGCCGATGATCGGTACTTGCCCAGTGGGCCGCCCGTGACGCCGTGGCGGTAGGTGTCGTGCCTGGCACCCCACCCGCCGTCGTGGACCTTGACCGTCACCTTGGTGCCGGCCAGGCCGGCCACCTTGGCGGGGATGGTGAAGGTGAACGACGCGTCGTGCCGCTCTTACCGGCCAGGTTGGCGTTCGTTTAGAACCTCTGGCCTGGTTACCGGGATCACCGTGACAAGGTGATCCAGGCCTGCGAAATCGTCTGGATTCGTCGTGTACAACGGGAGCCCAGCCGCGATCGCGGTCGCGGCGATCATGAGGTCGACCGCCCTGCGGCGGGGCTTCCTGCCCGCGGCGATCACTGCCGCGGTTACCCGGCCGTAGGCCCGGGCGGCGTCCGCGTCGAAGGGAATCGGGTCGAACTCGTGTTCAGCCCGCTGCAGTACGTCCAGCCGGCGAGCCCGTTCGGCCGCCTCGAAGTAGGCGTTCTGTTCAGTGTCGGGGCGCACCTGATGCGGTCCGGCGGACAGTTCCGCCAGTGTGATGGCGCTGATGGCCATCTCGTCGGGAAGCTCGTCGGGAGCGATCCGGCTCCGGAGGATCATGATGTCGGTGTCCAGCAGGCCCCGTCGCGCAGGCTCAGCGGTCATACGCGCTTCCGGTCTGATCGGCAGCGGTGTCCTGGTCGGCCCGGAACGCGTCCGCATCGATGACCGGGGCACTGCGCGACATCGCGGTGAACTCGGCCCGGGACACGAAACGGCGGCGCTGGCGCAGTGGCACCAGTTCACCGATGCGATGACCATCACGGGTTACCGTGAAGGCCTGTCCGCGCTCGACCGCATCCATGATCTCTTTGGATCGCATCCTCAGGTCGCGCTGGGTGATCTCGGGCTGACTGCTCATGGATCCACCGTAGCACCGGTTGCTACGGTGTGCTATAAGGGAGGCGGGACGGCTGCGGGATGGGGCTTGGGGCGGCATCTCGCCTGAGTCAGTGCCGCACGATCCCGGCGTCGTGCGCGAGCAACCCGGCCTGGGTTCGGTTGGCGCAGCCGAGCTTGACGAGCATGCGCGAGACGTATCCCTTGACCGTCGCCTCCGATAGGTACAGCCGGCTCGCTATCTGGGCATTCGACAGTCCCTCTCCGAGGCAGCCGAGCACCTCGGCCTCGCGCTCGGTCAGCGTGCCGACGAGCTTGCGGGCGTGCTCGCGGGCCGGCTGGCTATCGGTGGACGCAGCGATCAGGCGCCGGGCCGCAGCCGGGGACAGCACGGTATGCCCGTCCGCCGCCACCCGTACCAGCCCGATCAGGTCGGCCGGCGGTGTCGACTTGACGAGGAACCCGGCCGCTCCGGCGCGCAGCGCGCGGAGCACGTACTGGTCCGCGTCGAAGGTGGTCAGCACGACCACGACGGGCGGGTCGGTGAGCTTGCCGATCTGCCCGATCGCGGTGAGGCCGTCCACGCCGGGCATGCGCAGGTCCATGAGCACCAGATCGGGCCGGCTGCGGACGACGGCCTCGACCCCGGCCGCTCCGTCGTGAGCCTCGTCCACGACCTCGATGTCACCGGACGAGCCGAGGATCGTGCGCAGGTGCGCGCAGACCATCGGCTCGTCGTCGACGACGACTACCCGGATCATGCGGGTCGCGCGGCCGGGGCGGGCTGCTCCGCCATCCGTTCGGCGAAATCGGACGGCTCGGCCGTCGGGACGTACGCCGGCAGCACGGCCTCGACCCGGAACCCGCCGTCCGGCGTTGGCCCGGCGCGCAACGTGCCGTGCATCAGCTCGACGCGCTGGCGCAGGCCGGCCAGGCCGACGCCGGATCCGGTGGCGCTCAGCTCGCTGCCCGCGCTTCGCGCGGCCGGCCCGTTGCTGACGACGACCCTGACCTGCGACTCACGGTAGCCGATCTGGACGAACACGCGCGCCCCCGGCGCGTGCTTGCGGGCGTTGGTGAGCGCCTCGCGCACTATCCGGTACGCCGTGCGCCCGACGACCGGCGAGGCGAGCGCGGGGTCGCCGTCCTCGGCTAGCTCGGCCGGGGTGCCTACGGCAGTGGACTCGGCGATCAGCGCGGGCAGCCCCGAGGTTGACGGCGTCGGATCGCTTTCGGGCTCGGTTCGCAGGATGCCGACCAGATCCCGCAGCTCATCCAGCGCCTGGCAGCCCGCGGCCCGCAGTTCTTCCGCGGCCTGCCTGGTCGCTTCGTCCGTTGCGGTAATGCCGAGCGCGCCTGCCTGCAGCACCATCAGGCTGACCCGGTGCGTCACGACGTCGTGCATCTCGCCCGCGAGCCGGGCGCGTTCCTCAGCCCTGGCCTGCTCGGCGAGCAGGTAGCGCTCCTGCTCGGCGCGTTCGGCCCGGTCGCGCAGACCCTGCAGGACCTCGTGCCGCGCGGTGAAGTAGAGCGCGAGCAACGGCCCGACCGCGGTCCTGAGCACGCCGATCATGATGACGGACGCGGACGGCTCCCAGACCCTGGCCACGATGAGCGTCAGCGTGCCGACGGCCGCGAACGCCGCGCGCCGGTCCCTGCGGTAGTAGAACGGCCCATACGCGGCGAGAACGGTTCCGTAGGGCGCCCACAGGTTCCCGGCATTTTCCGGTGTGATCAGGCCAGCAGGCGAGATGAGCAGGGAGATGACCAGGGTGAACCCGCCCAGGATCGCGATGACGAGCATGGGCGCCCGCCGGCGGAAAACGAGCGAGGCGTCGGCCAGCCCTTGAACGGCCAGCATGGCCCAGGCCAGCGTGCTGGGGTGGGCAGGCCACCAGGACGTCCCGGCGAGCGTGCAGACGGTGTCGAGCAGGACGAAAAAGACCGCCAGGAGCACATCGAGCGCCAGGCGGTTCTGCCGCGCCCGCGTGCAAAGCCCCATGTCGTTCAGGCTATGTCATCGCGCCCCGGCCACCCCCGCGAGCACTACCATCGGCCCGGCAGGACCATACGAAGGTTGCATGCCATCCCCCGAGGCCATCCCTTCGTAGGGACAGGACCCTACTGGCTGCCCTGCCGGGCGGCACCCGCGGCGGCATGCAATGGGGACATGCACACAGAACCCCAGATCACGCAAGCACCCCCGCTAGGCCACTACGAGATCGATGTCAGCCGGTCGAGGGTGAAATTCCGCACCCGGCACATGTTCGGGCTCGGTCCCGTCCGCGGCACGTTCGCGATCCGGTCCGGCTCGGCGGACATCGCGGAGCCGCTGGCCGACTCGGCCATTCACGCCGAGATCGACACGGCGAGCTTCAGAACCGGAAACCGGCAGCGTGACCGTAGCGTGCTGTCGGCGCGGTTCCTGGACGCTGCCCGGTTTCCTGTCATCTCTTTCCGGGACGGGCTTGTCACCGCAGACGGCAGGGCGGTCCGCGGGACGCTCACCGTGCGCGACGTCTCCAGGCCGGTCAGCCTGTCGATCGCCCGGGTGACCACGGACGGGCGGTCGTTCACCGCCAGCGCCACCGTTCGCGTCGACCGGACCGAGTTCGGCGTGACGGCGATGCCAGGGCTGGCCGGGCGGCATCTCGACCTGACGGTGGAGGTCCGGTGCGCACGCGGCTCCCTGGGAGGGACGGCTCATGCCTGATGCCGTCGCAGTGTCCGGCCTGCGCAAGAGCTACGGCCGGGTGCACGCCGTGCGAGACGTCGGCTTCACCGTCGGCTACGGCGAGATCGTCGCGCTGCTCGGGCCGAACGGGGCCGGGAAGACCACGACGCTGGAGATCCTGGAGGGCTTCCGCAGCCGCGACGGCGGGACAGCCGAGGTCCTCGGCTACGACCCCGGCGAGCGGTCCAGCGCGCGCGAGCTGCGCGAACGGACCGGCCTGGTCCTGCAGGACATCGCGGTCGAACCGTACCTGACCGTCCGCGAGACGATCGCCCGCGCGGCCGGCTACTACCGGACTCCGCGTGGCGTGGCCGAGGTCACCGGGCTGGTGGGCCTGGCCGGCCTGGAGCGTCGCAAGGTCAGGTCGCTGTCCGGCGGGCAGAAGCGCCGGTTGGACCTGGCCCTGGGCCTGATCGGCAATCCGGCGCTGCTCTACCTGGACGAGCCGACGACCGGGTTCGATCCGGCCGCCCGCCGCGACGCCTGGCAGCTCGTGCGCGGGTTGCGCACGGCCGGCATGACGATCCTGCTGACCACGCACGACATGGACGAGGCGCAGGCGCTGGCCGACCGGGTGGTGCTGCTGTCCGGCGGCGTCGTCGTAGCCGCCGGCGAGCCGGCCGCCGTGGGCGGGCGAGACGCCGAACGCGCACGTATCTCGTTCCGGCTGCCGGCCGGCTGCACGGCCGCGGACCTGCCGGTCCCGTCGCACTCGGCGAACGGCATGGTCGTGGTCGAGACCGGCATGCCGACACAGGCGCTGCATCGGCTGACGGACTGGGCGATAAGGCGCGGCCACGTGCTGGGCGGGCTCACGGTGGAGCGGCCCAGCCTTGAGGACGTCTATCTCGAGCTAACCCGCGAGGTCGCGCCTTCGCGTGCGCCGGAAAGGATCATGCGATGACCACCGCCGTTGCCGCCCGCGAGCGTGCCGGCAGCCCGGCCCTCCCGCCGGCGGGCAAGCGCAGCAGCCTGCGCCTGCTGGCTCATCAGGTCCGGTACGAGCAGGTGTCGTTCTGGCGGAACCCGCAGAGCGCGGTATTCACCTTCATCTTCCCGGTCGTGTTCGTGGTTATCATGGGCGCGCTCTTCGGCGGGATCGGGAAAGGCTCCTACTTCGGCGGGCTGTCGGCGTTGCAGTATTACGTGCCGACGATCGCCGCGCTGTCGGTGCTCGGCTCGTGCTACGGCCAGCTCGCGGTCGCCCTCGCGGCCCGGCGGCAGGCCGGGATACTCAAGCGGATCCGGGCGACGCCGCTGCCCGCGTGGGCATACTTCGCCGGGCTGCTCGCCCACTGCGTGCTCGTGAGCGTGATCGACATCGCGCTCATCGTCGTGGTGGGGCGACTGTACGGGGTGCCGTTCCCGTCGCACTGGCTCGCGATCATGCTGACGCTGGTGCTCGGTGCCGCAAGCTTCTGCGCCCTGGGCGTGGCGGTCGCGTCGCTGATCTCGAACGCCGAGGCTGCCCCGGCCGTGGCCCAGCTCGTGCTGTTCCCGCTGATGTTCATCTCCGGCACCTACCTGCCGATCCACTCCGCGCTGCTCAACCGGGTCTCCGGCTGGCTCCCGGTGCGGCCGTTCAACGAGGCCCTTACGGGGCCGTTTGCCCAGCATGCGGGCGCTGACTGGCGGGACCTGGCGGTCCTCGCGGCCTGGGGTGTAGCCGGCGCGGTCGTGGCGGTTCGCCGCTTTCGCTGGGATCCACGTCCCGAATGAGCGCCCTGACGCAGGCGCAGCCTGGTACCGCGATGCCAGCCCGGCTCCTCAGCGTGCCGCTGGCCGTCACGTTCCTGGCCGAGTTCACCTCGCTCACCAGCTTCTTCCTGCTGCTGTCGGTGATGCCGATGCTGGCGGCGGCGGCCGGCGCCGGCAGCTCCGGTGCCGGGCGGATCACCGGGTCCCTGATGCTCGGCACGGTGGCTGCCGAGGCCACGGCCGCGGCAGCGATCAGGCGGTTCGGCTGCCGGATGGTGCTCGCGGCCGGAGCCGTGCTGCTCGGCGCGCCGGCCCTGGCCATGCTCGCCCGCGAGCCCCAGGCCGTCATGGTGAGCGTCAACTTGGTGCGCGGGCTCGGCTTCGGCTTGTGCGGTGTGGTCACCGGCGTACTCACCGCCAGGCTGCTGCCTCCCGGACGGCGCGGTGAGGGGCTCGGCCTGCTCGGTGTCGTTTCCGGCGTCCCGGCAGTGGTCGCGCTGCCGGCCGGGGTCTGGCTCGCCGGGCATCACCTGGCCGCCACGGCCGCGGCGATGGCGGCCACGGCCGGGCTGCTGCCGCTGGTAGCGATCCGCTGGCTGCCGAGCGGGCGCGAGGCACGCCGTACCGCTCGCACTGGGCGGATGCCAGGCGCCCGCACCTCCGGGCGGATGGCGGGCGCCGCGCTGCGGCTGCCGCTGATCTTCGCCGCCGCCACCATCGCGGCCGGCGTACTGGACTCGTTCCTGCCGCTCGCGAAGGGGATCCCCAGCAACCTCTCCTCGACCGCCCTGCTCGTGCAGGCGATCACCGCCACGTTCAGCCGCTGGCAGGCCGGCAAGCACGGTGACCGGTACGGTCACACCCGGCTGCTCATCCCGGCGCTCGCCGTGACGGCGCTCGGCATGGCCGCGATGATGGCGCTGGGCTCGCCCGTGGCGATCTTCGCAGGCGTGGTGCTGTTCGGCGCCGGGTTCGGGGTGATCGAGAACGCGACGTTCGCGCTGCTGATCGAGCAACTGCCCGAGGCCAGGGCCAGCGTGTTGTGGAACCTCGCCTATGACGCCGGGTACGGCGCGGGCCCGGTCGCCTTCGGCCTGATCTGCGTCCGCACCGGCTATCCGGCGGCGTTCGCCCTTACCGGCACGCTGATCCTCGCCGCAGTCCCAGCGGCCTTGCGCGAGCGGAACGCCGACTCGGGCCCAGCGATGTGATCGAATACCTAACAGTGTGATCGGATCTCAGAGGGAGCAGATCATGGCAGACCCCTCAGCACAGCATTCGGCGCCGCCCCCGGCTATCGTCGCGGACATCATGCGACCACCTGTGACGACGGTCGAACAGAACGACCACGTGGGCGCGGCCGCCTACCTGATGAAGCGCGCGGACGCGACCGCCCTCATCGTCACGCAGGGGCACACCGGCCGGCCGATCGGCATCATCACCGAGGCCGACATTTCCCACGCGGTCGCGGACGGGAAGAACCCGAACGACGTCCGGATCTATCAGCTGATGACCGCCGACCCGACCGTCGTCAGCACCACGGCAAGCATCCGTGACGCGGCCAAGGTCATGACGAGCGGGCGGTTCCGGCACCTGCCGGTCATGGGAGACGCCGGCCTGGTCGGCATCGTAGACATCACCGACGTATGCCGCGCGCTGCTCGAAGCCGACGTCTCCGGGTCGCCCGCCGACACCGCTCAGCCGGAGTAACCTCGGCGCCCTAGATTTGGGATGGACCCTCATGGCGTGGTGGCGGCGCGGGTGGCGATGAGCTGGAGGTATTCGGCCGGCGCGACCAGGGTGCCGTCGGTGGCGCGGTTGAACTGCTGCAGGCAGCCGGCCAGCTCGGCGGCCAGGGCCTGCCGGGCGGCCGGGTCCAGCCGGTCGAAGATCGCCTTGGTGGGGCCGACGTAGGCACGGTTGAACTCGACCCGCCCGGCCGGGGAGATCCCGCACAGGTCGGTGCTCAGCACCTGCGCGGTCAGCTCGGTGACGCCGGATCCGAGCAGCTCGCGAACCCTGGCCTCGGTGCCCCACTCGATCGGGCTGCGGGCGCCGGGGACCGGCGGGAACGGCGCGAACCGGCCGGCGATGGCCTGGGTGGCGGCCATGACGCTGGCCGGCGTCCACGCGGTCAGGCCGATCCGGCCGCCGGGGCGGCAGACCCGCACCAGCTCGGCGGCCGCGCGGGCCTGGTCGGGGGCGAACATGACGCCGAACGTGGACAGCACGACGTCGAACGCGCCGTCGGGGAACGGCAGCGACTGGGCGTCGGCCTCCCGGGTGTCCAGCTCCAGGCCCTCGGCCCGGGCCCGCCGGGCCGCGGCCTGCAGCAGCCGCGGCACGAAGTCGGTCGCGGTCACCCGGGCGCCGCGCCGGGCCGCGGCCAGGGCGGCGTTGCCGGAGCCCGCCGCGACATCGAGCACGCGCTGGCCGGGGTGGATGTCGATCGCCCGGCACAGGAGCTCGCCGACGAGGACCTGTTCGGCGCCGGCCCGGGCGAAGTCGCCGAGGGACCACATGATGCGGGCCCGTTCGGTCATCTGGGCGTACGGATCCGGTTGGGTGGCGACGGTCATGATGCCCTCCCCTAATTAGCTACTCAGTATGAGCAGTGAATACTCGGATAGAGTAGCGGAATGCCCGCTGCTGTCAACCCCCGCCGGGGTTATGACTCGCCCCGGCGGCGCGAGCAGGCCGCCGAGACCCGCCGCAAGATCCTCGACGCGGCCGGGGAGCTGTTCGCGCGGGACGGCTACGCCGCCATCGCCATGCCCGCCATCGCCGACCGGGCCGGGGTCGCGCTCAAGACGGTCTACCTCGCGTTCGGCACCAAGGCCGGCGTCCTGCACGGGCTGTGGGACGTCCGCCTCGGCGGGGACGACCAGCCCATCCCGGTCACCGAACGGCCGTGGTACCGGCAGCTGCTGCAGGCCGACGACCCGCACCAGCTCGTCCGGGCCGGCGCGCGCCAGTCCCGGGTGACCAAGGACCGCGCCGGGGACCTGATGCGCATCATCAGGCAGGCGGCGGTGACCGAACCAGCCCTGGCCGGCCTGTGGGACCGGATCGAGACCGAGTTCCGCGCCGTCCTGGGCGGCCTCGCCGAACGGCTGGCCGCGCTGGGATCACTCACCCCCGGCGTCGACGTCACACGCGCCACCGACCTGCTCTGGACCCTCAACCACCCGGACACGTGGTACCTGCTGGTCCGCCAGTGCGGCTGGACTGCGGACGCGTACGAGCAATGGGTCGGGGACACGCTCAGCGCGCAGCTGCTCGGCCCCGCTGGGCCCGGCGGGCCCGGCGAAGCGGCATGAAGCCGTATTCGGCGCCTCAGTTCCTCAGGACTTGGGTACGACGGTGGCGTTCACGATCACAGCGGTCTTCGTGGCGGTGAGCTGGCCCTTCTTGGCCAGGTCAAGGACCATGTTGTCGCTGGTCAGCACCTGGGGGGTGACGCCGGGCTTCCACCTGACGATCACCGTCTGCCACAGCGGCGAGTAGTCGCTCTCCCCGGGCTCGGACCCCAGGACGGCGATCTGTCCGGGCGCGGCGGGGCCGCGGACGATGTACCAGGCCGGCTGGGAGGCCGGCTTGACGGCGCTCAGCGACGGCGCGTAGTTGGCGTGGAAGATCCCGGCGGCCGCCTTGGGGTATGCGTCGCTGACCACGATCACGTCCTTGTGCGCGTCGTAGAAGGCCGGGAACGCCGGCAGGGTCTGGCTCGTCTGCGCGGGCAGGCTATGCGCCCCCAGCGTGCTCATCGCGGCGGCCGACGACGCCGCCGCGGAGACGGGCGAGACCGGCGGCGAGGCATGCGCGGGGCCGGCGGCTGAACTGCTGCCTGAGCTGCACGCAGCGGCAGCCACCATCAGCGAGGCGCCCACCGCGAACGCGGGCATGACCTTCACAGCCCGGCCTGGTGCTAGCACGGCCAGCGGGACAATACAGAAGATGCGGAATCGGCTCATGACGCTCTCCTTCGAGCCAGGGCCCAGAATCGGCTTCACGCCGCAACTACCCTCTCTGGCCGCGCAGCGCAGCCCACCTACGGTGCTGGCTAGTTGCGGTGAGAGCGGCCCGGCAGCGGCCAGCTGAGATACTCCTCCGCCACTGGACACGGACCAGACAGTCATCCGGTTCAGCTCACGTCGCCGAGGAAACCGGCAGGTCTACCACAGGCCGTTGAGGTTGAGCGGGTGCAGTTGCGGGGCGGCGGCACAACGACCAGCCCCGGGGCGACCGGTTGTGCCGCGGTACCAACGGCGGGAAACTGACTTGATACGCGGGATCGTCGACCGCCCGGGTCGCCGACTGGAGAATGAAGGTCCGCACCGCCCGTGTGGCCACCGATCCTCTGGCCAAGGAGAGCGCATCATGACGAACCTCGCATCGAATCTGGCGGATACGACCCGAGCCCACGCCGGACGGGTGGCCGTGCGAGTGGACGACGCGGCGATGACGTACCGGGAACTGGACGAAGCGAGCGCCCGGGTCGCCGGGCTGCTGCACGAGCGCGGTCTCAAGCCCGGCGACCGGGTCGGTATCATGATGCCCAACGTCGCCGAGGTCCCCGTGGTCTACTACGGCATACTCCGGGCCGGCGGCGTCGTCGTCCCGATGAACCCGTTGCTCAAGGCGCGGGAGGTCGCCTATTACCTCGGTGACTCGGGGGCCCGGCTGATGTTCGGCTGGCACGCGTTCGCGGACCAGGCGCGCGGCGGCGCCGAGGAGGCCAAGGCGGAATCCATCGTCGTGGACGGGGGCAGCTTCCCCGATCTGCTGGCCTCCGTCGCCCCGGATGACCAGGTCGCGGACACCGGTGACGAGGACACCGCGGTGATCCTGTACACCTCCGGCACGACCGGCCATCCCAAGGGCGCCGAGCTCACCCACGCCAACCTCATCAGCAATACCGCGGTCACCTGTGCCGACATCGTCCGCGCGCACCCGGACGACGTCATCTTCGGCGGGCTTCCGCTGTTCCACGTGTTCGGGCAGACCGCCGCGCTCAACGTCGCGGTGGCGGCCGGGGCGTGCCTGACCCTGCTGCCGCGGTTCGACGCCGGGCACGCGCTGCGGATCATCGCCGGGCACCGGGTCACCGTCTTCGAGGGCGTGCCGACCATGTACGTGGCGCTGCTGCACGCCCCGGACCGCGCGGACTACGACACCTCCGCGCTGCGGATGTGCATCTCCGGCGGCGCCGCCCTGCCGGTCGAGGTGCTGCGCGGGTTCGAGGAGGCGTTCGGCGTCCCGGTGCTGGAGGGGTACGGCCTGTCCGAAACCTCGCCGGTTGCCTCGTTCAACCTCCCCGGCCGGGAGCGCAAGCCCGGCTCGATCGGCACGCCCATCCGGGATGTGCAGATGCGCGCCGTCGACGGCGACGACCACGAGGTCCCGCAGGGCGAGGTGGGCGAGATCGTCATCCGCGGGCCGAACGTGATGAAGGGCTACTGGCAGCGTCCCGAGGCCACCGCCGAGGCGATCCGCGACGGCTGGTTCCACACCGGTGACCTGGCCCGGGTCGACTCCGACGGCTACTTCTACATCGTGGACCGGAAGAAGGACCTGATCATCCGCGGCGGCTACAACGTCTACCCGCGCGAGATCGAGGAGGTGCTGTACGAGCATCCCGCCGTCGCCGAGGCCGCCGTGATCGGCCTGCCGCACCCGGCCCTGGGCGAGGAGGTCGCCGCCGCGGTGGCCCTCAAGCCCGGCGCCGACATCAGCGCCGAGGAACTGCGCGACTACGTCAAGGCCCAGGTCGCGGCCTACAAGTACCCGAGGCACGTGTGGATCGCTGACGCGCTGCCCAAGGGCCCGACCGGCAAGATCCAGAAGCGGGACATCGTCCCGCCGGCCGACCTGACCGCGCCGTGACGACCGATACCACCATAACCAGCTCGGATGCCGCGGAAGCGGTGTCGGCACCGCTGGACCTGCTGCTGACCGACGCGGCGTTCGGCGCGCTGAGCCGGCTGAACCCGGGCGGCTCCGGGCTGCGGCTGGCGGCGAAGCTAGCCGCCCGGCCCCGCCTGGTGGCCGGGAGAGGACGGCAGCTGCTCGGCGAGATGGCGCGGATCGCGGCGGGCACCTCGCAGGTGCAACCGTCCCGGCGGGACCGCCGGTTCGCCGACCCGGGATGGGCGGGCAATCCGCTGCTGCGCCGCGTGATGCAGGCCTACCTGGCGGCCGCGGAGACCGCCGGGGGCCTGGCCGCGGACGCGGACCTGGACTGGGCCGACACGCAACGGGTCGGCTGGGTGCTGGAGAACCTGGTCGACGCGATGGCGCCGAGCAACAACCCGGTGCTCAACCCGGCGGCGCTCAAGGCGGCCATCGACACCGGCGGCGGCAGCGTCCTGGCGGGCCTGCGGCACTTCATCACCGACATGGCCGCCCCGCCCCGGGTGCCGAAGATGGTCGAGCCCGACGCGTTCGAGGTCGGGGTGGACCTGGCCGTCACACCGGGGTCGGTGGTGCTGCGTACACCGGTGCTGGAGCTGATCCAGTACCGCCCGTCCATCCCAACGGTCCGTCAGGTCCCGTTGCTGATCGTGCCGCCGACCATCAACAAGTTCTACGTGATCGACCTGGCGCCCGGCCGCAGCCTGGCGGAGTACCTGGTCGGCCAGGGCCTGCAGGTGTTCAGCATCTCCTGGCGCAACCCCGACGCGCGGCACGCCAAGTGGGGCTTCGACACCTACGGGCAGGCGATCCTCGACGCCATGGAGGCGGTCGCACGGATCACCGGGACGGAGCGGACGGCGATCATGGGATGCTGCTCGGGCGGCATCTTGTCCTCGATGGTCGCCGCGCACCTGGCGCACACCGGTCGGCAGGATCAGATTGTGGCGTTCTCCCTGATGGTGACGGTGCTGGACCAGGCGCGGGCGGGCCTGCCCAGGGCCCTGGCCAGCGAGCGGAACGCGCGGCTGGCCGCGGCCACCTCCCGGGCCCGCGGTTACCTCGACGGGCGGTCGCTGGCCGAGGTGTTCGCGTGGCTGCGGCCCAACGACCTGGTTTGGAACTACTGGGTCAACGACTACCTGCTCGGCCGCACGCCGCCGCCGTTCGACATCTTGTTCTGGAACGCGGACACCACCCGGATGACCGCGGCCCTGCACCGCGACTTCCTCCAGACGGGCATGGCGAACGGCCTGGTGCGGCCCGGCGAGGTGACCATGCTCGGGTCACCGGTCGACCTGGCCGCCGTGGACCGCGATACCTACCTGGTGGCAGGCATCACCGACCACCTGTGCCCGTGGCAGAGCTGCTACCGGTCCACCCAGCTGCTGTCGGGCAGCAAGCGGTTCGTGCTGTCCACCAGCGGGCACGTCGCCGCGATGGTCAACCCGCCCGGCAACGAGAAGGCCAGGTACCAGGTGGCCAAGGAGTGCCCGGAAGACCCGCAGGAGTGGCTGCGGCACGCGGAGAACGGCCACGGCACGTGGTGGCCGGACTACGCGAGCTGGCTGGCCGAGCGCTGCGGCGAGGAGAGGGCCGCCCCCGAGGAGCTAGGTGGCGGCGGGCTGGAGCCGCTCGGCGACGCGCCGGGAACATACGTCTATGATCGCTGACCAGCCGCCGCAGGAGCCGGCGGGAACCACCCGCTGGCGGAGCGGCCTGCGCCGGGTGATTATAGGCCGGCCGCGGCGGGCCGGCCAGGACGGGCGCATGAGGACACTGACGGTCCGCGGCCGTGTGCTGCGGGTCGCGGTGCGGGACGGAAACCCCGGCTGGGCGCCGCTGCTGCTGTGCAACGGCATCGGCGCCAGCCTCGAGCTGCTCCAGCCATTCGTGGACGCGCTGGATCCGCAGCGCGGTGTCATCCGGTTCGACATGCCCGGCATCGGCGGGTCCCCGGCGCCGGTGGTCCCGTATCACCTGCATACGCTGCCGGCGCTGCTGGCCGGACTCCTCGATGAGCTCGGCCACGAGCAGGCCGACGTGCTGGGCATCTCGTGGGGCGGCGGCCTGGCGCAGCAGTTCGCGCTGAGCCGCCCGCAGCGGGTGCGCCGCCTGGTGCTGGTGGCCACCGGGACGGGCGCGCTGATGGTGCCCGGACATCCGCGGGTGCTGGTGAAGATGGTGACGCCGCGGCGGCACCGGGAGCCGGGGTATGCGGCCCAGATCGCCGGGGAACTGTACGGCGGCAGCGCCCGCCGGGACCCGGCGGTGGCCCGGGATCTGCTGCACCTGACGTCACGCCTGGGCCCGCCTCGCGGCTATTACTACCAGTTGCTGTCCGGTATCGGGTGGACCAGCCTGCCGCGGCTGCGGCGGCTGCAGCCGCCCACGCTGATCCTGGCCGGCGATGACGACCCGATCATCCCGCTGGTCAACGCGCGGATCATGCACCGGCTGATCCCGCGCAGCACGCTTCACGTCTATTCCGGCGGCCACCTCGAGCTGGCCGCCGACGCCGAGCGCATCGCCTCCGTCGTGGACGCGTTCCTTGGCCCGGGAGGAACCGGGAAGGACACCAGCCGCTAGCGGCCCGGGGCGAGGCGCCTGGCTCACCGGGCCCCGGCGCGGCGTACCGCCGCGGCGGCCTGCCGCGCCGCCACGAGGATCGGGTCCCAGACCGGCGCGAACGGCGGCGCGTAGGCGAGATCCAGGGCGGTCATGTCCTCGACCGTCATCCGGTTCCACAGCGCCGTCGCGGCCGTGTCGATCCGCTTAGCCGACCCCTCGTAGCCGACGATCTGCACTCCCAGCAGGCGTCCGCTCAGGCGTTCGGCGATCATCTTGACCGTCATCTTCTGGGTGCCCGGGAAGTAGCCGGCCTTCGTAGTGGACTGCACGGTGACGGTCACGTATTCGAACCCCGCCCGGGTGGCATCGCGCTCGCGCAGCCCGGTCCGGGCGATCTCCAGATGACAAACCTTGCTCACCGCGGTGCCGACCACCCCGGGAAAGGTGGCGTAGGAGCCGGCCAGGTTGTGCCCGATGACCCGGCCGTGCTTGTTGGCGTGGGTGCCCAGCGCCACGTGCTGGTACTGGCCCGAGACCAGGTTGAGGACCTCCACGCAGTCGCCGCCGGCCCAGACGTTCTCGTGCCCGAGGACCTGCATCTGCACGTTCGTGCGCAGGCCGCCGTGATCGCCCAGCGGCAGGCCGGCCTCCCGGGCGAGCGCGGTGTTCGGCCGGACCCCCAGGCCCAGGACGACCACGTCGGCCGGGATGGAGCCGCCGGCGGTCACCACCGAGCGGACCCTGCCGTCGCGGCCGGTCTCGAATCCGGTGACGGCGGTGCCGGTGCGCACATCGATGCCGATGCCCTCCATGGCCCGGTGTACCGCCTCCCCCATGTCGGGGTCGAGCGTGGTCATCGGCTGCGCGGCGTGATCCACGACGGTCACCGCGACGCCGTGCCGCACGAGAGCCTCGGCCATCTCCACGCCGATGTAGCCCCCGCCGACCACCACGGCCCGCTGCGGCTTGGCGTGATCGAGGTCCGCCAGGAGCGCGGCGCCGTCGTCGAGGGTCTGGATTCCGAACACGCCGGCCGCGTCCGCGCCCGGCAGCGGCGGTCGCACCGGGACCGCGCCGGTCGCGACGACCAGGGCGTCGAAGCCCTCCCGGCCCGACCGCCCGGCGGCCAGGTCGCGAACGGTCACCCGCCCGGCCTCAAGGTCGATCTCCTCCACCTCGGTCCGCATCCGAAGATCGATGCCGTTGCGCCGGTGCGCATCCGGCGAACGGGCGATCAAGCGCCCCGGCGCGTCGACATCACCGGCCACCCAGTACGGGACGCCGCAGGCCGCGAAGGAGCTGTACGTCCCGCGCTCGAACGCGACGATCTCGACCGCGTCTCCCGCGATCCGCTTGGCCTGCGAGGCCGCGCTCATCCCGGCCGCGTCCCCGCCGATGACGACTATCCGCTCGGTCATCGGACGCCGGTGGTGATGGTGCGGATCTCGGTTCCCGCCCGGACCGCCCTGGTGACCGGGGTCTTCTCCGCGATCTCGGCCAGCTTCGCTCTCTGATCCTCGTCGATGCCGTGCAGGGTGATCAGCCGGTCGATCCACCTGGTGTTCCGGTCTTTGACGATGTAGGTCAGCGTGACATCCACCCCGGCCAGTGGCCAGCCCTGGCGTTCGGCGTACATCCGCAGCGTGATCGCGGTGCAGGCACCGAGCCCGGACAGCAGCAGGCCGAACGGAGGCGGCCCGGTGTCGGCACCGCCCTGGGCGACTGGTTCGTCGCCGCGCAGCGCATGCCCCCCCGCGTCGATACGCACGCCGTACGGCTTGTCCTCACTTGTCACCGTGGCAGTGGCGATGGTGTGATCACGGTCGTCGCTCATCAGGCCGCCCTTAGTTTCTGCCCGTCCGCCGCCGCAGCGGGAGCATTCCCAGCCATCAGCTCATCCTCGCCCGCATTCTGCTCCTTGTCACCGGGCTCCCGGTGCGCCTTGGATGCCTGCTTCTCGCCGGCCGGAAGTGCGGGATCGGCGGCCGGCGCACCGTCGGGTGGTTCCTAGCTCGACGCCATGGTTCCTCCTAAAGTGACCTCGACTATAAATAGCGCGCAGCCGCGGGCCACCGTGCGCAGCGCATGAGTAACACGACCCCTGTTGGCCGCGGCGCACAAGCAGTTCGCTGCGCGCGGGGTGGATGGTGAGCTTGAGGCGGCTGGCAGCTGGCGGCGGGCTCGGGACAGGTGGCGACGCCTCAGCCGCGGGAACGCAGGCGGACATTGGGCAGCTCGGGTGCGGGAAGCGTGTGCTCCCACACCTCCGGGAACGCGCCGTAACGTCCCGGAGGGCCGGGCGTCCGGTCGGCGCGCTGGCGCTGCCATTGGTCGCGGAAGGCGACCACCTCCTCGTGGCTGCGGCCGATGAAGTTCCACCACATGACGATCTGCTCACCGAACGGCCTACCCCCCAGGACGAGGACCCGGGTGGGCTCCGACGGGCTCGCCTCGAGCGTAAGCGCCGAGGCGCCCGCGGGCTGGAACACGACCTCACCCGGCTGGGCCACGGCGCCACCCACGGCCAGGCTGCCGGTGTCGCACAGGAATCCGTGCTCGTGGCCCGCGTCGAGCTTGACGTCAAGCGAATGCCCGGCCGCCAGGGTCACCTCCGCCCCGACCAGGGCCGAATACATCGGCACCGGCGACGTCTGCCCGAACAGGCTGCCGAGGAAGACCAGGACCTTCGCTCCGTCGACGTCGGTGACCGGCGGCTCATAGTGCGCGAACCCGGGAGCGGCGAACCGGTCCGCTTCGGGCAGCGCGATCCACAGCTGCGCGCCGTGGAGCACGGTCGTCGCCGGCGTGGAGTACTCCGAATGGGCAATGCCGGAGCCGGCGGTCATGAGGTTCAGCTGCCCGGGGCGGACCAGCGCGTGGGTGCCGGTCGTGTCGCGGTGCTCGACCTCGCCGGTGAACAGCCAAGAGGCGGTCTGCAGCTCGGTGTGCGGGTGGCCAGGCACCGCCATCCCGCCGGTCAGGGACACGTCGTCGGGCCCGTAGTGGTCCACGAAACACCACGCGCCGATGAGCGACCGTGCCCTTTGCGGCAGGCTGCGCCGCACCGTCATCGCCCGCGGACCGCCGAGCGGCACGTTCCGGTAGGGCAGCACGACAGGCCTGGCCGGAGCATCCTGACCCGGCCCGCACAGGACCTCCGCGGGAGACCGGTCCAGGTTGCTCACGGCCTCAGCCTAACCCCCGGAGTGTCGGTGCCGATCCGCGCGAGTTCGGCGGCCAGGCCACCGAGCCGCCCGGGCGGTGGTCACCGGCCCGCGCGCCAGAGCGACCGCGAACTTGGCGGTCAACGCGTCCGGCGTGAACCGGCGCAGCGGATCCGCCGCGGCGTCGACCAGCAGCACGTCCAGCGGAGCCGCCTCATCAGCGAGCCGCTCGCGCCCGGCGTAGCTCGACGCCACGATTCCTCTTAAAGTGACCTCGACGATAAATATCGCGCAGCCGCGGGCCACCGTGCGCGGCGCACGAGTAACACAATCCCTCTTGGCCGCGGCGCACAAACAGTTCGCCGCGCGCCGGGTGGATGGTGGGCTTGAGGCGGCTGGCGGCAGGACCGCGCCGCCGGAGGAAGATCGCGGAGGTAGTGGCCATGTCGGCTGGCGCGAAATCGAAGGCATACAACAGTCTCTGGCAGGTCAGGAACGACACCTGGTCCAGCCTGGAGGAATCGGCCATCCAGCTGGCCCGCGCCGAGGCCCGGCAGCGTCCCGTGGAGAAGCTGGTCGAGACGGTAACCAGGTTGCTGGACGTCCTGCGGCCGATCGAGCGACTGTGGGCGTTTCCGGGAGCACAAGCCTGCCAGGAGGCGCAGCGGGTGTTCGCAGCCGGCCGGTATGACCGGCTTGCCACGGTGGTGAGACGGGCCAACCGGGCGCTGGTCACCGGATCATACCGCCACGGCCAAGCCTGGGACCCAGACGTCGAGGAAGACACCTACGATCACGAAGCCCATCCCGCGGCGCAGGCCCGGGCGGACCGTCCGTATTTCGAGGTTCTCGTCGTCGCGGACCTGACCGGGGAACAGGAGCGCTCGCTGCGCGAGGAGCTACGGCGGTGGCGCCGCCCGGATGATTCGTTCGTGTACGAGATCGTCGTGGTGCCTAGTTTCGACGATGCGCTCATGGCCGCGCGGCTGAACTTCAGCCTGCAGGCGTGCGTGGTCGGCCGCCAGTTCACCCACCGGTCCCGCCACGACTCGGCCTCGCTCGCCCAGTTCGTGTACAGCGGCGGATCTGCGGACCTGATGGAGCGCTCGCCGGACGAGCGCGCCCAGGTGCTCGCCAGGTCGCTGGCCAGGATCAGGCCCGAACTCGACCTGTACCTGATGACGGAGATCTCGGTCGAGGAGCTGGCCGGCCGGCTCAGCCACCACTACCGGCGCATCTTCCACATCAGGGAAGGCTCGCTCGAACTGCACCTGAGCATCCTGGACGGCGTCGCGGCCCGGTATCGCTCCCCGTTTTTCAGTGCCCTGCGCAGCTACAGCCACCGGCCGACCGGGGTGTTCCACGCGCTGCCGATCTCGCACGCCAAGTCGATCCTCAACTCGCACTGGATCGGGGACATGGTCGACTTCTACGGCCTGGACATCTTCCTGGCCGAGACCTCCGCCACCTCCGGCGGGCTCGACTCGCTGCTCGAGCCCACCGGGCCGCTGCGCGAGGCGCAGCAGCTCGC
>Ga0306924_10001715_pt1 | contig 20261 bp, 17 predicted proteins | sample sta12Can44000111_FD_203756 | JGI IMG/M metagenome (GOLD analysis project Ga0306924, IMG submission 203756) | Lab enrichment of tropical soil microbial communities from Luquillo Experimental Forest, Puerto Rico - statanox.12C.anox.44.000.111 (v2)... | ecosystem: Environmental > Terrestrial >...
ACCAGAGGCCCAGGGCGTGGCCTGGATCGAATGTCAGGGCGAAATCCCTTGGAGGAATCTCCGGAGTGAACTGGTCCTTCTCATGGATGACTCGCACGATGACCGAGTAGCCTTTGACGGCGGTGATCTCGGGCAGGTACACGCCAAAACGAACTTGACCGGCGGAGACGACGTGAGCTCCGACTTCATTGAGGTCGATCATGGCAGCCAATCCCATTGCCGATCCTCTCCGCCCGTTGGAGCCAGCCTCTCGCGCCAATGCCACAGCGAGGATGATGTTAGCGCATTTCCCGCTCTGGATCTCGGCGCTCCCCTGCCGTATGTTCGGGTCGTGCCGCGAACGCGGCGGGGAGAGCGAGGGCATGGAGCATGGCACGACTGACGGGGAAGGTGGCGGCCGTGACCGGCGGAGCCTCGGGGATCGGCGAGGCCACTGTACGGCGGTTCGTCAAGGAGGGTGCGAAGGTGGCCTTCGCCGACCGGGACGCCGACCGGGGCAAGCGGGTCGCGGCGGAGATCGCAGCAAGTGGCGGAGAGGCTGTATTCATGGAAGCGCACGTGGAACGCGAGGCCGAAGCCGCGGCCTTCGTTCGCGAGGCCGCGCAGCGGTTCGGCCGGCTCGACATCCTCGTCAACAACGCTGGGGTCCGGCTGTATCACACGGTGGAAGAGGCCAGCGCCGAGAGCTGGGACGAGATCCTCGGCGTGAACCTCAAGGGGTACGCGTTTGCCGCGAAGCCGGCGATTCCGCTCCTCCGACAGGCGGGAGGCGGCAGCATCGTCAACGTCGCCTCGGTGCGGTCGGTGACGAGCATTGGCAAGACGACGCAGTACGACACCACCAAGGCGGCGATCGCCGGACTGACCCGAGGGATGGCGGCCGATCACGCCGCGGACGGCATCCGAGTGAATGCGGTCTGCCCAGGGCCGATCTACACGCCTTTTCACGAAAAGCGCAATCAAGCGATCGGCCGGACGTTCGAGCAGTACAGGGATGACGCAGCCAAGGGCACGCTGCTCCGGCGTCACGGTACGCCCGACGAGGTTGCCGCCTGCATCCTGTTTCTCGCCTCCGACGACGCCTCCTACGTGACGGGCACGCTGCTGTTCGTCGACGGAGGCTACACCGCGATGTGACCGACGGGCTTTCCGGGTCGCAACAAGGGGAGATGGTATCGGACGACTGGGTGGGAAGGTCCCCATCGCGGCGGGAGGTACGAGCGGCATCGGCCAGTGGACGGCGGAGCGGTTCGGCGTCTGAGCGGCGGGCGGCTATGCGCAGGTCAGCGGGCGAGTTCATCGAGCGTGTATTCTGGGGGGTATGATTCCGCTCTCGGTCCTAGATTTGTCCCCGATCGTCCAAGGCGGCACGCCGGCACAGGCCTTCCGCCTCACGCTGGAGCTGGCGCAGCACGCGGAGAGGCTGGGCTACACGCGCTTCTGGCTGGCCGAGCATCACAACATGCCCGGGATCGGCAGCGCGGCCACCGCCGTGCTGATCGGCCACGTGGGCGCGGGGACGTCTCACATCCGGATCGGGGCCGGCGGAATCATGCTGCCGAACCACGCGCCGCTCCAAGTGGCCGAGCAGTTTGGCACGCTGGAGTCGCTGTTCCCCGGTCGCGTCGATCTCGGCCTGGGTCGCGCTCCGGGCACCGACCGATTCGCCGCGATGGCGCTCCGGCGCACGTTGAACTCCGACCCCGACAGCTTTCCCAACGACGTGCTCGAGGTGATGGAGTTCCTGGCCGACCCTCAGCCGGGGCAGCCCGTGCAGGCGGTGCCCGGCGCCGGCCTTCGGGTGCCCATTTGGATTCTCGGCTCCAGCACGTTTGGCGCGCAGGTCGCCGCGGCGCTGGGCCTGCCATTCGCGTTCGCCTCGCACTTCGCGCCCGCCATGCTCTTCGACGCGATCGGCATCTATCGGGAGCGCTTCACGCCGTCCGCTCAGCTGCCGGCCCCGCACGTGATGCTGGGGGTCAATGTCGTGGCGGCGGACACCGACGACGAGGCCCGATTCCTGGCGTCGTCGGGACGCCAATCGTTCGCCAGCCTGCGGACGGGCCATCCGATCCAGTTGCCGCCGCCCTCGAAGGAGTGGGTGCGCGAGCTGTCCGATCCCACCGATCCGCTGCGGCGCTCGCGGGTGTCGTTCGTCGGCTCGCCGGGGACCGTGGCCGCCGAGATGCGCGAGTTCCTGGAACGCACCCGGGCCGATGAGCTCATGGTGGTCTCTCACATCTACGATCAGTCGGCGCGCTTGCGCTCGTACGAGATCGCGGCCGCGACGATGACCGATCCGAGCGTCCCCGGCCCCAGTGACGCGCCGGTCGGAGAGGCGCGGAGTCCCTCCGCGCACTCCTGAAGAGAATCCTCCCTCATCCGTCCTTCAGCGTGAGGTCCCCGTACGGCGCGGTGCAATCCCGGGATCAATCCAAGCGCTGACTCCGTCACTGACCCCGACACCGTCAGCGGCGGACGATGTCCTGCGGGAACCGTGACAAGTGCTCGTATCCGGTTTCGGTGACGACCACCGACTCGCTGAACACGACGCCGCCTTCGTTGACGAGTTTGAGGTCGGGGATGAGATGGAAGCACATGCCCGGCTCGAGCACCGTTCGGTCGTTCTCGTTGATGCTCATGATCCGGCCCTCGCCCCAGTCGGGCGGTACGCCGATGCCGATCGAGTACCCTGTCCGATGCATGAAGTACCGGGCGAAGCCGGCCTTTCGCATGACCGTGCGAGCGGCCAGGTCGACCTCGTGCGACGTCACCCCCGGCCGGATCGCGTCCTTCGCCGCGTTCAGCGCGTCACGGGAAGCCTCAGCCGCCGCCATGAGCCGTGGATTCGGCGTGCCGACGAATACGGTGCGGGACAGCATGCAGTTGTAGCGGTTGTGCGTTCCGCCCGCCTCCATGTAGACGACATCGTCCGGCCGGATCGGTCGGCGGCGCGCGCACTCGAAGCCGAGCCCTGCCGCGGGTCCCGCCACGAATTGCGCCTCGTGTCCGAGAAACTCGCTGCCTGCGCGATACAGCGCGTGATACGCGGCGGCCGCGACATCGTTGTCGGTCGCGCCGGGCACCACGGCCTCAATGGCGGCTCGCAGTGAAGCCTCGCAGTATCCGCCGGCCTCGCGAATATACGCGATCTCTTGCCGAGATTTCACCTTGCGGACCTGCTCGACGATGCCCGATCCGTCCGGCAGCTCGGTGACCTGGAGATGGCGAAGCAGCTTCTTGTAACGGCCGACTGAGAAGAACCAGGCATCGTCCTGGTTACTGATCCGTTTGCTGATCAACCGATACTTCTGGAGGGTTCTGTAGGTGGCGTCGTCCGGGTCGTCCGTGTCCGTGTAGCCCTCGATGTTTCGCAGACAGCTATCGACCTGAGCCTTCTCCACGTTGAGCGCCCGCGTGAGCAGGATGGGGTCCTGGTCCAGCGACAAAATCAGGATCTGGTACGTGAAGTAGCCCAGCGTGCTGTAGCCCGTCAAGTACACGATGTTCTCCGGCACCGTCGTCAGCAGCACGTCGATGCCGGCCTTCTCCATGCGTTCGCGCACTCTGACGAGCCTGGCTGCGTATTCCTCGCGCGTGAATGTCAACGGGTTCGGTTCGGTCATGGGTGCTCACCAGGCATAGGGATTTGAGCGGAAGCGTCATCACCCTCGGTCATGGACATTCTGTTCTCGAGCCCCGCCGGATTCTTCAGCGACATAGAAGCCACACTCGGACACCGCCCCAGGAGCCCGCCTCTCCGAGCCAATGCCACAGCAAAGTAGCGAGTTCCGCCAGACCCCAACAGTAAGCACATCGCTTGGACGTTCGTAAAGTGGGTGCGCTAGCAAGCACTAGCGAGCCCCTCGTTCGTCGAAGCAGCAGTTGCAGTGGCCTACATATCCTGGGGACCATCAGGCGAATCCAGACCATCAGACTGTGTGACTTGTCTTGACAGCTGACTGTTCCCGCCCCATAGTGGTCCTCGCCCGAGCGATAACTGATCAGCCTTCGACGAGGCGAGAATGGCTATTCTCGATCGCTGGCACGCTCCTCATCCCGATCGCTTGAGCGCCATGTTGCTGGTGCTCCTGATGATCGCTCCCGTCACGCTCGCGCATGCGAGTCCCCCCGATCCGACCTGGGTCGCCGGCGTTTATGATCAAGCTGATTTCGATGATGTCGTATGTCTCTTGACGTCTGCTCTTGAGGCTACCGAGTCCACCGCTGCGCCAGAGCCGCGTCACTGTCTCGCTCTCGCACCTAAGCTGGACCAGGCGAGAGTGGTGTGCCCGGCTAGTGCCCCTGCCTACTCGCCACCGCTCCGCGCTCCGCCAATCGTCTAACCATTCGATTCCGTAGTGCTCGGTGATCACCTCGTCGTGCTCACCGTGAACCGTGCTTAATCTCGAGGAATGGCATGCGTCTGAACAATCTAGATGAAGGAGAGCGGACATGAACTTCTCTGCATACCAGAGCAAGCGGCTCTTTGCAATTGCGGCTAGCTGCCTGGCCATCGGCCTTACGGCCCATGCGCAGGCAGACGACGGTAAAGGGTGCTCGAACGCGACGCTCAAGGGCCAATACGCTTTCGGCGTTACCTCATACACTCCGCCAGGTTTTCCCAATGGTCCCCCGCAGGTCGTGGCGGGTATCAAGATTTTCGACGGCAAGGGCAGTTTCACGCAGCGTGATTACATGGGCGACAGCCTTCGCACGATGGGCCAAACCGATTTCTCGACGGGGGAAACCGGTACCTACACGGTCAATGCCAACTGTACCGGAAGTCTCGTGATCAACCTGAACGTGCCGGGCTCCCCTCCAGGCACCGGAGTCATAAAGGTGATGTTCGTGATCAGCAACGGCGGCCGTCATATCCACGAAGTCGTTTCGGAGTTCATTCCACCATTTGGCACCGCCCAGCCTACGCAGACGAAAGCCGACGACTGGAAGCTTGATGCGGAGGATGACTGAGTTGTACGGGACATCGACACTTGGCCACGGGTGCACGTCTTGGCCGCAGGAGAGTGTGCGATTCGGTAATAAGCTAGGAGGGCGATCTTCCCTTTCTGCGCCTGACACGACCACCCGGGTCTGGCCGTTCTCATGGAGCCGTCGCATACCAATGGATGACACGAAACGTCGTTCGGCGTGATCCGAGATCGCACTCAACAGTAGCCCGCTCCGGCGGCGATCGTCCCGCGGGTGGCCTTCGGCCGGTTGGCCTAAGCTGCCAGACTCGGACGCCGCCGCAGGAGCCGGCCTCTAGGAGCGCGATGCCACGGCCCCAACGGGATTCGAATCCGTGTGTACTGTCCGCCACGCGCTAGATGTTTCACATCCGCCACCGACATCTCGTTGACTCAGCAATCCGGCCCACGGGAATCACATCCCTGACACGCCCCGCTCGGTCACCGCAATCGTTCGAGCCGGGCATCAGTGCCCGAAGGTGGGCAACGCGAGCACGTGGGCACGCGGCGGTCGCCGCCCAGGTGGCTCTCCGGTCCCCTGGCGCAATCTGCCGGACTCAAACACTCCCCAGGAGCCAGCCTCTGGGAGCCAATGCTACAGTGGCGCTCATGCTCCCCAACGTGCTGATCATCTTCGTGGGGTGGACGATCCTTCTGGCCGCCTGGCACCTCGTGGGTCTTCCCTGGGGGCTCGGTTAAGCATCCCGGGGCGTGACCGCCGCGTACGGCGTCCACTCCGAAGTCGGCACCCTGAGGAAAGTCCTCGTCTGCGCGCCGGGCCTCGCGCATGCGCGCCTCACCCCGAGCAACTGCGACCAGCTCCTGTTCGACGACGTGATGTGGGTGCAGAGCGCCCGGCGCGATCATCTCGACTTCATGACGAAGATGCGGGAGCGCGGGGTCGAGGTGGTGGAGATGCACGATCTCCTGGCGGAGACGCTCGATGTGCCCGCCGCCAAGCAATGGCTCCTGGACGCACAGATCGTGGCCAACGAGGTGGGCCTGGGCCTGGTCGCTGAGACCCGCGCTTTTCTGGAAAGCCTCGACTCCCGCACTCTCGCGGAGTTCATGATCGGCGGTCTCTCCGCCGTCGACCTGCCGGCCCGCTACGCCTCCGAATACCTGACCATGGTCAAGGAGGCAACGGGTGTTACCGAGTATCTCCTCCCGCCGCTCCCCAACACGCTCTACACGCGGGACACGACCTGCTGGATCTACGGGGGCGTGACGCTGAATCCCTTGTACTGGCCGGCGCGGCGCGCGGAGACCCGGCTGACCACCGCCATCTACAGGTTCCACCCAAGCTTCGCCAGCGAGAGCATCCAGGTTTGGTGGGGCGATCCAGACAAGCGCTGGGGCTCGGCGGCCCTCGAAGGTGGCGACGTCATGCCCATCGGCAACGGCGCCGTCCTCATCGGCATGAGCGAGCGCACTTCGCGCCAGGCCATCACGCAGGTGGCAGCCGCGCTGTTCGCCAAGGGGGCGGCCACCCGCGTCATCATCGCCGCCATGCCGAAGCTCCGATCCACCATGCACCTCGACACGGTGTTCACCTTCGCCGATCGGGACGTGGTCACGATCTTCCCGGACATCATGGACGGGGTCCACACCATCTCGCTCAGGCCCAGCGGCAAGCCCGGCGGCATCGAGGTCACGCGCGAGACGAGACCGTGCGTCGAGGTGGTGGCCGAGGCGCTCGGCCTCAAGAAGCTGCGCCTTGTTCCCACCGGCGGCGACGGCTACGCTGCGGAGCGGCAGCAGTGGGACAGCGGCAACAACCTCGTGGCGCTCTCGCCCGGCGTCGTGATGGCCTACGACCGCAACAGGTGCACCAACTCACTGCTTCGAAAGGCAGGCATCGAGGTGATCACCATCGTCGGCGCCGAGCTGGGCCGCGGCCGCGGCGGCGGGCACTGCATGACGTGCCCGCTCATCCGCGACCCCGTCACGTTCTAGGCCTTGGTTCGGCTACCTGGATTCGCCTCCCAGGACCCGCTCGATGGCCGCGCGCGCCGTCCAGAACTTGAGGCGCGCGACCTGGTACTGGTCGTTGGCAGAGACCACTGCCGGCTGTAACTGGAGCGAAGGATAGTCAGCATTAGCACGTGGGCGCGCGGCGGTCGCCTGGCCCACCGGCCCCCTGACGGAATCCGAAGAGCCGTTGCTCTTCGAGCTGACGGTGCCCTAGGCCGCCGGGCACCCCGCGCAGACGAGGTGGCGATACGTTGGCGTGGCGACGTGCTGTCGGCACACGGCGCGACCGCAAGCGTGACACCGAGCAGTGGCGCGGCTCTCGCACGTCGCGCATGGGATCGCTCTGACCCGGAGCCGCAGCGCATCCACCACGCTGCGGTCTAGCCCCGGGGAGAAGAATTCCAGTGGAGTACGGCCCCAGCGCACAGCGATGATGAGCGTCACCGCGACCGAAGTGAAGCCGATGACGTTGTTTTGCCACGAGACGAAGGCCCACGCGTGCGGGTTGAGCACCTCGAAGCTTGAGAGCGGCCAGAAGGGCCAGAGCGACCAGCCCTCGCCGGAGCCGAAGTAGTCGCCCACCACGTGTGACAGGAACGAGGCGAAGACCAGCACGAGTGCGGCCGGGCGCCTCCCGATCCAGCGAGCGCTCACGACCGTAACAACCAGTCCGAAGAACACGTTGTGGGTGAGTACGTGGTGATAACGCTGGTAGACTTGCGGGCCGAAGATGATGCCGAGCCCGTCGAGGTCGGGAACCAGGGCCGCGATCACGCACCAGAGACGCGTGCGACGGTCCGTCGCCACCAGGTGCGCCAGGGCCCAGGCGATCAGTCCATGGACGATAGGGTGGAAGACGACATCACCGTCCTTTCCTCGGCTCGAGGCTAACTCATAGTGCCCGACTTAGCTCAGGAGACCCTATGAAAATCACCGGTGTGGAGAAACTGCATGCCGATGGCGGCTGGTGCCCCTGGACCTTCTGGCCCTCGGGGTGCGGCAGGTCTTTTCGGTGTACCGGGCGATCTGGAAGGACGTCTTGGCGTGGGCTTCTCGCGCTGACGGAAGCGCGACGCGTGCCATAATTTGGCAATGCCGGAGCTTGCCGGCGACCCGGAAGAGTCCGACCCGTCGTGGCGCGTTTCCTGTTTGCTCCTGCTGCTCTACGCGACGGCGTTCCTCGTCTATTCGCAGACTCGCGCCTTCGCGTGGGACGAAAGCTACCATCTCCTGGCGGCGCAACTGATCCTCGCGGGTAAGACTCCGTACCTCGATTTCTGCTTCCCGCAATCGCCGCTGAATGCCTATTGGAACGCGGCATGGATGAGCGTTTTCGGCCAAAGCTGGCGGACAGGGCACGCCGCCGCCGCACTGTTGACCTTCGCGGGCGTGGCCCTGATGGCCGACTACGTCGCGCGGCGATTTCGCGTCCCGTCGTGGCGACCCGCACTCGCCGTGCTGGCTGCGCTGCTCATCGGTCTGAACCCCCTCGTCTTCGTATACGGAACGTTGTCGCAGCCGTACGGCATGTGCCTTTTCGCGGGGGCGGCGGCCTTCCGTTTCAGCGTGGTTGCCGTCGAACGCCGCGGGCCTTTGCTCGCAATGGGCGCGGGTCTGTTCGCAGGAATCGCCGCCGGATCATCGCTCCTGTCGTCAGCCGCCGCACCGGTCCTCCTGTTATGGATGTGGGTGAATAACCGAGAGGGCGGACGGACGATAAAGTCCGCCGCGTTCATATCTGCCGTCGTGATTCCTTTTGCGCCGGTGCTCTACCTCTTCGCCCGCGGACCGCGCGAAACGTGGTTCAACGTGGTCCAATACCACGCAACGTTTCGCAAAGTCTACTGGCCAGAATCGCTCCGGCACGATCTCGAAGTGCTCTTCTCCTGGATCGATTCCGCGCCAGCGCTCGTATTGGGGCTGCTCGCGATGTTCGGCCTCTTCTACATCGCGCGCCGAAGCACCTGGGCACGAGAAGTAAAGGCGGAGTTCTACTTGTGCGCGTGGCTCGCCGTGGCGCTCGCGATAGAGGTCAGCCTCGCGCGCCCGACCTTTCCGCAATACTTCCTGCTCACCGTCCCTTACCTTGCAGTTCTCGCCGCCGCCGGCCTGTATGCCATAGGTTCCCGCCTCTCGCAGCTCGCCCGGCCCGCGTGGCCTGTCGCGGTAGCCCTCACGATCACTGCACTCGGTCTCGGCAGCAATCTCTATAGTCTCCGCGGCATTTCTCATTGGACGCAATACGAGCGGATCGCCGCGAAGATCGAAGAGGTGACCCCGCCCAGCGCGCCGCTCTTCGCGCTCGAACCCATCTACTTCCTCACCCGCCGCATGCCCCCGCCGGGCTACGAACTCTATTACACCCACAAGGTTAACCTTCCGGCCACCGATCGCGCGCGTCTCCACCTCGTCACTGAAGCGGAAATGAAACAGCAGGTGCAATCCGGCCATTTTGCTACCGCCTACACTTGCGACGAAGATATGGTCGAAAACTTCGGTCTCAAAACTCTCTACCGCCAGCATGTCGACATCGGCGACTGTGGCGTCTTCTGGGACTTCGCGCCACTGCACTAGCCGGAGCGAGAGAATGTTCAGGAGTGAGGGTCTGCCATCAGGCCGCGGCCTCCCAAGCGAACACTTCTTCTCGTAGTGGCGTCGACTGTGCTTACTGTTGCGACTCTTCGTTGACAGAAGACCCCGTATCGATTAGTCTCCTCCCAATGTCGCCAGGCCGCATGACCGCGGAAGGTTAGACATGCATTCTCCTTTCGATCCGCGACGCTACATGCCGCCATCACATTCCGTTCGAGCACGCCTCTTCCCGCTTCTCGTAGTCGTCGTAGCCGTGCTTCTCGTTCCCGCGATCGCCTTTGCGAATTCCTCGGATCCCGGTTGGCTCGAAGGAACCTACAATGACGCTGACGGCGACGACCTATTGAGTCTCGTCGACGACATCGTCTCTACCGAAGCTGCCTGCCTTTCAAATATGTCCCCGCCGCCACATTTCTTCAGGGCAGCGTTCACGCTACGACCCAGCATGACTTCCTTCCGCCCAGCGAACAGATTCACTCGGGGGCCGCCATTGCGGCCGGCCTACGGCTCAACACCACGCGTTCACGCCTCCCCTACCCGGCCAGCCCCTGCACCTTCCCCGGCCCCCGCGAACCACACGAGTAGACAATTCACAGAAGCAAGCACCACCGACGGCGGTGCCGTTTCGTGACCCATCGAATCGCCTTCCGTCTTGCCGTGCTCTTCGATCGCCTGAATTCACTTCTCGCAACAACTCGCCGCTTCATCGAACAGAACGAAGATGCGGTCAAACTCAAAGCTCCTCACTGAGGGGAGGGTGCCATGGCCAGGAAGACGAGAGTCGCTACTAAAATCGGGCGTGAGACAAAGGCGGGGTTTGTCAGCGCCGACATCCAGGTCCCCGACGTTCCAGACTACGTCGTTGTTGAGCTGAGGTACGCAAGTCCCATCGCGTTCAGCGCTGCGAAGTTCGCCGCTCCCGCTGCGGCCGCGCCCCAGGCCGAGACATTGAACGATGTGCTCGCAAAGTATGACATCAAGACCATACGCTCGCATTTCGGCCTTCCGTCGCCGGTGGTCAAGAAGCGGGTGGAGATCGCCGCCACGTTGCCGCCGGAGCCCGAGCCCAAGCGGTTCGCGAAGAAGGGCGTGGATACGACGTTCATCCACAGCGGCTTCGTGCAGATCCTGCCGAAGAGGAGCGGCGACGCCTCCCGGATCGCGCGGGAGCTGAAGCGAAAGCAGCCGGTCTGGGACGCCTTCGTCGCCCCACGGCCCGTGCCCGCGGCGGTGGCGACGGGATCGCAGGCGGGCAGCCGCAACTTCGAGCCCGCGCAGGGATACCTGCACGATCCGCCGGATGGCATCGGCGCGATGGAGGTGTGGTCGCTGGCCGGCGCGAAGGGCGCCAGCGTGACGATCTGTGACGTCGAGGGCAACTGGAACCGCTCGCACGAGGATCTGCCATCTGGGATCACGCTCGTCGGCGGCACCCTGATCAACGACCTCGGATGGAGGAATCACGGTACGGCGGTGCTGGGCGAGATGATCTCGGTCCCGGGTCTCAAGGGCACCGTGGGCATCAGCCATGGGGCCAAGGCGATCGTGCACTCGGCGATGGTCGGCGGCGTTTTCAACGCGACCGCGGCGATCACGGGGGCGGCAGGCGCGCTGAAGGCCGGCGATGTGATCCTGATCGAGCTCCAGGCGACGGGACCGACCAACAAGTACGTGGCCATGCAGTACTGGAATGACGTCTTCTCGGCGATCGCCGCGGCGACGGCCAAGGGCATCACCGTCGTGGAGGCGGCGGGAAACGGCAATGAGAACTTCGAGCTGGCGGTGTTCAACAACACCGGCCTGCAGAAGGACAGCGGGGCGATCGTGGTCGGCGCAGGGGTGCCGCCCACCAACCACTTCGACACCGACAACGGCTACGCCTCGATCGGCGTGCCCCGCTCGCGGATCTGGTTCTCGAACTACGGCAACATCGTCAACGTCCAGGGGTGGGGCTGGCACGTCACCACGCTGGGCTACGGCGACGCGCAGGGGGGTGCCTCGGAGAACGTCTGGTACACGTTGCGATTCTCAGGCACGTCGAGCGCGTCTCCCATCGTCACCGGCGCAGTCGCCTGTCTGCAGGGACGCGCGAAGGCGAAGAATGGCGTGCCGATGACGCCGGCCAAGGTGCGGAGTATCCTCATGGCAACCGGCACGCCACAGCAGGCGGGGCCAGGCGTGCCGCTGACGCAGCGCATCGGGCCGCTGCCCAACCTGCCGAGGGCGATGGCCCAGGTATGAGGGGGAACCGCAGTGACGATCCCAGCCGTCCCGCTGCCGAGGGGCAGCGGTGGGCGAGTGCCACTCGACTTCAAGCTGAAGCCGGAGTGGCGCTACGACACGAGACGCCGAGCATTCGTGTCCGCGTCGGGTGATCGGTATGCGCCTCGCGGCGAACTTCCGAGGGACAGCCGGATCGTCTACAAGGTGCCCGCGCTCGCGCGCGCGGCACCGTCGGACCTGAACCCGCACGAGCAAGACCTGCAGCGCTACATGCAGATCATCCTGCCCACCGGCGTATCGCCCGCAAGTTACCTGAGGGCGGTACGTTCGTGGCCGGCCGTCGAGGAGGCACACGTCGGCCCGGAGGTAAGTCTGCCGCAACAGGACTGAGTCGCGGCGGGCACTGCTTGTTCGCCACCGCCTTCACCCGGAAGTCCGTGGTGCCCTAGAGCGATCTCGACGCGTCAGCCGCTCCGGAGCACGGATTCCCGACCACCGATGGAACACTGCAGGCAATTTCCGCGCTCACCAACCGCAGCGCAGTTCGAGTATGCCGAGCAACGCGACCGTCGCCCAGCTAGCCGGCCAGGAAGGCAACCACGGCGCGCGCAAAGCTTCCGGTTCTTCGTAAGGCAGCATGTGGCCCGGCGCCCGCGACCATCTCGACGCGTGCGGGACCAGGAGCCCTCAGGAGCCCATGCCACGGCGCCTGCCACGAGCCCTCAGGTTTCGCGAAGGTTAGGCCAGACCTCACGGACGAAGACCTCGAAGCTGCGCTGCTTGCCCCGCCCGTCCGGGCGCAGGAAGAAGGTGGCGTTCAGGCCGGCGGTCTCTCGTGCGAGAACGCGGAAGCGCGCCAGGACTTCGGCGGGGGTACCGGCGATGCCCGCGGCCTCCATCAGCGCGTCGCTCACCAGCGAGCTGTGGGCGACGTGCGACTTCAGGTGCTGCGTGTAGTCGTAGCCCCGCGCGAGCGCGTCGACGTCAGGGCGAAGGTGCTCTAGCTCGGGTGGAAAGTGCTCGGGGTAGTACACGAAGTTGAGCAGGCGCCGGGCCACGCCGCCCCGCGCGTCGTCCAGCGCCTCTCCCCGATCGTGCGAGACGGCGAAGCCGACGTAGATGAGCACCGGCAGGTCGCGCAGGCTTCGACTGGACTCGCGCGCCGCGACCTCAACCCGATCGAGGGTGCGCCGCAGGTCCTGGGGCGTGCCGATGCAGGGCACGATGATGCCGTCCGCCGCCTCACAGGCGTAGGCGGCCAGTCGCGGCCCGTTGGCCGCCACGTAGATCGGGATGTCGGCCTTCCGCTCACGGAACTTCGCGCGGCAGATGTCCACCGCCTCCCGCACCTCGGCGATGCGCGCAGGCGGGCGGCCGAGCGTGCGCACCGCGTTGTCGCCGGCGCCAAGACCTAGGATTCCGCGCCCGCCCGATAGCTCGTGGATGGTCAGCATGGCCCCGGCCGTCACGCGCGGGTGACGGGTCACGGGGTTCGTCACCCCAGGGCCAATGCGGACGCGGCTCGTGTTCACCGCGAGCAGGGCCGCCGTCGCCCAAGGATCGGGGAAGACGTCCTGCCCGTCGATGACCCACACGTGCTCGCACCCTGCGGCCTCGGCGAGCTGGACCATTTCGATGTATTGGGGATGCGGAATGTCCTGCATCAGGAACAGATCGCACTTGACCATGCCGCTACATATAGCATGGTGCGCGCACGCCTCGACACGCTCCGAGGGGCTGGGTAGCGTCGGGCGACCTGGAACGGGTACCGGACACGCCGACGATCTCGAAGCCGGGCGCCCGCGCTAAGCCCGAACGAGTGGCCAATGCGCACCTATCCCGATACCACTGCATCGAGGACCTTTCCCGCGTAATGGCCGACTAGGCGCAAGGCAGAAGTTGGGCTTGGTCCACATGGTTTCGTGAGGACTCACCTGCAAGCAACAGTGAGTTCGTTGACCGCATTCCGAGCACCAGCGTATACTGCCTACCTCTTCATATTTCGCATTTGGCGCAGACGTGTCCGATGCGGAGGGATGATGCTAGTGGCTCGGCCGGCTCGCTGGCCCGTCGTCCGCTCTCGTCCGGATTGGCAGCACATCCGCGCGTGGGCGGCAGCGATCAGCCTTATAGGTTTTTGCACCGCGACCGGAAATGCGGAGGCGCAGACGTCCCCGCAGGGCCAGATCGGCGACCAAGCCGAGAAGCTCCTCGTGGTCGACTGCCTGCTCCCGTCCCAGATTCGCCGCCTAGGTGGACAGGTCACATACCTCTCTGCGCGGCGGGCCGTGAAGACATCGGCACGCGACTGCGAGATCCGTGGGGGCGAGTACGTAGCCTTCGATCGCGCGAACTACGCAACCGCGCTACGCGTATGGTTACCGCTCGCCGAGGGCGGCGACCCTGCCGCTCAGACATATGTCGGCGAGATCTTCGAAAAGGGCCTTGGTGTCCCGCCCGACTACGCCGCCGCCGCTGTTTGGTATAGACGAGGGGCCGAGCGGGGCTACTCCCGTGCTGCCATCAATCTCGGCCAGCTCTATGAGCAAGGACACGGCGTCCCGAAAGACCCCGTACAGGCGCTCGGCTGGTACCGGAAGGCGGCCGGCCTGGGTGACCTCCCGTTCGGCATCGCAGCGACCCCGACGCCATCCCCTCAGGAGTCCCAGCAACTCAGTGTCGAGGTGGCCCAGCTCCGTCGGCAGCTTGACGCTAAGCAGGCCGAACTCACCGGCGCTCAACGCGACCTCGAAGCGCTCCGCGCCGGCCTGGACGAACGCCGGAACGACGCCAATGCCGAGCGTGACGCACTCGCCGGCCTCCGTCGGCAGCTTGAAGCGGCGCGTGGCCAAGAGCAGACATCGTCTGGCCGCGTTCGGGATCTGGAGAAGGCCGTCGGTGAACGGGAGGAGCGCCTGGCCGCACGGGACCGGGAGGTAGCCGAGCTCAAGGCGCGGCTCGCCACCTCCGACCGTGTGCAGAAGGACTCCACCGCCGAGATCAGTCGGCTCCGCGAGAACATCCGCGAATCGCTCCAGCGGGAACTGGCGACCCGTTCCACGGCTACCACGACGAAGGACGGGTCATCTGCGGTTGGGCTCCCCAGGCCAAAGGACATTGGAACCTTCGGTAACTATTACGCCCTCGTAATCGGCAACGATCAGTACCGTCAACTTCCTCGGCTCACCACCGCGGTCAACGACGCGCGCGACATCGACCGCACCCTCAAGGCCCGTTACGGCTTCAAGGTGACGCTCTTACTCGACGCCAACCGCTACCAGATCCTCTCGGCCCTCAATGGGCTTCGCGAGCGTCTCACGGACAAGGACAATCTTTTCATCTACTACGCGGGGCATGGGGAGGTCGACCGTAAGAACCAGCGCGGGCACTGGCTGCCGATCGATGCCGAGCCCAACAGCAGCGCCACCTGGATCTCGAATATCGCCGTCACCGACATCCTCAATGCGATGAATGTGCAACAGCTTCTGGTCGTCGCTGACTCGTGCTATGCGGGTACGCTCACCCGCTCGTCCGTTGGGCGCCTCGATGCCTCGCTCAGCGAGACGGAACGGCTCAAAGTAATCCAGCTCATGGCGCGAAAGCGCTCGCGCATGGTGATGACCTCGGGTGGCCTCGAACCCGTGCTGGACTCCGTGGGAGGTTCCCATTCTGTCTTTGCTCAGCCCTTCATCGAGCTGCTTCAATCCAACGTGGGCGTGCTCTCTGGACAGGAGATGTTTCGGCAGCTCCAGCTCCGGGTGGCAGGGACGGCGCAGCGAGTCGATGCCCAGCCGGTGCCGGAATATGCACCGATTCAATTCGCCGGACACGAGGCAGGCGACTTCTTTTTCGTCCGCGTGAGCAACTGACGGGGTTGGGTGCCCGCCCCGAGGGGCGGCGCTCAGTTTCTTTATAAGTTGGGCGAATTGTCGACCAGCCTGTGCTAAAAGCCTGATGGGGGGTACTGGGGATGAGGCAGCGCACGTGGGATAGGGTCTGGGCAATTGGAGCGGGGGTGGCAGTGGCGGCCCTGCTTTTGGCGGAGCCTGGCTCCGACACCCAAGCCCAGACGTTCAACGACGCGATCCAAGGCGCCCTCCAGAATCAGTGCAGCGGACTCAGTGGCCCTGGGGGCTCCTATCAGGGAACGCTCAACACGATCTGCAGCAACGTTCCCGGTGCAGTGGGTACGTCCTCCGGTGCCTCGATCGCCTCCCAGGCACTGGGCCAGCAGGGAGCGGATCAGCGGCGGATCCAGCTCCGGTTGGAGGAGCAGCGCCAGGCTGGCCGCGAGGGTGGCGTGCTGGCGGCGAGCGCCGACCCCAGCTTCCAGCTGGGGAAGCTCGGGTTGTTCGTCACCGCCGAGGGGGACTGGGTCAAGAAGGATGTGACGCGTTTCGAGCCGGGGTTTTCGTCCGACGCCGGGGGCGTGATCGTCGGCGCGGATTACCGCGTGCTCCCTTGGCTGACCGCGGGACTCGCGCTCTCCTATCTGGGCACCAACGGCAACTTCACCAGCAACACCGGCCACTTCGGCATCGATGCCTTCGGAGTCACCCTGTATGGCAGCGCCGCACCCCTGCCCAACCTGTTCGTGGACGGCACCGTCGGCTATACCCTGCGTGACTACGGCACGGAGCGCCGGGCTACCTACGTTGCTACCGGCAACTCGACCGCGGTCGATGGCTTCGTCCAGGGCAACACGACGGGGAACGAGTTTCGAACAAGCGTCCAGGTCGGCTACGACTTCCCCCTGGGCGCCCTCTCGGTGGGACCACGCGTCGGAGTCAACTACATCACCAACGACATCGATCCCTACGCCGAGCACAACTCGAGCCCGAAAAATATAGACACGGGCCTCCAGCTAGCTTACGACAGTCAGCACCGCGAGTCGCTGACGACCACCGTGGGCGCCTTCGCCTCGTACGCGATCAGCACGTCGATCGGCGTCTTCGTGCCCCAGTTCACCGGGGACTGGGTCCACGAATTCTATGACAATCAGCGGGTGATCTACTTCCGCTTCCGCGAGGACCTCGGTCAGACCAAGCTCCGCTTCCAGACCGACTCACCGGACCGCAACTATGCCAATCTGGGGACGGGCGTGGTCCTCCTCCTCCCGAAGGACATGCAGGTGTTCCTGAGCTTCCGGGCGCTGGTGGGCTACACCGACCGCCAGGCCTACACGGCGAACGGCGGCCTCCGGATCGGCTTCTAGCGACGGCCTCCGACGGCGCGCTCGGTCTCATCGAGCACACGCGGCCACAGCTCCACCCAGCAACAGACGTGGTCGTATTCCGGAATGACCCTCAGAGTCTCTGGGAGTACTCCGCCGCCCGCGACGATGCCCGGCGGCACCACCTGGTCGCGCCCCCCCGCATAGTGGCGTTGGTAGATCCGCGGCGGAAGCGGCGGGCGCCGCGCGGAGCTCAGTGAGCCCACGAGCCTCGAGTGGCCGTGCAGATCCGCCCAGCCGTCCACGTCGAGATTGGCCGCGACCGTGACCACCCCCACGGTCTCGGGCAGACGCGAAGCGAGAAGCATCGCGAGCGTGCCCCCGCCGCTGTAGCCGAGCCAGATGATCTCCACGTGGCCGGTGGCCGAAAGCAACCGTCGCGCGGCCGCCGCCATACTCGTCACCACGACCTCCGAGTAACGCGCGTCCGTCCAGAGGGCCTGCGTGCAGCGTGGGTCCGCCGCGAGGCCGTGGTAGCACGCCCGGCCGAGATACACGCCCGGCGCGGGGTCGAGGGCCATCAGGCGGAGCACGAGTGAATCGCGCGGCGTGGGGTCGGCGGCGGGCCCGCCGTGTTCCCAGGGCGTGCCGTCGCCGTCGAGATAGACGTGGAGCACCCGGCCTCCGTTCGGCCGCGGAGTCGCGGGGCGGAACACGATGTGTGTGAAGCCCTCACCTTCGACACGGGAGGCGTCGAAGCCAAGGGCTGAGGCTCGGTTAGCGAAACGCTCGCTCGGTTCCGCACAGCCTCCGAGCAGCGTGAGACCGAGCGAGATCGTGAGAACGACGGAGCCGCACCGCATGATCGTGCATCATAGCGGAGGCCGCCGATCATGCCCCGGACATCTTTGGTCAAAGTTCGAATAACTCGCGAGGAGTATTCGGAAGAGGTGTCGTGATGATGAAGCTATCTGTGACGAGCCCCGGCCGCTCTCGCGATGCATTCGTTGAGAGTAGACCGGAGTACTCAGGCAACGTGGGTGCGGCGAACTCCAGTCTGGTCCTGCGAGCGCATAGCCGACACGGCGTCGGCGAGAGCGTAAGCAGCATGAGCCGCTTCGCCGGCGGTCGGCCCGCGGGTGGCCTTCGGCCCCCTGATGTAATCTGCCAGACTCGCGCACCGCCCTCCCAGGAACCACGGAAGAGCCAATGCCACAGCCGAGACCAATGCACAGGTGGCCGCGAACGAGGCAGCCGAGGAGAAGCGGCGGGCCGAGACCGAGGACCGCGACGAGCGCGACGCCCTCCTCCGCCAGGTAAACGAGAAGTTCAAGATGAGTCGGCGTCGTAGCCCGGGGGGCGCGCAAAGCCACCCCATTCGCGCGCGCAGAGCTCGGTGAATCGGATGGGCGTGCGGTCCTCGAGATAAGGCCCGATGGCCTGGAGCCCGATAGGCAGCCCGCTGCGCGTCAGGCCCACCGGGAACGCCGTCGCCGGCTGTCCCGGCAAGGTGGACAGCGCGGGGTAGAAGAGGCCGAGCTCCTGGAGCACCGTCCGACCGTCGATCTCCATCGTGCGACGCAGGAATTCGGGCGTGACCGGCCATGGGAAGTCCTGGTGCGGGTACGCCGGCCCGAGCCACACGGGCGCCAGCAGCACGTCCCACTCGCGGAAGAACTGGCGCCATGACGCGCGCACCTGCTCGCGCTGGGCGTGCCAGACGATGTAGTCCGGCGGCCCGCTCTCGAGGCCGAGACACCGGGCGTCCATCCACTCGTCGCTGCGGGTGCGAAGTACCTCGAGCCGCTTCTTGCGCTCCTCGGCCGGCACGCGCGCAAAGAAGACAGTGGTGAGCAGGGTGAGGTAGAGCGCGTAGGACTTGCGGTGATCGCCGAGGATATCGGGCTGCGTGACCTTCACCTGGCAGCCGGCCTTGGCGAGGCGCGAGGCGAGCGCATCCAGCGCAGCCACGAACTCTCCGTCCACCGGTACCCAATCGACCGGCGGCATCACAGCCACGCGGAAGTCTGCCAGACTTTTGCGCCGCGCCGCCGGGACCTCGAGCCGCCACGCGACGTCCTCACCGGTATCGGGTCCGGCACCGACGTCGAATCCGAGCATGAGGTCTTCGGCGGAGCGGGCCATCGGCCCCTGCACGCCCATCACCACGGCGGCGTTCGGGAGCGGCGGGAAGGGAAACTGACCGCTGCGGGGGAAAGCGGTCTCGCTGGGCCGATGGCCGTAGACGCCGCAGAACGCCGCGGGCACCCGGATGGAGCCGCCGATGTCGCTGCCATACTCGAGCGGCGTGAGCCCCGCGGCGAGCGCGGCGGAGCCGCCGCCCGTGCTGCCGCCCGGCGTGCGTGTCAGGTCCCAGGGATTGTTCGTACGTCCGTACACGGGATTCGACGACTGCCAGTCGGCGAGCATCTGCGGCACATTCGTCTTCGCCATGATCACACCGCCCGCCTCGCGCACCCGCGTGGTGACGGGCGCATCGTGCTGGGAGCGAAAGTCCGCCCAGAACGGCATGCCGCACGTCGTGCGGAGACCGACGACGTTGTAGGACTCCTTCAGCGTCAAGGGCAGGCCGAGGAGCGGCGCGTCCTCGCCGCGGGCGCGCCGCGCGTCGGCCTCCTGCGCGGCGTCTCGCGCGCGGTCGAAGTCCAGCTCCACGAGCGCGTTGAGCGTGGGATTGTAGCGCTCAGCCCGTCGCCGGTGCAGATCCAGGAGCTCCACGGACGACACGCGCTTGGCGCGAAGAGCGGCGAGCATCTGGGTGGCGGTGGCGAAGGCGTCGGGTCGGGTCGTCATGGGCAGGCCTCCTCAGGCATAGACGAAGGCGCGATCGTCGAGGTCGATCGCGGGGATCTCGTCCTTCTCGGCCCAGTAGTCCTGGGTGTGCGCCCACTCCGGCTTGTCGCCGCGCTTGGGCAAGAGGTGCATGCCGCGCATCATGTAGCCCGGATTGAAATTGTCCGGGTCGATCCACGGCAGCAGGCGCATGTCGCGATCTTGCGGGCGAAGCGCCGTGACCACGCGCTTCGGTCTTCATGTGATTGAGCAGCCGGCAGACGAAATCGGCGACGAGATCGGAGCGGAGCGTCCAGCTCGCGCGGAAGTAGCCGAACACCCAGGCCATGTTGGGCACGCCGGTGAACATCATGCCCCGGTAGGTCACCGTGTCGGAGAAGACGAGCGGCTTGCCGTCGATCGTGAAGTCGATGTCGCCGAGCACGCTCAGATGGAAGCCGGTGGCCGTGACGACGATGTCGGCTTCGAGCAGCGTGTCGGACTTGAGGAGGATGCCCGTCTCGGTGAACCGCTCG
>Ga0306924_10001716_pt1 | contig 20260 bp, 20 predicted proteins | sample sta12Can44000111_FD_203756 | JGI IMG/M metagenome (GOLD analysis project Ga0306924, IMG submission 203756) | Lab enrichment of tropical soil microbial communities from Luquillo Experimental Forest, Puerto Rico - statanox.12C.anox.44.000.111 (v2)... | ecosystem: Environmental > Terrestrial >...
GTCGGGATGATCGCAGCGCAGCGTCGCCATCATGGCGCCGCGGCGAGCGCCGGTCGAGAGGATGGTCCCGCACATCGCGTCCCAAACCTGCATGAACGAAACGGGACCGGATGCGATATTGCCGGCGCCTCTTGCTTGTGTGCCGCGCGGTCGCAGGGTCGAAAAGTCATACCCGATGCCGCCGCCATGCTGCATCGTTACCGCGCCTTCCTGCAATGCGCGAAATATGCCCGGGATCGTATCTTCGAGCGTCCCCATCACGAAGCAATTGAACAGCGTAACGTTGCGTGCCGTTCCGGCGCCAGCCTGAATCCGGCCGCCCGGCAGGAACTTGAAATCCTGCAGGATGCCGAAGAAGCGCTCTTCCCACCCTGACCGATCATTGGGCTCGACGGCAGCGAGCGCGCGGGCAATCCGATGCCAGGTATCCGTGATCGTGCGTTCGGGCGACCGCCCGTCGGCGTACCGATACTTGGTCTCCCAGACGTGCCGCGAAATCTCAGTCGCGAGATCGCTCATGGCTACGTCTTTGTGGCCAAAACGACCAGCGCGGCGTCTTCACAGGGCAGCGTCAGTTCGTAAGGTATGTTCGCGACCTCCTGAGTTGGAAAGTGCCGGTGTGGGCTTCATAGGTAGTTGCCTATGTGGCTTTCGCGTACGCCGTTTGTACATCTCCCAAATTTCGGTCACGGTCGTTGCCTGCTCCGCTGCCTTATCGTCCCTGAACCGCACCAGCCGCGGGAACCGAAGTGCAATTCCTCCCGTTTTCATTCTGTCTTGCGCCACGGTATGGACCGCGCTCACCGTGAGATCTGCTCCCGAAATCTCGACAACTTTTGCCGGCTCAAACCAGACGTCCATTTTCATATTCGTTTCCAAAAGCCGATGCTTCTTCGGTATCGCGTACGGCTTCAGCATCCTCGGCAATCTCGAAAGCAGTTTATCAGTGAGTCCTGCCCCAACTTTCGTAAATGAGTAGTATTTGTTCTTCTTTGGGTCGAACGCCGCGACAAGAATAGAGCCGAAACTTCCTGCGCGTGCGCCCTTGCCGTACAGTGCTCCAACGACTGCGACGTCGAAGGTATCGGCGAGTCCTTTCTCGTATTCTTTCTTGAACTTGATCCAGTGCCATCCGCGATGTCCCGCTTGGTAGGGACTTGCAACTCCCTTTATCACGACTCCTTCGGCGCCCTGCGAGACAGCTTCATGAAAATATCTTTCCGCTTCGCTCATCTCTTCGGTACGAATGAACGTACCGATACGAACGCTCGCATCGGTGTCAATGTGCTTGATGAGCAGTTGCTTGCGATTTGAGAGAGGGGTCGATAAGAGATCCCTTCCGTTGAGAACCAGGATATCGAACAGAAAGAGAGCGACTGGCACTTCTTTTTGATAGTGTTCGATGTTGTGTTTGCGCTTGCGCTGCATAACGATCTGAAACGGTAGCAGATTTCTCGTTTTCGGATTGATTGCTACAACCTCGCCTTCCAATATCGCGGTTTTTGCGTTCAGATTTTTGCAAACATGCGCGATTACTTCGGGATATTGATGGGTGATATTCTCAAGGCGCCGCGAGAAGATGGTCATGCGACCCCGTACATCCTTGTGGATTTGCACGCGCTCGCCGTCATATTTGTACTCGACGAAAAAAATCGCCCTTGAGATGAAACGGCACTTCATCGAGATCGGCGACACGCGCCGAGAGCATCATCCGAACCGGCACTCCCGGTAACGGCTTTACACGCTTCAACGACGCAACACCTTTGCGCGCGACCCGGTAAGCGACCTCGCCTAGATCGGACAGGACATTATACGCATGCTCCAATACAATTTTGTCCTCCTTCCTGCCCGCGAATCCTTTCGCCACCCCCTGCAAGAAGGTCATCTCGGCCACTCCGATGCGGTGCAGCCCGACGACCGTGCGGATGATGTACTTTGCCTCCACCGAAGAGGCCTGCCGCAGAAGGCCTACGAGCGCATCGATTTTATCTTTTTGGGCGCAAGGGCCTTTCACATATGCAATCCTCTGAAGGTTCTCGAAAACGCGTGCAATGCTCAAACGAGCGCCCCTCCGGCTAACCAACAACGCAGCAACCGCGCCCAAGTCTCCCAACTTGATCAACATCTTCCTAATCTTTGCCGCTGAGACTCCGCACGCATCCGCGACTGCGCGTGCGGCCAAGACCTGGGCGATTCCAAACTCGGGAGCTGAGAAACTCGGGCCAACTCTCCCAGTGAGCAAGTACGCCGTCATCTTCACTTCTTGAGCGGAGAGCGCCGTGAGAAACCGGGCCAGAATATCGATCATCGCAGTACTCGAATGCGTGCGTTCGAGCTTTTCGAGTACGGCAGCGAGCTCCTTAAATGGGGTCGATTTCATATCCGTACTTTTTCCCTGAGTGCCTCCGGTGCCTGGCGGCAGGCGTCTGCGTGGCGAGGCTCGACGAGCACAATCGCAAGAAGAACCCTACAGGGCCGAAGCAAGCCCTTCATGCAAACGTCCAGATACCGGTTAATTCATCCTCCCGCTGTCGTCGGCAAACTTTGATGCAAATCAACGAATGCGGTCTCGAACCGACTATTGAGAGAACCGATGAGTCGTCCAAATGGCGGCCCAGAGGCTCTGAGCTGGATCGAAATTCAGCCGCGGGATGTGGGGAATAGCCGCCATACGGATGACCAGTTTGCTCGCGAGGTTCGAGCCATGCCGGTACAGAACGCCGAAGTCGCGGCAATGTTCGATCAAGCCGCAGAGCTGCTCGAGATCCAGGGGGAAAATCCATTTCGCGTGCGCGCCTACCGTCGCGCCGCGCGCGTCATCGAAACTCTGCCGCAAAGCGTCAGAAGCATGCTTTCGACCGGAGCCGATCTCTCCGAGCTTCCTGGAATCGGCAAAGATCTGGCCGGCAAGATCGCCGGCATCGTCGATACCGGACATTTCGAGCTGCTGGACTCCTTGAAAAAGAAATTGCCCGGTCAGCTCGGCGAGATGGCGGAGATCCCCGGCCTTGGGCCGAAGCGGGTCAAGCTGCTGTACGACAAGCTCAAGGTGCGCACGCTTGACGATCTCCGCGGCGCTCTCAAAACCGGCCGACTTCACGAGCTACGGGGATTCGGCCCGACGATCGAGAAGAAGATATCGGCGGCGCTCGAAAAGCCGCGGGCCGAGAAGCGTTACAAGCTTTCGGTGGCCGAAGCTGAGGCCGAGGCGTTGGTCGGCTTCCTTCGCAACGGCGGGCGGGTCGTCGTGGCCGGCAGCTATCGGCGGCGTCGCGATACCGTCGGCGATCTCGATGTTCTGGTGACGGCGAAGGACGGCGCTGCCGTCGGCGACAAGCTGGTGGGTTATGAAAATGTGACCGAAGTTCTCGCTCACGGTCCCACGCGCACGACCGTTGTGCTGCGATCGGGCCTACAGGTCGATATCCGTGCCGTGCCGGAGCAAAGCTACGGTGCCGCGCTGCTCTATTTCACCGGTTCCAAAGCTCACAATATTGCGCTGCGTGGGCTCGCAAACGAGCACGGCTGGAAGCTGAACGAGTACGGCTTGTTTGCCGGCAAGCGGCGTATAGCCGGCGCCTCGGAGGAGGAGGTCTACAAGAAGCTTGGACTGGCATTCATTGAACCTGAATTGCGGGAGGATCGCGGCGAGATACTGGCCGCCAGGGCAAACCATCTGCCGCATCTTATGACCCTCTCCGACATTCGCGGTGATCTTCACGTCCATTCCGACTGGACCGACGGTACGACCAGCATTGAGGCCATGGCAGCTGCCGCGCAGGCGCGGGGCTATCAATACATTGCCTTGACTGATCACAGCCGTCGCGTGGCCATGGCGCACGGTCTCGATCCGACCCGACTATCCCGTCAGATCGGAGAAATCGACCGGCTGAATGAGAAATTATCCGGCTTCACAGTTCTCAAGGGGATCGAGGTCGACATCCTCAAAGACGGCAGTCTCGACCTGCCGGATTCGAGCTTGTCCAAGCTGGATGTGGTGGTCGCGTCCGTGCACTCGCATTTCGATCTGCCGCGCCAAGCGCAGACCGACCGTGTCATCCGCGCCATGGAAAACCGTCACGTCTCCATTCTCGGCCATCCAACGGGGCGTCTCATCGGAGAACGCGAGCCCTATGACATCGACATGGAGCGTGGCATTTCGGCGGCCCGTGACGTTGGATGTTTTCTCGAGATCAACGCCGAACCGGACCGCCTCGATTTGAACGACATCGACGCTCACGCTTCGAAGACGATGGCCGTCAAGCTGGCGATTTCAACGGACGCGCATTCTGTGAACGCGTTCGAGTATATGCGGTTTGGCGTGGACCAGGCGCGACGCGGTTGGCTCGAGCCAGCTGACGTCATCAACACGCGACCGCTGTCTGAATTAAGGAAGCTCCTTGAGCGCTGAAGGAGCACCTACACTTCAAGCTCTGCCGAAGTCCTCAGGTGATCAAAGCAGCATTCGCCGCGGGCGGGTAAGGCGCGGTCAGAGGGGAGTTTCATAATTTCAATATCGTGTACCGCAGCGGAGTTTGTCATTGATTCAGCGCATCGCGTATGCGGGCAAAGGTCCCCTCCGGCGTGCCGGAGGCATCGATGCGCGTCCAGTCGAGCGCGCCGAGATCGTAAGTCTCCTGGAGTCGGGCGACGGCGGCGTCAGCATCGGAGGCGTCGCCGCTGCGTGTGGCCAGGCGGGCAACGCGGATAGCGAGATCGGTGTCCAGGAAAAGGCCGCGGAAGGGCACGCCGCAGACTTCGGCCGATGCCGCTACCGCGGCACGCTCCTGCGGCTTAGCGAAAACGGCATCGAGGATGGCTGAATGTCCGGCCGAGATCGCGCGACGTGCCTTATCGACAATAGTAGCATAGACTCTTGCCGTCATCACCGGCGAATAGGCATCCTGTGGTAGCTTCTCGTGCTCTCGTTTGCCGAAGAGCGCCTTGCGCTCGATGTCGGAGCGCAGCACCACCGCCCCCGGATCAGGCGCAACTTCCGGCGCGAGCATGTAGGCGAGAACCGATTTTCCGGTACCGGAGAGCCCTCCGACCGCAAGCAGGCGAGGCGGCGCCGGTTCGATGAACCGCCGGGAGAAGTTGAAATAAGTGCGCGCGCTGCGCGCGATTGCTTCCAGCTGATCCGATCCGGCATGTTTAAGTCGGGCCACGGTTACCATGGCGCGGATTGCGGCGCGTACTGAAAGAAACAGCGGTAGTGTTGCGAGCCCGTCGAGATCTTCGACCCGTTTCGTCTCGACGAGATAGCGGTTGAAGACCATGTTTGCCGCGGGCTTGTGGCCGCGCTCGACCAAATCCATGAGCAGGAAGGCGAGATCGTAGAGCACATCGCCCGACGCGATCAGCGGGCTGAACTCGATGGCATCGAACGGAACGGGCTGGCCGTCGAGCAGGACGATATTGCCGAGATGCAGATCGCCGTGCAGACGCCGAATGAGCCCTCGATGCCCGCGCTGGACGAGGAGCGGGCGAATCCGTGCATGGGCTGCGCGGCTGTGCGTCGTGAGCGCCCCCACCTCGATCGATGGGAAAAGGTCGGTCCGTTCCCGGAATGCGGCGTCGTTTTGCTCGATATAGTCGCCAAGCGCCGCAATCCATGGCTCGGCCTCCACTATTTCGGCGCCGGCATGCAGCGCCGCCACCGCGCGGCCGAGTGCATTCGCGAGCTTCGCGTCGACTTTGCCCGACTGGGCCAGCCGGTCGAGCGTTGCATTCTCGTCGAAGCGGCGCATTTCGAGCGCCCATTCGACCGGCGTTCCGCCGCCGTCGAGCTTGAGCCGCCCGTCGGTCTCGCGTGTGATCGGCACCACGCGCCGATAGATATCCGGCGCGAACGCGCGATTGATGCGAAGTTCTTCTTCGCAAGCGCTCTTGCGTTGGTCGAGGGTCGAAAAATCCAGAAAAGGAAAGCGTACTGCGCGCTTTACTTTAAAGGCGCGCTGTCCGGCGAGAAATACCGAGGCCGCATGAGTATCGATGCGCTTGACCGTGTTGCCGCAATGGGTCGCCGGGTCGGCAAGAAGCGCGAAGACCGCGTCCTGGCATTTGCCATCACTCATGGGCGGCATTTTAGATAGAAGCCGGAAAGGCCGGCCCGGCGCGTGAATGTTCCCTCGGGAAAGAACACTAGCAATCGCCCTTGATTTGCAGAAGCGATGACACCTTCGAGATCGGCAAGGCTGTCAGTAAGCTCAAACCGTTCGAGAAACAGGACGCCCAGGCGCCGCGGCACCGGTCCGGCAAGGATTTGGCTCGCGAGTTCCTTCTTGGCGACATAGATGGGTTCGCCGGGGAGAACGGCAGCCAGAATCAGAGCAGACCTCTCTATGGGATCGACGGCGCTATCCATGAATGAATCTAATCCCCGGCCATGTGCGTCATTGACATGGATCAACGCTCCAAAGGAGGGATGCAGCTTGACACTAACCCGTTTTCAAGAATTTGATCTTGCTCAAAGCGGACTAAATCGGCGTGCGGGTAGGGCGTGTCCTCATTAACGCGCAGATGTCGGGTTGGGGGCGAAGCTTTGTTGTGGCGCAGGCACGGCTCCGCTCCGCCGGACCACGTGAGCCCATGGCTGATGCAAGGCGGCTTTGATTCAGGTCAAAAAAAATCTTTTTTGTCCGGTTAAGAAGAACGCAGGGCTGTGCAAAGGAGCTCATGACATGAAGGCTTTCGACACAACGATTTCGACACTTACCGGCCGCCGCGATACCTATGTCTGACCGGATTACCGGCCCGCCACCTGCAAGCATACCGGCTGTCAGCCGCCAGGGGGGCACCGTCACCGCAGCGCTTTCTGTCGAGCGGCTGTATCGGCCCGCCGACCTGTCGGCGCTTTCGTTTCAGACTACGTCGGAGATCGAGCCGATTGACGGTTTGGTCGGGCAGCAACGTGCGGTCGATGCAATCGGCTTTGGCACACGGGTTCGCAAGTCCGGCTTCAACTTGTTTGTGATCGGGTCCAACGAGGCTCGTATGCAGCAGGCCGTGGAGAGCGTCCTGGGGCAGGCAGCACGAGAAAAGTCGAGCCCGCCCGACTGGGTCTACGTCAATAATTTCAGCGAGCCTCATAAGCCGATTGCGATTAAACTGCCACCGGGACGCGCGCTCGAGTTTCGGGACGCGATGCACGAGCTTGTAGGCGATCTCAAAACAGCATTACCGGCTATTTTCGAAAGCGAAGACTATCAAACGCGGCGGGAAGCGATCGATCAGGCCTTTCAGGCAAAGCAGGGCGAAGCATTTTCCGCTTTGCGCGACAAGGCTGCAGAGAAGAGCATCGTCATCCTGCGAACACCGGTCGGCTTTGCCTTAGCACCTGCTCGCGACGGGCAAGTGGTGCCCCCCGATGAATTCAACACATGGCCGGAAGCGAAGCGGCGCGAGGTGCAGGATGTAATCCAGACTTTGGAGACAGATCTGGAGCGCATCATGCACCAAATCCCGCAGTGGCAGAAAGCGCATCGAGAGGAAATCCGCAAGCTCAATCGTGACACGGCGATGTTTGCGGTCGGTCAATCGATCGACGAAGCCAAGTCCAAATTTACCGACATCCCGAGAGTCATCGAGCACCTGGAAGCGGTTCGTGGCGACCTCGTCGAGAACGTCGCCATGTTCGTAGTGAAAACCGAGGGCGACGAGAGGGAAGATACCGCCAGCCGTCGCATAGGCGGCTCGTTCGACCGCTACGAAGTCAATGTTCTGGTCAGTCACGTGGGGGAAAACAAGTCGGCGCCGATCGTCGAAGAACTGCACCCGACCCTCGCCAATCTCATCGGCAGCATCGAATACGTTTCTCAGCACGGCGTGCTAGTCACAAATTTCCGCCATATCAAGCCGGGCGCGGCTCATCGCGCCAACGGCGGCTTTCTGTTGCTCGACGTGCGGCACCTGCTAATGGAGCCATTCAGCTGGACGGCGCTGAAGAGAACGTTGCGTCAGGGTGAAATCAGAATCGAGGACGTAGGTCGCTTTATCGGCCTGACCAGCACGGTTTCCCTCGAACCCGATCCGGTTCCCCTCGAGGTGAAGGTCGTGCTGTTCGGCAGCCGGCTACTCTACTATCTGTTGGTGGCGTTCGATCCCGAAGTCAACGAACATTTCAAGGTACTGGCGGACTTCGAGGATGAGGTCGATCGATCGCCCGAGAGTGAGGCTCTCCATGCCCGGATGATCGCATCCATCGTCACGCGTGACGGATTGAAACCCGTCGACCGCGACGGCGTTGCACTGGTCTTGGAGCACGCCGCTCGTCTCGCAGATCACGCGGGCAAGCTCACACTCCTGATTGATCAGATTCGCGATGTGCTGGCCGAAGCCGATTATTGGGCAGCCGATGCGAAGCGCGTCAAGATTACGTGCGAGGATATTCAGCACGCGCTGGACCAAAAGATCCGCCGCGCGTCCCGAATGCGAGATCGAACGCAGGAAGCCATTCTCCAAGACGTCGCGTTGATCGATACCAGCGGCAGCTGCGTGGGCCAGGTGAATGGCCTCAGTATGCTCGAATTGGGCGGTTTTCGCTTTGGACGACCGACGCGGATCACCTGCCGCGTGCGGCCCGGCAGCGGTAAGGTCGTGGATATCGAACGCGAGGTCGAACTTGGCGGCCCCATTCACTCGAAGGGTGTGCTGATCCTTTCCGGTTTCGTCGCCGGCCGCTATGCGGTGGATACGCCGATGTCGTTGTTTGCGAGCCTCGTGTTCGAGCAGTCCTACGGCGGGGTGGAAGGGGATAGTGCGTCGTCTGCCGAGCTCTATGCCATTTTGTCGGAGTGCGAGCTCCCATTGCGGCAGGACCTTGCCGTCACCGGTTCGGTGAATCAGCATGGCGAAATCCAGGCCATTGGTGGGGTGAATGAGAAGATTGAGGGTTTTTTCGATATCTGCCGAATGAGAGGGCTAACGAGTACACAAGGGGTTCTCATTCCAACAGCCAATGTCCAGCATCTAATGTTGCGCCGGGACGTCATTGATGCGTGTGGGGCGGGGAAGTTCGGAATTTATCCGGTCACCACGATCGATGAAGGGATAGCGCTCTTGACTGGCGCTCCGGCCGGCGAGCGCGGCGCGGATGGCGCCTATCCGGGATGCAGCGTGAACGGATTGATTGAAGAGCGGTTGCGCTCTTTTGCGCGCATTCGGCAAAGCTTCGGCCAGCGGCTGTTACCTGAGCTCGTGGAAACTCGCCATGAATGAACCGCGGGCAAACTTCAAGAGAATGCTGGTGAGACTCCCGCAGAGCGCACACGACTATGCGTCCGTGGGCGTGACGGCCCAGCTCGCGGACCTGTTGGGAGCGAGCGTGGTTGCAACATTTATTCAGGACGTGGAACTTGCCGAAGTGGCCGCACTACCATGCGTTCGGGAATTGCGGCCATTGGGCGGTGGTTGGCATCCGATCGAAGGGGCGCAACTTGTTCGTCAGCTCGAGGGTGCGGCGGTAGCCGCGCGTCGACTCTTCCATGACGCTGTGCGCCCGACTGGGATCGAGACGAGCTTCAACGTCGCGATGGGATCAGTCGCGGATGTGACGAGCTCCTCGGCGGCAGCCGATGACATCATCGTCATCATCGAGCCGCGAAACCCGGCCGAACGCGTGACGCAACAGTTTACTCGGCTGGTCGATGCTGCGTTCGCAGCCTCCGTCACGGTAATGATGGTCCCAAGTCGGATAGCAAGGACAGCCGGACCAATCGCGGCCGTGATATCGCGGTCTGACGATCCAAGCATCGGCTCCGCCCTTGCGATCGCGGCCGCGGCAAAGGAGAGAGTGATTGTGCTCGCTCCTCAGGGATCGGATGCCTGCGAGTTAGTCGTAGAACGGGCCGAAGCTGCAGGCGTGCGGATTGAAGCGCGACCAGTCATCCAAGAGCCTTGGGATGTGTCCTCGTTACTGATACAGCTAGCCCATCTGAATGAACGGTTGCTCGTCATGAGCCGCGGGACCGTTCCGGATAAGTGTGCCCCGACGATCGCATCGCTTCGGGGGATTCCGATCCTGTTGGCCCGCGCGATCAATCCATAGATCTCTTCTCGATATTCTGAATGGGCATCTTCACCTAGTCCTTGCCGATGCGCCCGGCGGAGCGCGTCCAACCAGGAGCTTGACGAGCTGGATCCTCCTTTTCTTGTGGGGACAAGCTACCTAAACCGATCCGTGCCGTGCGCGAAAATTTGAGTTGGTAACGAAATCAGTTCTCACTAACTCGCAAAACAGGGGTCGCGGGCGCGGGATCGAACCGGCAACCTGCGGGTTATGATTTCGTAGGTGCATCATTTCACAGTGGTCCGCCGCCCTCGTGGTGACCTCAAAGTCCCTAACAAAAATGGCCGCGTCTTCGAGATAATGGCTGCAAATGTGTGTGGCGCTTATCAGTGCGATTTGAGAGCAAAAAAAGCAAAAAGTCTGCGTCGCACTTCGCAGAAATCGGAGTGCAACGCCTCAAACATCGGTGAGCACCACGACACGACAACTCCCAAGCTGGTCCAAAGTGACCTTTGTCGGGCTGGTTCCTCACCGGGTGGGCTGCGCTGGCAGGCGCTAGACGCAATCGCGAAGCGGCTTGTCAGCCCCGCAGTGCTGCGGCAGCCGGCAGCGGCCCGGCCGCGACGCTTTGCACCGCGTGCAGCGCGTTATCCCTTCCATTCAGCGTGCGAAGCCGTTGGGATGCGGCGCGGGCTGGCATAAGCTCCTGGTAAATTTGCACGTAGTCACGAGCCATACGCTCGGCCGTGAAGCGGCGCTCGAATGCAGCACGCACCCTCGTTCTGTCCAAGCTAACGATCCGCCGCACGGCCCTCACTGCCTCCTCGATCGTGTCGACGACGAAACCCGACGTACCGTGCTCCACGACCTCGGGCACTGATCCGCGTCGAAATGCGACAATTGGCGTACCGCACGCCATTGCCTCGATCATGACGAGCCCGAAGGGCTCCGGCCAGTCGATCGGGAACAGCAATGCTGCCGCCTCGCCAAGGAATGCTGCCTTATCACGTTCACCGATCTCGCCGATGAATTCCACGTTCGAATGGGCCTGCACCATTGGCTGGATGATTTCTTTCCAATAGGCCTGATCAACGCGGTCCACCTTGGCGGCGATCTTCAGCGGCATGCCGGCTCTCGCAGCGATCTCGATGGCGCGGTTCGGTCCTTTTTCGGGCGAAATCCGCCCGAGAAACGCGAGATAATGGCCGGCTGCCTTCGGCCGGAATGGAAGTAGGTCACGCGGCAGGCCATGATGAACAGTGCCGACCCAATTGGCGTGGCGCAGATATTTGCGCTGATCATTTGAGACCGAGACGAGCGGCAGCGCTCGAAACATCTGATAGAAGGGAACGAGATCTGGCAAGTCCAATCGGCCGTGCTGCGTCGTTAGGGTACGATCTGCGATGTCGTGGACCAACGGCGCCTGCAGAATATCGATATGGAAATGGAGGACATCGAAGTGGTCGAGCCTCTGCCGGACCTCTTCCAGCATCATGATGTGGTAAAGCAGAGGGTCCTTGACGGATGGATCGAGGCGCAGGGCCATTTTGCAGCAGGGCACCAGTTTCGCCGAAGTTCTGGAATCTCCACTAGCGAAGAGCGTGACGTCATGCCCCTGCCGCACGAATTCTTCCGTGAGGTAGGAAACGACGCGTTCCGTTCCCCCGTAGAGTTTGGGCGGCACGCATTCGTAAAGCGGGGCGATCTGAGCAATCCTCATCGGCGACCTTTCGTCGACTGTCGGCGACGAATATGCAACCTACAGAGCCTGAAAGCGCAGCACCCGCGCCGCCCGCCCCTCCCTCCGATTTCTCCACGGGCCCAGGACAGGAAGGCGACGGGTCCCTCCGCCATGCGTGGTTCTCGTGGTTTATCGCACAGGCAGATCCCCGCCTCTCGACGGTTCACTGCGGTGCTTCCTTGCCTTTGCACGACGGTCTAGAAATTCGATCACATGAAACGCCGAATGTTTTGACCTAAATCAAAATCACCAGTCGAAACCGTGTGCTCGCTCCTGTCGGCCGACCTGATTGCCCGGACCTCGCGAAAGCGGATTCCGGGCGGATGGGGGATCGATTTGATGAGTGACGCGGACTGTACGGCCTTCCTGCAGTGGGCGCTTCCACGCCTCAATCTGCGCTGGCCGGGATTTCGTAAGGTTCGCCGTCAGGTCTGCAAGCGACTCAAGCGGCGCATGAGCGACCTGCAGCTGACGGATTTTGCCGCTTATCGAACGCGGCTTGAGGCCAATCCATCGGAGTGGCAAATCCTCGATCAGGCTTGCCACATCACCATTTCGCGGTTTTTCCGCGACCGGGGCGTATTCGAGGCCCTGCGCAAACGTGTGCTGGCCGACATCGCTGCTCGCGCCAAGCGGGAACGACGAGAGGCACGCGCGTGGTCGGCCGGTTGCGCGTCGGGCGAGGAGGCCTATACCGTGAAAATCCTGTGGGACCTCGAGGTGGCGAGCTCTTGTCCGGATGTCTCCCTATCGATCACCGCGACAGATGCGGACAAGACAATGCTCGCACGAGCGTGGAAGGGGTGTTTCGAGCCCTCTAGCCTAAGGGAATTGCCGCCGCATCTCGTGAGGCAAGCCTTCGATCGGGTGGGCCAGTCGCTTTGCGTGCGGCAGCCGCATCGGGAGGGGATCGATTTCCTGTTTCAGGATTTGCGGTTGGAAGCGCCAAATCTCCTTTTCGATCTCATCCTCTGCCGTTATGTCGCTTTCACCTATTTTGAAGTACCGCTGCAGTACCAGGTTCTCGGCCGCATCGTGGAACGGCTCCTGCCGAACGGCTATCTGGTAATTGGCACTCACGAGCGGCTGCCGGGCGATGCTGCCGCCCCGCCGCTGCTGACTGGCGGCCCGCAAATCTTCCAGAAAACGGCGGCGCCACCAGACTGAAAGCTCAGCTTGGCGCCTTCTCCCACGGAACGCGAGCAACCCCAAGATCGGTCCAGGGGCACCCGTAAACGCCGAGTTCTTCGTTATTGATTGATGTCAAATTCCCTGAGCAAGCGCGCAGCTATCATTCGGCAACAACTGCCATGAGAGGTGGTGCCATGTCGACGTTCATCATGTTGACGCGCTTGAATCCCGACGCCGTCCGTTCGCCGAGGGACCTGGAGCAACTCGAACGGCAGGCGATGGAAGCCATACGAAAGGAATGCCCGGGGATCGAGTGGCTCGGGAGCTATGCGGTGCTTGGGCCATGCGACTATTTGGATGTCTTCCTTGCGAACGACATCGAGACGGCAACCCGGGTCTCGGCGCTCATCCGCACTTTCGGGCATGCCAACACTGAGATTTGGGCCGCGACGGAATGGGATCGGTTCAAGGAGGTCGTCCGCACGCTTCCCGGGCCGACCTGATCATGGTTCATGTCGCGAAGGTAGGACGGTTCGCGTGGATCAAGATAGCGTGCTCGCGAGCTGGTTGGACGAAGCCGGAGCGGTGATCGCGGTAGCGACTAAGGTAGCAATCCGAGGCGGAAAATCGTGCGAGGTCAGACTGTGGGGACCGGCCGACATCATGGACAGGAGCACACCAATGGAGAGCGCAGCATTTCGAAAGTGGTTGGCGGACCAGGGATGTCGCTTCGATCGGCATGAACATCAGCAGCGCGGCCAAGGCCAGGTCGTCGTAACGGTACATCGCGAGGGTCGAAAGGCCGAGGTCCCCCTCGGAGGCTCCCGTCAGACCCTCGACCTGCGCGTCGTGCGTCGGGCCTGCGAAGAGCTTGGGCTTGATTGGTCTCAGCTACCGGGGCCGAAGAGTCGTGTGTGACAGGAAGGATTGACCGTCATGGTCGAACATACGGCTCACGCATTCGATGTCGACCTGCAGGAACTGGCGCGCAAGATTGCAGAAATGGGCGGCCTTGTCGAAAAGCAGATCGTGGATGCGATAGAAGCCCTGGTAAAGCATGACATCGCGCTCGCCAAGCGTATCATAGTGGCGGATGATCTGGTCGATGCGCGGCAGCGAGAGATTGAGGAAAGGGCGGTCGTCGCTATCGCGCGTCGGCAGCCGATGGCGGTCGATTTGCGGGAGATCGTCGGAGCGCTGCGTATCTCCAACGACCTCGAGCGGATTGGCGATCTAGCCGAAAATATTGCCAAACGGACGATACTCACCGATGAGCTGCCTTCCAGCGAGGTGATCCTTCAGCTCGACCGCATGGTCAAGCTCGTCCTCGTCCAGCTGCGACGCGTGCTCCACAGCTACGCGCAACACGACCTCGCCGAAGCGCTCGACGTCTGGCGCCGGGACGCAGAGATCGACGCCATGAACAGTTCCATATTCCGAGAGCTCCTTACTTATATGATGGAGAACCCACGTAATATCACCTTCTGCACGCATCTGCTCTTTTGCGCCAAAAACGTCGAGCGAATGGGCGATCACGCCACCAATATCGCAGAAACCGTTTACTACATCGTGCAGGGACGGCCACTCCCGGACGAGCGTCCGAAGGCAGACATCACCAGTAAAGGAATGCTGCCATCGTCCGTGTAATCGGACACGGCTGGGCCGAAGCGGTCGTTTCGGAGAAACGCATCGAGGAGCAGGGAAATTTAATCGAGCAGCAGCGAAGGCACTTAAAAGGGGCACGCTGGGAGAGCGCCGGAGATCGGGCAAACCAAGCCGCTCAGACGGGTGTCGATCCTGCAGGCAATTTAGGTCAAAACACTCGGCGATTGGCGAACGGCGAAAAACCCCTACGCTGTTTCGATTTCTGATATCGGATCGGGATCGACAAGTTGCACCCGCCTCACTGGACGGACAATGAAGGAGGGACTTGTTGACCTAAATCAATAAGGATTATTGCCGCGAGAGTATTGGAATTAAAAATCCGTTCGCAACCCGCCCGTGGAGATTACCATGAAAGTCAAGGACGCCATGCATAAAGGAGTGACTTGCGTTGAACCGACGACTCCCGTGAAGGAGATGGCAAAGCGCATGCGTGACAGCGACATCGGCGCGATTCCAGTGTGCGCAGACGGTCATTTGGTGGGTATTGTCACAGATCGGGATATCATCTGCCGTGCGGTCGCGGATACCGGAAATGTTGCCAAGATGACGGCTCAGGACATAATGACGAAGGACGTTGTTTGTTGTTCGCCAGAAGATTACATCGACCTCGCAATCGACGTCATAGAAGCGAAGCAAGTCCGTCGGCTACCCGTGACTGACAGTCACAAAAATGTGCTCGGAATGTTGAGCCTCGGCGACATTTCCCACAAGGTCAAGAAGCAGCTCTCGGGCGAGATATTACGGGCTGTCTCCGGACATCATCTCTAAGCGCGGAATCTATCGGAAGAAAATTTGCCGAAAGACATTCAGTGCGACATGAGGCAGCAGATAGGACTTGTCGCAAGCAATTCCCGCGTCATCCCGCCAAAGATCCACTCGCCGAGGCGGCTGTGTCCGTAGGCGCCGGTGACAAGCAGGTCGGCACGTTCTTCCTGAGCGCTCCGGATTAACTGCTCCGCACCAGATCCCTTTTGCTCGAGCATGATCTTGGGCCCGCCATCAACGCGATGGCACGCCAGGTAACGAGCCACGTCGTCGAGCCGCCCTACTGCTGCCTTCTCTTCGCCTGGACCACACGCTTCGACAATGGTGACGCGCGTCGCCCTTTGCAGAAACGGAAGCGCATCGCATACGGCGCGGCGCGCTTCGCGGGTGTCCTTCCAACCGATCACGACATGCTCTCCTCGCAGAGTGCTCACTTCGTCGGGCACGACCAGCATCGGACGCCCTGCTTTCAGAATCGCTTCACCTGGATCGAGCGCTGTGTACGCATTCACCGGCACCTTCACCTGTCCGATGATCACAAGATCGGCACTGCGCGCCTCGCGCGGAAGCGCCACGGCTCGAAAGTCCAGCATTGCACGCCAGTCGACCTTTCGGTGATTGGCGTCCGCGATGCGGCGAAACCACTCGCCCCGATGCGCAAGCTTCGTCCGCATTATGTCCATGATCACACCGTCGGTCGTCATTGGTGGAGGAATGGCGAGAGCCGATAGTACGATCAACATCGCGTTGAACTTATCCGCAAGGTTTACGGCCAGGCGTACACGTTGCTCCGGTGCGGCATCGGCGTCGACATACACCATCATGCATGCATAGGACACACGTCCTCCAGCAGGTCACTCGGGCTCAATACTCAATTGCATGCGAGAAGTTCCCAAGTGGCGACACAACATAGCAAACCAGCTTCCTCGGATTTGATGTATGTCAACATGCCACGCGCCGGATAGCTTTAGACAGGCGGTCTTTCAACCTAACAGGAGGCCCAGTCATGGCTGAAGCCGCTACCAAACTACCCGAAAAAAAGGCGGAGCCGACGTCCACCTTGAGGGGATGGCGACCATTCGAAGTGCTACACCGCGAAATCGATCGCCTTTTCGATGACTTCGGCGGAGGATTTTGGCGTTCTCCGTTCCGTCGCTCCGTCTTCGATCTCGAGCCGTTCTGGCGACGCGAACTGAGCTGGGAAACAGCCCCGGCGATGGACATCGCCGAGACGGAAAAGGCCTACGAGATCACCGCCGAGCTGCCGGGTATGAGCGAAAGCGACGTGGAGGTCGTTGCCTCGAATGGCGACCTCACGATCAAGGGCGAGAAGAAGGAGGAGAAGGAAGAGAAGAAGAAGGACTACTATCTCTCCGAGCGCCGTTACGGCTCGTTCGAGCGCCGCATGCAGATACCGGAGGGAGTCGATGCGGATAAGATCGAGGCCACGTTCAAGAAGGGGGTGCTTACGGTGACCCTTCCCAAGAAACCCGAGGCGCAAAACCCCGCGAAGAAGATCTCGGTCAGGACTGCATAAGCGGACCTGGCGGAACACGCTCGGATCGTTCAGTGACCGTGGCTAGTTGTGCCCCCTTCGGGCGCAAGTAGCCAGCAAGCTGCTCCGGTTTCCCATTTCCGGCGGGCGCTGGTGGGAAATGTGGAGCGTTGTGCCGGCATTGCCGCGACCGAAACCGCAAAGCGACCGTTCGACGGGTCCAACGAAAGGGAGCACGACTCGTGACTACGCCAAGGGCACGCACCCATCGCGGTCGCGCCAAACCAGGCGTCCGCGGTAGCGGCAAGTTCTTCCACGTCGAGGTGCGCCGGCCCCAGGACTTCGTCAGCTTCCGCGTACAGGACGTCGGCGGCAAGGGCGGCATCGAACGCGTTGCGGGCCGACGGGCAAGCGGCTCCTGGGATACCCAGAAATGGCTGATCCCCAAGGATCAGGCGCATGTCGAGGGCAGCCGACTGGTGCCCGATACGGCGGGGGCCCGCAAGGTTCTGGGCTCACTCGGCTCGGTAGCGGTACACGTCACCGGCGACCGCTTCAGCGCCAAGCCACGGCGCAATATTCCCGAAAGCGAGAAACCAACTCCAGCCATGCGGCGCGCGCAGCTCCGCAACATTCGCAAGGCACAAGCGGCACGTCATAAAATTGTAAGAGGCAGACGCCGATGATCCGCAAGCTTCCCTCCGGCAAGTACCGCCTTTATTCCCGCAAGACGAATCCGAAGACCGGCAAGCGCCGCAATCTCGGCACGTTTCCCACTCGCGCCGCGGCAGAGAGGCACGAGCGCGCGGTACAGTATTTCAAACGGCACTGAATTCGCTCGGCCAAGTAAATTAGGACGGCGCCAGTCTCCTTCCTTTCCCGGTTGCGCCGGTGCTAGCTCGCCGGCGCGACCGTCGTCAATGATTACTCGCAATCATCTCGAATGCGGCACGGTCTGTGATATCTATTGGCGGGGCCCCCAAGCCAGAAGTATTGGGCGCGAGCCTCACTTCGTCCATGCGGTCCGTAGCGGGACGCCGTTGATGAAGACGAATGGGACATCAATTACGGCCGCTCCCATCGCGCGATCGCTGACCAATGCCCAACCGGCTCGCGTCTTCGTCGGACTTAAGGTCGCAGCTGAGGCTGCGAGTGGCCTCGCCGAACTCGCACGGCCACTCGAATGCTATGCCGTCCGCCTCGTGCGACCCGGCGATATCCACCTTACGCTGGTCCCACCCTGGAACGAGACCCACATCGCCCATGCGGTGGAGACGTTGCGTGCAGCGATCAGCGGGTTCGGTAGCTTTTTGCTGACGTTCGCGCATGTGGGATACGGCCCTACGCTCCGTGATCCACGTCTTTTGTGGGTCGATTGCGTGGCTAGCGAGGAACTAAAGGACTTGCGGATGGTGCTATTTGCCGCATATGGCCAGATCGAGTCGAGACCCTTTCAGCCCCATGTCACGCTCGCGCGCATTCCACAAAGCGGACGCGCGATCGCTCGGCAGAACCCGATGGACCAAACTCTTTCGCTGACACAACACGTCACTTCCGTCGAGCTGTTCCAATCTCCGCCGAAAAGTCAAAGTGGATATCAAGTCCTCGCCTCGTTGCCGCTTTGAGCAAGATCACGTCTCCCATGCTGGCGGCTCCAGCCGTTCCCGTTCACGCAACATGGTTGCCGACGCACTAAACGGGCAAGGCATTGCGATCTTGTCGTCCGGCCTGCTGACTGGTGGAGGAGGAAGCCGATCGACCAACGTCTTCAATATTCCGCTTTTGTCAGAGCGGCTTATACATGTCGTGCACCTGAACTGCGCGCGCGCCGAGCAATTGGTTCAGAGTTGATCTGGGTCAATGAAGAGCAGCGGCCCGTGGGCAAGCGTCATGGCCAGTTGGCCCATAGTCTGGCGATCATCCAATGGAGGTCCAAATGCCGTACGCTTTTACCCTCACTACCACCATTCCTGCTTCCGCGCAGGACATCTACGACGCATGGCTTAACAGCCTCGCCCATTCTGAGATGACGGGGGGCCAGGCAAGCATGTCGGACGAGATCGACGCCGAAGTATCCGCCTGGGACGGCTACATCACCGGCCGCAATCTCGAGCTCGTGCCGGGTGAGCGCATTGTGCAGTCGTGGCGCACGACGCAATTCACGGACGAGCACGAGGACTCGATCATCACGATGACGCTCGAAGGTGTTGAAGACGGCACAGTGCTTACGCTCGTACATAGCAATGTGCCGGACGAGCAGACGAGTTACGAGCAGGGCGGTTGGCAGGAGTACTATTTCGAACCGATGAAGGAATATTTTGCCGAGCTCAACAGGGCACGTGCAGACCGGCCTTCGAAGAAGGCTGGGCCCAAGGCCGAGCCCAAGCGCGCGCCGGCACGCCCGAAATCAAAACGCGCGGCGCCGGGGGCAAAAACAGCAGCCCGCAAGAAGAAGTTCAAACATGCAGCCGCTGGGCGGGCCAAACGCAAACGCGCGAAGAAAATCAAGAGCAAGGCGGTCCGGGGCAAGCGACGCGGGTAACGCGGCGCGGTCACTGCGGCTCGGACTGCGCGCCATGTTCAGCTCCCGGGTGAACGAGGAACGCCATGGAAACGGTAGAGGACAACATCGAGGCTGAGGTCGTTCCGAAGAAACGGCAGAAACACCACTCCTATGATGAAAGTGTCGATGAAGCAGCGAAGCTTCTCGAGCAGGAAGCGGTCGAGATCGAAAGAGAGATCCCCTCGGAAGACACCCCACTGATCGAGAGAATTGAGCCAGATGATCGCGAAGCACCTGTATTCGAGGAATGAACATCCTCGATAACCCGAGGTTTGCCCAAGGCTCGGATATGGAATGGAAGCCAATCCGCAAGGGATCTGACGACCGTGTCGGCACCAATCTCCTGGACTACGAGGAGTACGCCAGGACGTTCTCGTGGACGCAAGTCCGGACGCTGCTCGACGGATTGCCTGGCGGCGGGCTCAACATCGCCCACGAGGCGGTCGACCGACATGTGCGAGCCGGTCGCGGCGACCGACTCGCCCTGCGCTGGATCGGGCGCGACGATCGAATCCGAGACTTCCGCTACTCCGCGCTCGCTGCGGCAATGAATCGGTTTGCCAACGTCCTTGCCCAACGCCGCGTGTCCAAGGGGGATCGAGTCTTCTCGTTGCTCGGCCGCACGCCTGAGCTTTACATCGCCGCCCTCGGCACGCTCAAGAATGGAAGCGTGTTCTCGCCGCTTTTTTCGGCGTTCGGACCGGAACCGATCAAAGCCCGAATGACAATCGGCAATGCCAAGGCTCTCATCACCTCCGAAGCGTTTTACCGCCGGAAGATCGAGCCCTGGCGTAAAGAGCTTGCCAGCCTGGAGCACGTTTTCCTGACTGATACGTCGGGCAGTCCTCCGGATGGTACGATCGATCTGACGTCCGCGATGGCGCAAGCGTC
>Ga0306924_10001722_pt1 | contig 20212 bp, 18 predicted proteins | sample sta12Can44000111_FD_203756 | JGI IMG/M metagenome (GOLD analysis project Ga0306924, IMG submission 203756) | Lab enrichment of tropical soil microbial communities from Luquillo Experimental Forest, Puerto Rico - statanox.12C.anox.44.000.111 (v2)... | ecosystem: Environmental > Terrestrial >...
CCTCGACAAATCACTTTAAGGAACGAGGAACGCAACGACATGAAGAACGGGTTTTTCCACCTGACCGCCGGCGCCGCAGTGGCGATTGCGCTGTCGGCATCGCCGGCCTTGGCGCAGAAGAAATACGATACCGGCGCCACCGATACCGAGATCAAGATCGGCCAGACCGTGCCGTTCTCCGGGCCGGCCTCCGTCTATGCCAGCATCGGCAAGACCCAGGCCGCCTACTTCAAGATGATCAACGACCAGGGCGGCATCAATGGCCGCAAGATCAATCTGATCCAGTATGACGACGCCTACAGCCCGCCGAAGGCGGTCGAGCAGGTGCGCAAGCTGGTCGAAGGCGACGAAGTGCTGTTGACCTTCCAGACCATCGGCACACCTTCGAATGCGGCGATCCAGAAATATCTCAATGTCAAGAAGGTTCCGCAGCTTTTTGCCGCGACCGGCGCTTCGAGATTCACCGACCCGAAGAACTTTCCGTGGACGATGGGATACAACCCGAACTACTTCGTCGAGGGCCGCATTTATGGCCAGTACATTCTGAAGAACCATCCCGACGCTAAGATCGGCGTGCTCTATCAGAACGACGATCTCGGCAAGGACTACCTGAACGGGCTCAAGGCCGGGCTTGGCGACAAGGCGGAAAAAATGATCGTGGCAGAAGCCTCCTACGAGGTCACCGACCCGACGATCGATTCGCAGATCCTCAAGATCAAGGACGCCGGCGCCGACCTGTTCTTCAGTGCATCGACGCCGAAGCAGGCCGCGCAGGCGATCCGCAAAATCCACGAACTCGACTGGCACCCAGTGCAGATCGTCGACATCAACGCGAGCCCGGTGAACGCGACGCTGAAGCCGGCGGGCCTGGATGCGTCCAAGGGCTTGATCAGTGTGAATTACGGCAAGGATCCGGACGACCCGACCTGGAAGGACGACCCCGGCGTGAAGAAGTATCTGGCCTTCATGGACAAGTATTACCCTGATGGCGATAGGCTCAGCACGATCAACACCTACGGTTACTCGACCGCCCAGCTCCTGGTCTACACACTCAAGATGTGCGGTGATAACCTGACACGCGAAAACGTGATGAAACAGGCCACATCGCTCAAGAATGTCGAGCTCGACCTGGGCCTGCCTGGCCTGCGCATCAATACGTCGCCGACCGATTACCGCGTCAACAAGCAGTTGCAGATGATGAGGTTCAACGGCGAGCGCTGGGAGCTGTTCGGGCCGATCCTCGAGGACAACAGCGCAAGCTAAGTCCGCTGTGAAATCCAAAACGATCGGCGGCCCCTTGGCCGCCGATCTGCTTTTCCCACCAGTCTCCTCGCTAGGTCGAAACGACCGCGTCCCACCTCCTAATCCGGCATTAACCTTTCGGTAACCGGCCCTTAAATTCCAACCGCTAGCTTGGCGAGCACAGGCTAGTGTCCCGAATCCGAAGTTCGCCGCCTTCTGCGGCAAGCGCCTTTGCGAACTTCGGGTTCGAAAGGACACTAGAGACCTATGATTCTAGTGTGGTTTTGGTTCGGAAGTTCTCTTATCGGGCTCGCGGCAAAAATGAAGAGAACTTCCGAACCACCACACTAGTGGGCGGGCGTATCGCGTATGGCGTGGGGACGAAAAAAGAGCGGCGGACGCAAGGAGCCGCGATTTGGCCTCGCGGCGGCGCTCGCCGATCTTCGCCTCGACCCCAAGGATCGAATTCCCGAAGCGACCGACGAGAAGGCGAAAAAGACCGCCTCCAGGCGCAAGGTCGACAGGATCGAGGAAGAAGAAGACGACGATCCGCCGCCGCGCGAGCGTAAGCCTCGCGCAGCGTCAAGCAGGCGCCGCAAGCGCGCATACAGATGGCGCCCCCTTATAAGCTTCCCGCGCCTGATATATTGGGGCGTGGTGCTGTCACTGTGGGGCGTGATCGCAGCCGTCGGCCTCGTGGTCTGGGTCGGCGCCCATCTGCCCGCGATCCAGTCGCTCGAAATCCCGAAGCGTCCGCCAACCATCGAGATTGTCGGCACCGACGGTAGCGTGCTGGCACAGCGCGGCGAGATGGTCGGCGCCAATGTCGCGCTCAAGGAGCTGCCGCCCTATTTGCCAAAGGCCTTCATCGCGATCGAGGACCGAAGGTTTTATTCGCATCACGGCATCGACCCCTGGGGTATCCTGAGGGCCGCGATGACCAACGTCTTGCGTCGCAGCGTCTCCCAGGGCGGCTCGACGCTGACCCAACAGCTCGCAAAGAACCTGTTTTTGACCCAGGAGCGCACGCTGCAGCGCAAGCTACAGGAAGTCGAACTCGCGCTGTGGCTGGAGCGCAAATATTCCAAGGCCGAGATTCTCGAGCTTTATCTCAACCGCGTCTATTTCGGTTCCGGCGCCTACGGCGTGGAGGCAGCCGCGCAGCGCTATTTCGGCAAGTCCGCCAGAAACGTCTCGCTCACCGAGGCCGCGATGCTGGCGGGCCTCGTCAAATCGCCCTCACGCCTTGCGCCGAACCGCAACCCTGATGGCGCCGAGCAGCGCGCGCAGACCGTGCTGGCGGCCATGGCGGAAGCGAAGTTCATCACCGAAGCGCAAGCGCAGGTCGCGATCAGTCATCCTCCGATCTCGGTCAAGCCGGCCGGCGCCGGCACGGTCAACTATGTCGCGGACTGGGTCGGCGAGGTGCTGGACGATCTCATCGGGCAAGTCGATCAGAGCATCGTGGTCGAAACCACGATCGATCCCAGATTGCAAGGCGTGGCCGAGGCGGCCGTGATTGACGAGCTTGCGGCGAAAAGCGTGAAATTCAACGTCAGCCAGGGTGCGCTGGTGGCGATGAGCCCCGATGGGGCCGTGCGCGCCATGGTCGGCGGGCGTAACTATGCTGAAAGCCAGTACAACCGCGCCATCACGGCCAAGCGACAACCGGGCTCGGCATTCAAGCCGTTCGTCTTTCTTACGGCCATCGAGGCGGGGCTGACACCGGAGACGATCCGGCTCGACGCCCCGCTCGATATCAAGGGATGGAAACCGGAGAACTATGGCCACGAATATTTCGGTCCGGTGACGCTGACGCAGGCGCTGGCGATGTCGCTCAACACGGTTGCGGTGCGCCTCGGGCTCGAGGTCGGGCCCAAAAACGTCGTGCGAACCGCCCATCGCCTCGGCATTTCCTCGAAGCTCGAGGCCAACGCCTCGATTGCACTGGGCACCTCCGAGGTCTCGCTCGCCGAACTGGTCGGCGCCTATGCGCCCTTTGCCGATGGCGGCCTGTCTGCCTCCCCCCATGTCGTGACCCGTATCAAGACGCTGGATGGCAGGGTGCTCTACATGCGTCAACCCGACCAGCCCACCCCCGTGGTAGAGCCGCGTTACGTCGCCATGATGAACGTCATGATGCAGGAGACGCTGATCTCGGGCACGGCGCGCAAAGCCGAGATTCCCGGCTGGCAAGCGGCCGGCAAGACCGGCACCAGCCAGGATTTCCGCGACGCCTGGTTCATCGGCTACACCGCCAATCTCGTCACCGGCGTCTGGCTCGGCAATGACGACAACTCGCCAACCAGGAAGGCAACGGGCGGCGGACTGCCGGTCGAGGTCTGGACCCGCTTCATGCGCGCGGCCCATCAGGGCGTGGCGGTTGCGGCCCTACCGAACTCGCAAAGTGGGCCCAGCATCGCGCAGATCGTTTCACAGATCACCTCGCCGACCAGTTCGCCGACGCCTGCTGCAGGTGGTGGCCGTATGGCCCCGACACGCGCGGCGGTGCGCCCGGAGCCGGCCGCGGGCCTTGATGGCTGGCTGATGGAACGGTTGTTCGGCGGGGGCCGCTGAGTCCCCTTTAATCCTCGATGCCGTACCGATGCAGGTCATTGCCGCAGGTGTCGAGCCACCTCTTGGCGCGCTCGGCCGACGGGCAGACGCGCCTGACCACCCGCCAGAACCGCGGCGAATGGTTCATCTCGACGAGATGCGCCACCTCATGGGCGGCGAGATAGTCAAGCACGAAGGGTGGTGCCAGGATCAACCGCCAGGAAAACGACAGCGAACCCGCCGAGGTGCATGAGCCCCAGCGGCTCGATTGATCGCGGACCGACAGCCGCTTGATCCTGACGCCGAGTGCGTCCGCGTAGGCTTCCGCCGATTTCTGCAGATCGCGGCGCGCCTCACGCTTGAGAAAATCGTGCACCCGGCGGTCGACGAATTCCATCCCGCCGGCAACGCAAATGATCTTCTCTCCGCTGTCGCGCGTCTCCGTCCACACCGTGCCACGCACGGGGGCGCGGTGTACGATCCGGTGCGCAACGCCGCGCAGCGGCAATACGGTGCCCGGCTGAAAGGGCGCCGCCTTGGGCAGACGTCCCAGACGCGCGGCGATCCAGCCGCCATGCAGCTGCGCAAAATCCCTGGCCTCCGCAATTGTGCCGCGCGGCGGCACGGTCAGGATCGCTTCGCGATCCGTCGGATGGATGCGGAGCGTGTAACGGCGCGCGCGCCGGTGCCGGCGAAGTCTGATCGCGAAAAACTGGGAGCCGTGCCTAATGACAAGCGTCGACGGTTCGTGAGGCCGCCGATAGAGGAGCGCGCGAGTAGCCATGTCTGTGAATCCGGGGAAGAGCAGTTCCCCCGGATTCTGCCATATCCGTCGCCACGGAAATCGCTCGGCGCAAAAACAAATCATTTGCCCAATATACAGGGGGCAAGGCATCGCCAGACACCACTAAATGGGCCCGGAACCCCATTGCTGGCGGTCAATAGGGCTTGGGAGCATGCCTCAAGGATTGAGGTAATACTCATTCCTTCGGGGAACCGAATCGGGAGCAACCCGGAGTCGAATTCAGAGGTAGCGGGTGGGCTCCGGTAGCAGCGCAAAGCCTACGGACGCTATCGAAACAGCTCTTATTCGGCGGCTAACGCCAGCGCAGCCTTCGGATTGGTCGCTGACATCATGAAATCGTTGATACGCGGCACGATTTCCGATCGAAAACGCGACCCGTTGAACACGCCATAATGACCGACGCCCGGTTGCACATAGTGAATCCGGCGGTTGTTGGGTATCGACGTGCACAATGCGTGCGTCGCCTCGGTCTGGCCAAGCCCGGAAATATCGTCGTTCTCGCCCTCGACCGTCATCAACGCGACGCGCTTGATCTTCGATGGATCGACCGGTTTGCCGCGATGGGTCATCTGGCCCTTCGGCAATGCATGCTTGACGAACACGGTGTCGACCGTTTGCAGATAGTATTCGGCGGCGAGATCCATCACCGCGAGATATTCGTCGTAGAAGTCGCGATGCTTGTCGACGAGATCGCCGTCGCCCTTCACCAGGTTGCGGAACAGCGCCTTGTGCGCGTCCATGTGCCGGTCCAGATTCATTGTGATAAAGCCGTTGAGTTGCAGGAAGCCCGGATAGACGTTGCGCCCGAAGCCGGGATTCGGGAACGGCACCTTGGTGATGACATGGGCGCGGAACCAGTCGAGGCCCCGCTCCTCCGCAAGCTTGTTGACCGAGGTGGGATTGCGGCGTGTATCGATCGGACCGCCCATCAGGGTCATCGAGATCGGCACGTAGGGATCGCGCGCAGCTTCCATGAGCGAGACCGCGGCCACGACCGGCACCGACGGCTGGCAGACCGCGATGATGTGCATGTTGCTGCCCAGCACATGCAGCATCTCGATGACGTAGTCGATATAGTCGTCGAGGTCGAAGCGGCCGTCGGACAGCGGCACCATCCGCGCATCCGACCAGTCGGTAATGTAGACGTCATGCGTCGGCAGGAACGCCTCGACGGTGCCGCGCAAGAGCGTCGCGTAATGGCCGGACATCGGCGCCACGATCAGCACGCGCGAGGCCGGGTGACGCAGCGGCCGCGTCAGCTTGCGATCGAAGTGCAGGAGACGGCAGAACGGCCTTTCCCAAATGCTGCGAATTTCGACCGGGGTGCGGATACCGTTGACCTCGGTGTCGTAAATCCCCCATTCCGGCTTGCCATAGCGGCGCGTGGTGCGCTCGAACAATTCGCAGGCCGCCGCCACCGATTTGCCGACATCGGTATGCGACCACGGGTTCAATGGGTTCTGAAACAGGATCTTGGTCGCATCGGTCATGGCGCGCGCCGGGTTGAGCGCTGCGTGCGCCAACTCATACATCCAGTACATCGGCGTCGTCAGCGCCGGACTGCCTTCGGCCACCAGTGGCGGTGCGCCGCCAAACTCACCAATCGGCATTCTTCTCAGGCCCCCTGTTTTGCGCCGCAGCATAGTGGCGAATGCGCAATAATGCGTCAATGCGAAGATCGTGATTTCTGTGCGTGATAGCTAGTGAAGAGCCCGTAAATCCACGGGAAAGTGACCTATTCGCCTTCGGTCAGCAGCGAGCCATGCCGGCGAGCGCTCCTCAAGAGGGCAAGGAATGCCGCAAATGCGGCCACCAGCAGGGCCGCATTCATCAAAAGCGCCAACAGCATCAGGTCGGCCCGGAACACGTGGTCGATCAAAAGCGCCCGCATTCCCTCGAACACATAGGTCGGCGGCAGCGACCAGGACACATACTGCAGCCAGGTGGGCAGCACCCGTACCGGATAGTAGACGCAGGCCAGCGGCATCAGCGCGAACATCAGCGTCCACACGATGCTTTCGGCACCGAGCCCGTTACGCAGCACCAACCCCGACACGAAGATCCCGACCGCCCAGCTCGTGAAGATCAGGTTGCAGAAAAACGCGATCAGCGGCAGGCCGAGGCTGTAGAAATTGAAGTGAAACAGCCATAGCGCGAGCAGCGTCATCGGAATCACCCCGATCGCAAGCCGGATCACGCTCATCGCCATCAGCGCGAGCAGGAATTCGATCGGCTTCAGCGGGCTCATCATCAGGTTGCCGAGATTGCGCGCCCACATCTCTTCGAGAAACGAGATGGAAAAACCGAGCTGGCCGCGAAACAGGATGTCCCACAGGATCACGGCACCGATCAGGGTGCCGCCGGCACGCGCGAAAAACCCCGCGTTCTGTGCGATATACATCTGCAGGAAACCCCAGGTGATGACCTGCAGCACCGGCCAGTACATCAGCTCCAGGAGCCGCGGCCAGGACGACAGCAACAGATACCAGTAGCGCAGGATCATCGCGCCGATCCGGCCCGGCGAGATGCCCTGAATGGCGGCCAGCTCGCTCATGGCAGCGTCTCCCGCGACCCGGTTTCCTGCGAGGCATCCTTTGACTTCGCTCCCGAAGGCGCTGTCGAAGCTGCTCCCGAATTTTCCTGGGCGCGGCCGCGCGCCACATCGAGAAACACTTCCTCGAGCGTGGCGCGGCTGTAACGGGCCATGATGCCCTCGGGACTGTCGTCTTCCTCGATACGTCCGCGCTTGAGGATGATCACGCGATCGCAGAGCCGCTCGACCTCGAACATGTTGTGGGAGGCAAGCAGGATCGTCGCGTTTTGAGTCGTGCGGTAGGTCTCCAGGTGCTCCCTGACCCAGTCGGCGGTGTCGGGATCAAGGGATGCGGTGGGCTCGTCGAGTAACAGCAGTTCGGGTTGATTGATCAATGCTTTTGCCAGCGCCACGCGGGTTTTCTGCCCGGCCGAGAGCTTGCCGTTGGCGCGATCGAGGAAATCTTCGAGATCGAGATCGTAAGCGAGCTCCTCGATCCGCCGCTTCAGGTTTTTCACCGCGTAGAGACGGCCGAAGATCGAAAGATTCTGCCGCACCGTAAGCCGCATCGGCATATCGACATAGGGGCTTTCGAAATTCATCCGCCCCAGGACTTGCGCGCTTTGCTCGGGCATCTCGTGACCCAGGACACGGACGCGACCCGAAGTGGGCAGTACCAGTCCCATGATCATTGCAATCGTCGTGGTCTTGCCGGCGCCATTGCCCCCGAGCAGCCCCGTGATGCTGCCGCGTGCGATGCTGAATGAAATATCGTCGACGGCGAGCGTCTTCTTGTATTGCTTGACCAGGTGGGCGGCCTCGATCGCAGCGGGCCCTGACGGACCCACCGTGGGAAACGGAAACGAGATTGCGCTGTTTTGTGCCATGCGGCTGTTAACTAGCAAATAATGCCTTGCCGGTGGAGCTTCGATTCAGGCATTGCTTTTCCAGCCCATGGCTGGAGAGGTAGCAAATGTCAAATCCACCCTATTGGTGCAACCTCAGCGGTGCAAATCGCATCAATTTGTGATCGGCCCCCGCAACACTATTGCTTGGCATGATGTCAGCGCATCGGCCCGCGTTGGTTAGCCGGGGAAAATCGTATTAACATCCCGTCATGACCGATATCGCCGCCCCAGATTTTCGCCATCCGCGGCGCCATGTCCGTCTCGATACCATCCTGCGGCTGCGCTGGCTTGCCGCACTCGGCCAGCTCGCGGCCATTTTCATCGTGGTGCAAGGCCTCGAATTCGATCTGCCGATCGTGCCTTGCCTCGTCATTGTCGGGCTTTCGGTGGCCGTGAATCTCGTGCTGCAGATCGCGTTCAACCCGATGCAGCGGCTCGAGCCGAGCTATGCTGCCGCCCTGCTCGCGCTCAATATCGTCGAGCTGGCGGGCCTGTTGTTCTTCACCGGCGGACTGCAAAACCCGTTTTCTTTCCTCTTTCTGGCGCCGGTTCTGATCTCCGCAACTGCACTACCGGTGCGGATGACGATTGCGCTAGGCGTGCTGGCAGTGGCTTGCGCGTCCGTCCTGGTATTTTTCTATATGCCGCTACCCTGGGACGCCGAGGACCCGCTGGTGTTGCCTCCGATCTACATGCTCGGGGTCTGGCTCTCGATCGTGGTCGCAATCGGTGTCACAAGCCTCTACGCCTTCCAGGTCACCGAAGAGGCGCGCAAGCTCTCCGACGCTTTGGCGGCGACTGAACTCGTGCTGGCGCGCGAGCAGCATCTCACCCAGATCGACGGGCTGGCGGCGGCCGCCGCCCATGAACTCGGCACGCCGCTTTCGACCATCGTGCTGATTTCGCGTGAGCTGGAAGGCGCCCTCGCCGACAACGTTCAGACCGCCTCTGACATCAAAACCCTGCGCGAGCAGGCGCAGCGCTGCCGCGACATCCTGGCCAAGATCACCCAGTTGTCGGCGAGCGGGGCGCCGTTCGACAGCATGAAACTGTCGACGCTGATCGAGGAAGCGGTGGCGCCGCACCGCGATTTCGGCGTGGCGATCAAGGTGCGCATCGCGGTGGCGGCAAGCAAGGAGCCGGTCGCCAGGCGCAATCCCGCGATCCTCTACGGCGTCGGCAACATTCTGGAGAATGCCGTGGACTTCGCGCGCACCACGGTCGAGGTCAACGCCTGGTGGAACAACGAGACCGTTGAGATCGAGATTTCCGACGACGGACCGGGCTTTGCCCCCGATATCCTGAAGCGGATCGGCGAGCCCTATTTTTCGCGGCGACGCGGCGCCGACGAGAACCAGGGCGAGGATGGCGGCCTCGGGCTTGGTGTCTTTATCGCGCGCACCTTGCTCGAGCGCACCGGTGCGAACGTATCGTTCAGCAACCGCATCTTCCCCGATCACGGCGCGGTGGTGCAGATCGCCTGGCCGCGCCGCCGCTTTGAGAGAGACGAAAGTGACGAGAACCCGACCCCTTGAGAACTGCGGGTGGAACAGCCGCGCTCGGCCACATTCGGGAGAACTTCTTTTTGCGATCTTGGCAGCGAGCCTGCCCGACGCCATATCTTGCAATATTGGACAGGGAATTTCCGACCTTGGCTATCGCTGAACTCGCCGACTACGCCGATCGCTCTCTGCTGATCGTGGAAGACGACAAGTCGTTCCTGGAACGGCTTTCGCGCGCCATGGAGACGCGCGGCTTTACCGTGACCTCCTGCGACAGCGTTGCCGCCGGCCTTGCGCAGATCGGCAAGGCGGCGCCTTCGTTTGCGGTGGTCGATTTGCGGCTTGCCGATGGCAACGGGCTTGACGTCGTCTCGGCGCTGAAGCGCAAGCGGCCGGACGCGCGCGCCATCATCCTGACGGGTTATGGCAACATCGCAACCGCCGTCACCGCGGTGAAGATGGGTGCGGTTGACTATCTTGCCAAACCCGTCGATGCCGACGACGTGGTGGCCGCCCTGCTCGCGACGGGCACCGAAAAATCCGAGCCGCCGCAAAATCCGATGTCGGCGGACCGGGTGCGCTGGGAACACATCCAGCGCATCTACGAGATGTGCAACCGCAACGTCTCGGAGACGGCGCGGCGCCTCAACATGCATCGCCGCACATTGCAGCGGATTCTGGCCAAGCGCGCGCCGCGCTAATCTTCCAGTCGCGCTTTAGAGTTCCGCATGACCCAGCGGATCGATCAGGCGGTTGATGCGCTGCGCGGCCGCGACAGCAAAACGTACCGTCATCAGCTTGCGGGTCGCGGCCGCGAGGCGATGTTCCGGCGCCTCGCAGAACAGATGCGCGCCATAGGCGTCGGCCACGATCAGGCCGGTTTTCTTCGGGAAAATCCCGTGAGGCATATCCTGCGTGAAGGCAAAGAACAGCCGGTCGCAATGGGCGCGATAATCCTCCCATTTGTGGTCGGCGCGCAGGTCCTCGACCGAAGATTTGATTTCGACGATCCAGATCTCGCCGCGCTCGTTCAGCGCCACCAGGTCGGCGCGCCGCCCCGAGGGCAGCGACAATTCGCTGATGCAGGCAAAGCCGAGCGACCGCAACAGCCGCGCAGTCCCGCGCGCGATCGCGAGCGCCGTCTCGGATTGACGGCGGTCCGGCGCTGGCACCAGGCTGATCGGGCGGGCGGGGCTTTCCATGGGGCGATCCTAACCGATTCCAAGGGTCTTCTCGCACGAATCTTTCGCTTTCGCAGCAGTCTGAAAATCGGCATGGTGCTCACATGACAAACGATACCCAGACCAAGGCGAAGGCCGGCGCGATGATCGTGCCGGTCACGCTGTTCGAGCAGAACTGCACCATCATCTGGTGCGAGGCGACCAAAAAGGCCGTGGTGATCGACCCAGGCGGCGATGTTCCGCGAATTCTGGAGGCGATCAAGCAGGCCGGCGTCAGCGTGGAAAAAATCTGGCTGACCCACGGCCATATCGACCATGTCGGTGGCGCGGCCGAACTGCGCGATGCCCTCAAGGTGCCGATCGAGGGCCCGCACCCGGCCGACGGGTTCATGCTGGACCATGTGGTGGAGAGCGGCGCGCGCTTCGGCATGTCGGGGGTGCGCAACTTCAAGACCGACCGGTTTCTCGATGAAGGCGATCAGGTCACGATCGGGGAGCTTACCTTCGACATCCTGCATTGCCCCGGTCATTCGCCGGGCAGCGTGGTCTATTTCAACAAGGAGCTGCGCTTCGCCCATGTCGGCGACGTCCTCTTCAACGGTTCGGTCGGGCGCACTGACCTGCCGGGCGGCAGCCACGCGACCTTGATCAGGTCGATCAAGGAAAAGCTGCTGCCGCTCGGCGACGACGTCGGTTTCATTTGCGGCCATGGCGCGGGCTCGAGCATCGGCCAGGAGCGGATGACCAATCCGTTCATCACCGGCGAGCTTTAAGGCGTGTTTGGCTTTATCAAAGCGAACTCTGCAGATGCCAAGCTTCCCTTAAAATCAGCACCGGTGTCAAAAAAAGGAACGCCGAGCGAGTCACAGTCATCGCGCAGGCGCCGGCTCAAGGATCGGCATATTTCGAGGTAGCGGCGCACGTTGTCCGGACCTGTCCGATTGAGCCAGTCATTCGGCAAACCTGCATGCCCTGCCACCTGCGCTGCTTTGGTCTCGATCGAAATGTCAGGGTAGCCGAGGAAGCAGGCTCTCACTGGTTCTTCAGTTGCCTTGATAAATTCAGCGATCGTCGTCGGACGCAGGTTGTTGCCTTCGATCAGATAATCCCGTCCGTCGAAGAGCAAATTCTCAATTGTGCCCTTTACGACGGGCCACATGCGATCGGCCGTCTCAAGATCATCGTCATCCGGATGGACACCCATCGACGGCGCTTCCAAGTGGAGACCCATCTTCAGCGCGTCGAGCGGAAACCACGGCACGTTGTGGTTGCCTCGAATTCGTTCCGCCAGCAATGACTTTCCGCTGCGGCTGCAGCCGCCAACGATATAGAGCATGTTTGGGTATTCCTATTCCGCCGCCACTGCGGTCGGCCTTGCGGCGTCGGAGCCAAGATGGCGATGGCCCCATTCGCGAATGACCGCAATGACGGGAACGAAGCTTCTGCCCTTGCGGGTCAGGCGATATTCGACCTTGGGCGGGACCACGCCAAAATCCTTTCGTTCGATCAAGCCGCTCTCGGTCAGCGCCTTCAGTTCCCGGCTTAGCACCCGCGGCGCGATTTCTCCGCTGCCATCGATCCCGCGCAACAGGCCGGTCCTGATCCCGCCGTAGCGCCTGGGTCCGTCCTTCAGGTCCCAGACGATCCTGAGCTTGTATTTGCCGCTGATCAGCCTCTGAAACGCCGCCACCGGGCAAGTTGGCGTCGATACTGCCTTCGCTTTCGCCATGTCGCGACCTCTGTACCCAGCACTCAACATACGCACAGAAGCGACAAAGTCCATACTATCATTTTTGTCCATACTTGCGGTTTTGTATCTTCGAGGGCCAGATAAGGCGAGACCCAATCGCTTTGGCGCAATGTCGCGGCGTTCGGAAGCGACATGCCGCCGTTGAAAACGGAGATGGAGCAGGCGATGAAGCATTTCATGATCAAGTACAGCTTTGCCAACGGCACCGCCGCGGACTGGCACCGCGAGATAAAGGCCTTCATCGCCGCCCTTGACGGCGATGTGGAGCTGAAAGGCAGGATCAGCTATCGCTGCATGAAGAACCGCGACGATCAGAGTTATTTTCATCTGGCGGCCGCGGCCGATGACGCGGCCGTCAAGACGCTGCAGTCGCGCGACTTCTTCAAGGCTTACACCGAGAAGACCCGCCAGGTCGCCGGCGGGGACGTCACGGTAACGCCGATCGAATTGATCGCGACAACGCCTACTTTCTGAGGCCCGCCGCAGTCAGGGCACGCGTGATGGCGGCGCCGACCTTGATCGCGCGACGGCGAAGCGTGCGCTCGGTCTTTGGCTTGGTCTCGGGCGGCGGTTCCGCGCGCGGCGACGGCGAGGGCCATAGCGCGTTGGCGAGGTCCGGCATCGGCAACGAGATGGGGGACACGATCGGGATCAACCTGGCGCTCGGCGATTCCGCGATGTCCATCTTCTTCGCCGGCTCTTCGGCGGGCGACCTTTCGGCAGGCGACTTGGGCTGCCGGATCCAGTCGGTCAGTCCGAAAAATTTGGCGATGTGATAGGAGGAGGAGATTCCCGCCTCGATCAGAAACGCGCCTTCGGAGCCGTAGCGCCTGTCGTTGTCGGCGACGCCGAGCGGCGTGCCGTGGGCCATGTCGGTGATCGTGTACGACTCTACGATGGTTTCGCCGTCGTCATCCCACCACACCTGACGAGGATAGCCGTCGACCCTTCCCTCCGACATCGGCTTTGGCGGAAGCTGGTGCACGTCAAGCCATTGCTTGACGATCGCGTCGGCGTTGGCCGGGTTTACGGTGCGGTCGGCGCTGCCGTGCCATACCGAAAGCCTCGGCCACTTGCCGCCGTGATTTGAGGCCCTGCGTACGAGATCGCCGAGCTCATGGGCGGTGCGCGCACGCAAACCGCGCATGCCGGTGAGGGCCTCGCGCACATTGGAGGCGACGCCATAGGGCATGCCGGCGATCACAGCGCCGGCCGCAAACACGTCGGGATAGGTCGCGAGCATCGCGAGCGTCATAGCACCACCGGCGGAAAGCCCGGTGATGAAGACGCGTCGTCGATCGATCCCGTGCTCATCGACCATGCGCGCGATCATCTGCCGGATCGAACCCGCCTCGCCGCAATCGCGCGCGATGTCCTCCGGATTGAACCAGTTGAAACAGGTGTTGGCATTGTTCGACGGCCGCTGCTCGGCCATCAGCAGCGCAAAACCATAATGCTTCGCCAGTGTCGACCAGCCGGCGCCGTGATCGTAACCTGCGGCCGTCTGGCCGCAACCATGCAGCACCACGACCAGCGCGCGCGATTGCTGCAGGTGGGCCGGGACAAAAACAAACATGCGCAACTCCCCCGGGTTCGAACCGAACCGGGAGACTTCAACCAGCGGGGTGCGCACACCGGCCCTCGGGTTCCGCGCATAGGCCCCTATATTGTCAAAGCCGTTCAGCTTTCGCAGACGGCTCAGGTAATCGACATTTTCCGCGAGGGACACCATCGGCTCCTTATGAGAGACTTATTGATTTGGTTTGATTTGACCTCACCAAGTATAGATAATTGCTGCACTGCAAAATGAAAAGGCCGTCCGCCATCGGTCCCCAGAATTTGAGACGGGTGTTGCCGAATCTCCTGATGGCAGAGCCCCCGCGATTAAAATTCGGGCAGCGACGCCACGTCTACGACAAAAATGCGACATCGGTCATAATCCACAAACAAAACTCCAAATGATGCGGCGGTGGTCGGGAATCATCACTCCGGCGGGTTTGGCAACGCCGCTCCGCGATCAAACCAACAACGGCAAGCGCATGGCTGCCTTTCGCAAATAGCGATCGTGCTGCCGACGATTGCCTTGCATGACATCGCCGCTTGTGGTGCAGGAACTTCAAATAGGCGGCACTAGCCTGCGATCATCAGCAACGACATATTCCGTCCGGGAGAAAACCAACATGGCGCGCCTGAAATTCGGATCATTCCTCGCCCCGCATCATCCGATCGGCGAGCATCCGATGCTGCAATTCCGTCGCGACCTCGATTTCGTGCAGCAGCTTGATGAACTCGGCTACGACGAGTTCTGGTGCGGCGAGCATCATTCGAGCGGTTGGGAGATGATCGCTTCGCCGGAGATGTTTCTGGCCGCCGCCGGCGAGCGCACCAAGCGCATCAAGCTCGGCACCGGCGTGATCTCACTGCCCTACCATCATCCCTTCAACGTCGCCCAACGCATGGTGCAGCTCGACCACATGACCGGCGGCCGAGCCATTTTCGGCTCGGGACCAGGGGCGCTTGCTTCCGATGCGCATACGCTTGGTATCGATCCCATGACCCAGCGCGACCGCCAGGACGAGGCGATCGCGATCATCCGCCGCCTGTTCAAGGGCGAGCGCGTCACGGCCAAAAGCGACTGGTTCACCATGAACGATGCGGCGCTGCAGATTCTGCCGTTGCAGGAGGACATGCCCTTCGTGGTGGCATCGCAGATCTCGCCCTCGGGCATGACGCTCGCCGGCAAATACGGCATCGGCATCATCTCGCTCGGCTCGATGTCGACGCAAGGGTTGATGTCGCTGGGGCAACAGTGGGTCTTCGCCGAAGACGCGGCGAAGAAGCACGGCACGACCGTAAGCCGGGCCGACTGGCGCGTGCTGCTCACCTGGCATATCGCCGAGACGCGCGAGCAGGCGCGGCGCGAGGCCGGAGCAGGACTGATGCGCTGGCACAACGAATATGTTGTCGGCACCCTGATGCGGCCGGGCCTGATGCCGTTCAAATCGCCCGACGAAGCTGTGGACAAGACTGCCTTCGTGGAGGGGGCTGCGTCCGCCATAGGCACCCCGGACGATCTCGTCAAAGTCATCAAGAACGTGATGCAGATATCCGGCGGCGTCGGCGCCATCATCGGTTTCGCCCATGACTGGGCGAACCCGGAGAACACGCGACGAAGCTGGGACATGGTGGCGCGCTATGTCGTGCCGGAGATCAACGGCTACCTCGATACCCTGCGCAAATCGCAAAAATTCGTGATCGAGAACCGCGCGATCTTCGAGCGTGCGGGTCAGGCCGTGATGGCCAAAATCATGGAAAACGAGAAGGCGGCCGCGGCATTGGCACAAACCGGCCCCGGGCGCGTTGCGATCCCTGCGGTGAATGCGCCGGACTTGCAGAAGGAAGCGGCAAAGCGCAAGGCATGACGCAAGCCGCGGCCGGTTTCATCGGTTGAGCTGATCCAGTGCCGCCTAAGCGGGACATCTGCTGGCCGCGGCCTATGCGCAGATGAAGCAAGTCCGCGGCACCAGATATCGGCTACTGGTCCTGATCATTCTCTATTCAATAAACGTCGTGAGCTGCGCGCCTTCGTCGGCAACGAACACCGCGATCAGTTCCGCAGGCTCGGTCGTGCTCGCGTTGGCCGAAACCAGATGTGTCGAGCCGGGCGGCTCGAAAAATGACTGTCCGACCGTGAACGTTTCGAGCGGGCCGCCGCCGAGCTGCGAACGGATTTCGCCCTTGGTGATAGTGGCGGTGACGGAGCCGGCGTGGCGGTGCGCGCGGGTGAATCCCCCAGGGCCATAAAACACCCGCACGATGGTGACGCGCTTGCCCGGCACGTTCGGCAGCGCGTAGGACGCGATCGGCTCGACCCTGTCGAGCGCGGATCCGGCGCCGCTTGCGCACAAGGGTTCGATGACCGGCGCGATCGCGTCGATCGCAAGTGGCAACGTCCTGGCAAGTGCAAGGGCACAGGCAAGACCGGCGGCAATGGCGAGAAAGAGCAAGCGTGGATCACGCCGCGCCGCCGAGAATCGAACTGCTGTGGACATGTGGATCACCCCGTGCGCTGATCGAATGCCTTGCGGAGAGCGACGTAACCCTGCTGCTGCTGGGTCCAGTTCCGCCCACCCGTGATTGCGCCGTCGACCACCAGATCGTGTCCGTTGATAAACGTGGAATCGTCGCTGGCGAGAAACACCGCGGCATGGGCGATGTCATCGGGCAGGCCGGCGCGCGGGATCGGCTGCGCGGTCTTGCTGACCTCGCGCATCACCTCCGGCGTCTTCTCTGCGGCTTCGGTCGAAAGGCCCAACGCCTTGCCAAAAATACCGGTCGCGATCGCGCCCGGCGAGATCGAGTTGACGCGGACGCCGGATTCGCCAAGCTCCATCGCCACGCATTTGGTGAGATGAATCACCGCGGCCTTGGCAGCGCCATAAACGATCGAGGATGAGAAGCCGGCAAGCCTTCCGGCAACGCTGCCATTGTTGATGATGCTGCCGGAGCCCTGCTTCTTCATGTAGGGCGCGGCGTGCTTCATGCCGAGCATGACGCTGCGCACCAATGTTACCATCGCGGCGTCGAAACGCGCCACTTCGAGCCCCTCGATGCCGCCGGTCTGTGCCGGGCCGCCGGCATTGTTGAACAGGCAATCGATCCGGCCGAATTTTTCGACCGCGAGGGTGATCAGCGCCCGCATTTGTTCCTCAACCACCACGTCGGTCTGCCTGAAGACACAGGTCGCGCCGAGCTTTCCGGCAAGCGCCTCGCCTTCCGGGATGCGCCGGCCGGCGATGACAATTTTCGCGCCCTCGGCGACAAAAACTTCCGCCGTACGCAGGCCGATGCCGCTGGTGGCTCCCGTGATTACCGCAACCTTGCCGTCAAGCCGTCCCATGTCGTCTTTTCCTTTTTTGAGCCGTTTTTGAACCCGCAGTATCCCCGACAGGCGTGGTACAAGGCAAGCTATCCGCCCCTTAGCGAAGCGCGTATCCTGTTTTTTTGGCGGCCGCCACATTTTGGTGCGGCTGGCAGGCAAATGGTTTGCGTGATGAAATTTATCGACGAGTTTCGGCGCGGCTGGCAGGGGATATCGCAGCCGTCAGCGCTTTTCAGCATCGGCTTTTCGGTAATCTGCCTGGCGCTCGCCACCGCGGCGCGATGGGGCCTTGCCCAGCTCAGATCCGACATTTTCTTTACACCCTATATTCCGGCCGTGTTCTTTGCCACCGCGGTCGGCGGCATTCGGCTGGGCCTGCCGATGGCGGTCGCCAGCGGAGTTCTCGGCACTTTTCTCGATTTCGGAGATGCCCCGACCAGCTCCGCGCGAATGGCGTTGCTGGTAATTTTCTGGGCGGTGTGCGCGTTAACGATCTGGGGCGTGCAGCACTATCGCTCAACGGTAGCGCAACAGCAGGAAAATGCGAAGCGCCTGGGCGAAGAGGAGGAATACCGCAAGCTGGTTGTCGACGAACTGCAGCATCGGCTGAAGAACAAACTGTCGACCATTCATGCCGTGCTGCACCAATTGCTGACCAACCAGCCCCAGGTGTGGGCATCGATCGACCACCGGCTGCGCGCGCTGGCGGTCACCGACGACCTCATCTCACGCGTCGACGGCGCGGGATGCGAGATCAGGGACCTGCTGCTTTCCGAACTCGGCCCTTACGGGCATGTTCGCTTCACGCTGGATGGCGAGCCGCTGTACCTTCCTGCAAAGCTTGCGGTCAGCCTGGCGCTGATGTTCCACGAGCTTGCGACCAATGCCGGAAAGTATGGCGCGTTCTCATCCGCGCGCGGGCTGTTGCAGGTTTCGTGGGTGGTGTCGGACGATCGTCTCAACGTGACCTGGGATGAGACCGGGGGGCCGGCGGTGGATCAGGTCGGCGCGCCAGGCTTCGGTACCCGTCTCTTGCAATCGGCGCTCACGCCATTCGATGGCAAGACCGAGATCGCCTTTCTGAAGACGGGCGTTCATTGCACCATGCAGTGCCGCATCCCCAAAAGCTGAGCTTGCGTTTTGAAAGGCGCGTTCTGGTTCGACGCCCCTAGACTTGACGAGGTGCTTTGCGCGGCCGGCCCGTCCACCGGACAAACATCGATGGTGATGTTAAGCGGCCGTTAACGCAAAGGGTGCCGCGGAAAAGAATCGATTATCTCGAAAGTAACCTGATTTCCTAACGCCTTGTCCTCTTTCTCCGTAGTATCCAAATACCCGAGAAGGGGACATGCATAGACAGGTTTCAAACATCCGCAACACGGTGTCGCGCGTGACGACCGCCGCGCTGCGGCTTGCGCGATCGGTCCGGCGCGGACCGGTGCTGTGGCTCACGCTTTGTGGCGGACTGCTGGTTGTGTCGATTATCATCGGCACCATCATCATGGCCACCGAATTCCGCGAGCGCGTCATCGCCAACAATGTGCGCGAGCTGGAAAACACTGTGACGCTGGTCGCCCGTCACTTCGACCAGCTGTTCGAAGACACCGAGACCGTCGCCGCCGACGTCCTCTCCCAATTGCGCGTTTCCGAGATCGCTTCCGCCGAAACCTTCAGGGAGAAGCTGTCGACCCCGGAAGCGCATGAGCTCTTGAAATCGAGGGTCAGCGCCCTGCCCTATATCGGCGACGTCACCGTATTCGATTCGGATGGCAACCTGATCAACGCCTCAGGTACCTGGCCGCTGCCCAGTTTCAATGTCGCCGAACGATCCTATTTCCAGCGCCTCAAGTTCGACCCGCAATCCGGGGCCGTCCTGACCGAGCCGGGCCGCAGCATCTATACGGGCAACTGGACCACCATTATCGCCCATCGGGTGAGCGGACCGAACGGGGTCTTTCTCGGTGTGATGACACGGCGGATCGATCCTGACAGCTTCGAGAGATTTTTCGCGTCCGTCGCGCTCGGGCCCGGCGCCTCAATCGCACTGTTCCATGAGGATGGAACGATGCTCGCGCGCTATCCGCACATCGAGGGGCAGATTGGCAGGAAGCTCAACGGGGGCACTTTGATGCGGCGTGCGCTGACCTTTAAAGGCCCGCAGACCCTGATCACGGTAAGCCCCGTCGACAATCAGGACCGCCTTGTCTCAGCGACCGCGCTGAGGCGGCAACCGATCGTGGTCTTCGCCACCAACACGGTTGCGGCCGCGCTTGCTGACTGGCGGACGCAAACCCAGACTTTGATCGCGGTCGCCACGGTGTCGGCGTTGCTGGTGGCAGGCATTCTGTTCCTGATCGTTCGGGAGATCACCCGGCAAAATCGCGACGCGCAGCAGCGCCTCGAATCGGAAAAGCATCGGCTCGACACCGCGCTCAACAACATGACGCAGGGCCTGGTGCTGTATGACGCTTCCGCCCGCGTCGTCACCTTCAACCAGCGCTACATCGACATGCACAAGCTGTCGACGGACGTGGTGAAGCCGGGCCTGCACTATTACGACCTGATCCAGCATCGCAAGGACACCGGATCTTTCGACGGCGACGTTCGAGCCTTCTGCGACCCGATCCTGCGCGATGTTTCCAACGGCAAGATTAGCCGCACAATCATGGAAATCGGCGACGGCCGGGCGTTTCAAATCGTCAACAAGCCGTTGGCACAGGGCGGCTGGGTCGCGACCATCGAGGATATCACCGAGCGACGCAACCTCGAGCAGGAGCGCGACCGCAACCATGCGTTCCTGCGCGAAATCATCGACCATATCCCCTCGCAGATCACGGTGAGGGACGCGCGCGA
>Ga0306924_10001726_pt1 | contig 20189 bp, 19 predicted proteins | sample sta12Can44000111_FD_203756 | JGI IMG/M metagenome (GOLD analysis project Ga0306924, IMG submission 203756) | Lab enrichment of tropical soil microbial communities from Luquillo Experimental Forest, Puerto Rico - statanox.12C.anox.44.000.111 (v2)... | ecosystem: Environmental > Terrestrial >...
TCGCCCGCGTGTCGCGCGCGCGGGTCGCCTCGTCCATCGCGGCGGCCCCGCCGAGGAAGGCGTCCGCGTCGAGCCCCTGCAGCGCCATCGGCACGAGGCCCACCGCGCTCGTGACGCTCGTGCGCCCGCCGACGAAGTCCCACATCGGGAAGCGCGCGAGCCAGCCCTCCGCCACCGCCTGCCGGTCGAGCGCAGATCCCTGCTGCGTGATCGCCACCGCCTGCGGCGCGAGCTCGAGGCCGGCGGCGCGGAACGCCGCCTGCGCGGCGAGCATCCCGTTCCGGGTCTCGGGCGTGCCGCCGCTCTTGCTCGTGACCACCACGAGCGTCTCCGCGAGCCGCGGGGCGAGCAGACCGAGCACGCGCTCGAAGCCGTCGGGATCGGTGTTGTCGAGGAAGGAGGGCGCGAGGCGATCGGTGCGCGGATCGCCGAGCGCGTCCGCGACGAGCATGGGCCCGAGCGCGGAGCCGCCGATGCCGACGCAGAGGAGGTGCCGGAACGCGCCGCCGCGCGGCGGGCGCACCTTGGCCGAGTGGGCGTCGGCCGCGAAGCTGCGCACGGCGCGACCCACCTCCTCGATCTCCCGCCGGATCTCCGGAGTGGGCGCGAGCGCGGGGGCACGGAGCCAGTAGTGGCCCACCATCCGCCGCTCGTCCGGGTTCGCGATCGCGCCGCCCTCGAGCGCCGCCATCGCGTCGATGGCCCGGCGCGCCGCAGGCTCACTCCGCGCGAGCGATGCCGCGTCGAGCCCCATGCGGCTCACGTCGACCGAGAGGCCCACCGACGGCACCTCGCAGAGCAGCTCCCGGTACCGCCGCCAGCTCGCCTTCGCGTCCATGTCGCCCCCTCCGCCGCACCGCGCGGCGGCGGAAGTGTACCCGCGAAGCCCTCACGCCGCCGCGATCCCGTCGGGCTGCGGGGGCGGCTCGCCGCTGTCCCCTGCTGCGCCCGCGTTCCCGGCAGGCTCGAGGTGTGCGTCCCGGATCGACGGCGGCGGGAGGCGCAGGTCGCGCACGAGCCCCACCGCCGCGAGGGCGCGGAGGACGTAGTAGGTCACGTCGAGCTCCCACCAGAACCAGCCCTGGTTCGCGGTCGACTGATAGTGGTGGTGGTTGTTGTGCCAGCCCTCCCCCAGCGTGAGCACCGCGATGAGCGCGCTGTTCCGGGAGGCGTCGGGGGTCGCGTAGCGCCGCCGGCCGATCACGTGCGCGAGGGAGTTCACGAGGAAGGTGCCGTGCCAGGTGAGCACGGTCGCGACGAAGAAGCCCCACAGCAACCCGGGCAGCCCGAAGGCGAGGAAGATCGCGGTCGCATAGGCGATCGGCGGCAGGACGTGGAAGCGGTCGAGGAACCGGAGCTCCGGGAATCGCGCGAGATCCCTCACGCGCTCGAGCTTCGTCTCGTGGTGCGTGCGCGACAGGATCCAGCCCACGTGGCTCCACCAGAAGCCGCGCTGCACGGGCGAGTGGACGTCCTCGGGCGTGTCGGACCACCGGTGGTGATCGCGGTGGTGCGCGGCCCACCAGAGCGGCCCCTTCTGCACGGCCGTGCAGCCGAGCACCGCCAGCGCGAGCTGGAACGGGCGCGAGGTCCGGTAGGTGCGGTGCGAGAAGTAGCGGTGGTAGCCGGCGGTGATGCCGAAGATCCGGAGCGCGTAGCTGGCCAGCACCAGCGCGGCCCATTTCCACTCGAAGGGCGCGAGGAACGGCGTCGCGAGCGCGACGGCATGGACGGCGAAGAACGGCAGCGACCGGAGCACGTCGATCCGGTCGGTGTCGGGGTGCGCAGCAGCGATCTTGTCGGCGGTCATCGCGTCTCCGGGAACTGCCCGGAGATTCTTGGAGAGGTGCTGTCATCGGCTGGTCACGGCCCCGCGGCACGGAACGGGTGGCCCCTTCGGCGGCTCCTGACCGGACGGGCTGCCGTGCTCGCCCCATCCGGAAGCCGCATGATGAGGACCGGGACGCGTCATGCTGGACGTCGAAGCTCGAGCCCAGAGCCACGACAAGGAGTCGGCGATCCGGCTCATGGCGGAGGCGTTGCCGCTCGCGGGGTACGAGGGGATCCGCGCGGACCTCCCCGGCTGGGACCAGCCGGATCTCGTGCACGGCGCGGTCCGCGACCACCGCCCCAGCCTCTCCGCGGCGGGGCCGAAGCCGGTGTTCTTCGACGTGCTCGCCCTCGGGCCGGTGACGCTGGAGGAGGTCGCGAGCCGCTGGCAGCTCTTCGCGAGCGCGGCCGAGCTCGTCTCCGGCGAGTTCCACGTCGTCATCCCGCGCTGGGTCGCGGGGCGCGACGGCCGTCAGGTGGCGAAGCAGATTGCCGAGCTGGTAGGCGTCCGGATCGGCTTCATCTGGGCGATCTGACCCCCGCGTGACGGGAGCCGGCGATCTCCGGGCGCAACCGGGCCACGAGCGCGTCGACCCACTCGATCACCGCCCGCACGCGCGGCGTCTCGCGCAGGTCGCCGTGCACGAGGAGCCACAGCTCGTGCGGCACGGGCTCGGGGCCGCGGAGGCGCACGAGCTCGGGCGTCTCCGCCGCGATGAACGCGGGGAGCACCGCGACGCCGATGCCGGTCCGCGCGGCCGCCACCAGGGACGCGGTGCTGTTGCAGCGGAACACGACCTGCCGGTCGGGGGCGACGTCCGCGAGCCACCGCTCCTGCGGCACGCTCACGAGGGTGTCGTCGAAGCCGACGAACGGATCGCGGGCGAGGTCCACCTCGCGGCGCGAGCCCACGAGCTGCGCCGAGGCGAAGAGGCCGTACGCGACGTCCGTGAGCTTGCGGGTGACGAGCCCCCCGGCGTCGCGGGGACGGCCCATCCGCAGCGCGAGATCCGCCTCGCGCCGTCCGAGGTCGAACATGCGCTGGTCGGCCGCGATCTCGAGCACGAGGCCGGGGTGGGCGCTCCGCAGCGCGGGCAAGGCCGGCGCGAGCAGGAAAGCGGCGATGTTCGACGCGGTCGTGAGCCGCACCGTGCCCGTGAGCGCGCGGTCGCGCGCGTCGGCGCGGCGGGCGACGGCGAGCACGTCCTCCTCGACGCGCGAGGTGAGGTGCGAGAGCTCCAGCCCGGCCGCGGTCCGGACCCAGCCCTGCGGCCCGCGCTCGAACAGCGGCAGCCCGAGCTCCTCCTCCAGCGCGGCCACGCGGCGCGCGACCGTGTTCCGGTCCACGCCGAGCCTCTTCGCTGCCTGCGACAGGCTGCCCGACCGCACGAGCTCGAGGAAGAACCGGAGGTTTCCCCAGTCGAGCGACCCCGCGCGTTCGTGTGCGGGGGCGGCGCTCGCCTGCGCGTTCTCGGCCCTCGTCGCCATCGGCATACCTCCCTCGCTGCCGCTCCGTTCACCGGCACGGAAGGAGTACCGGATGTCGTCGCAATTCACCCCGGCGCTGTCATCGCCCTCGTGGGGCCTCGGGCGAAGGCTGCCGCTCGGCGGCCTCGCGCTCGTCGCCTTCTGGGCGCTGCTGTGGAGCTCGTTCCTCGGGACGATCTCAGCCCGTGGCGGAGCTCGTGGCGGCCCGCACGGCGGCGCGAGCGGCCCGGAGCTCACATCCCCGGCGGCCGTGTCGGTCCGACGCTCCCCGGCGGCGCCTGCTGGTTGCCCATAGGCTCCTGTGGCGGCTCGTCCTGCGGCAGCCCCGCGCCGGAGATCGCGACCGCCTTGAGGAAGGAGCCGATGGCGCGGACGGCTGCCGGCGAGGTCTCGGCCACCGGCGCAGCCTCGGGTAGCCTCGCGTGGGAGCGGATCGCGGCCGCGAACGCCTCCTGCGCCTCGGGCGCGGCGAGCCGCTCGGTGAGCTCGGGGCCCCGCCGCCCGCCGGTACCGCGCACCCGGTGGCACATGATGCAGTCGCTCTGGAACGCGTCGGCGCCGGGCCGAGCCTCACCGGCGGCGCCCGGCGGCACGCGCAGCGCCCGGCCGTACGTGCCGAGCCACGAGCGTACCTCCAGCTTCGTCACGCCATCCACCCACCACCAGCGCGCCCGGGGGTCTGTGGCGAGCCCCGGGGAGTCGGCGGTGGGCCAGGCGAGGAGGAGCGGGGCGGAGGCCGGGCGCGCCTGCGCGAGCGGCACGCCGTCGACGGTGTCGGCGAGCACCGGCCGGTGCTGGCGGAGCACCGAGAGCGGGATCGCCATCTCGTAGCCGTCCTTCCCCGACACCACGACGAGATCGGCGCCCCGATCGAGCTCGAGCGCCTCCCCGAGGAGCTTCTGGAGGGCGATGCCGGTGAAGGACGCCTCGGCGCCGCCGCGAGGATCGGTGCCGCGGAGGGCCTGGCGTGGGAGCTGCGCCAGGTCGTCCTTGCCGAACCGGGCGGCCCCGCCGACCACCCGCCCCTGGACCGACAGGACCGTGTCGCCCGTGCCGGTGTGGGGCCGCGGCGCTCGGCAGCCCGCTGCGGTGAGCACGAGGGCCAGCGCGAGGAGCCTGCGCGTTCTCATGGCGACCATTCTGTGCGATGTATCTGCACACTTCACGTTCGAAAAGGAGCGCGGCGCGATGGCGAAGGCGTTCGTCGGCGGCAGGGAGTGCAAGGTCACGGTGGACCGGGACCTCGGGGAGAGCTGGGCAGTCACGGTGGTCCCGCCCGAGTTCAAGCGGGGCGAGACCGAGTTCGGGGCGGTCATCGCGAAGCTCCAGGGGAACGACCGCGCCGCCGTGCTGAAGGGCGGGCTCGAGATCCTCCAGAAGGCCGGCCAGATCCAGCGGTTCGAGCTGGAGCCGGGCGACGTGCCGCCGCCGGCCGAGCCCGCCGCCGAGCCGCCGAAGGCGTAGCGTGGTGGCCCCGCGGGGCCTCCAGGATCAGGGCCCCTCGAGCCGCACGATCGCGCCGGGGGGCAGCCGCGAGAGGAACTCGGCGCGCGCGATCGTCACGCGGCCGACGTCCTTCGCCTCGAAGGTCACCCGCACCGAGTGATCGGCGCCGTCGAAGCGCGGGTAGCTCCCGATCTCCACGTCGGGGTGCTCGCGCGCGACGCGGTCGAGGAGCGCCGCGAACTCGTCCTCGCGCAGCGCCAGGTAGGCCGAGGCGAGCCGGAACGGCGGCGCGCCGAGCGACGCGCAGAAGGCGTCGAACTGCATGCGGAAGAAGCGCGGCACGCCCGGGAGCATCACCACGTTCTCGGCGACGATCACCGGGTAGCTGGGATCGCCGGCGAGCCGCGCGCCCTCGGGCACGTCGGCCATCTTCAGCACCGCCTCGGGCACGTCGTCCACGCCGAGCCAGCGCCGGTGGCCCTCCCGCAGCGCCGCCGCGAGCGCTGGGAGCCGCCGGATGGGCCGACCGAGCGCCTTCGCCACCGCCGGCACCGTCACGTCGTCGTGGGTGGGGCCCACGCCGCCGGAGGTGAAGAGCCAGTCGACCCGCGCGCGCTCGCGCGCCACCGTCTCGGCCACGAGGTCGAGCTCGTCGGGGATGGTGACGATGGAGGCGAGCCGTACGCCGAGATCGCGCAGCCGCTCGGTCGCGTAGGGCCCGTTCTCGTCGTGGACCTTCGCCGAGAGGACCTCGCTGCCGACGACGATCAGCGCGGCGCGCGGGGTGTGCATGCCTCTCTTCTAGCCGAGCGCCGCCACCGCCGCCTGCAGCGCGGCGGTGACCTCCTCGACGGGGCGCTCGCCGTCCACCACGATCACCCGCTCTCCGCGCTCCTTCAGCCGCTCCACGCAGCGGTCGTAGGCGCGCGCGACCTCGCGCTGGAACGCGGGCACCTCGAAGAGCTCCCCGCCCCCGTTGTCGGCCTGGCGCCGCGCGAGGGCGACGTCGGGCGACACGCGGAGGAAGAGCGTGACGTCGGGGGCGCGGGCGCGGGCGTTCAGAGCCTCGACCCAGGCGAGGTCGCCGGTGGTGAGCGACTGGTAGGCGAGCGACGAGAGCGTGTAGCGATCGGAGATCACGTCGTCGCCCGCGGCGAGCTTGGGCAGGACCTCGACCGAGAGGTGATCGAGCCGGTCGGCTGCGAAGAGGAGCGCGAGCGCGGCCGGGTCGAAGCCGCCCGGCTGGCCGTGGGCTCCGACGAGGCGCTTCGTGAGCACGAGCCGGGCGAGCTGCCCGGCCGGGCCGCCCGAGGGCTCCGCCGTGACGTGCACCGCGCGGCCGGCTGCGCGCAGCGCAGCGGCGAGGCGGCGGGCCTGCGTCGTCGTCCCGGCGCCGTCGAGGCCCTCCAGCACGATGAAGCGGCCGCCGGCGCTCACCGGTCGATCCCCAGCCGCGCCCGGAGGTGCTGGAAGCGTGCGAAGAGAGCGTCCTCGTCCCGCATGCGGCGCCGGGCGCGGAACCACCAGCCGACGGCGAGCACGATGAGCACCGCGGACACGGCGGCCGCGCAGAAGAAGAACATCGGCGGGCCCTTGAACGCGGTGACCCGGGTGGAGAACCAGCGGTCGAACGCGAGCCTCGCCGAGAGTCCCACCGCGATCACGGCGAAGAAGCCGGTGTAGAGCGCCTTGCGCGCCTCGTCCACCGAGCGGCGGGCCGCGAGCCGCGACGCGAGATCGTCGTGCTCGGCGCGGAGCGCACCGGCCTCGTCCACCGGGAGCCTCACGACGCGCTCCCGAAGCGGCGGGCGATCGCGTCGCGCACGGCGCCGAGGGTCGGCGCGACCTGGACCGACGGGTTCACGAGCGCCGGCGACACGCCCGCGAGCGTCCGCTCGTGGTAGCCGACCTTGAAGTCGGTGAACTTGAGCCCGTGCGCGGTGGAGATCACCGCCACGCGGTCGCCCTTCCGGATCGTGCCCGCGCGCGCGAGCTTCTCCAGCACCGCGAGCGCGACCCCGGTATGCGGGTCGGCGTAGGCGCCGGCGAGATCGGCGCGGGCCGCGGCGTCGGACAGCTCCTGCTCGGTGGCCTGCTCCACGAGGCCGTCGAGCGCCGCGAGCGCGCGCAGCGCCCGCTTCGCCGACACCGGTGCGCCGATCTGGATCGCGGAGGCGAGCGTCTTCTGCGCGGGGATCGAGGGCACCGCGAGGTCGGCCCTGGGCTTCCCGCCCGCGGCCGCGACCGCCCGATACAGCGGGTTCGCGCTTGCGGCCTGCGCGACCACGAGCCGCGGCAGCCGATCGACGAGGCCGAGCTCCTTCATCATCGTGAAGCCACGCCCTACCGCGCTCGCGTTGCCGAGGTTGCCGCCCGGGATGACGACCCAGTCCGGAACCTTCCAGCCGAGCTGCTGCGCGAGCTCCACAGCGAGGGTCTTCTGCCCCTCGATGCGCAGCGAGTTCATCGAGTTCGCGAGGTAGATCCCGGGGGTCTGCGCGAGCTCCTGCACCACCTTCATGCAGCCGTCGAAGTCGGTGTCGAGCTGGAGCACGAGCGCGCCGTTGGAGATCGGCTGCACGAGCTGGGCGGTGGAGATCTTGCCGCGCGGGAGCAGCACGACCGAGGGGATCCCGGCGGCCGCGCAGTACGCGGCGAGCGCCGCCGAGGTGTCGCCGGTGGAGGCGCAGGCGACCGCGTCGATGCGCGCGCCGCGGGCGATCATCTCCCTCACCGCCGACACGAGCACCGTCATCCCGAGGTCCTTGAAGGACCCGGTGTGCGTGACGCCGCACTCCTTCAGCCACACCTCGTCGAGCCCGATCTCGCGGGCGTAGCGGTCGAGCCGGATGCAGGGGCTGCCGCCCTCGTACATCGAGACGACGTTCTCGAGCGCGAGCTGCGGGTAGACCCACTCCTTCTTGCCCCACACGCCCGAGCCGAGCGGCCACGGCCCCACGCGGAAGCGCTCGTCGAAGAGCGCGCGCCACGCGGCGCCAGTCCGGGCACGGAGCGCGGCGAGGTCGTGATCCACCTCGAGGAGCCCCTGGCAGCGGGGGCACCGGTAGACCACCTCGGTGAGCTCGGCGCGGAAGTCGCAGCCGTCGGAGCAGCGGAACGATGCGTGGAGGGTGCTCATGCGCAGCGGGGAACCGGGGTGTGGGTGGGGCGCGGCTCCTTCGCGGCCTTCTCCAGGAGCCGGCCGATCCCTTGGGCGGCGACTGCGAGCCGCGGCACGTCCTCCACGAGCGCGATGCGCACGAAGCCCTCGCCGAGCGGGCCGAAGCCGATGCCGGGCGCCACGGCGACGCCCGCCTCGTCGATGAGGCGGCGGCAGAACTCGATCGAGCCGAGGTGGCGGAGCGGCTCGGGGATCGGAGCCCAGGCGAACATGCTCGCCGCGGGCGCGGGGATGTTCCACCCCACCTCCGCGAGCATCTTCAGGAGCGCGTCGCGCCGGCCCTTGTACTTCGCGCGGTTCGCGGCAGCGACGTCGTCGCACTCGTCGAAGGCCACCGCCGCCGCGTGCTGCACGGCGCCGAAGAGGCCGTAGTCGAGGTAGCTCTTCACCCGCGCCATCGCGGCGATGAGCGCGGCGTTCCCCGCGCCGATGCCCACGCGCCAGCCCGCCATCCCGTAGGTCTTCGAGCAGCTGATGAACTCGAGCGTGCGCTCGCGGGCGCCCGGGATCTGGAGCATGGAGGGCGACGGCCCGTCACCGTCGAAGACGATCTCACCGTAGGCGAGGTCGGAGATGATGAAGAGGTCGCGCGCCTCGGCGAAGCGGACGATCTCCTTGTACAGCTCGGGCGTGGCGACGGCCGCGGTGGGGTTCGCCGGGAAGTTCACGAGGATGCCGCGCGGGCGCTTCTCGGAGGTCTCCGTGGCCGCCACGAGCGACTGCATGAAGTCGACGCCGGGGCCCACCTGGACCGGGATCGTCTCGCCGCCCGCGAGGACCGCGCCGAAGGCGTGGATCGGGTAGGTCGGGGCCGGGGCGAGGAGCGCGTCGCCCTCGCCGAGGAGCGCCACCAGCGCGTGGCCGATGCCTTCCTTCGAGCCGATCGTCGCGCAGACCTCGCGCTCCGGATCGAGCGAGACGCCGAAGCGGCGCTTGAAGTAGCGGGCGGCGGCCTGCCGGAGCTCGGGGATGCCGCGCGGGTTCATGTAGCGCGAGTTTCGCGGATCGCGGACGGCCCGCCCCAGCGCCTCGACCACGCGCGCCGGCGGTCCGCCGTCCGGATTTCCCATCGACAGGTCCACGACATCCACGCCGCGGGCCAGCGCGTCGTCCCGCAGCCGGTCGGTGATCGTGAAGACGTAGGTGGGGAGGCGCTTCACGCGCGCGAAGGCCTCGGGGTTGTCGAAGATCTTCATAGGGGGTCGACCAATTTGCCGGGAGGAGCCGGGGATGGCAAGGGGCGGCAGCGCGGCTAGCCCGCCGTCAGCCGGGCGCCGCAGGCCGGGCACTGCGAGCCGGCCGAGGGGGCGCCGCAATCGGAGCAAGCCTTCAGGACCGCCGCCGCCTCCGGGCGCGGGGGGCGCACGAGCGGCAGCCGCATCCCGCAGCGCGCGCAGAGCAGCTCCGGACCGCTGGCCGGCGTCCGGCAGTAGCGGCACACGACGGGACCGGGGGGAGCGCTGTCGCCGGGCACGGGGTCGGCCGCGGTGGGCTCGAGACCCTCCACCGGCGCGGCCGGCGGGTCGAAGGAGCCGGGGGCGCCTGGCGTGGCCCCGGAGCCGGCGAGCCCGGTGGGCTCGAGCCCCTCCACCAGCGGGGCGGCGATCTCCCCCACGCCTCCGACCGCGGTGGGCTCCAGCTCGACCATCGCCTCCTGCGGCGGGAGCACCGGGGCGTAGCCCGTCGGCTCGAGCCCCTCCGCCGGCGGCACGGGCGCCTCCCCCCGGCCGGCGGCCGGGAACGGGAGACCGCACACCTCGCAGGCATCGCCCTGCGTTCGAGGGGTGTCGCAGACGGGACAGGCGACCATGCCGCGATGGTACCAGCGAGCGGAGGGTCCGCGCTCGTGAAGCCTCAGGCCGAGGGGAGCACAGGTGTGGGATCGTCGCCGACGAGCGGCACGAAGCGCACCGGCAGGAGATCGGTGGCCGAGAGCCGGCCCGCGGCGTCCTTCGTCACGAGGCGGAGCACCTGGTCCTCGCCGCTGCCGAGCGGCGCCAGGAGGCGCCCGCCGGGCGCGAGCTGGACGATGAGCGGCTCGGGGAGCGTCGCCGGCGCGGCAGTGACCACGATCCGATCGAACGGTGCCTCCTCGGGCCAGCCTCGGCGGCCGTCGCCCACGCGCAGGCGGACGTTCCGGATGCCGAGCTCCGCCAGCGCCTCCGCCGCGCGGGCCGAGAGCTCCGGCAGCACCTCGACCGAGAAGACCTCGCGCGCGAGGAGCCCGAGCACCGCCGCCTGGTAGCCGGAGCCGGTACCGATCTCGAGCACGCGCTCCAGGCCGTCGAGGCGAAGCCACTCGGTCATGAACGCCACGACGTAGGGCTGCGAGATGGTCTGGCCGAGGCCGATGGGGAGCGCGCGGTCCTCCTCGCCGTAGGCGCGAAGCTCGGGCGGGAGGAAGCGCTCGCGCGGCACGCGGGACATGGCGTCGAGCACCCGCGGATCGCGGATGCCCTGGCGGCGGAGCTGCGCGAGGAGCCCGTCCACGAGGGGCCCATAGCGCCGAGGGGACGCCGCTGCCCTCACCCCACCTGAGCGAGGGAGAGCCTCCCGGCCCAGCGCTCCGCGAGCGCCTCCGCGGCGGCCGCGTGCTCCGGCCGCTCGAGCCCGGGGTCCTCCTCGACGATCCGGAACGCCTCCTCGCGGGCCTCCTCGAGGATCGCCTCGTCGCGGTACAGGTCGGCGATCTCGAAGATGCGCTGGCCCGACTGGCGCGTGCCGACGAGCTCCCCCGGCCCGCGGAGCTTCAGGTCGGCGCGCGCGATCTCGAAGCCGTCCTGCGTGTCGGTCATCGTGCGCAGCCGCTCGCGCGCCTCGTCGCCGGCGCGCGCGAAGTGGGCGACGAGGAGGCAGAAGCTCTTCGCGGCTCCGCGCCCGACCCGGCCGCGGAGCTGGTGGAGCTGCGAGAGGCCGAACCGCTCCGAGTGCTCGACCAGCATCACGCTCGCGTTCGGCACGTCGACGCCGACCTCGATGACGGTGGTCGCCACCAGCACGGCGATCTCTCCGGCGCGGAAGCGGGCCATCACCGCGTCCTTCTCCTCGGCCTTCATCTGCCCGTGGAGGAGCCCCACCGCGTGCGGCGCGAAGAGGCGGCCGAGCTCCTCGGCGCCGCTCGTCGCGTCGGCGAGGTCGCTGTTCTCGCTCTCGGCCACGAGCGGGTAGACCACGTAGGCCTGGTGACCGGCCTCGAGCTCGCGGCGCACGATGTCGTAGGCCTTCTTGCGCTGCGAGTCGCCGAAGACCTTCGTCTCCACCGGCGTCCGTCCCGGCGGCAGCTCGGTGATCTTCGACTGGTCGAGGTCGCCGTAGAAGGCGAGCGCGAGCGTGCGCGGGATCGGGGTCGCGGTCATCACCAGCACGTCGGGCCGGCGCCCCTTGGCGATGAGCGCGGCGCGCTGGAGCACGCCAAAGCGGTGCTGCTCGTCGACCACCACGAGCCCGAGCTTCTCGAACGCCACCACCTCCTCGAGGAGCGCGTGGGTGCCCACCGCGATGCGTGCCCGCCCGCTCGCGATCGCCTCGCGCGCGTCGCGCCGGTTCTTCCCCTTCCCTCCCGCGGCCACGAGCGCGACCTCGACCCCGGCGCCCTCGAGCCAGCGGCCGAGGTTCCGTGCGTGCTGCTCGGCGAGGATCTGGGTGGGCGCGAGGATCGCCGCCTGCCAGCCCGAGCGCACGGCGATCATCGCCGCCGCGAACGCGACGGCGGTCTTGCCGCTGCCCACGTCGCCCTGGAGCAGCCGGTTCATCGGCTCCGGCCGCGCCATGTCGGCCGCGATCTCGCCGAGCACCTTCTGCTGGCTCGCGGTGAGCGCGAAGGGCAGCAGCCGCGCCGCCTCGGCGACGCGCGCAGGGGACGCGTCGAAGGCGATCCCCGCCTCCTGGCGCACGCCGCGCCGCCGCCGGGCCAGCGCGAGCTGGAGGAAGAACAGCTCCTCGAAGACGAGGCGGCGGAAGGCCGGCGTCGCGCGGTCGGCGGCGAGCGCGGGATCGGTGCCCTCCGGCGGGAAGTGCGCCTCCCGGAGCGCATGGGCGACCTCGACGAGCTCGCGCCGCGCGCGAACCTCGCGCGGCAGGTCGTCCACCGCCTGCCCGGCGAGCTCGTCGCAGAGCCGCTTCTGGAGCTTGCGCAGGGCCGGGTGCTGGTAGTCGGCGGGCCCGGCGTAGAACGGGACGATCCGCCCGAAGTTCGCCGAGTCTCCGGGCGTGAGCTTCTCCACCTCGGGCTGGTTGAGCTGCTTCCGGCCGCCGAAGCCCTCGGACACCTTCCCGGAGAAGAGGAGCGTCTCGCCGGCCGCGAACTGCTTCATCCGCCAGGTGGGCGGGTTGAAGAAGACGAGGTCGGCCGCGCCCGACGCGTCGGAGACCGAGACCTTCAGGATGGGCTTCCCGCTGCGCATGCGCTGCTGCCGCACGCCGCGGATGCCGCCCACCGCCATGCCCTCCTCGCCGGGCCGGAGATCGGCGATCGGGCGCGCGTGGGTCCGGTCCTGGTACGCCTTCGGCCAGAAGGCGAGCGCCTGCTCCACGGTGAGGTAGCCGCGCTCCTCGAGCAGCCCGCGCGGCGCGGGGTGGACGCGCGGGAGATCGGCGAGCTTCGTCGCGAGGAGGGCGCGCCGGCGGGCGCGGTCCTGCGGCGTCGCCGCGTCCGGGGCGGTCGCGGTCGAGGTCGGGGTCGGGGTCGGGGTCGGGGTCGGCGGCGCGGTCGGGGGCGGAATCCTCGCCCGCCGCGCCACGTCGGCGAGCTCGTCGGGCAGCGGCACGAGCCCGCCGAGCGCGGCGACCACGCGCACGAGGGCGGCGCGCCGCTCGGGTCCCGACGACGCGTCGAAGGCCTCTGCCTCGGCGAGCAGCGCCGCGAGCGCCGCGCTCTCCGGCGCCTGGGCGGCGCGCGCCTCCTGCACCGCGGCGCGCAGCATCGCCCCGAACCCCCGCAACCGGTCGGCGGAGGCGAACTCGTCCTTCGTCCCGAAGCGGAGCGGCGGCAGGAGCGCGCGCAGCGCGCGCGCCGCGGGCGTGTCGAAGACGTCCTGTCCCTGCCGTGCGCCGGGCACGGCCAGACTCTACCTCTCGTCCCCGTCGGCGCTCTCGACGATCTCCTCGGCGATGAACTCGACCGCGACGATCTCGACCTCGCGCTCGCCGCCGGGGCTCCGCACGCTCACCGTGTCGCCCTCGCTCTTGCCGATGAGCGCGCGCGCGATCGGGGAGGTCACGCTGATCTTGTTCTGCTTCAGGTCGGCCTCGAGCTCTCCCACGATCCGGTAGGTGAGCTCGTCACCCGAATCGGAGTCGGCGACGGTGACCGTCGCGCCGAACACCACCCGGTCGCCCGACAGCTTGGAGACGTCGATCACCTCGGCGCGCGCGATCCAGTCCTCCACCTGGGCGATGCGGCCCTCGGTGTGCGACTGCTTGTCCTTGGCCGCGTGGTACTCGGCGTTCTCCGACAGGTCGCCGTGCGCCCGCGCCTCGGCGATCTCCTTCACGATCTTCGGCCGCTCGACGTACTTCAGCCGCTTCAGCTCGTCCTTCAGCCGAACGAGGCCGGCCTTCGTCATCGGTACACGCGCGTCCGCCATCTCTCGAACCTCACATCAAAAAGAAACGCGGCCGCCCGGAGGCAGCCGCAGTGACCCAATCGTGCTGTACCGCTCCGGTCCTGTCAACTGGCCGACAGGTACTCCTGGAGCGATCGCGCCTCCGCTCGCCCCGCGCGCGCCGCCTCGATCGCCCCCACCGCGGCCCGCGCGGCGGTGAGCGTCGTGAAGTACGGCACCTGCTTCATCAGGGTCTCGCGGCGGATCGAGTAGCTGTCGGCGATTTCCTTCTTCCCGGCCGTGGTGTTCACGACCAGGTGGACGTCGCCGTCGATGATCCGGTCCACGATCGAGGGGCGCCCCTCGCTCGCCTTCTGGACCAGGGTGGTGGCCACGCCGCGCTCGGCGAGGAACGCCGCCGTGCCGCGCGTGGAGAGCACCTCGAAGCCCAGCGCCGCGAGCCGGCGCGCCACGTCGGCGACGCCCGCCTTGTCGGCGTCCTTCACCGACACGAAGGCGCGGAGCTTCTCACCGGAGCGCGGCAGCGTGTTGCCGGCGGCGTTCTGCGCCTTGAAGAAGGCGCTGCCGAAGTCGGCCGCGATGCCCATCACCTCGCCGGTGGAGCGCATCTCCGGCCCGAGCACGGTGTCGACGCCGCGGAACTTCGCGAACGGGAACACCGCCTCCTTCACCGAGACGTGGCGCGGGCGCGGCGTCGCCGTGAGGCCCTGCTCGCGGAGCGTCTTCCCCGCCATCGCCAGCGCCGCGACCTTCGCGAGCGGCACGCCGGTGGCCTTGCCGACGAACGGCACGGTGCGCGACGCGCGCGGGTTCACCTCGAGCACGTAGACGTCGCCCGCCTGGATCGCGAACTGGACGTTCATGAGACCCACGACGTTCAGCTCACGCGCGAGCGCGATCGACTGCCGCTCGATCTCCGCGATGAGCTTCGGGTCGAGGGAGTACGGCGGCAGCGCGCACGCCGAGTCGCCGGAGTGGATGCCGGCCTCCTCGATGTGCTCCATCACGCCGCCCACCACCACGTCCTTGCCGTCGGAGACGACGTCGACGTCGACCTCGGCCGCGTCGCGCAGGAACCGGTCCACGAGCACTGGCTTCTCGTTCGAGGCCTGCACCGCCGTGTCGAGGTAGTTCTCGAGATCGGCGTCGTCGTAGACGACCTCCATCGCGCGCCCGCCGAGCACGTACGACGGCCGCACCATCACCGGGTAGCCGATGCGGCGGGCCACGGCGAACGCCTCGTCGGCGCTGCGCGCGGTGCCATTGTCCGGCTGGCGGAGCCCGAGCTTGCGGATGAGGTCGGCGAAGCGCTCGCGGTCCTCCGCGCGGTCGATCGCGTCGGGCGAGGTGCCGAGGATCGGCACGCCCAGCTCGTGGAGCGGCACCGCGAGCTTGAGCGGCGTCTGGCCGCCGTACTGCACGATGAGCCCCTCGGGCTTCTCCACGTTCACGACCTCGAGCACGTCCTCGAGGGTGAGCGGCTCGAAGTAGAGGCGGTCGGAGGTCTCGTAGTCGGTGGAGACCGTCTCCGGGTTGCAGTTGACCATGATGGTCTCGAACCCGGCGTCCCGCAGCGAGAAGCTCGCGTGCACGCAGCAGTAGTCGAACTCGATGCCCTGGCCGATGCGGTTCGGCCCGCCGCCGAGGATCATCACCTTCCGGCGGCTCGTGGGCGCGGCCTCGCACTCCTCCTCGTACGTCGAGTAGAGGTACGGCGTGTAGGCCTCGAACTCGGCCGCGCAGGTGTCGACGCGCTTGAACACCGGCCGCACGCCGGCGGCCCAGCGCGCCTCGCGCACCTCGCGCTCCTTCTTCCCGGCGAGCTGCGCGAGCCGCTTGTCGGAGAAGCCCTTCGCCTTCACGCGCCGCCACTCCCGCGCGTCGGCGGGGAGCGCCTTCGCGAGCGCCGCCTCCTCGTGGACGATCTCCTCGAGCTCGCGCAGGAACCACGGGTCGATGAAGGTGGCCTGGAACACCTCCTCCACCGTGAAGCCGGCGCGGAACGCCTCGCCCACCCAGAACAGCCGGTGCGCGCGCGGGACGCGCATCTCCTGGTCGATCCGGTCCTTCTCCGCCTGCGCGTAGGCCTCGCCCGGCCGCTTGCCGAGCGGCGACTCCAGGCCGGCCTTGTCGATCTCGAGGCCGCGGAGCGCCTTCTGCACGCTCTCCTGGAAGGTGCGGCCGATGGCCATCACCTCGCCCACCGACTTCATCTGCGTGGTGAGCACGTCGTCGGCGCCGCGGAACTTCTCGAACGCGAAGCGCGGGACCTTGGTGACCACGTAGTCGATGGTCGGCTCGAACGACGCCGGCGTCTCGCGCGTGATGTCGTTCCGGATCTCGTCGAGCGTGTAGCCCACCGCGAGCTTCGCCGCGATCTTCGCGATCGGGAACCCGGTGGCCTTCGACGCGAGCGCCGACGACCGCGACACGCGCGGGTTCATCTCGATCACGACCATGCGGCCGTTCCTCGGGTTCACGCCGAACTGGATGTTCGACCCGCCGGTCTCGACGCCGATCTCGCGGATGATGCGGATCGAGGCGTCGCGCATCCGCTGGTACTCCTTGTCGGAGAGCGTCTGCGCGGGCGCGACCGTGATCGAGTCGCCGGTGTGCACGCCCATCGGGTCGAGGTTCTCGATGGAGCAGATGATGACGACGTTGTCGTTCTTGTCGCGCATCACCTCGAGCTCGTACTCCTTCCACCCGATGATCGACTCCTCGCAGAGGATCGTGTGGGTGGGGGAGAGCTGGAGCGCGCGCCGCGCGAGGGCCTCGAACTCCTGGACGTTGTAGGCGACGCCGCCGCCCTCCCCGCCCATCGTGAACGACGGGCGGATGATGACGGGGTAGCCGATCTCCTCGGCGATGGCCTTCGCCTCGGCCCAGTTCGTGGCGTAGCCGGACTTCGGCATCTCGACGCCGATCCGGTTCATCGCCTGCTTGAAGAGCTGCCGGTCCTCGCCCTTCTCGATGGCGGCGAGGTTCGCGCCGATGAGCTGGACGCCGTGGCGCTCGAGCGCGCCGTTCTTCGCGAGCGCGACCGCGAGGTTCAGCGCGGTCTGGCCGCCGAGCGTGGGCAGGAGCGCGTCGGGCTTCTCGCGCGCCAGGATCTGCTCCGCGAACTCGGGGGTGATGGGCTCGATGTACGTGCGGTCGGCGAACCCGGGGTCGGTCATCACCGTGGCCGGGTTGGAGTTGAGGAGGACGACGTCGTACCCCTCCTCCTTCAGCGCCTTGCACGCCTGGGTGCCGGAGTAATCGAACTCGCAGGCCTGGCCGATGACGATCGGCCCGGAGCCTACGATCATGATCTTCTTGATGTCCTGTCGACGGGGCATGGGCGGTCGCGCAACCTAGCACAACATGCCGCAGGAACGATCCCGTCCACAGGCCTGTTCGGCGAGCAGGTGTTGACGGGTCGGCGCGCTCGTGCGCCAATTCACCGTTTTCCCACCCCACGCTGCTCGATCGACGGAGCCCTGCACATGCCTTCCGCCCCTCTGCACCCCCTCGCCCAGGCCGCCAACGAGGCGCTCGGCAAGGACTGCCCGGTGGTCCTCGACCTGCTCGCCGCGCGCGGCAAGCGCTTCTTCTTCCCCGCGAAGGGCATCCTCGCGCAGGGCGCCGAGGCGAAGCAGAAGGCCAAGGCAGCGAACGCCACCGTGGGCATCGCCACCGAGAACGGTGCGCCGATGCACCTGGCCTGCATCCACAAGTACTACCAGGGGCTCACGCCGTCGGAGATCTACGACTACGCGCCGAGCTACGGGAAGCCGGAGCTGCGCACGGCGTGGGCGAAGAAGCAGCGGGCGGAGACCCCCTCGCTCGGCGATCACCCCGCCTCGAACCCGGTCGTCACGAACGCGCTGACCCACGGCCTCGGCCTCATCGGCGACCTGTTCCTCGACCCGGGCGACGCGGTCCTGACGAGCGACCTCCACTGGGAGAACTACGACCTCTGCTGGGACACCCGGCTCGGGGCCCAGTTCAACTTTTTCCCGTTCTTCAACGAGAGGCTGACCGGCTTCAACGTGGCCGGCTTCGCGCAAGCGCTCGCGAAGCACCGCGGGCAGAAGCTCGTCGTCGCGCTGAACTTCCCGAACAACCCGTCGGGCTACGTCCCCACGAAGGCGGAGGCTCAGGCGATCGTCGACGCGCTCACCGCGGAGGCCGAGGCCGGCACGAAGCTCGTCGTCTGCATCGACGACGCGTACTACGGGATGTTCTTCGACGACGCGGTCGAGACCGAGTCCCTGTTCGGCCGCCTGGCGCGCGCCTCGAACAACCTCCTCGCCGTGAAGATCGACGGCGCGACGAAGGAGGAGTTCGTCTGGGGCCTCCGCGTCGGCTTCATCACCTTCGGCGTGAAGAACGGCACCCCGGCCGCGTACAAGGCGCTCGAGGACAAGACCGCGGGCATCATCCGCTCCTACGTCTCGAACATCTCGAACCCGGGCCAGTCGATCGTCCTGAAGGCCCTGAACGACCCCGAGTTCCGCCCGCAGCAGGCGGAGAAGGTCGCAGTGCTCCGCGGCCGCGCGAAGGTGGTCGCCGCCGAGTGCCGCCGGCCCGAGTACGCCGACTGCTGGGACGTGTACCCGTTCAACAGCGGCTACTTCATGTGCCTGCGGCTGAAGAACGCCGACGCCGACACCGTGCGCGTGCGGCTCCTCGACGACCACGGCGTGGGGACGATCGCGCTCGGCAAGAGCGAGCTGCGCATCGCCTTCTCCTGCCTCACCGAGCAGCAGATCCCGAACGTCTTCGCGAGCGCCGCGAAGGCGGTGCGGGCGGTGCGCGGTAGCTGATCGAGCGGGACCCGGACCCTCTCCTCGCCCTGCGGGGAGGGGGCCCTCCGTGAGGGGCTACTCCGCGAACTTCTTCTGCAGCGCCGCCGCGACGTTGGGCGGCACGAGCCCCGAGACGTCGCCGTGGAAGGTGGCGACCTCGCGGACGAACTTGGACGAGACGAAGAAGTAGTCCTCGCCCGTCATCACGAACACGCTCTCGAACTCGGGGTCGAGCTTGCGGTTCATGTTCGCGAGCTGGAACTCGTACTCGAAGTCGGACACCGCGCGCAGGCCGCGCAGCACGGTGTGGATCTTCCGCTTCTTCGCGTAGTCCACGAGCAGACCGTCGAACCAGTCGATCTCGACGCGCGGGTCGCCGCCCGTCGCGTCGCGGATGAGCTCCATCCGCTCCTGCGGCGTGAAGAGCGGATTCTTCGCGGGGTTGTTCGCGACCGCGACGACCAGGCTCTCGAAGAGCTTCAGCCCGCGATGGATGATCGCGAGGTGGCCGTTGGTGAGCGGATCGAACGACCCCGGGTAGATGGCAATTCGTCGCGGCATGGAGGTAGGAGTATCCCCTACTCCCGCCGGTAGATCGAGATTCCCGTGCTGCCGTACCGCCGGCGGTCCACGAGCGCGAGCCCGGGCACGCGATCGGCAGGCGTCTCGCGGGCGTCGTGCTCGGCCACCGCGAACGCGCCATGGGAGAGGCACGCCGCGAGCCCGGCGAGCGCGGGTCCGGGGCCGACGGCGTAGGGCGGATCGAGGAAGGCGAGCGTGTAGCCGCGACCGGCGAGCGCCCCGAGGGCGCGCTCCACCGGCTCGACCCGCACCTCCACCACGTCCCCGAAGCCGCAGGAGGCGGCGTTCTTGCGCAAGACCTCGGCCACCCGGCGGTCCTGCTCCACGCAGGTGGCGCTGGAGACGCCGCGCGACAGGGCCTCCAGCGCGAGCGCGCCGGTGCCGGCGTAGAGATCGAGCACGTCGCCGCCGTCGAAGAACTGGCCGAGGACGTTGAAGATGGCGCCGCGGACCTTGTCGCTCGTGGGCCGCGTGCCGTTCCCGGGCGGCGCGGCGAGCGGGCGACCGCGGGCGATGCCGGCGACGATCCGCATCAGGCCTCCGCCTGGAACTGGGTGGCGAGGGCGCGGGCCGAGCCGGCCGCTCCGAGCGCGTCGAGGAAGGCGGTGGCCTCGGACCAGGCGAGCGCCTCGGCGCGGGGGTCGTCTCCCCGCGCGCGCAGGGCGGCTGCGAGCACGGCGCCGCCGTCGTCGCAGGCACGGACCGGCGCGCCGGCGAGCATCGTGAGGAGCGTGGAGGAGGTCGCACCGGCACGCGCGGTGCCCACCCGGCCATCGCGCGCGAGCTGGGCGAGCGCACGCGCCTGGGCCCGCGCGTCGGCCTCGCCAGCAGGGCGCACGAACGTCGCGCGCGCGAGGTCCAGCTCCACGCGACGGGTCCGGAACGCCCGCACGAGCGCCGCGCCCGCCTCCGGGCGCGCCGACTCCTCGGGGGTGAGGACCAGCTCGATCCCGAGCTCCCGGTCGCTCGCGAGCGCCGCCACGTCGGCCGCCGCCGCGGCACGCTCCGCGGGCGGGACGGCGGACGGGTCGATCGCGAGGTGTCCGAGCCCGGCTTCCACGAGCCGCGCCGCCTCCAGCCCTGCCCGCTCCACCGCCGCCTCTCCCGGACCCTCGACGGCGACCTCGGCGGCGGCGACGAACGGGTGGCCGGGCGCGAGGTCATGCGCGGCAGCCGCGGCGACGTCGAACCAGCGCGCGGCGTCGAGCTGGCGCGGGCAGCGCAGGACGACGACGGCCTTCGCCTCGCGGGCGGCGGCGAGCGCGCCGCGCAGCGCGGGTGCGGTGGGCGCGAGCACGACCGGGA
>Ga0306924_10001727_pt1 | contig 20187 bp, 23 predicted proteins | sample sta12Can44000111_FD_203756 | JGI IMG/M metagenome (GOLD analysis project Ga0306924, IMG submission 203756) | Lab enrichment of tropical soil microbial communities from Luquillo Experimental Forest, Puerto Rico - statanox.12C.anox.44.000.111 (v2)... | ecosystem: Environmental > Terrestrial >...
GCATGCTGCCGTCGGCCTCGCTCGGCGAGAAGGGGCCGGGGCTCTACGAGCCGATCCACGGCTCGGCGCCCGACATCGCCGGCAAGGGGATCGCGAACCCGCTCGGCACGATCCTCTCGGCGGCGATGATGCTCCGCCACTCGCTGGGCCTCGAGGCCGAGGCGCGCGTGATCGAGGACGCGGTGCACCGCGCGGTGGCGGAGGGCGCCCGCACCGGCGACCTCGGCGGCAAGCTCGGCACGAAGGCGATGACCGACGAAGTGCTGAAGCGGCTCTAGCAGGCTGTTGAAGAACGCGCCGTGACCGACCTCGGCGGCTGCCCACCGGGTGAGCCGCCGAGGTTTTGTGTTTCGCACTATCCGGCGGCGAGCCGGATCCAGAACGTCGTGCCGTCCTCGATGGTGGACAGGAAGTCGACCTCGCCGCCGAGGTGCTTCTCCCCGAGGAGCTTCATCGAGTAGGTGCCGAGGCCGCGCCCCCGCGCGGCCTTCGTGCTGAAGGAGCGCTGGAAGATCCGGGCCTGCACCGCGGGCGGGATCACGCCGTCGTTCCACACCGCCAGCCGGAGCGCGCCCGGCTCGCGGTCGCACGACACGCGCACGCACCCGCGCTCGGGCACCGCCTCGAGCGCGTTCCGGGTCATGTTCACGAGGACGCGGAGGAGGAGCGCGGGGTCGGTCTCGAGCCGCGCGCCGGCGGGCGGGGGGAGGATCTCGAGCAGCCGCCCTTCCGCGGAGGCGGCCGACGCGAACACCGTCTCCAGCTCCGCGAACGCCGCGGCGACCTCCACCGGGACGCACTCCGCCACGAGCGCGCCGCGCTCGGCGAGGACGAGGGCCCGGTGATCCTGGATGTCGCGCTCGATGCGGCGGGAGAGGACGTCGATCCGCTCGGCCGCGGTGACCGTCTTCTCCGGATCGCTCGTGCGCTGCATCCGCAGGGACCAGCCGCGCAGCCCGGCGACGGTGTTCAGGACGTCGTGGAAGAAGATCTGCTCGTAGGCGTCCCGGCGCTTCTCCGCCGAGATGTCGCGCAGCGACACCGCCGTGAAGGGCGCGCCGGAGAGCTCGATCGGCGTCGCGCGGACGAGGATCTCGAGCGCGGCGCCGTCGGTGCGCCGGATCAGGCACTCCGACTCGACCGGCCGCTCCTGCTCCTGGCTGCGGAGGATCGAGCCGAGCGCGCCGCAGGTCTCACACTCGCGCGCGGTGGCGCAGCCGCCCGGGCTGGCGTTCACGCAGCCGATGGCCTCGCCGAGGCGGATGCCCACCACCTGGGACACGGTGGCCGCGTCGACCGCCTTGCCGTTGTGGGCGACGATCTCCCGGCGGCCGCCGAGCACCACCAGCACCGCGTCCACGGCGTCGAGCAGGGCCGAGAGGACCGGGCTCGCCGCGGCCGCGCGCACGTCGCGCGCGAGCTCCTCGGGCGTCGAGCGCTTCGCGTCCGGCAGCGAGTGCCAGGCGCCGAACGGAAGCTGCAGGACCGGGAGCGGCGGAGTCATGGAACGTCGACCGATAGCATGCGGGAAACGGGGCGTCACCGGCCCGCGCGGCGTCACTTGACGAGCGACAAGAGCCCGACGATGCCGAGCGCCAGCGCGGCGAGCGAGTCTCCGGCGATCAGTCCACCGCCCACGAGGGAGGTCGTGGACATGTCGGAGGGGAGAGCCTCTTCGCCTTCACCCGGCGAGCGGCGCAGCCGATCCGCCACGCCGTTCCAGACGGAGGAGAGGACGCCGCCGCCGCCGAACCACATCGACGTGCCGAACTCGACGAAGCCGGCGAACGACGAGGCGTAGGGGGAGGCGAGGAGCACCGCGTCCACGAGGAACTCCACCGGCTTCCCCGCGGGCGTCCGGCTCCACGCGAGCCACCGCGCGCTCGCGCGGAGCGCCTTGCGCGCCGCCTCGATCGCGAGCCCCGCGCCGACGCCGACGAGCATCGCCGGGATCTGCCACCGCTGAGGGCTCGTGAGGCCGCGGAGCGCGCCGACGAACTTGTAGGTCATCGCGCTCTGCCACTGGTCCACGCGCTGCTCGGGGTGGGCGAAGATGTCCACGCGGAGCACGGGGTACGCGCTCATGAACAGCTTCGCCGCCGCGACCGCCACGATCGCGCCGAGGAACACGCCCACCACCTGGTAGCGGAACTGGTTCGTGCGGCTCGTGCCGAGGCGCCAGCCGGTGGAGCGGTCCTGCTGCATGTCGCCGGCGATCGAGCACGCGATGAAGACGATCGCCGCGGCGAGGAGACCGTGCACCGGGTCCACGAGGCCGACCGCCGCCATGAGCACGACGGAGAGCACGAACGCCGAGGAGATCGGGTTCGAGTCGGTGATGCCGAGCGAGATCCCGTTCACGAGCACCATGAGGAACGAGAAGGCGATCGCGAAGAGGACCCAGCCCACCGGCACGTGCAGGAGGCGGGTCGCGACGACGAAGAGCGCCACCGCCCACACCACGAGGAACGCGAGGAGCCGGCGCGTGTTCGTCTTCTTGAAGTCCTCGGTCTGCTCCGGCGCCGGCACGCCCGCGCGGAGCCGCTTCACCGCCTGGATCACGATGAGCGACACGTCGAGGGCCGCGGCGCCCATGATCATCCCGAGCGCGACGATGAAGGCGAACTTGCGGTACGGGTCGTGCGGGCCGAGCCAGCCCTGCGCGCGGAACCACGGCTCGAGCCCGCGCCACAGGAACGCGTAGGCGATCGCCGGGACGCCGATGCGCGCGCCCACCAGCATGCCGGCGCCGAGGGTGGAGGTGGAGATGCCGGTGCCGGCGATCCAGGCGACCATCGGGTGCGCCGCGAGCCGCTCGAGGAGCAGGGGGAAGGCGGCGCCGATGCCGATGCCGGTGAAGAGCTGCGCCACCGAGCGCTTGAGGAGCCGCAGGTCGGTGAGCGCGCGGAGGATGTTCGCGACCGCGAGCCCCGAAGGGAAGGTGAGCTGGAGCCGGTCGACGACGATGGGCGTGAAGAGCATGCCGACGCCCACGCCGAACATGCCGATGCAGAGGAAGTAGAGGACGAGGTGGAGCACCGGCGGCTCGGGCAGCCCGAGCCACACCATCGCCTGGATGAGCACGCCCATCGCGGCCATGCTCGCCACCGAGGCGGCGGCGGTCTGCATGTAGTTCGCGCCGTGCTTCCCCTCGGGCCCGTAGAAGTACGTGACGGTGGAGCCGAGGATGCCGGCGAGGACCTGCCCGCCCACGAAGAACCCGAGCGAGAAGTTCATGTAGCTGGCGGTGACGCCGCCGAGCGGGCCGAGGATGAAGATGGCGATCGCAGCGAGGAACAGGTGGTAGCCGACGCTCCCCGGCGGCAGGAGCCGCGGGAGGAGCCGCTCTTTCCGTCTGGCGAGGTCGTCCATGCGCGCGAAGGAAGCTGAGCACGGAATCGGGCGGTCCGCCAGCCTGCGGGCTATGTCACCCACGGTGGATGCCATCCTGCTCGGCCGTGGGTACACCGCGACGCTCGTCGCGCAGCGCCTCGTCGCACGCGGGGTCCGGGTGCTCGCCAGCACGCGGCGCCCAGCCTCCGGCCTCGCGGGGGTCGAGGCGCTGCGGCTCGACGCCTCGGATCCCGGCACGGTCGCCGCGCTGGGCGAGCGCGCGAGTCGTCTCGCGCCGGGGTACGCGGTCCTCTGCTCGGTGCCGCCCGGCCCGGAGCAGGATCGCGATCCGGTCGCTCCGCTCCTCGCCGCGCTCCCGGGCGCCGGGCGCATCGTCTATCTCTCGACCACCTCGGTGTACGGCGACGCCCTCGAGATCGACGAGCGCACGCCGCCCGCGCCGCGCACGCCCGCGGACCGGCTGCGGCTCGCCGCCGAGGCCGCGGTGCTCGGCGGGCCGTGGCCGGGGCTCGTGCTCCGGCCGGCCGCGATCTACGGCCCGGGGCGCGGGCTCCACGTGCTCCTGCGGGAGGGCCGGCTGCCGCCGCTCGATCCCGACAAGCCGGGCTCGCGCATCCACGTGGACGACCTCGCCGCGCTGTGCGACGCCGCGCTCGAGGCGCGCATCACCGGCGCGTTCCCCGTGGCCGACGATGAGCCGGCCACGCCTCGCGAGGTCGCGGCGCTCTGCGCGGCCCTCGGGCTCCCCGAGGCGCGCTTCGAGCCGGGCGTGGCCCGGCATGGCGCGCGGCGGGTGGACGGGCGCGCGATCTGTCGCGCGCTGGGGGTGACGCTCCGGTTCCCGTCCTACCGGCAGGGCATCCGAGCGGCGCTCGCCGCGGAGCGCGCTGCGCCCTGACGGACGCCCGCGAGGTGGCGCCGCTCGCCCGTCACCGGGGCGTGCGGTCCCGCGGCCGTCGCGTGCCGATGACCCGCTGCGTGGCGAACCTCTCGCTCAGGGGGGCGGCGCTTCGCCGCCCTTGCAGTTTTTAAAGGAGGAAAGTGGAATGAAGCGGATCATCGTAGGTGTGGCGCTCGCGATGCTCTCCACGGGCAGCGCGTTCGCGCAGTACGGCGGAAGCTCCGGCTCTGGATCCAGCGGGACGAGCGGGTCGAGCTCGGGCACGACGGGCGGGACGACCGGGAGCACCGGCACCGGCACGACCGATCCTGGCGACACTGGAGCCTCGGGCTCGAGTGCGGCGGCTCCGGGGACCGAAGGGATCGAGCCGCGCAACCCCTCGTCGGGCTCGACCGACAACTCGGCGACCGGGACCAGCCCGAGCGGCACGACCGGCTCGAGCACCACCGGTTCGACGCCGGACACGACCACGGGATCGTCACCTGGCACGACGACGAGTCCCGGGACGGGCCAGCCCGGGACCGACTCCGGCGGCCGATGACGACGGAAGCCTCGCCTCGCCGCCGCGGGCTCGTTCTGAACAGCGCTGCGAAGCAGCGGCTGCGGGACGGTGCGCGAGCCGAAGGCGAAGCGCACCAGGGCCCCGCGCAGCAGGGGTGGGGCCCTGATGAGCTTCGCTCGGCGGGGCGGGGGCGCAGCCCCCGGTCCGATCATTCGGCGAGCAGGCTCGCGACGTCGCGGCGGACGGCGCCGCAGGCGAAGAGCAGGCTGAGGTGACCGCGCGGGTAGACGGCGGGCTCGAGCCCCCAGGCCTCGGCGACGCGCAGCGCGCCGGCGGGCGTGGCGACCCGGTCGTGCGCGGCGGCGGCGAGGAGGAGCCGGTGCGTGGTGGGCGCGCGGCCGGCTGGATCGAGCGGCGCGAGCGCGGCCGCGAAATCGGAGCCTGCAGGCCACCCCGAGCCGGCGCGCTCCGCGAGGCGGCGGTAGCGGCGCCCGATGGCGGTGTCCGAGAGGACTCGGGCGAGAGAGGGCAGCGCCACGAGGGCGCCGGCGTCGAAGGGCTCGGGCCCGGTGAGCGCGAGCGCCGCTCCGAGGGCACCGAGCGAGAGGCCGACGAGCGCGACGCGGCCGCGCGCCCGGGCGAGCGCGGCCGACGCGCGGATCTCCATGACGAACTGCTCGAAGACGGAGCGCGTGCGCGCGAGGTCCAGCGACACGAAGCCCTCGCCGCTGCGGGCACCGGGCGCGGTGCGCTCGAGGTGGTACGGCGGGCTGAGGAGCCACGTGTCCCAGCCTCCGCGCGCGAGGAGCGCGACCCAGCCGCTCACGAGCTCGGGACGGCGGATCTTCCAGGGCGGAACGAGGAGCGCGGTGCCGCGTCGCGGGCCACTGGCGGGGGTGGCGCGGACCCAGAGCCGGTCACCGGCCGCGAGCGGCCAGGGCGACGGCGCGGACCAGGTACCCTCGCGCGGCGCGGTGGCCGGGAGCGGCGGCAGCGCGCCGAAGCACGCGAGAGGGGCGGGCGGCGCGAGCACGCACGGCTCCGGCGCCCGGTGTACGCGGTCCTCGGTCCAGATGGCGAAGTGGTCGAGCGCGCGGTGGAGCGCACCGGAGAGCATGCGAGGACATCATGATGCGCGCGCGCCGGCCGCGCCACGCTCCTGCGCGAGCGCTGCGAGCGCGAGCCCCTCGAAGAGGAGGTGCGCCGCGAGGTGGCTCGTGAGGTCGGCGTGATCGAAAGGGGGCGACACCTCCACCACGTCCATGCCGGCGAGCCGCACGCCGGCGAGTCCCCGGAGGAACGCGAGCGCCTCGCGGGAGGTGAGGCCGCCCGGCACCGGGGTCCCGGTGCCGGGCGCGAACGCGGGATCGACCGCGTCCACGTCGAAGGAGAGGTACACGGGCCGATCGCCGATCGCGGCCCGGAGCTCGTCCGCCACCGCGCGCGCTCCCCGGACGGCGACGTCGTCGGCGCCGTGGCGCGTACCGGCGCTGCCTGCCCGGTCGCCGTCCTCGGCTGCGCCCCAGGAGCCGCGGATCCCCACCTGGTGGAGCTGGCCGGGGGCCACGAGCCCTTCGTCGAGGGCGTGTCGGAACGGGGTGCCGTGGTGGAAGGGCTCGCCCCACGTCTCGGGGCCGCTCGTGTCGAGGTGGGCGTCCACGTGGATCACCGCCACCGGCCCGTGCTGGGCCGCCACCGCCCGCAGCGCGGGGAGGGCGACCGAGTGGTCCCCGCCGACGACGAACGGCACCGCCCCCGCGCCGGCGATCGCGGCGACCGAGGCCTGGACCGCCCCCCGGACCATCGCGGCGTCGAAGGGTGGGAACACCACGTTCCCCCCGTCCACCGCCGCGAGCCGCTCGAACACCGCGAGCCCGTGCGCGGGGTGGAAGCCCTGCACGAGCGCGCTCACCCGGCGGACCTCGAACGGCGCGAGCCGCGCGCCCGGCCGGTACGTGACGCCGCCGTCGAAGGGGACGCCCACGATCACCGCGCCGGTGCCGGCGGGCACGCCACGCGCGATCGGCGCGACCGGCAGGCGGAAGAACGGGATCTGACCGAACGCCAGGTACTCGGCCGCGGAGGCCTGCGTCATCGAAGCTCCTGGAGGAGGCGGGACACCTCCGCGTGCACCGCGCGCGCGACCGCGGCGGCATTGGCGTGCTCGGAGGGCTGCATGGGCTCGCCGAGCGCCACGATTGCGCGGGCGCGGCGCGACGAGGCGAGGCGGAGCCAGTGGGGCACGAAGGAGTCCTCGCCCACCCACGCCAGCTCCGGCGGGTCGTACCGGAGCGCGACCGGCACCACCGGGACGCCGGCGGAGATGGCGAGGCCGAAGGCGCCGGCCCGGAACGGGAGGACACTCGTGCCGACCGTGGTGGTCGCCTCGGGGAAGTTGAGCACCGGCACACCGTGGTCGAGCGCCGCGCGCGCCTGGCGCAGCGCCCGCGCGCCGCTGCCGGCGTCGCCGCGCGCCACGAAGACGACGCCGAGGTCGCGGGCGAGCGCACCCACGATCGGCCAGCGCGAGACGTCGATCTTCGAGACCGGGGCGCAGGGGACGAGGCTCGCCACCACGAGCGGGTCGAGCCAGCTCACGTGGTTCGAGGCGAGCAGGACCGGCCCGAGCGGGAGCGGCCCCGAGGAGCGCACCTCGAGGCCGTGCAGCTCGAGGGCCCGGCGCGCGGCGTCGCGCAGCACGCGCGCCCGCTCGCGCCGGCCGGTGCTCCCCTCCGCGTCGATCTTGCGCAGCCGGTGGGCGGTGGCGAGCATCGTCGCTCCCACCCCAGCGGCGCGCCCCCCGGCCCGCGCGAGGCGGGAGGGCGCCGGTTCGGCAACGTCCCAGCGGACGCGCGTGAGCTCGAGCGGCGTCATGCGGCGCTCACCCGCGCGCGCGCGGGCGCGGGCGCAGGCGCGGCGAGCGCGGGCGCGGGTCCGTCGAGCAGGAGCCCGAGCCGGCGGAGCCGCCGCTCCATCCGGGCGAAGCCCTCGGCGTCGATTCGCGACACGAGCCGGCGGTCACCAGGACCGTAGAACTCCTCGCGGATCTCGATCTCCTCCGCGCCGAGCGCGGCGTGGAGCGCCCGCGCGGCCACGTTGTCCTCCTTCACCGTGAACCAGCACGAGTCCACCCGGCCCACGAGCGTCGAGATGAGCTCGCGGACGAGCTGGAACGCGACGCGGGACCCCTGCAGCTCGGGCACGACCGCGAGCGTCGTGCAGTAGGCCTCGCGGCCGCGCACGAAGCAGAGGACGTAGCCCACCGCGCGCCCGCCGTCGGTCGCGACGAAGCAGGCGTCGTTCAGGAACTCGCAGCACAGCCGCACGTAGTAAGGTCCCAGAACTCCCTCGCCATCCGCGCCGAACACCTCGTCTTCGAGGCGCATGATCGCCGGGAAGTCGTCGGAGCGCAGGGGCCGGATCTCGCGTTCGCTCATCCATCCTCCTTACGGGTACGGCCGGAGGCTAGGCCCAGCGGGTGAACGGAATGGGGCACGCATGCGACGATCCGGTGTGCCCGCGGAACGTCACCGGGTCGCGACCGGGGCGTCACGCGGACATGCGCCCATGTGCGTCGGCGTGGCGACCAGGACGATCGCGCACATCTCGGACCTGCACGTCGGGCGCGACCGCCGGGCAGACGGTGCAATGGCGGCGCTGGCACGGACGCTCGAAGAGGCCAGGGTGGACGAGGTGCTCGTCACCGGGGACGTGACGCACGGCGGCCGCGGGGAGGAGCTCGATACCTGGGAGCGCGCGTTCGGCCGGCTCGCCGACCGCATGATCATCGTGCCGGGGAACCACGACCGGCTCGGCGACGACGTGGCGCGCACGCTCATGCCGGTGCGGCGGGTGGACGTGGAGGTCCGCCGCGGCCTCTTCGTGGTCCGCGTGGACTCCACCGCCCCGCACAACTCGCGCCTCCTCTGGAGTCACGGTGGCCTCGACGACCGGGATCTCGCGGAGGTGGAGCGCGCGATCGCGAGCGCGCCGCGCGGCCTGCTCGTGGCGGTGATGCTCCACCACCACCCGCTGCCGCTCCCCGGCGACCACCTCGCCGAGCGGGTGGTCACCTGGCTGGGCTGGCCACATGCGGCAGAGCTCGCGCGCGGGCGCGAGCTCGTCGAGCTGCTCCACGGGCGCTGCGACCTCCTCCTGCACGGGCACCGACACGCCGCCGGCGAGGTGGCGCTGCCGGCGGTGCGCGGGCGGCCACTCCGCGTCGTGAACGCCGGGTGCGCGCCCGATCTGGGAGCCGTGCGAGTGATCGAGCACGAGGCCGGCCGGATCGTGGGCGAGCGGACGCTCGCATTCGACGTCGCCGCAGCGCGGCGCGGCGTGGCGGCGTGATGCGTCGCGGGCGCGTCGCAGAAACTTCACGCCTGCTCCACGAAACCGGCGCCGGCTCCGGGTAGTCACCCTGGCGTGCTGGACGACGCACACCTCGGGCCCCCACCCTCGGACGCTGCCGACGGCATCTCCGGCCTCGTGACCAGCCGCGACTCCGTGGAGCCCGGCGCGCTGGTGCGGAACGTCGCGGACCGGTTCTTCCGTCACCCGGAGCTCGAGGCGGTCGCGATCGTGGAGCGCGGCGTGCCCGTGGGGCTGCTCACGCGCTCGCGCCTGCTCGTGACGCTCGCCCGGAACTTCGGGCACGAGCTGTTCGCGCGGAAGGCGGTCACCCGCGTCGGCGACCTCGATGCGCTCGTGCTGCCGGGCTCGACCAGCGTCCCGGCGGCGGTCACCGCCGCGCTCGGCCGGCGGGCGGAGGCGGTGTACGACGAGGTGATCGTCACCCGGCCGGACGGTCGCTACGACGGGCTCCTCTCGATGCGGCGGCTCGTCCTGGAGCAGGGGATGGTGGTCGCGCGGAGCGCGGTGGAGCGGGAGGCCGCGCTGGCCCGCGCCGCCGATCTAGAGCGGCTCGAGCAGACCCGCAGCCGCTTCCTTGCGCACGCGACGCACGAGCTGCGGTCGCCGGTGAACGCGATCGTGATGCTGGGGGAGCTCGTCCGCATGGCCTGCGACAAGCGGAGCTGGGACGAGGTCCAGGCGCGCGTGCCGCACCTCCTGCGCACGGCGGCCTCGCTTCGCGCGACGGTGGGAGCCATGCTCGACCTCTCGAAGCTCGAGGCCGGGCGGCACGACGTCTACGCGGCGCCGGTGGACCTGGGCGCCCTCGCCAGCGAGGTGGCCGCCACGACCCGGCTCCTCGCGAGCGGGAAGCCGATCGCGGTGGAGTGCGCCGTGCCCGCCGCCGGCGAGCTGCAGGTGACCACCGACGCGCAGAAGCTGAAGCAGATCTGCACGAACCTCGCGAGCAACGCCGCCAAGTTCACCGACGAGGGGCGGATCGAGGTGGGAGCCGCGCGCGAGCCTCGCGGCGGCGCCCGCCTGTGGGTCGCGGACACCGGCATCGGCATCGATCCCTCCGACCTCGACCGCCTCTTCCAGCCGTTCTCCCAGCTCGAGGCCGCCGAGACGAAGGCGCACTCCGGCACCGGCCTCGGGCTCGCGATCTCCCGGTCGCTCGCGGCGCTCGTCGGCGCGACGATCTCCGTCGAGAGCCGGCCGGGCCGCGGCAGCATCTTCACCGTGCACCTCCCCGAGATCTGCCCGGAGCCCGCCCACCCATGAGCTACCGCATCCTCGTCATCGACGACGACGACAGTCACCTCGCAGCGACGAGCGGCATCCTCGAGGCCCACGGCTACGAGGTCTCGACCCACCGCGGCGCCTTCGGCGCGACCGGGCGCGTGTTGAAGGAGTCGTTCGACCTCGTGCTGCTCGACGTGAACATGCCGGCGCTCTCGGGCGAGGGGCTCGTGCCGCTCCTGCGCGATCGGTCGCCCTCCACCCGGATCCTCCTCTACTCCTCGAACGACGAGGCCACGCTGCGGCACATGGCGGGACGGCTCGGGGTGGAGGGGTGGGTGTGCAAGGGCGACCCCGACGCGCTGCGCGACGCGGTGGCCCTGAGCGCGCGCGAGGCGCGGTCGGGGCGCTGATCGCTCAGCCCCGCGGCACCCAGCACGTCCGCGCGCGCGCCACCACCTTGCCGTCGGCCTCGCGGACGATCGCGTGGAGCCGGGCGCCCGGTCCCGCGCCGGCTTCGAGCGCGGATCGGGAGCGCACCATTGCCCCGAGCGTGCACTCGGCGAGGAACTGCACGTCGAGCTTCGCGAGCCGCGCGTCGCGCCAGGTGGGCTCGTCGAGCGCCTCCAGCGCCCACGACACGTAGCTCGCGTTCGTCACGTGCTGGTTCGCGTCGATGTCCGCGAAGCGCACCTGGAAGCGGCGCTCGACCTCGGCCTCGGAGAGCTCCGGCAGCGGCGGCTCCGGCGGGAGGACGTGCGGCGTCTGGGCATGGAAGCGCTCCGGGAAGAGCGCCTGCGGGCGCACGGGCCGGCGGCTCGCGAGGTCGATCGCGAACCAGGTGGTGAGCGCGCGGCCGATCTCCTCGCCGCGGCGCAGGAGCCGGAAGTCGCGGAACGCGGCGAGGCGGTCGAGCCCCGACGGCCACGTCTCGACCTCGATCGTCTCGCCCCAGCGGACCGGCCGATCGAGGACGAGCTGCTCGCGCGCGAGCACCCAGGTGCAGCCCGACCGGTTCAGCGCGCCGATGCCGAACCCGAGCGACTCGGCGGAGGCGCCGGCCGCCTCCTGCAGGTAGCCGGCGAGCGCGGCGGGGGCCACGTGGCCGAACGCGTCGGCGTCGAAGCTGTGCACCGTGAAGGAGAGGCGGGTGATCTCCATGAGGAGAGTCTACCGCCCGCGGAGCCGGGGTGAGTCGGTTCTCGCGTCAGCTCACGCTCTCCGCGCTGTAGCGGGCGAGGAGGCCGGTGCGCAGCACGAGGCGGAAGACGCGCGCGAAGACGAGGCACGCGAGCGCCACGTACCCGAGGGCGAGCGCGGTGCTCACGGCGAGGGTGCCCCATCGCACGCCCTGGCCGGCGGCGACGGCGCGCATCCCCTCGAACACGTACGAGGCTGGCAGCACGTGCGAGATGGCCTGCATCCAGCCGGGCAGGGTGGAGACCGGATAGAAGACCGCCGCGAACGGGGAGAGCAGGGCCGGGAGCGGCCACACGAACCACTCGGCGGCCGGCCCGAGCCGCAGCACCACCGAGCTGCCGACGATGCCGAAGGCGATCCCGAACAGGAACAGCACGAGGAGGAACGGCGCGAGCGCGGCGCCGTAGGGGAGGAAGGAGAGCCCGAAGACGCCGGTGGCGATCGCGAGCATCACCACGAGCCCGATGGCGCTCGTCACGGTCGCCGACGTGACGAGGCCGAGCAGGTACTCGGGGATGGTGAGCGGCGAGCCGAAGACGTTCAGGAAGCTCCGGGACCACACGTCCTCGAGGAACGCCATCGTCACGCCGTGCATCACCCGCGAGAAGAAGTCCCAGAGGAGCACCGCGCCGAGCAACGCCGGCACGAGATCGAACCCGCCGGTGAGATGGTTCAGGTAGCGGGTGATGAAGCCCCACAGGACGATGTCGATCGCCACCCAGGCGAAGAGGGGCACCACGCGCGAGACGCTGCCGCGCAGGAGATAGGCCTGGCGGAGCACGATCGCTCCCACGCGGCAGGGCCGGATCGCGGTCACGCGACCTCCAGCGCGAGCGGCTCGCGGGCCACGGCGACGAACAGGTCCTCGAGCGTGGCCATCCCGTGCTCGCGCGGGAGGGTGCGGGGATTGCCCTCGAGCAGGATCCGGCCGTGCGACAGGAAGAGCACGCGGTGGCACACCTCCTCCACCTCGTACATGTTGTGCGAGGTCCAGAGCACGCCGCAGGCGCCGCCCGCGACGCAGGCGCGGATCTTCGCGCGCACCTCGCGGGCGGTGGCGGGGTCGAGCGACGCCGTGGGCTCGTCGAGGAGCAGCAGCGCGGGCCGTGCGAGGAGCGCCTTCGCGAGCCCCACCCGCGTCTGCTCGCCGGAGGAGAGGACGCCGCACTTCACGTCGCGGAAGCGGACGAGGTCGAGCTCGTGGACGAGCTCGTCGATCCGCGCGGCGAGCTCGCGCACGCCGTGGAGCATGCCGAAGATGCGGAGGTTCTGGGCGACGGTGAGGTTCCCGGGGAGCGGCGCGTAGGTCGCCGCGAAGCCGGTCCGCTCGAGGGCCTGCGATCGCCGGGAGGCGAGGTCGAGCCCCGCGACGTGGATCGTGCCCGCGCTCGGCGCGAGCACGCCCAGGATCATGTCGATCGTGGTGGTCTTGCCGGCGCCGTTCGGCCCGAGGAGGCCCACGATCTCGCCCCGCGCCACCCCGAACGAGATCCCATCCACCGCGGGCCGCTCGCCATAGCGCTTCACGAGCCCCGCGACCGCGAGGACCTGCTCCATCCGTCCGCTCGCGGGCGCCGCCTCAGCGCCCGCGCTGCGAGGCGCGCCGCGACTGCTGCGCGACGAACGGATTCGCCGGCTTCCCGGCGCGCGCCGTCGGAGACGACGCCGGATGCCCCTCCGGGCCGTGCGCGTGCTCCGCGCCCGGGTGCGCCGGGGTCGCGCGCTGCACCGGCTTGCCGTCCTTCTTCCGCTTCTTGCTCACCGGCATGTTCGCTCCTTGCGTCAGCCGCGCGCGGCGGCGTCGAGGTCGGACTGCAGCGCCGCCCGCTGATCGGGCGCAAGTGCGGTCTCTACCACGAGGCCCTCGTGATCGCAGCCAATCGCCACCGGCGCGGCCGCGCCGACGGGGAATTTCAGGTACTGCACCGAGGACAGCCGGTCCTCCCCGATCTGCCGCGGGTCGAAGCTCGCCCGGATCTTCCTGCCGTCGGCGAGCCGGGCGTAGAGCCCGGCGGGGAGCCCCACCCAGGCGCGCAGCTTCGCGTCGCGCTCCGCGGGGTCGGCGAGCTCGATGAGGAGCGAGCAGCCGAGCTCGCCCGGGCCGCCCACGAGCTCGTTGTAGGTGTCGATCTCGTGCTGGATCTCGGCGTCCCGGTACAGCCGCTCCGCGCGCGCCATCTCCTGGATCTGATAGCGGACCGTGTCGGCGTTCTCGAACAGGAAGGTGAGCGGGCCGGCGTGCACGCGCCGCACACGCTTCTCCCCCATGATCCGGGCGCGGATCGCGTCGCGCGCGGCGTCGTACTCGTGGAGCCCGAGGATCTCCGAGCGCTGCACCTTCATGCGTGGTCCTCCCGATCCGCCTGATCCGCGAAATCCTCGAAGCCATGGGGCCGCGTGGCGCGCGCCAGGATGGCGAGCGGGTGGAGCGGCTTCCTCCCCGCGTGCTGCGCGAACTGCAGCGCAGCGAGCGGGCAGTCGGTGGCCCACACCTTGGCCTCCGCCGCGCGCATGCCGTCGAAGGCCCGCTTCCCGATCCGCTGCGACGGCTCGAAGCCCTCCACCGTCATCGCGTAGGTCCCGTCGTGGCCGCAACACTCCATCACGGTGGCGGCCACGGTGACGCCCGGGATCCGGCGCAAGAGGTCGCGGCCCTTGAAGCCGATTCCTTGCGCGCGGAGGTGGCAAGGCGCGTGGTACGCGACGCGGCCGCCCGGCGGCGTGCTCTGGAACGCCTTCACGAAGCGCGGCTCCTCGCGGATCGACCAGAGGAACTCCGAGGGGTCGCGCACCGCCGGCGCGAGCGCCTGCGCCCGCTTCCGGTCCTCTCCTTCGAGGAGGTGCGGCCACTCGCGGCGCATCATCATCGAGCAGGTGGGGTTCACCGCCAGCACCTTCGCGCCGCGCTCGACGAACGGCAGGAGCAGGTCGAGGTCGCGCCGCGCCTGCTCGCGGAGCGCGTCGAGGTCGCCGTGCTCCCACGCCGGCATCCCGCAGCAGACGAGCCCCTTCACCACGCGAACGTCCACCTGGCACGCCCGCAGGATCTCGAGCACGTCCTTCCCGAGCTGCGGCTCGTTGTGCTGCACGAAGCAGGTCTGGAAGAGCACCACCTCGCCGCCCGGCTCGGGGCGGATGAGCCCGCTCCGCTCGGCCCACGCGTCGAACGGCTCGCTCGCGAAGTCCGGCAGCAGCTTGTCCCGGTGCACGCCGACCGTCTTCTCCATGAGGATGCGGAGCGGGCGCGAGCGGTTCGCGACGTTGGCGAGGCCGAGCGAGGCGCGCGCCGCCTTCGCCGAGCCGTCGGGATCGCCGAGCATCCGCTCGCGGAGCGTCTTCTTGCCGCCCCGTTCCCGCAGCCGAACGGCGTCGTAGCGGTGCACGAGCTTGGGGAAGTCGAGCTGGAACTCGTGGCCGTCGCGCGGGGTGTAGGGGCACTGCACCTCGCACAGCTTGCACTGGAAGCAGGCGTCCATCACCGACTGCACGTCGCCGTCGTTCAGCGCGTGGACGTCGCCCTGGTACTTCTCGTCGAGGAGGGAGAAGAGCGTGGGGAAGCTGTCGCAGTACTTGAAGCACATGCGACAGCCGTGACAGATCTCGAACGCCCGGCGCACCTCGTGCGCGAGCCCCTCGGCGCTCCAGTACTTCTCTTCCGACGGGTCGTAGCTGAGCCACGGCGTCGGCTGGTATGAGATCCTTGCGTCCACGCTCCCTCCGTTCCGTTCGACGCCTGATCAGGAAACCTGGCCGAGCATCTTCTGGAAGCGGCCGGCGTGCGACTTCTCGGCCTTCGCGAGCGTCTCGAACCAGTCGGCGATCTCGGCGAAGCCCTCTTCGCGCGCCGTCTTCGCCATGCCCGGGTACATGTCGGTGTACTCGTGCGTCTCACCCGCGATCGACGCCTGCAGGTTCGTCGCGGTGTCGCCCAGCGGCAGGCCGGTGGCGGGGTCGCCCACCGTCTTCAGATAGTCGAGGTGGCCGTGGGCGTGGCCGGTCTCGCCCTCCGCCGTCTCGCGGAAGTTCATCGCGACCTCGGGGTAGCCCTCCACGTCGGCGACCTTCGCGAAGTACAGGTACCGCCGGTTCGCCTGCGACTCGCCGGCGAACGCGTCCTTCAGGTTCTGGTGGGTCTTCGAGTTCTTGAGCTGCGCCATCTCATCGCTCCTTCCGCTGGGGGTTCGGCCAGGGTTAGACAGAGTCTAAACACGAAACCTCGCGCGCGAGCGGTCACCGATGGGCAGTACCCGCTCGCTGTGGGAGCGCGTAATCAGGGGCCGCCCGTTCGCGCGTTGAAACCTTGTCGCAGGCTCCATACAAAGTTTTCATGAGCCGCGAGCCGGTGGAACGTACGCTCTCCCGTCACGGCATCCAGGCCTCGCCCCAGCGGCTCGCCGTCGCCGCGTTCGTCCTCGATACGACGTCGCACCCCTCGGCCGACGAGGTGTTCGACGCGGTCCGGGCGGGGGCACCCGCGATCTCGCGCGCCACCGTCTACAACACGCTCAACCTGTTCGTGCGGAAGGGGCTGCTGCGCCAGCTCGTCATCGCCGAGGGGCGGGTGGTGTTCGATCCGAACGTCGGGCCACACCACCACTTCGTCGACGAGACCACCGGCGAGATCCACGACGTGCCCTGGGACGCGCTCGACGTGCGGCGGGTCGAGGGGCTGAAGGGCGTGAAGGTCCGCGAGTACCAGGTCGTGCTGCGCGGGACGTGGGGGCGCGGCCACTGAGAGGGGTGGGCGCATGGCGATCGCGCTGCGAGAGGTGATGCCGGATGCCAGTGGCGCTGCGCGCGCCACGCTCCGCGCGATCGAGGTCCTGCTCGCCGGGCTCCCCGCGCGCGACTTCGCGGTCCGGCTGTGGGACGGCACCGGGCTGCCGCAGTCGCGCGGGCAGCGCGCGCGCTTCACGATCGTCCTGACGCACCCTGCGTCCCTGCGGCGGATGCTGTGGCCGCCGGGCGAGCTCACCGCGGCCGAGGCCTTCGTGCGGGGCGACTTCGACGTGCGGGGCGATCTCATCGCGGCGCTCGGGCTCCGTGACCGGGTCCGGATGGACGCGCGCCTCGTCGCCCAGCTCGCGCCGCTCGTCCCCGGGCTCCTGCAACGCACCGGGTCGCCGCAGCCGGTGGAGCGCGCCGCGCGGCTCTCGGGCGGCAAGCACTCGGAGGCGCGCGACGCGGCCGCGGTGCGCCACCACTACGACGCGGGGAACGACTTCTACGCGCTCTGGCTCGACGAGCGCATGGTCTACTCCTGCGCCTACTTCGAGCGCGCCGACGCGACGATCGACGAGGCGCAGGCGGCGAAGCTCGACCTCGTGTGCAGGAAGCTCAGGCTCGCCCGCGGCGAGCGATTCCTCGACATCGGCTGCGGGTGGGGCGGGCTCATCCTGCACGCCGCGGAGCGGTACGGCGTCTCGGCGGTGGGGCTCACGTTGAGCCCGCAGCAGGCGGAGCTCGCGCGCGAGCGGATCCGCGCCCGGGGCCTCGCGCGGCGCTGCCGCGTGGAGCTCGTGGACTACCGCGAGCTGCGCGAGGAGCCGTTCGACAAGATCGCGAGCGTGGGGATGGTGGAGCACGTGGGCGTCGAGCGGCTCGGCGAGTACTTCCACCACGCGGCGCGGCTCCTGCGCCCCGGCGGCCTCTTCCTGAACCACGGCATCGCGCCGGTGTCCCCGCGCGACAACGGGTTCCGCAGCAGCCTCCTGCGCCAGGGACGCTTCCTCCAGCGTTACGTGTTTCCCGACGCCGAGCTACCGTTCCTCCACGAGACCGCCGAGGCGGCCATGGAGGCCGGGCTCGAGCTGCGGGACGTGGAGTCGCTGCGCGAGCACTACGCGCTCACGCTGCGCCGCTGGCTCGAGCGCCTCGAGCGCCACGAGGCGGAGGCCGTCCGCGAGGTGGGGACCACCGCGTTCCGGATCTGGCGCCTCTACCTCGCCGGCGCGGCGGCCGAGTTCGACCGCGCCGGGAACACCGTGTACCAGACGATCTACGTGCGCCCGGTCGAGGGCCGCAGCGGGCTCCCGCTCACGCGCGCCGGCTGGGCGGCCCCCGGTCCCGCGGCCGCTACGCGGCGGCGGACTTCGCGGCGAAGCGCGGCATGAGCACGTGATTCTCGAGGTGGACGTGCCGCAGCACGTCCATCTCGAGCGCCTCCACCTCGTTGAGGAGCGTGCGGTAGCTCGTGCACCCCCACTCCGGCGTGGTGTAGCCGTCGGAGAGCGCGCGCAGCTCGGCGAGCATCGATCCCACCGCGAGGTGATCCTCGTGCATCGCCGCGAGCTCGCGCGCCACCAGCGCGGGGTCCGGCGCGCGAGACATGAGCGCAGGGAAGAGGACCTGCTCCTCCTGGTCGAGGTGCGGCTCGAGGGCGTCGGCGACCGCGTGGAGGGTGCGGGCGAACGGGACGAGCTTGGGGTTGTGCGGCCCGTGGACGTGCGCGACCTTGTCGGCGAGCGGCCGGAGCGCAGGGAGCGCCTCGCGCAGGTAGCCGTGGTGGCGATCGACGATGAAGGCCACGAGGGCCGGCGTGGAGAGCTCGCGCGGATCGCGCTCGGGCGCGGCCCGGGCGCCGGCGGCCGCCTCGAGCTCGGTGACGAGCGCCCGCGCATCGAGCCCCTTCGCGGCGCAGGCGGCGGAGAGCTGAACGTCGCCGCGGCAGCAGAAGTCGAGGCCGTGCTGCTGGAACACGCGGGCGGTCGCGGAGTGGGCGAGGACGATCTGGGCGAGGGTGGCGTTCGGGTCGATGGTCATGCCGGTCGGAAACAGCACGAGCCGTGCCCGCGCCCAGGGCCGCGAAATTGCTGTGGTTGCGGCAGGCCGGGACGGACCGTATGTTCCAGCCTGGAACGCCATGGAACATCGAACCCGCCACCCGGACCATCCGCCCCGCTCCGCGGGGGAGAAGCGCCAGCGCCCGCACCTGCCGGTCCTCGACTGCACCTGCGACGTGTGCGGGCTCCGCACCGTCGTCGAGACGGTGAGCCGGACCACCGAGGTGGTCGCGGAGAGCCCCGCGATGCAGCGCTGCCTCCAGCGCGTGCGCGACTTCGCGGACGCGGAGGCGCCGGTCGTCGTCCTCGGGGAGAGCGGCACGGGGAAGGAGCTCGTCGCCCGCTCGCTCCACGCGAACGGTCCGCGCGCCGCGCGCCCGTTCGTCGCCGTGAACGTCGCGGCGCTCCCCGCGGAGCTCCTCGAGTCGGAGCTCTTCGGCCACGTGCGCGGCGCCTTCACCGGCGCCACCGCCGATCGCCAGGGCCTGCTCGAGGCGGCGAACGGCGGCACGCTCTTCCTGGACGAGATCGCCGAGATGCCGCTCCCGCTCCAGGCGAAGCTCCTCCGCGCGCTGCAGGAGGGCGAGGTGCGGCGCGTGGGCGAGGCGCGGACGTTCGGCGTGGACGTCCGGTTCGTCGCCGCCACCCACCGCGATCTGCGCGCGCAGGTGGCCGCGGGGACCTTCCGCGAGGATCTCTACTACCGGCTGCACGTGCTCGTCGTGCGCGTGCCGCCCCTGCGCGAGCGGCGCGAGGACGTCTTGCCGCTGGCCCGCAGCTTCCTGCGCGCCGAGCGGCGGCCGGCGGCCGGGTTCTCGCCCGCGGCGGAGAAGATCCTCCTTGTCCACTCGTGGCCCGGGAACGTGCGCGAGCTCGGGAACGCGGTGATGCACGCGAACGCGCTCGCGCGCGGCGCCACGATCGACCGCGAGCACCTGCCCGAGGAGCTGCTCGCGCCGGCGCGCCCGCGTCCCGCGGTGGCCCGCACGCTCGCCGAGGTGGAGCGCGAGCACGTGCTGCGCGTGCTGGAGGCGTGCGGCGGCTCGCCCGTGGAGGCCGCGAAGGTGCTCGGGATCGGCCGCAACACGCTCTGGCGCAAGCTCCGCTCGTACGGCCCCGCCGCAACCGGCTGATCGCGCGCGCCTCGGTGCCCGCCTGACGCGCTCCGGAACATCGGCGTGGGCTGTGGCCGCCGACGTCACACCGTGATCGCGGCGGCCGCAGGCCGCGGCCCCAGATCCAACGGAAATACGAGGGCTTTTCGCCGGGCCGCGCCCGCCCGGGGGCGCGGCATGCGGGCTGCAACGTCCCTGGACAGGCTCACAACCAGGAGATCGATCCCACATGTCGAACACGAAGTGGTTCACGCTCGGCGCGGCCGCCGCGCTCTTCACGGCGGTCCCTGCGCTCGCGGCCGAGGAGCACGACGCGTCCCAGGCGCATCAGGGCATGAACATGCAGGAGCACCACGGCGCCATGAAGGCCGACGCGGCGCAGCCGAAGGCGAACTACGGCAAGAAGGCGAAGGGCCGCACGGTGGAGGTCACCGTCACGAAGGACGGCTTCGTGCCGGCCGAGATCCCCGCGAAGAAGGGCGAGGTGCTGAACCTCGTCGTCACGCGCAAGGTGGAGAAGACCTGCGCGACGGAGCTCGTGCAGAAGGAGCAGGGCGTCTTCGCGCCGCTGCCGCTCGACAAGCCGGTCACCGTGACGCTGCGGACCCCCAAGGACGGGCCGCTCAAGTTCAGCTGTGCGCACGGTCACATCGCGGGCAGCGTCGTCCCGCAGTAGAGCGTTTGCACCGCGGGGACTCCCCCCCACCCTGCGGTCCGGCCCCCGCGGCGCCTGGCGAG
>Ga0306924_10001728_pt1 | contig 20186 bp, 19 predicted proteins | sample sta12Can44000111_FD_203756 | JGI IMG/M metagenome (GOLD analysis project Ga0306924, IMG submission 203756) | Lab enrichment of tropical soil microbial communities from Luquillo Experimental Forest, Puerto Rico - statanox.12C.anox.44.000.111 (v2)... | ecosystem: Environmental > Terrestrial >...
GGATCTACGTCCCGGCCGACGACGAGGCCGCGCCGGCCGAGATGCGCGGGGTCGGGATCCGGATCGAGGACGACGTGCTCGTCACCGAGGACGGCCACCGGAGCCTGACCGAGGCCGTGCCGAAGGAGATCTCCGAGGTGGAGGCGGTCTGCGTGCGGTGAGGAGCCCCGCGAGACCGCGCGCCCGCCCTCGCGAGCGCGCGGCCTCCCCGCCGCCCCAGGAGCCGCCTCGGCTCCTCCCCGAACCTGTCGGAGCCCTCCCCGAATCGAGCATCAGAGATACGTGACGCGGTAGTTCGGCACGAACAGCGGACGGAAGCCCTGCTTCGTCATCGCGGCCGTGATCGACGGCCACAGGTCGAGGTCGATGATCGCGTGGCAGCGCGCCGGGCTCACGAGGTCCAGGTTCAGGTAGAGCCGGATCGGGCCCGTGCAGCGGTCGAACGGGATGCAGTCGAGCGCGCCGCCGAGGATCGGCAGGCGCAGCTCGTGGTAGCCGGGTGACCGCGGGAGGTCGACGACCGCCACGCGCCACGCCCTCTCCGAGGCGACGTTCACCTTGCCCGTGAACGCGTCGTGGACGTCGAGGCCGTCGGCGGAGGTGAGGGCGCCGAGCTCGAGGTCCACCTGGCCGAACGCGTCGGACGATGCGCCGCGCAGGAAGATCGCGACGTGGCCGTCGCACTTCTGCGGCTGCTGCGGCGGCGGGTTCTCTGTCCGGGTGGGCGGCGGCGCGGTCGGTGAGCCCTCGCTCGGCGAGGCGGTCTTCGAGGTGTGATCGCCGCTCCCGCACGAGAGCGCGAGCGCGGCGAGCAGCCCGAGGGCCGTCCAGCGCCACATGGCGCGTTCGCTCATGGTGAAGCTTGCGCCGATCACTGGAGCGTCCCGTCCGGGCTGAGCTTCGCGATCAGGATGTCGGCCGAGAGGTTCGGGTCGCCGCGCGTCGCGCCGGCGACGTAGCCGTTGCCGGCCGCGTCCACGGCGATGCCGCGCACGTCGCCCTCGGGCAGCGGCACGTCGGTCGTCCAGCGGACGGCGCCGTCGTCGCCGAAGCCCAGGACGACGATCTCGTCGAGGAGCGTCAGGGGCTGCTGCTCGACGGCCGCGAGCCACAGGCGGCCTCGGGAGTCCACGGCCACGTCCTTCGCGAAGAGCGGGTTCTCGACCTCCTCGAGCGAGAGCCAGGCGAGCCGCCCCTCCTTGCAAAGGCGCGCGACCCACACCTGCGAGGCGGCGGTGGTGCCCGGCGCCGACCCGACGGCGTACGCGTCGCCGTCGGGACCGACGGCGATCGCGACGGGATCGTCCGCGCCGGGCGTGCCGAAGGTGGTCTCCCACTCGCGCACGCCGTCGCGGGTCCAGCGCTGCACGAACGCGTCGCCGTCGGCCGTCGCGCCGAGCACGTAGACGAAGCCGTCGAACGCGGCGATCGCGGCGGGGTCCGGGCGGTCGAGCTGCCTCACCCAGTCGACGAAGCCCGCGGAGTCGATCTTGACGATGAAGCCGACGGTCGAGTCGTCGAGCGCCGTGGAGCCAGTGACGTAGACGGCGCCGTCCGGATCGACCGCGAGGTCGTGCGCGTCGGACAGCTCGCCGGGGAGGCCCGTCGCCCAGATCACGTCGCCGTGCAGCCCGAGCTTCACGGCCTGAAGGTCGGTCCCGCCTGCGACCTCGACCGCCGCGAGCCCGACGAGCGTCTCGTCGGGGCTCGCGCGGAGCCGCCAGATGGAGTCGAACGACGGGTACTGGCGGAGGCGGAGCAGGTCGCCGTCGCGATCGATCGCGGCGAGGAACCCGTCGAAGTCGCCAGCGGGGGCCGACTCGAGGGTGCCGTTGGTCCAGCCCGCGACGTAGAGGCGGCCGCTCGGGAGGATCGCGATCCCCTCGGCGGCCTCGTCGCTCGTGGACGTCCCGAGCTGCTTCAGGCCCTCCCATCGCCCCGGCTCGGGTGCGCAGGAGATCCGCGCGCGGCACTCGGCGAAGCCGGCAGCGTGGAGTAGCGTGGTGCGGCTCTCGTGCTCCTCGCCGCAGACCGATGCGTCGGCGTCGACGGCGCCGAGCGCGAGGCAGTCCTCGTAGGAGTCGAGGCGGACGAGGACGGTGCGCTGCGCGCTCGCGCCGACGTCCAGCGTGAGCCCGGGCGTGAGCTCCTGCCCGAACGTGCCGACGATCTGGCGGGCGGGGATCCGCGCCAGGGAGTCCTGGATTTCGTCGATGGCGGAGGGCTCGTCCGCGACGTTCTCGACCGTGATCCGGTAGCCGATCACGGCCGGGTACCGATCGATCGGGACCATCCCCGCCGCGTTCGGCCAGGTCAGGGCCGGGAACCCGTCGACGACGCGCGGGTGTCCGAGCGAATCGACCTGAACGGGCGACACGAGCTTCTGGCACGCGAGCTCGCACGCCTGCGCTCCGCCCGCGAGCGCGACGGCGAGCGTCAACGCCGCGCGCCGCGACCACCTCGCCATGCTGGATCCCCTGTGACCGTGAGTGGCCACTCCCCCGCCGACACGAAGTGGGCGAGCGCAATTCACGGTGCGTGCCCAGGGCCGGGCTGGCCGGCGGCCATCCGATTCGCCTCAGGGGACGCGCTCGTACGCTCGCATGCCCTGCCGACGGCAGGCCTCCGCAGTGTCCGGGCGATGCCTCGGCGTGGAAGCGAGCGGGCGCCCGATGGAAGAATTCGTTCTCACGCAAATGTGGGAGCAGAGGAGGGGCGGGCGAGTGATTGCGGCGAGGGGGCGCGGGGGCGTTGCGGCGGGCGGGGTCGCGGTCGGGGGCCCGGTGGCCTTACGAGCCGCGGAGAGCGCAAGGGCGAGGGGCACGGCGAAGTCGCAAGCACTGCGCCGCGCCGCTCTCGACACGCGACCGACCGCCGCGTTCCCCATGTGTGGCCGGCGCTCGAGGCGCGCGGCGATCACGCACCTCATGCTCTTCGCCGTCAGGTGCGCGCGCCCGGACAGTTGCCGCTTGACACTCTTCCGGCCGTCCAGTATCTACGCGGCCTTACGTCGGCCGGCGGTCCTCCCGAGACCGTTGCTTCACACGCCGATGCGCCGCACCGGGGAGTGGCTCAGCCTGGTAGAGCACTTGGTTCGGGACCAAGGGGTCGCAGGTTCAAATCCTGTCTCCCCGACTTCGAAGCCCTCGGATTCGCACGCGAAAGCGTCGGCTCCGGGGGCTTCGTGTTTTCGGGTTCGGGGTCGCGCAGTGCTGGCGCAGTGTTCGGCGCGCTCGGCGCCCCGGCGTCCGCCTCGATCGCAGCGATGGCAGCGCGCGTGTCGCGGTCATCGAGGTGCGTGTACGTGTTGGCGGTGAGGCGCGGGTCGCTGTGCCGGAGGAGCTTCTGGCCGACCGCGAGCCCTGCCTTGCGGACGACCGCCGTACCGAACGAGTGGCGCGTCCCATGGAACGTCAAGTACCGGGGCAGCGGCCGGGCCCAGAGCGCCGCCTTACCGCACCGCGGGCACGCACCCGGCAGGTCCGCGGTCTGGCGCTGCTCGCGCCACCCGCAGCGCCACGCTCGGCAGCGGTGCTCGTACCCGTCCACGACCCCCGCGTCCCGAATGGCCGCGCGGAGCATCTTGCTGAGGCGGAGCTCCCGCGACTGCATCGCGCCGTCCGCGTCGGGGAAGACGAACGGGCCCGGCGACTTCATCGCGTCGACGAGGTGAGGGCGGAGGCCCGCTGCGATCGGCACCGGGAGCGCCTTCCCGTCCTTCGTGCGCGGCGCGTCCCAGGACCGCGAGACCATGATGATCTCGGTCCGCAGGTCGACGTCCTCCTTCCGCAGCCCGAAGATCTCGCCCGCGCGCAGCCCGGCGTAGAGCCCGGTCGCGACGGGGCCGCGCCAGCGCTCCGGGACGTGCGCGAGCACGGGGCCCCACTCGGCAGGCTCGAGCACCTTCTTCGGCTTGTGGACGACCTTCGCACGCGGCACCTCGACAACCGGGTTGGCGCGCCCGGCCCACGGGCCGCCGCTCGCTCGCGCGACCTCGAAGACGTTGTACGCGTACGCGCGGAGGTGGTTCCGGGACTTCGGCTCCAGCCCCGCGGCTTCCTTGTCCGCGAGCCAGCGCCGGAGCCGCACGGACGTGACCTCGCGCAGCGGCAGCGCGCCCAGGTCGGGGCGGAGGTGCGTCGCGAGGATGCTCTTGGCCGCGGGAGACTTCAGCGTCCTGCCGTGGCAGTCCCACCACCAGTCGATGAGGTCGGAGAAGGGGCGGGTGAGCCACGTCGTCGCGAGCGCGTCGATGCCCTGCCGCTCGCGCCGCGCCTTCTCGCGGTACTCGTGGAGCCGGCGCTGAGCCTCGGCCTCGATGCCCTTCTGCGTCAGCGGACGCCCGTCCTTGGCGACGGTCGGGATCGACTCCTGCCGCTGGCGGTAGTTGCCGTCTTCCCACTGGATGACGGCGCGGAGCGTCCCGTCGGCGTTCTGCCGGAACATGAGGCCACGCACTCGGCTCTTCACGACTCGACCTCCTACCGTCGGGGACCTCGCCCCGGCAGCGCGTCGCCGCGCATGTACGCGCGCACGACGTCGGGGTGGAAGCGGATGAGCCACCCGACCCGCACGGCCGGCAGCGCGCCGGCCCGCTGGAGCTTGTAGACGAGCGACTCAGACGCCTTGAGAAGCGCCGCCACCTCCTTGGCGGTGAGCAGCGCTTCCGGCGCGGTCGGAGCAACGGTGTTCATGTTCAACTACCCTCCTGGCCGCAACCGGCCACTAGCTTGACGCATCTACCCGTTGTGAACACGCGCCGCGGGGCCGCGACCGCCGCGCGGGCGACGCGGTCGGCGCTGGCGCGCTCTTGGTGGCCCCGCGACGCGCCTAGTACTTCGCCTGCGAGGGCTTGGGGCCGTGCTCCTCGCGGTGCCTGATCCACTCGCGGTCGGATCTGTTCGCCCACGTCTCGCGGTTGCGCACCGCCCACAGGCGCAGCGACTCGCTCCTCACCCGCACGCGCCTCTTCTCGAGCCGAGCGCGGGTGAGCTCGATGCCGACGCGGTTCTCGGTGACCTTCCCGCGGCCTTCGGGGTCATACGCCTTGAAGATCTCGCTTGGCGTGAAGAGGTCGCAGTCCGGCTTGAGGCTCTGCGCAGCCCCGCTCTCGCGAAGCGCCTGCACCCACCGCGCGACGTCGCTCTTCCCGGAGCGGATCATCTCCTCCTTCGCCTCAGTCATGGGCGCGGCAGACCGCGGGTTGAAGTCGCCCAGGTCTAGGTTGAGGAGGTGGTGGAAGAGCGCCCGGGGCCCGCCGCCGAACCGCCAGTCGCGGAGCGCCTCGTAGAACGCGTCCGGCGCCTTGTTCGCGGTCACCTGATGGATGAAGTAGCGGCGGTCCTCGTCCTCGAGGAAGAAGGCGTCCGGGTGGTTCGAGGTGAAGTAGTAGTTCGTGCAGGTCTCGATCTCGTACGCGGGCTTGAACTTCTCGTTGATCGTCATCGACTCGTGCGCGATGCGGTTCTTGAGCCGATCGGCGTGCTTACGGTTGTCGTCGCCCGTGATCTCGTCGCCGTGGATGAACTGCTTGTTCGCTAAGATCGAGTTGAACTGGCTCTCCAGCGTGTCGCCGCCGATGAGGGCCGCGTTGGCACCGTAGATGTCTCGCAGGAGGTCGCCGACGAAGCTCTTGCCCGTCCCGGTGCACACGCCCCATAGGACGGCCGCGGTGAACAGCTTCGCACCCGGGCGCTGCATCGGGTATGCGCACCACCGCTCGAACCAGACCCGGTGCTTCGCGTCGGCGCCGCTGAAGAGGTGGTCGAGGAGTCGGTGCCAGGGGCCGGCGTCGCCCTTCTTCGGCTCGACGCCCCAGCCCCGCCACATGTTGAAGCAGCGGTCGGAGAGGTCTGCCCGGCCCGACGGTCGCTCCACGAAGCTCTCCGCGCCAGGCGCATAGGTGAGGCGGTCCACCTGGTTGCGGTTGGCCCAGTCCAACCACACGGCGGCGGTGCTTATCTCCTTCCGGCTCTTCTCCATCACGCGCACGAAGTGGCGGTTCGAGTAGTGGTGCGCAGTGAACGCGTCCGGCCTCATGATGAAGAGGCGCTCCTGCTCCACGACCAATCCTGGGTTGTGGATGTAAACGACGTCGGCGTTCATCTCCTGCAGGGCGAGGATCTCGTCCGGAGTCTCCGCCTCGGCAAGCATGTCGGGAACCGCATCGGCGCTGTTCGCTACGATGAAGTCGTCAAGGCCCTGCTTGGCCCCGCCTCCGCCCTCAGGGACCATCATCACCTTGACCTTCGCGCCCCGGTCCGCGAGCGCGCGGGCCAGCTGCGTCTGCGCCCGGAGCACGTGCGGGTTCGCTTCGAGGTCGGAGTCGAACAAGACGACGACGTCCCGGTCCCGCCACTTCGCGTGGGCAAGGGCCGGGAGCATCGCGAGGCCGCGAGTGCTCGCGCGCCACACGTCCACGCCCCCAAGCCCCAGGGTCGGGAAGCCGTGTGCGCACGCGCTGGCCGCCTTGAGCTCGCCTTCCGTGATGATCAGGCGCTCGCGGGTGTCCGCGAGGAACTCCGCCCAGGGCCGGTCGAGGAGAGGCGGCATGTAGATCTCGTTCAGCGTCCCCGCGCGCTGCCCGTAGCGCTGAGGCTTGAGCGCCTGCGCGGCGAAGCCGGTCCGCCGCTCGTCGAAGAACCTCACGCGGCAGAACTCGGTCTCGTGGCCTTCCTCGTCGAAGTACGGGAGGTGGAGCCCCGCCCACGCGGGCTCGATGCCGAGCTTCTCGACCTGCTCCTCGGTGAGCGGGCGCAGGTGGAGCTTCTTGGCGTGCGCTTCGGTGAGACCGCTCGACGCCCACTTCTTCCGGGCGAGCGTCTCGAGTTCAGCGCGTTCCTTGTTCTTCTTCATCGACCCCGTTCTCCCGCCGCGACCGCGGCGCTCCGTTCCGACCTCGCCGCGCGTCTCCCGAGCGCGGGCACACGTCTACGCGCTGCGCTTCTTCGCCTCCGGCATGAGGTCCTCGGGCTTCACGCCCAGGACGGGCGCGAGCAGCCGGGCGGTGCGCTCGGTGATCGGACCACCCCGGTCGGCGATCGCCAGCGTGGACATGCCCACGCCCGTCTTGATGCAGAGATCCAGGATCCGCAGGCTTCGCTTGGCCCGGAGCGTCCTCAACTTGCTCACGATCTGTTCACTCATGGTCGTTCCTCGTTCTGTGCGGCTCCTCGGCCGCTGCTGAAAGCCCTTCTGCCGCATCCCCGGCCCGCCCGCACTACCGTTACCTAGGGTGATGCCCGTGGTCCTTTGGCCATTTGGCCAATCGCAAGCACGTGCGCGGCCGGTCGGCGTCGTGCACAATTCCTCTGTCTGCGGCCTCTCCACCCGCGGGCACGACCCCGGGCCCGGCACGTTCCCCAGCGTGCCGGGCCTTTCCCTTCTCAAGGCCACGCCGCGAGCCAGCCCGGCGCGCCGCGCTACAGCGGCTCCCATGCGAAGACGAGCGAGTCCGCGTCACCGGTGTACGTGCCTCCGGTCCGGTCGGCGTCGATGCTCGCCGGGTACGCGGTCCTCGCGAATCGATCGCCGAGCCGGTCGACCACGGCAAAGAACAGTCCGAGGTCGCGGCCGAGCCGGCTGAAGTGGAATTCGAAGACGAGCTTGTTCGCTCGCGGCAGGAGCCCGTCCAGGATGAGCCCCGCTTCCGCGCCCTCGATGTCCATCTTCACGCCGTCGTACGTGCGCTCCTTGAGGAACGCGCCGTGCAGGTTCGGGAGAGCGCCCGCGGGGTGCTCGACCAGGCCGGGCGCATCGGCGGCCGTCGCCCGCCAGTGGTTGTTCGGGTTCGGGCTCTTCCTGAACGGCAGCGTCGGCTCGTGCCGGTTCGTCACGGCCGCCCGGTGCAGTGCGAACCCCGGCGCGTTCTTCTGGAGCAGGGCGAAGCAATCGGGGTCCGGCTCGAAGCATTCCGCCCTCGCGCTGCGCCGACGGCAGAAGATGGCGAACGCGCCGATGTTCGCGCCGAGGTCCAGCCACGTCTCTCCCTCATCAACGGTGAACCCGAGATCTCGCTCCTCGTAGCAGCAGTCGATGAGCACCTCGCGCAGAGCGTCCTCGTCGCTCGTGCCCGGGCGGGCGTAGATGGTGTCGCGGCGGGACTTCGGCGCCACGGCGTCGGCCTCGCGCTGGCTCACGGCTGCACCTCGGTCCGCATCGCCTCCAGCCGGGCGCGGTGCGCGGCGACCTGGGCCTCCATGTGCTGGAGCTGCGCGGCCTCGTCGCGGACTCGCTTCTGCTGCAGCGCCTGCCGACGCCCGAGCAGGAACGGCCTCCGCGTCGCACCCACACCCGGCGCGCCTCGCGCGAAGGGCGCGGAGTTCGCGAGGTCCGACTCGCCGGTCACGAGGCCGCACTCCTCCCCGTGGCCGTCCACCTCCGACCGGTCGCACTCGGGGCAGGTGCCGTCGGGCCCCCACCAGCCCTCGAAGCTCGCGAGGCACCGCGGGCAGGTCACGTCCCCGAGGTCCTCTGCGACGCGCTCGCTGGGCTCGCCGCACGCGGTGTCGTCGACCCACGCGCGGTGCACGAAGGCCGTGCGCAGCGTGCGCCGGGTGGCCGTGCGGCTCCCCGGCAAGCTCGCGATCAGCGCGTCGAGGTCGACGTCCGGCGCGCGGAGCTTCTCGAACAGGTTCGCGACCTCGTCCGGCTGGCGCGGGATGGACGGCCCGCGCGTGGCGCGAGCCTGCTGCGTAGTCAGCGCCCCGTTCTCGACCAGCTTCGCCCGGAAGATCTCCGGGTACCGGAAATGGTGCTCCCTGAGGTCAAACTTCCGGATCAGCGCGAACAGGACCTCGACGTTGCCGTGGCCGGCGAGGATGAGCTTGTTCGCGACCGCCACCTTCGTCTTCTCGGCGGCGACCTCCCCGAGCACACGGCTCGCGAGCTCGGAGTCGGTGCGCGAGGCGACCCCTGCATTGTGCGACATGGTTCGTTGCTCCTACGTCGCGAGACGGCCCGGGCTTGATGCGCGGTGCGTTCGCTGACGTGGGCAACCTCGCATGTGCAGAGGCGCTCTGCAGCAAGAAGTTCACGTATAGTCGATGTCGTCGTGAGGCATCGATGCCTTGGTCAGGCATCGAGGGGCGCTACTGGCGCGAACGCGGTGCGCCCTCCGCGGCAGCAGCCGCACGCGCCTCACGCGACAACGTTGCGACCAGGGAACTCGGCCACCAAGGCAAGGTGTCGCGCGTGCGAGTGTCCCCGAGTTGGCGCCAGCGATTGTGCTTGGGCTTGAGCGTACTAGGCTTCGTTAGCTGCCCCTGCACGCGTCCAAGCCCGAGTCCTTTCGGGCCGGCGGGACCGAGCATGGCGGCGGTGGCCTTCCACTTATCTGTCGTGGGTCGCTCCCGCGCCTGATCCCAAGCCTGCACCGCCTTAGCGAATGCTGTGCGGTCTACCCGATCCGCATGCTCGGGCCACCATGCCCCGAAGAACGAGAGTCCCCTCTCGACGGCCTGAAAGAACAGGGCCGCAGGTGGAGTCGGCTCCGTCCCGAGCTCATGCACCTCGTAGTCATCCCAGTACCGTTCGTCATGGAGACGGTCGGCAGCGAGCGCGACCGCGTCGACGAGCATCATCGCAGCGACAAAGCGAACCTCATGGCCCGTCGCGGTTGTCCACGTAGCGTTAACTGTCTCGTTGATCTTCGCAGCGTCCGCCTCGGGAGTCGCCTGGTCCTCGAGTGCCTTGGCCGCGTCAGAGAAGAATTCGGCCAGGTTGCGTGCGCGTTTCGCTGCGCCACCACGTCGTGATGTAGGAGCGGTCATCGAGTGAAGTGCTATCGCGTGTGCAGGTGCACTCGCAAGCAGCGGCCCGCGCCCCGCTCCCCGCGCTCGGCCTGTGCCGACTCGTGCCGACTCTGGCGAGGGGACGGCACATCGGCACGGCCTATGGTTCCGAGCGGTTGCGGCGCTCTGTGCCGTTGTGCCGACCTTTCCAGAAACTTTGGGGAGAAGTGGGAAGCCCGTTCGTGCGCAGCGCCAGGGAGAAGTCGGCCCGAAGGTCGGCACATCGGCACACGGACGGCAAACCCCAGGCCGCCCTAGAGGTCGGCGCGTGCCGACCCTGCGCCGAGTCGGCACGGTCGTCGGCACACGGCACGCCCGCCTCCGCTCGCTCGTTGCTGAACGTGAATGACAACCGAGCCTAGTGACGCACCTCCCGCTGGCCCATGAACGTGTCGCCGCGCCCCACCATGAACGACAAGGCACCCCGGGGCCGGTCGATTTCTCTACAAGAACGCCGAGCACCCGCGCGCCGGTCGAAAGAATCTGAAGACAACGTCGTTAACCGGCGTCCTCCCGCCGCCTCCGGCGTTCTTCGGCGTCCTTCGGCGATCTCCACCCGTCCAATCGCGTTCTCCCGCCGTCTACGGCGAAGTCGGCCCCGCGCCGCGCCGAGCGCCCGTCGCAGTAGTGCGCCTCGCCTCGGAGTGCGGGATGGTGGTTCCAGCGGTGGCCCCACGCCGCATACCGAGGACACATGTTCCCGATCTACACGACCCGACCCACCAGCGAGCGCGAGCGCCTCGCCCGCCTCATGGCCCGGCGCCGAGCGCTGCCCGTCCACCTGCGCGAGTTCCCGCAGCCGCCCGCGTACCTCTCGGCGCGCGAGCTCGACATCTGGAACGACCTCCGCGGCGCGTTCAGCGGCATCGGCGCGGTCGGAGCCGACCAGTTCGCCGTCATCGAGATGCTCGTCGCCGCCCTGGCCGCGGGCGACCGTCTCCGCGAGGTGCTGAACAAGGTGCCGATCCACAACCGCCCGTCGCGCATCGCGCTCATCGCCGCCATCGAGCAGGAGGACGCGTCCGTCCTGCGCTCGCTCGAGTTCCTCGGCGTGACGCGGGCGATGCGCGTCTACCTCGCCAGCCGCTCCGGCGGCACGCTCACGCCCGAGCGCGTCGGGCTCACCGCTTAGGGGAGAAGCCGTCATGCCCGCCCGTCTGCCTGACAAGGTGAAGGAGCTCCGGGGCACGCTCCGGTCCGACCGCAAGAACGGGCGCGCTCCCCGCCCGCGCGCCGTGCGCGTCCCGGCTCCGCCGCGAGACCTGACGCCGACGGAACGCGCCGTGTGGCGTCGCCTCGCCGTGGAGCTCGCGCCGGGCATCTTCACGTCTTCGGACGTGACCTCGTTCCGCCTCCTCGTGCGCTCCGTCGCGACTGCGGAGAGCCCGCCGGCCGAGATGAGCGACTCCGCCCGCATCCACTGGGCGCGGATGGCTGCCGCCATGCTGGGGCGCTTCGGCCTCGACCCCGCGTCGCGCGAGAAGGTCAGCGTGGCCGGAGAGGACGCGGGCGAGGGCGACCCCACCGACGAGTTCACGGGCGGCGGTCTGCGCGTCGTGCGGTAGCTCCGCGTAGCCGCTCGCGAGCGCGCCCGGGAACAGTAGTGCGCACTCCGCGGCGATGCCCCATGCTGTCACTGTGCGTGACGCACGGGGAATGGAGCATGAGGCGCAACGAACAGAGGAGCAGACTCGATCGAGGCCACGACGTCTCGGGAGCGCGTGGTGCTGCGGGTGCACGCGCTGCCCGGCTGGCGGCGTCGCGGTCGTCCACGTCGGCTCCTCATCGCTCCGCCCGCCCCATCCCCGTGGGCGCGCACGGGGGCCGGCTCTCGGGTGGTCCGGGGGCCGGCCCCTTCTTCATCCACAACCACGGGGAGCAGCAATGATCACGAAGGACGAGGCGCAGAAGGCAGTCGAGCGCAGGGCGCGGGACGCGGAGCTCGCGGCGGCGAACGCCGCGGACGCGAAGCTGGCGCTCGCGGACGCGAAGACCAACGGCGATTGGTCTGACCGCGAGCGGTACCGTCTGCTCGTCAACAACGCCGAGGCGAGGCTCCGGCACGAGCAGATGGAGGAGACCCGCGCGCGCGAGGCGCTCGCGGACGCCCAGCGCGTCCTCGACGCGGTCGCGGCGAACGAGGCCGCGTTCGACCGTCTCGCCGACTACGCTCGCCGCATCATCGACCGCGAGGCCGCGCTCGCCGCGCTCGGCGAGGACGTCTGCGAGCGCGTGGCGGCCGAGCTCGCCGCGCTCCAGGCCGACATCCAGGCCGCTGCGGCGCTCTGGCGCGACGTCTCCGGCCACATCCTGCCCGTGCTGCACCTGCTGACGCCCGCCACGCCCGGCACGCTCTCGCCGCGCTGGGGCGGGGTCGTCCCCGGGCGCGACGACCTGCTCCGCGTGCTCGCCGACGCCAGGCGCGCGGCGCGGGGAGGGAAGTAGATGGCCCGTCCCCGCAACCTCGCCACGGGCCTGCTCTGCGGCCGCGTCGCAGCGCCTCGACGACATCCGACTGAAGGGCGAACGGCTCGCGACCGCCGCGGCGTTGGAGCGGCGCCGCGCCGTCCCGCCTGCTCGCGCGCAGCACCGACCGCCCCGCGCGCCGGCCGCACCTGCCGGCACCCACAACCACGAGGAGAAGATCATGAGCAAGAAGCTGTGGAAAGGCCTCGGCGACTTCGCGCGCGCCGTGGTGAACGCCGGAACGAAGCAGGCCCCGCCCGACCCGCGGCTCCTCGCCGCCGCCGCGGCGCCGAACCCGTCGCAGGAGACGGGCGGGTCTGACGGCGGCTATGCCGCGCCTCCCGAGGTGACGTCGGAGGTCGCGGACGCGATCCTCGGCGAGGATACGTTGTTCGGACGAACCGACCGGCATGACGTCACGCGGAACGCGCTTGTCGTGCCCGTCGACGCCGCGCCGCCCTGGGCCGGGCCGCAGCCGCAGTGGTCCGCCGAGGGTCAGCCCCTCGCCTCGGCCAAGATGGTCCTGAGCAGCGAGCCGCTGAGGCTCTACCGGATGAGCGTGCTCATCCCCGTGACAAGCGAGCTCTACGAGGACGCGCTCGGGCTCGGCGCGTACCTCCGCCACGCCATCCCGGAGCGTTTCGACTTCCGTTTGACGGACGCGCTGATCTCCGTCGCGGGCGTCGGGCAGATCGTCGGCGCGCTCAACGCGGGCGCGAAGATCATGCAGACCAAGGAGAGCGCGCAGACCGCCGGCACGATCGCCTACGCCAATCTGACGAAGATGTGGAATCGCATGTACGGCCCGGCGCGCAAGACGGCCGTGTGGCTCATCCACCCCGACGTCGAGCTCGCGATCCAGGGCCTCACGACGCCCGGCGGCAAGCCGGTCATCGACTACCCGCCGGAGTCGCCGTACGGCTTCATCTTCGGGCGCCCGGCGTTCGTCACCGAGGCCGCGAAGGCCATCGGCACCGAGGGCGACATCGTGCTCATGGACCCGCGCTCGTACTTCACCGCGACGCGTCACCCGGAGGGCGTGACGAGCGCCGTGTCGATGCACCTCTGGCTCGACTACGACGTCGCCGCGCTCCGCTTCACGATGCGCGTCGGCGGCCAGCCGTGGCTCTCGGCTCCGTTCCAGCGGCGCAACAGCGGGACCACGATCTCGACCATCGTGACGCTCGAGAGCCGCTGACCCTGAGAGGGAGGACGCCGCGGCGCTGGGAGCCTCCCCCGCCGCCGCGGCGCCCGCTGCCACCATGCCATCCTCGTCGACGTACGCGCGCCTCCGCGAGGCGGGCCGGTGTGGCTGCGGGCGCAAGGCGCGGCCCGGCCGCATCGGATGCACCGCCTGCGCGAAGCAAGCCCTGGCGCGTTGGCAGGCCCGCGTCGCTGCGGGACGCTGTGGTCACTGCGCCGAGCCGGCCCGCCCCGGGCGCACCACCTGCCCCGCGTGCGCCGCCGCGATGGCGAAGCGGAACAAGCGCATCCGCGCCCGCCGGAGGCGCGCGTGACCACGCCCACGTGCAGCCGATGCGGTAGGTTCGCTCCGCGCCCCGGCCTCCGCACGTGCGAGCGTTGCGCATCGTACGTCGCGCGTCGGCAGCGACGTCCGCGCCAGCCGCGCGGCGCGCCGCCGGAGGGCTACCGCGTTGTGCCCGGCATGCGTCTCGCCGTGGACCGCGATGGCATCCGGGTAGTGAAGTACTGCGGCGCCGAGTGGTGCCCAGTGGACCTCGCGATCGCGCCGCTCATCCGCCGCACCATGCCGATGCTCGTCGAGCGGGCGTGGCGTCGCTGAAGGGCGGTTCCTCCGACAACGGCGAGAGCTTCACGTGATGCCCTATCAAGGTGCGAGCGACTTCACTAAAGGTGCGTCACAACAAGCCGCACGGAGGAAGTACTCATGACGACCAAGACGAAGAAGACCGTCAGGAAGTCGACCGCGAAGAAGACCCCTGCCGTCAAGCGCGCCGCGGCGAAGACGCAGGCGAAGACCGCCGCGCCCGCGAAGAAGCCGGAGCGGGTCAGCATGTGGGGCACGGCCCGCGAGCTCATCAAGGCCGGCAAGACGAACGCCGACGTCCTCGCCGTGCTGCGCGAGCGGTTCGGCCTGCCCGAGAAGCACAACTTCTACCCGGTCTGGTACCGGGCCTACGCCGTGAAGCACGGCGTCGTGACGCGCGAGTTCGCCAAGGCCCACGCCGGCCCGCCCGTCGCGCGGAAGCCCGCGACTGCGTAGCCGCGTACCACTCCGCGCCTCGCGCTGCGCCCCGGGCCTCGCGGTCCGGGGCGCAGCTGTTTGTTGTCACAACGCCTGCGGCGATTCACACGCTTGCGCTTCCGTCACGCCTCTGCAGTGATCGGGCGGCTGGCGCGCTGTGCTCCGCTGCGCCGAGGGGGACACCATGGGGCTTCGCTTCTCGCGACGTCTGACGCTCTTCCCGGGCGTGCGGCTCAACTTCTCTGCGCGTGGCATCTCCGCGACTGTGGGTCCGCGAGGTGCGAGCGTAAACATCGGTCCCCGCGGCACCGCTCTCAACCTTGGGCTGCCGGGAACGGGACTCTCATTTCGGCAGCAGCTAAGCCCCGGCCCGACCCGTACGCCGCCCGGACACGCGCCGGAGCGCACGTTGCCGGATGCTCCTCCAGCGGTCGAATTCGCACCGCAGGGTACGGCCATCGAGAGCGCGCCCGTCGCAGAAGTGACCAGCGACGGACTCCAAGCGCTCAAGGATCTCATCATCAAGGTGCGTGGCCACCGCGAGGAACTGTCCCGAACCATCCCGACGGCTCAGGAGGAGCTTAGGGTTGCAGAGCGCCGCCTGCGCCGCGCGCACGGCTGGTTCTTCGGCCTGTTCTTGAAGAAGAAGATTCCGGATCGGCAGGCGGCGGTCGAGAGCAAAGCTGCGGCGCTCAAGGACCTCACTGAACGGTTGGACGGCTCCTTCATCGACGCGGAGTTCGTGCTCGACGACGCGACGCGAGCCGCCTACGAGCAGCTGGCTGGCGCGTTCGCCGAGGTCGCGGGCTGCAACCGCATCTGGGACATCACGACCACGATGGAGAACGATCGATACCGCACGCGCTCCTCGGCCTCTACGAGCATCGAGCGTCGCGCCGTCCGGTTCGCCGTGCTGGAGGAGGACGAGGCCCTCAAGACCGACTCCAAGGTCCTCCGCCTCCAGAACGCCAACGGCGCCGATCTGAACCTCTACCCCGGCTTCGTCTTGATGGAGCGGGGCGGCGATCTCGCCCTCATCGACCTGCGCGAGGTAACGGTCGAACTCTCGCGCACTCGGTTCGTCGAGACGGAGGGCGTGCCGTCCGACTCGGCTGTCGTCGATCAGACGTGGGCCAAGTGCAACAAGGACGGGTCACCGGATCGGCGCTTCCGCGAGAACTACCAGATCCCCGTCGCGCAGTACGCGGAGGTCCACTTCGCGAGCTCGCGCGGGCTCAACGAGACGTACATGTTTTCGAACGTCGAGAAGGCTCAGCGCTTCGCGCACTCGCTCAGCGGGTATCAGGCGGCGCTGCGGACGCTCGGGGAGCGGGGCCCCATCGCTGCGAGTCCTCACGCTCAGCGCTCGGCGCCGCAACTCCCGAGCTCCGGGCCTCCGCCCGCGCCTGCTGCCGCGCCCGACACGGGCCCGCTTCCCTTCAAGTCCATCGACCTCATCAGGACGAAGAGCGCGGTAGGAGTAGACGACGCGGCGCAGACGATGATGCGTTTCGCAGAGCTCCTGCAGGGCGACCTTCAGGCGTTCAACGATCAGACAACCAAGGTCGAGGTCTGGCTCCGGTACGTCGCCGCCTGTAGAGGCGTGACGCCCACGATCCGCGACTACTTCACACGATCCCCCGCAGCCAAGGCTGTCGAGCCGGTCGCTGTTCGCGAAGTGAACAAGATACTGCACGGCGTTCTTGGGCAGCTGCAGGCCGCCCTCGAGTCCAAGGCGGCTCGGGACGCGGATGAGCAGACGCTCCTGGGAGCCGTACGCGAGGCCGCAGCGACGCTTCGGAACTAGAGACACTCGACACGCCACGGTCGCGCGTCTCAACAGCGCCTACGGCTCGCGTTCCAGAGAACGGCGATGGGAGCCGGACCAAGCGCTTACAACGAAGTGGTCGAGTTGCCCCGCAGAAGGTAGACTCAAGCCATGGAAGAGAATGGCGACCTTTCGCCTAAGCAAGAGGCAACGGACGGACCTGCCGCGAATGAAGCAGATGCGCTTCGGCGAATCATCGCGGAACTCTCGCCGATGGGGCGGGACGCACGTCGCCGCATCGTTGACACGGTTTGCACGTTCTTCGGTATCCCGGCGCGCGGCGAGGCGGTGCCTGTCCCATCACCGCCTGCGATGAGCGGGGCGCAGCGGCCGGCCTCCGCACCGGCGTTCCAGTTCACTGAACAGCCGCCCGAGGTCTCGCCCAAGCAGTTCATTCACGAAAAGTCTCCTACAACGGAAGTCGAGCGCGTCGCTTGTCTGGCGTATTACCTGGCCCACTATCGGGGCACGCCCCATTTCCAGACCAAAGACATCACCGCTCTGAACACCGAAGCGGCGGCCCGGCCTTTCTCGAATACGACCTACTCGGTGGATAACGCTACAAAGGGCGGGTATCTCGTTCCTTCCGTGAAGGGGCACAAGCAGATTAGTGTTTACGGGGAACGGTTCGTCGAGGCATTGCCGGATCGTCAAGCGGCGCGAGAGGCCATGGAGAAGGGGCGTCCGAAGAGGGGCGGAAGCGCGAAGAGCACGAACCGGGACTAAATAGCCTGCACTGAAGCGGGATCAGAAAGATCGAGAAGGGGGACCAACTGGGCTACGAGTGAAGTCGCCAAACACCACTCAAGTCCAGGAGATCCCCCGCGATGACCATAAGCCTTCGGCTCGACCGAGGGCAACGACGGCGGATGAAAAGGCTCCTCCAGAAGACCCGCAGCCGGATCGAGGCGCTTCGCGCCCGGGTTCTGCTGCTGCTCCACGAGGGAGTCGTCCCCGGCGTCGTCGCCGAGATCGCGGGCTGCGCTCGCGCCACCGTGTATCGCACCCTGTACCGCTTCGAGGATCTCGGCGAGGAAGCGCTGTTCGACCAGCGGCAGCAGCGGTCGCCGAGCAAGGTCACGGCCGAGGTCGAGAAGCGCCTCGTCAGCTACATCGATGGAACGCCGCAGGACTTCGGCTGGCAGCGGACGACTTGGACGCTCGAGCTACTCGCGGTCCAGCTCACGCTCGACGCCGGCGTGCGGCTCAGCCCGAGCCACATCCGCAACGTGCTGCTCGCGAACCAGGTGCGCCGCGGGCGGCCTCGCGTTGGGCTGCGCATCCCAGTGCGCGGGCGGCGTCGAATCCTGAACGAGATCGATCGCTTGGTGGAGAGCGCCGACGCCGAGGACGAGGTCTTCTACGTGGACGAGGCCGACATCGACCTCAACCCGCGGATCGGTACGACCTACATGCGTCGTGGCAAGCAGCTCGTCGTCCTCACGCCCGGCAAGAACGTGAAGCGATACGTGGCGGGTGCGCTCAACGCCAGGAGCGGCAAGGTCGTCCACGTCGTCGCCGAGCGGAAGAACTCTGAGCTCTTCCTCGCCATGGTCGACGCCCTCCGCCGCGCTTACCGACGCGCCAAGCGCATCCACCTCGTCCTCGACAACTTCATCATCCACAAGTCGCGACGGACGCGGCGCCACCTTGCGGCGCTCGGCGGGCGCATCGTGCTGCACTTCCTGCCGCCGTACTCGCCGGAGTCGAACGTGATCGAACGGCTCTGGAAGCAGCTCCACGACCACGTCACCCGCAACCACACGCACCGTACCCTCGAGCCGCTGATGGAGGCCGTCGATGAGTTCATCGATGCAGCCCAGCCCTTCCCAGGAACCCAGGTGTCCCTGCTCGCGCATGCCGCGTGAAGCTGTCTCAGGAAGAGTGCAGGCTATTTAGCCTCAACATGCCAGGCCACACCAAACGCGCTCCACGGCTCGTTCTGTTCAATCATAAGGGTGGGGTTGGAAAAACTACCCTAACCGTGAATCTCGCTTACGCGCTTGCGGAGCAGAGCGCTCGGGTACTGCTGGTAGATACTGATCCGCAGTGCAGCCTGTCCTCGTTCTTCTTGGAAGAGGCGTACCTGGATCGGCTGCTCGATGAATCCGAGACGCCCGATGGCAATACGCTGTGGACCGCGCTCAGGCCGGTGTCTGAAGGTACCGGCCCGCTTGGTTCGGTCGCGCCCATCAAGATTCGCGAACGGGTGCACGTCGTAGCCGGAGACATCCGCCTCTCTCAGCATGAGAACAGTCTGGCGGACTGCTGGGGGCTTTGCCTCAGCCGCAATCGTCGCGGCTATTACTGCACGGCTGCGCTGAGTAAGTTGGTCGACAACGCTGTCGCGCAGACAAATGCCGATTACGTCCTGTTCGATGCGGGCCCGAACATTGGGCCGCTGAACAGGGCTGTCCTGCTTGACTGTTCGCACTTTGTCGTTCCCGCTGCGTGTGATCTCTTCTCGAGTCGTGCCCTGAAGACGCTCGGATTCGCCCTGTCGGAGTGGGTCTCGACGTGGGAGCGCATCCGTGAAATGGCGCCCGACGAGGCTCCCCTGCTGACAGGAATGCCTAAACTCTTGGGCTACATCCCTCAGGGCTTTCGCGTATACCGGGGAGAAATGGCCGCGGCGCCCCTTAGCGTCCTTTCGAAGCTTGAAAGCCGACTCGTCGATTTCGTTTGGAAGCCGCTTCAGCAAGCGTACCGCTCCTCGACGAAGGAGCGCCCTGCGAACCTAAAGTTGGGGCAGGTAAAGTTTCTTGGGACACTCGCGACTGATGCCCAGAACCAGGGCGGGCCGATCTGGGAGGTGTCTGGAGGGAACGCGATCGCGAAGCAAGCAGCTCACGAGGCGTTTGCTGAGATCGCGAAGCAAATCATGGCACGTACGTAGGTTCTCTATGTCTCTATCGCGCGCCATAGCTAAGCAGATCGCTAGCGCCGTGAAGGCGTACGAGGCGAAGCGCGTCGATTTCGAGGCGGACGCGACGAATCTACAAAACCGCCTCCTCGCAAACGCGGAACTCAAGAAGTTGATTCACTCGCTTAAGTCGCGGTCCAAGGATCCTGCGCACCTCAAGGATAAGCTTGAGCGATTGGCGAGGAAGGCGGCGGAGGACGGTAAGCCGTTCACCATCAATGCTGACAATCTCTTTGACGAGCTTCGTGATCTCGCTGGTGTGCGCCTGCTGCATCTTCACATGCGTCAGGTGGAGCGCATTCATCCGCTGTTGGTAAGTGTATTTACGGAGGAAGGGTACGTCGTCACCGACAAGCCTGAGGCGAAGACATGGGATCTCGAGTACGAGCAAATGTTCAGGCGTCTCGGCCTCAAGGTTAATCGTAACGAATCTCTCTATACGAGTATTCACTATACGGTTAGGCAGAATAAGACCACTCGCCGGTTGTGTGAGCTCCAGGTCCGAACGCTCGCGGAGGAGGTGTGGGGCGAAATTTCCCACACGATTAACTATCCCCATCCGACGGATTCGGTTGCGTGCACCGAGCAGCTGAAGGTGCTGGCGCGCGTGGTGTCTGGATGTTCGCGACTCGTCGATTCCATCGTCGCATCTCACGATGAGCACAACGCCCGGAACGGCCCATCGCGTCGCGCCAAGCGGGGCGCGGTCATCCCTCTGGTGCGTGCCTCGTAGTCGCGTGAGAAGACGAACGGATTCGCCGGAGGAGGTGCAGGCTCCGGTGACCAAGCTAAGTCCGTGGTGCCTTGCGCCGCTTCCCCAGAGTCAGTGATGTGACGGGGAGGGCGACTCGCCGCCCGCCCTCTCGAACCGGGACTGTCGTACTCATACCAGCCGGGCCGGCGCGGGCGACCTGCTACGCGCCCGCCGCCGCGAGCGCCGCTTGGAGCCGC
>Ga0306924_10001732_pt1 | contig 20169 bp, 17 predicted proteins | sample sta12Can44000111_FD_203756 | JGI IMG/M metagenome (GOLD analysis project Ga0306924, IMG submission 203756) | Lab enrichment of tropical soil microbial communities from Luquillo Experimental Forest, Puerto Rico - statanox.12C.anox.44.000.111 (v2)... | ecosystem: Environmental > Terrestrial >...
ATTGGGGGTAAAGCGGACATTGCACTGGCGGCGCCGGCGTGTCGATCCGTAGCGATTGACCCCTAGCGGACATAGCCCGGATGGAAATCCCGCAGCGCAGCAGTCTCCTGCCACCTCGAAGTACAGTGCCCCGCCTCGCTTCATTGACCCTGCGGCCTCCGGACGAGGCGATCTAACGAAGCGACGCGATTTCATATAGTTGATTGCCTGCTTGTCTCCGTATCGGCGCAGATGAAGGTCTGCTCTTTGTGAGCAAGCCGGGATCAAGCCGGAATGAGCCTCGCTAGATGGGGCGCATGTACCGAAAACTCAGGCTAGTTTTTGGCTAAATTCCCTGTGTTTTTCCCTGTTAGCAGGAAATATTTGCAGCGGAGACAGGGTTCGCATTCAGGAAAAAAGGCGACTGGCGGCCGCGCGCGAGTTTGCAGATTTCGGGCCTGTTCATGGCATCTCGCGGGGTGCTCACGCGGTTCCTCCAGGTCCGCAAATAACGTTCAAGAGCGCCTGCCGTCTTTCATTCTTGACGACTGACATTGCGCGTTCCAGGGCGCCGGGTAATGACGCTGGATCTTCTACGCGTTCGCCATAGCCGCCCGCGGCTTCGCAAATCTTTTCAAATGCCGGCAGATTTCTGAGCCCAACGAAGCATGGTTCGTTGCTCTTCGACGCCATCCCATCGGGATACATGGCAAGCGTGCTGCGTTGGACTGCACCCCACATCCCATTGTTCATAACGACGAAGAGAACGGGCAGATCGTGCAACGTCGAGGCATGATGTACGGCAGCAGGATTGCTGAACATATACGCCCCGTCGCCGACGATAGCCATGACCGGACTGTCCGGGCGTGCGAGCTTGACGCCGAGTGCGGCGCCGGCGCCCCACCCAAGACCGGACGCGGAGCTTGATCCGAAATACAGGTCCGGAAACTCGAAGGCGCAATGTTCGGGAAACAGGGTGTACTCATTGATTACGATGCAGTGCGGATCCTTGGCGCGACCGATGCAGTGGCTCACCCACGCCGGATCTAGCGGAGCCTTGCGGGCGGCGAGATCGACCGCGTTCTTCCAGGCGGTGGTCAGGGTGGCGCGCTCATCACCAATCCAGCGTCGGCGGAGCGCAATCGATTCGGCATCGACCTTGTTATCAAGAGCCGCGGCGAGCGCCGAAAGGGTCGCAACGGTCTCCCCCGTAATTGCGATGTCGCAGGGAAAGCCGCGGATCGGGTAGCGCCCAAACAACGGGTCGAGCCCGCATTGGATGACTTTGCAGTCTCGGCTCGGCGCGATCTGATTTGGAATCCAAGGCACATCGCTCTCAATCACCAGAATCGCGTCGGCTTTTCGCACCAGGGCCCCCGGATCGAATCCGAGGTGCATGGGATGCGATGATGGCAGGGACAGATAACGTGGTCGATGCTGGACAACTGGGACCGCAAAGCGATCGGCAAACTGTCCCAGCACGCCGAAGACCGCTGCATTCCTTCCGGCATTCGCCGTTACGATCAATGGCCTGCTCGCCTGCGCAAGCACGTGCGCCGCCACGGCAATCGCGCTTCCGTCAGGCCCGGCAGGGGCCGCCACGGTGAGCCGACAAGGAGGTGGACGCCTCAGGTCGGAAACTGGCGCTGCGATGACCTCGCGCGGCAAAGAGAGGTACACGGGACCTCGCGGTTCCGTCGCCGCGATCGCGAGGGCGCGATCGACCACCGTCGTCAGCTGCTCGGCGTTTCTCAGCTCATAATCCCATTTGACAACCTCGCGGATCATGCCTGCCTGGTCATACATTTCTTGCGCCCAATGGATGTAGCCGTCGCGTGATCCGAACAAGCCCGTCTCGGTAAGCGGCGACCTGCCGGCAGTGAGAAGAATTGCGACGTTCTCGCGCACTGCGTTCATGGCCGCGCAGATCATGTTGGCGGTGCCGACGCTGACATGCACCATCACGGCGGGGATTCGCCGAGACACCATGGCAAAGCCATGCGCCATAGTGACGGCGAGGTTTTCATGAGTCGCTACAATTGGACGAGGAACAGCAACGCCTGTTTGTGCTGCCTGCGCATAGGCCTCTATGAGTGGCGCAAAATCGGTTCCAGCATTACCAAACAAATAGTCGACGCCACGATCGGCCAATAAGGCGAGGTACGCCCCCGCCACGTTACCAGCTTCCTTGTTTCTCAGTTGGTCGTTAGGCTGCAATAGTGGTCTCCTCGCGGTGCATTAGGGGTGCGTGACCTAATCTACTCTTAAGGTCACGCGGGAACCAAGCTCGCGTGGAGCGCGAGATCGGAGAGCCCGGCGGCTCGCGGCAGCGCTGGACAAGCTCCGCGGTCTGAACGAATAATGAGATGCCGGATATCGGGCGTTGCACGGGGCGCCTGTAAACCATCTTGCTCAATCGGATCGTCAAGAGGCGAAGGGATAGACCATGAAATGGCTTTGGGCGGCATTCAGCGCGTTGGCTTTGTTCTTGGCGCCGATTCAAGCTTCGGCTCAGGACAAGCTAGTCGTGAGCGTATGGGGCGGCAGCTGGCGCGACATGGTGGACAACATTATCGGCAAGAAGTTCACCGCCGAGACAGGCGTGCCAGTCGAGTACATCACGGGCGGCACAATCGATCGGCTGAACAAAGAGAAGCTTGCCAAGGGCAATCCCGAGAGCGATATCACTTTTACGACGTCGCACGTCGGTTGGCTCTACGCGAGTGACGGCCTCTACGAGCGGCTCGATCTTAACAAGATCCCGAACGCAAGAAATTTGGTCGACCAGGCCAAGATCAGTCCATATCACTTGGGCACCTGGGCCTATGTCTACACCATCGGATACCGACCCGATCTCCTTAAAGGCGTGGCATTCGAGAGCTGGGCGGATCTCTGGCGGCCCGAGGTCAAGGGCAAACTCGCCGCGCCCGACTTCGATCCGAGTCATCTGATCACGGTCGCAGCCATCCTGTCGGGCGGCAACGCTGCCACCTGGGAAAAAGGGCAAGCTAAGCTCAAGGAACTGAAGCCGAGTTTCAAGGCGTTCTATACCAACGACGCAAACAGTCAGCAGCTCATTGCCAACGGCGAGACGCCTGTCCAGGTGATCCTGTCCATGAATGCCCACTATATGGCTGGCGAGGGCGTGCCAATCCGGCTCCTGATTCCGAAGGAAGGCGCTGTCCTCGGCATCGACACCATCGCCATAATGAAAGGGTCTCAGAAGGCTGACCTCGCCTATAAGTTCATCAACATGGCACTCGATCCGCAAGTGCAGGCCGAAGTCGCCAAGTTCAAGAAGGGCAGCCCGGTGGTCCGCGATGCGAAAGTCGATCCGGCCGTCGCGACGCTACCCGGCGTGTTCACCACGGCCGACCAGTGGACGAAGCAGGCAATTATCATCGATCACAAGCTGCGCGCGGAGAAGACCGCGGAGTGGCGCAAATGGTTTGCCGAGAACATCATGAACTGACGGCCTGACTGTGCGCGGCCGGCGCGTGTGCACCGTCCCCTCCCCCCGGCCAGCTGTATGAACACCAGGCCGTTCTTGCGTCTGTTTGTGTTGCCAGCCGTGCTATGCGCTTTCGGTTTCGTGGCCGCGCTCGTGGCGGTGATGCAGTACAGCCTACGCGCCTACGTCCCAGGTTCTTTGGAGGTCGGCGGCTTCACGCTCGCAAACTTCGCGGAGCTTATTAAGCCGCTCTATGCGTGGGTCTTCCTTGACACTGTTTGGATCTGCTTCCTGACGGCATTGTTCACGCTTATCGTCGGATATCCGCTGGCGTATGCGCTGGTGCATTCCAGGAATATCGCGGTCAAGTCGACTATCCTCGTGATTACAATCACGCCCCTGTTCCTCGGCGAGGTGGTGCGCACCTACTCGTGGATCGTCGTGCTCGGTAATAACGGTTTCCTGAACTTCATCCTGCTTCGCTCTGGGCTTATCGATGAGCCAGTGCAATTCATGTTCACCAAGGTCGGGGTCGTGACCGCGCTTGTCCACGTCACGTTGCCTGTGATGGTGATCATGTTATCGGCGGCGCTCTCGCACATCGATCGCGACTACGAGCGTGCAGCCGCGAGCCTCGGCGCTGGCCCGATCCGTGCGTTTCTCACGGTGACACTCCCGCTGTCGACCCCTGGGATCATTGCTGGCGTGACCACCGCTTTCGCCTGGACGTTCAGTGCATTTGCAACGCCGCAGCTGATCGGCGGAGGGCGGGTCAACATGGTCGCGAATCTCGTCTATCAGCTCGGATTTGCGAGCTTCAATTTCCCGTTCGCGGCGAGCCTGTCGGTTGCAGGGCTCGTTCTCACCTTCGCGGTACTGGCGCTGATGCGTGCAGCCGCCAACCCGTTAGAACGAATCGGGCCGCACTGAGATGCCGCGCTTGCTGTCGCAGAAGTTCTTCCGCGCGGCAGGTGGGATCACGGTAATCGCCATTCTCGGCTTCCTCGCCCTGCCCGCATTTGTGGTGACGCTTGCCGCCTTCAACGGTAGGGCGATTCTGTCGTTCCCGCCGGAGACGTGGTCATGGCGATGGTTCGCCAAGGCCATCGCCTACCAGGACTTTCAAGCCGGTTTCCGCAATGGACTGCTTGTGAGCAGTTGGGCGTCCTCGATCGCGCTCGTGATAGGCGCCGCATTTGCGTTTGCGCTCGATCGTTATGAATTTCGCTTCAAACGCATGCTGGAGAGCGTGCTGCTCTCTCCGCTTGTGGTGCCGCACTTCACGGTTGGCCTCGGCTTTCTCATCCTGGCGGTGCAGCTCGGCATGGCACGCGGCTATGCGGTGATCGTCGCCTGTCATGTCGTGCTCGTGCTGCCGTTCGTACTTCGTAGTGTCTATATCTCGCTGCGCAACCTCGATCGGCGGCTGGAACTCGCCGCAGCGAGCCTTGGCGCACCGCCCTATCACGTTCTCACGACTGTTACGTTGCCGTTGATGCTTCCCGGCTTGGTTAGCGGGTGGCTGTTTGCAGCAATCCTATCATTCAACGAATTTACCGCTTCGCTATTTGTCACAGTGCAGCGCACTCAAACGCTGCCAGTAGCCCTGTACAATTACGTGCGCGAGTACGCCGATCCTTCAATGGCTGCAATCTCCGTCATCTACATCGTGATCACCGCGACACTGCTGATTTTGGCTAACGCCTTCCTCGGTCTCGCAAAGGTGTTGAACGTTGAGCATTCCCGCTGAACGTCTGCCTACGGCTTCGACCGCGGCGACGGCGACCCGGCCGAACAGTGACGGCGATACCGCGCTCAAGCTCGACAGGGTCACGAAGCGCTTCGGCAAGATCACCGCGCTCGATGACGTATCCCTGCTTGTCCGCCGCGGTGAGTTGATGACGCTGCTCGGGCCATCGGGCTGCGGCAAGACCACGCTGCTTCACCTCGTTGCAGGCTTCCTGATGCCGGACAAAGGCGAGATCATCATCGATGGCCGGCGGGTCACGGATGTTCCCACTTATCGGCGCGAGACTGGCGTCATGTTCCAGAACTATGCGCTGTTTCCGCACATGACGGTGGCGGCCAATGTGGGCTACGGCCTCAGGATGCGGCGGGTCGCCAAGCCTGAGATCGACCGCCGGGTCGCTGACGCTCTCGCGCTTGTCAAGCTTAAGGGCCTAGAAGATCGCAAGCCTCGTCAACTGTCCGGGGGTCAGCAGCAGCGGGTCGGACTCGCACGCGCGCTGGTCATTCGCCCGAAGGTTTTGCTGCTCGATGAGCCCCTGTCGGCCCTCGACAGAAATTTGCGGTTCTCAATGCAGGTCGAAATCAAGGAGATTCAGCGCAAGCTCGACCTGACAACCATCTTTGTGACCCACGATCAGGGCGAGGCACTTAGTCTGTCCGACCGGATCGCCGTGATTGCTGAGGGCCGAATCCGTCAAATCGGTACTCCAGACGAAATCTATCGCTGGCCGATCGACCGCTTTGTCGCCTCATTCGTCGGCGACGTCAATGTCCTGCACGCGCGCCTCGAGCGCATTGATGGAGCAGTTGCAACAGTCGCACTTGGGTCAGTACGGGTGCTGGTCCCGGCTCAAACACTACAGGGCGCAGCAGCGGGCACCATGGTCGACCTGTTCGTGCGACCGGAGGACCTGCGCGTCGCAGAGCACGGCATGGCAGTCGCGGCGCACGGCATCGTTGCGACGCAAATATATCAAGGTGGCCACGTCGACATCTACGTCGACGCGCCGGAAGCTGCATCGGGGCGCGTGCTGTTACGTTTGCCAGGGCGTGAAGGCATGTCGCTCTGGCCGGCGGGAACACGCATCAGCATTGCCCTGACCACAGACAAGGCGATCGCCTTCAGAGCAGCGAGCAGTCTCGCAGGTACAAGTTGAGTCCACTCCGTGTGGAGAAAACGCTGCTAGCTTCCGCTAGTTGCTCGCGTGCAGCTGGGGGCGCTGAGTCCTGCGTGATCCGATGTCAAGGCGGTCACGTGCGGGGCGCCATAAGGCCCCGTGCAAGCATTTGCACGCGTGGCACGTTGGGATACCGCCGCAGCCTCACCGCCCTGGTACCGCTCCCTTGGCCGTACCCAATGGAACACGTTGATCGCATCGAACCTCGGTTGGGTGTTCGACGGCTACGAGACCTATGCCTTGGTCATCTCGGTCGGTGTCGCCTTGCGCCAGACGCGCGGAAAGCCGCTGCCGGAGTAGTTGTACTGCGTCAATACGTGGATAAGGCTTGTGCTCGAGGACGGCGCGCCACGTCTGGTCAGAAAGGCGAATGACTATCCCCGCATTGAGGGCAGCTCTTTTGGGATCCGTTGTTCCACAGCAGCCCATTCGGCCGGCGTCAGTCGCACCAAGCCCACGAACTGGTTGGTGTGGAGCTCGTCTACGGGCGGGATATTTTTGATCCCCATATAGGTCTCGACCGACTGTCGCGTGAGTTCGACAAGTCTAGGATCGATGTAACCGAGCCCGCGCTCCTTAAAGGCAGGGACAAAGCCGAGCGAAGTGCCGACCTCCTGTCCGTAAAACAAGACCTCGCGCGTGGCGGGCGCGCCGCCCTGGAATTCCTTGAGACTCTCCATGTGCAGATCGATGGCCTTTTCCGGATTTAGATAAGCGAATTTGAGACCTTCCAGCATCCCCTCGACGAACGCCTTGCAGATCTCCGGCCTTTTCTCGATCGTTGTGCGTTTGGAGGCGGCGACGACGCTGCACATCTTGACGCCGTAGTCCTCGTAGAACATGGCGTTGATATCGATGTGATTAGCCCAGAACGTCGGTGCGATGCTGCCGAAAAAGTTGCCGACCACCTTGATTTGCTTGTCAGCAGCTGCACGCATCAAGCCTGCTGCGTCCATGCTAACGATTCTCACTTTGCTCGCGTCAATTCCGGTCGCCTTCACGAAGGCGGGCCAAAGCTGGAACTCGCCGCCCCCGACATCGAAGCCGATTGACTGTCCCTCGAGGTCCTTAGGCTTTGTGATGTTCAGTTCTTTGAGCGAGAAGATGCCGATGGGCGAGCGCGGCCAGACGCCGGCGATCGCCACGAGATCGAGACCCCGGCCGGCGCAGCCCGCTTGCACCGCCATGTCGATTAGGCCGAAATCGTATTGACCCTGGTCGACAGGGACGCAGACCTTGGTCGAGCCGAAGCCGCGGTCGATGGTGACGTCCAGACCCCGCTTTTCCCAGTACCCGAGCTTCTTGGCGACGAACGTGAAGCTATAGGTGCCCAGCGGAAGCCATGGCAGCGTGAGTTTGATGGGGGTTGCCGCCCGAAGGATCGCCGGAGCACCAATGCCCAAGCCGCTGCTGGTGCCGGCAATGCCCGCCAGTTTGAGGAACAAGCGTCGGTGGAGTGTCATCTGGCAGTCTCCCAGGTTGCCTGTGCATGAAGCAGCACTGCGACTATCAACCTGCACGGCAGCGTCGTAAAGCCCAAGTACATCCGTAAAAAGCCATGCGATCGGACGGCGTCAGCCGCCGAGGCTGCCGCTGATATCGCTCGAGGGTTGCCAATAGACCGAATGTCGCTCGGCAAGCGCAATGAGCCCGTAAAGCGCAAGGCCAGCAATGCTCAGTACCGCGATCGCCGCCATCATCAGCGTCGTATCGAGCAAGCCGCCGGCGAGCTTGATGAGATAGCCGATGCCCTCCTGCGAGGCGACGAATTCGGACACCACTACGCCGATGATCGCCAGCGTGATCGATATTTTCATTCCGCTGAAGATGTGCGGTAGCGCATTTGGCATGCGAATTTTCCAGAAGATCTGCCAGCGCGAGCCCATGAAGCTCCTCGCCATGCGATGGATGTCTTCGTCGATGGATTGGAAGCCAAGCGCGGAATTGATCGTCATAGGAAAGAACGCGATGAGAAAAGCGAGCAACAGGCTCGACATGGTGCCGGTTCCGAACCAGACAATGAACAGGGGCGCTATCGAGATCTTCGGAATCACCTGCGAGACAACGATAATCGGATAGACGCCGAGGCGTAGGACCGACGAATAAGTAATCATGACTGCAACGACAATGCCGCCGATGACCGACAATACGAAGCCAAGCACAGTGAGGTAGAGCGAAGGCCACAAATGGCTGAGCAGTAAGTCGTGCCGCTCGATCATTGCTTCGATGATCTGCGACGGCGACGGCAGAATGATGCTGCGGACGCCTAGTGCGCGATTGGCTGTTTCCCAGCCAGCAAGGAACAGCAGGCTTATGCCGATGGGCCACGCGAGATCGAGAAGCTTCCTTGGCATGCTATTGCGCATGGCTCGCCCCAATGGCATCGCGGAGTTGCCGGACGTAAGAGTTGAAGCGCTCGCTCTCCATTATTGCGATGTCGCGCGGACGTGGCAGATCGATAGCAAACTCTTTCATGATGATCGCGGGACGGCGGCCCATAACCAGCACGCGATCCGAGAGAAACGCCGCCTCCCGGATGCTGTGGGTAACGAAGATCACGGTTTTGCGGTTGGCCTGCCAGACGCGCAGAAGCTCGACGCCCATCTCATCGCGCGTGATCGCGTCGAGCGCGCTGAACGGTTCGTCCATGAGGAGAATGTTCGGATCATGGATCAGCGCACGGCAAATCGACACCCGTTGCCGCATGCCTCCGGAAAGCTGGCGCGGCAGATGACCGGCAAAATCGGCGATTTTCGCCATGGCCAACAGTTCCATTGCACGTTGCTGGTATTTCGCGCGCGGCTGCTTTAACAGCTCGACCGGAAACAGCACGTTGTCGAGGACCGTACGCCAAGGCAGCAGCACCGGCTGTTGAAACACCACGCCGATATCGCGCCGCGGACCAATCACGGGTGTATTGTTTATCGAGATTTCGCCTGCAGTCTTCTCGACGACTCCCGCGACCATCATCAACAGTGTGCTTTTTCCGCAGCCGCTTGGACCGACAATACTGACAAATTCGTTGGCGGCGATCTCAAGCGAGACGTTCCGGATTGCCTCGAGATCGCTATAGACTTTACGCGCGTCCTTGATGCGCAAGACCGGCGCCACGAGCTCGGAACGCTCAGCGCTCATCGGGTGTGGGTACAAGATCGCCACTCGCGTGGTGGTGGATCGCCGGGCACCGGCGCGGAACGCACCGCGATAGGCCGAATCATATCAGGGCGCCTCCCGCCATCCTTGCCCGAACAAAAGCGAGCGGAGGTTCATGCGCGCTGGCTTACGCGACTTGTGGAACACTTGGAAATCTTGATAGCGGCAAGAATACGTTCCGGCGTCAGCGGCAAATCATGCACCTCGGCCTTGAGTGACCGCAGCGCGTCGTTGACCGCCGAGACGATCGCGGCGGGCGGCCCGATGGCGCCGCCTTCCCCAAGACCTTTGATGCCGAATTCCGTATAGGGCGAAGGAGTCTGCATGTGCAGCACGCGGATGTCAGGCACCTCCGTTGCGCTCGGCAGCAAGTAATCAAGCAACGTGGATGCGAGCGGCTGACCTCGCGCATCGAACGGGGTCGCCTCGTAAAGGCACGTACCGATGCCTTGCGCGGTTCCCCCGCGAATTTGTCCGTCAACGATCATAGGGTTGACCAACGTGCCGCCGTCTTCGACAACGACGTAGTCCAAAATTTCGATCAGGCCAGTCGCAGGATCGACTGCAACCACCGCCGCATGCGTCGCGTAAGTGAACGTTCCGCTGTCGCGCGCGGCGCGGTAGCCGGCGGTCACTTCGAGCCCGCCGGTATCGATCTCGGGCGGCAGCGTCTGCGGCTGCAAATACCAGGCGCGCGCGACTTCGCGCAGGCTGATACTGCTGTTGCCGGCGATGACCTTACCGTCCGCGACCCGCGCTTCGGCCGCGTCTGCTTGCATCAACCAAGCGCCAATATGGGCAGCACGCCTGGCAAGCAGCCGGGACGCGGCGGCCACCGCACCGCCCCCATGCACCATCGAGCGCGAGCCCCAGGTCGAAGTGGAATATGGCGTGCAAAGCGTGTCGCCTTGAACGACTTTGATCTTGTCAAAGGCGACGCCGAGGATTTCATGGGCGACCTGGGCGTAGGTCGTCTCATGGCCTTGGCCGTGCGAGTGGGTGCCGACGTGAATCTCGATCTCGGCATCGGGCGTAAGCTTCACATTCGCCTGCTCGTAACCGGGCACGATCGGCCGTCCCCAGGCGCCGAGCACGGAGGTGCCGTGCGCGCCTTGCTCGACGAAGAACGACATTCCGACGCCGATCAAACGTCCGTCCGCCTCCGGATACCTCTGTCGCTCCCTCACATGCGCAAGACGGATGGCTTCAACCGTGCGCCGCAGACATTCGGGATGATCGCCGCTATCAAAATGTCGGCCGACAATGTTGTCGAACGGCATCTGTTCCGGGCGAACCATATTGCGAAGCCTAACCTCGTAAGGCTCAAGATTCGTTTCCCGAGCGATCGCATCCATGATCGTTTCAATTGCAAGGCAGACGCCGGTCCGAGCGACGCCGCGATAGGGAAGGATTGGGCACTTATTGGTGGCAACCGCAGCAGAACGGCATCTGAACGCTGAGAGAACATAGGGGCCCGGCAGCAGATTGGGGATCTGCGCCGCCTCCAAAGACGATGAGATGGGATACGACGAATAGGCCCCGGCATCGACATGGGCGGTGCAGTCGATCCCGATGAGCTTACCGTCGGCCGTCGCATAGCCGGTGATCTCATAATGATGCTCGCGGCAATTCGCGTTCGCACTCAGACGCTCACGACAGTCCTCCAACCAACGCACAGGATAGTCGACCTGCTGTGCAAGCCAGCCGAGCGCGACCTCTTCCCGACACAGCAGTCCCTTGTAGCCAAAGCCGCCGCCGACATCGGGTGATATGATGCGCAGGCGTCCGTGCTCGATGCCGAGACATTCACTTAATCCGGTCTGCACCGAGTGTGGAAACTGCGTCGACGTGATCAGCGTCAAAAGCTGGAGTCGCGCATCGCGATAGGCGATGACGCCGCGGCCTTCTATCGGAAACATGCAGTGGCGCGCGGTTCGAATCTGCTTGCTGACCCTAATGGCCGCGGATTTCGCAACTTCCTCGATCGGGCCGTCTTGGCTGAACGCGACGAAGATATTGTCGCCCCATTCCTCGTGGACGAGCGCCGAGCCCGCCCGGCAAGCCGCCAACATATCGGTCACTGCCGGCAATTCGTCGAATTCGAGACGGACCTCGCTCGCGATATCTTCCGCTTCTGCCCGGGTAGCCGCCACGCACATCGCAACAATTTCGCCGACGTAGCGGAGCTTGCCCGTCGCCAGGATCGGTTCGCTCGAACGCTTGAATCCCTTCACCGGCGGCGCCGACACGATCGGGCCGACGTCGGTCAAATCCGCCGCCGTGAATACAGCGCGGCGAAATCGCTCCGGGATGTGCACCTGCTTGAGCCGCGCATGCGCGACAGGACTGCGCACGAAGGCTACGTCGCACATGGGGGCGAGATGGAAATCGCCGACATATTGTCCGCATCCACGCAGGAACCGATCGTCCTCCTTGCGAAGCACCGAGGCCCCGATTCCGTATTTTGCCATCCTGCTGCTTCCGCTGTGAGCGTCTCAACGATCAGGCGGCTTGTACTGGCGCGGGAAACACATGGGCCTTCCTCACCAGCGACATGGCTAGGCCGCGGCGCCGCGAAAACTCCGCATTGCCGGCTACCATCCGGGCCTTCATCGTGCTTTTGCCCTCTGCGATCCGGCGGCGATGGATTGATTGCGTTCGAGCATCGATCGTACACTGAGCTTGGGGTCAGACAATAGCGGACATTCAACGTAGCCGCGAAGACCGCTGCGTCGGCAGTCTCGAGCGAAGTCGAGCTCGTCGCGACGGCACGTGGTGGAGAGCCGGGTAAAAGCTATCGCGATCCCTTTGGGCTTGGCGGTATGACGGAAGCTTCGTTCCAACCATTTATTAAGGAAACACTATAAAAATGAGCCGTGGACCTGGACGGATCGAGAGAGTGATCGAAACCGCCTTCTCCGATGAACCGAACCGCACGTTCACTATCGATGAGCTTGTACCAATTGCTTATCCGGGATTGAACCGTCCAGGGAAGCGACATCTTATTGCAATACTGCGGGCGGCTCACAAAGCGGCTGCGCGCCTGGGATGGCACTGCTGGCCCTCGGAGCGGCCGTGTCACCACATCGTATTCGTGAACGTGTGCAATGTGCGCTCATACGCAATCGGTCGCCTACGGATCGATTCCCGACACTACAATGACCCACTGTATAAGATCGAACGTCTGCTCGATGATCCTGAACTCCAGAATTCGAAGTGGCATTTGGTGCAGCCCGGCGGCCTGTGGTGGGAGTATGCCCAATCCTTCACCGCTGAGCACAAGGCGCGGATGGCAGGCGATGGCAATCGAGCGGATCAGATCGCGAGAGACCGTGCTGAGCAAACGCGCCAGCATCGGCGTGAGGCGGGATTCGACAAATAAAAAGCCCCTCGGTCACGCACCATACACCGACGACAATTGGGGGAGGATCCCAAATGAGTGCGAGGGTCCACCGGCAGCTTCTCCGAAAGGTCGACGATCGTCACGAAAGGGCAATCAGGTTTCTTCAGGACATGATCGCCATACCCAGTGTCACTGGAGACGAAGCAAATATCCAGAAGTTCCTTTCGGACTACATGACGAAGATGGGCCTCGATGTCGACATGTGGGAAACGAACTGGGAGGAGCTGAAAAAGCACCCGGCATATCGGCCGGTCGACAGAGGTTATGAAGGACGCCCCAACATCGTCGCAACGCTGAAGGGCTCGGGCGGCGGGCGCTCGTTGCTCTTGAATGGGCACACCGATGTCATCCCGGTCGGGGGCGGAGAGGGCTGGAGCGACAATCCCTGGTCCGCGACCATCAAGGACGGCCGCATCTACGGGCGCGGCTCCGCCGACATGAAGAGCGGGGTCGCCAGCCACATCATGGCAGTGGAGTGCCTGTTGGCAGCTGGTCTAAAGCCCAAGGGCGACGTCTATGTCAACGTCGTGGTCGATGAGGAGGTCAGCGGCCATGGCACGCTGGATACGGTGATCCGCGGTTACAAGGCCGACGCCGGCATATCCGGCGAGACCAGCGACTTGGCGGTGCAACCCGCATGCATCGGCCGCATCTGGTTTGAGATCGAAATTCACGGCAAGCCCGCAGGTATCCAAAAACGCTACGAGGGCATCAGCGGCATAGATCTTGGCAACAAGATCGCAAAAGCGGTCGCAGATCTCGAGGCAAGGCGGGTTGCGACAGTGACCCATCCCTTATACCCGAATGCGCTTGATACGCTTCCTTGCATTATCGGCAGCTTCTCGGCCGGAAATTATCCGAGCGCATTTCCTGTCAACTGCCTACTGAAGGGCAGCATCGGTACGGTCCCCGGCGAGGACCATGAAGGCGTAAAACAGAGCCTCGTGAAACAGGTAGCGGAGGCGGCAGCGCAGGATCCTTGGATGAAGCTGCATCCTCCGAAGGTGCGGTTCGTGGGGTATGATGCGGAGGCCTCCGAAATTCCACGAAATCACCCCATCGTTGCGACCGTGTGCAAGGTCTACAAGGAAATTACCGGCCGCGACCCCGAGATCAGCGGCCGCCAAGGCGCCGCCGACACTCGGTTCCTGAATCGCTACGCGGATACGCCGACCGTGATTTTCGGACCTGGCTCGACCGCAGTGATGCACGCAAACGACGAGTACGTTTCAATCGATGACTATCTGACCGCGATCAAGGTCATGGCTCTCAGCATCTGCGACTGGTGCGGCGTCGAGGATCGGTAAAATAGAGGGCCGGTCCTTCCCTGGTCTGGCCCAGGCGTGGCGATCTCAGAGGCGCCCCGCTGACGCGGCATCCTCCTCGCGGCGCAGCGAGGAGCCCGAGGAAAGCTTCCGCCGGGCGCTTGTTGCCGACATGCGGCTCTATTGTTCCAACATTGATACCAATTTATCATATCGCCTGCTTTGTCAGATGCAGCCTATCGAGAAAGCCACGTCGCCCACATGGCGAACTGTTTTCTCATGCGGCCGGAAACCCAGGACGCCGGCCGCCGCCGCGCGGCGATCGCAAGCCTGCGCGCGGCGCAGGTGACCTTACCCACCTGGACCGAGCTCGCCTGCCCGTCGCTCATCCCCGATGCCGTCGATCGCGATCTCGCGTTCGTCGGCCCGGATGAACCGAATGGGAAAAACCTGTGGCGGGTGCATTGGTTCAATGACGCCGAACGCCGGGATCGAACGGCTCTGCCCGGCCACGTAATCCTTCCGGAGACACTCACCCGTGTGAAGGCACCGATTGTCGTCCTGCTGGGGCGGCGTTTCCCCATGATCGGGGCACACAAGGTGCTCGCTGCCTATGCCTGCCTCGTGCCCCGACTGGTGACGGGGCAGTTCGACCCGACACGCCAGCGCGCGGTCTGGCCATCGACCGGCAACTACTGCCGTGGCGGCATCGCCATATCGCGCATTCTCGGCTGCCGCGGCGTGGCCGTTCTGCCCGCCGGGATGAGCAGGGAACGTTTCGACTGGCTGCAGGAGTGGGTATCCGATCCCGCCGACATCATCCGCACGCCGGGAACGGAAAGCAATGTCAAAGAGATATATGACAAGTGCACCGAGCTCGAACGCGACAAAGATAACGTCATTCTCAATCAGTTCTCCGAATTCGCCAACTACCTCATTCATTACCACTGCACTGGCGCCGCCTTCGATCACGTGTTCTTGGATCTCAAGCGCGCACATTCCGAATATCGGTTGGCCGCATTCGTCTCGGCGACGGGCTCAGCCGGCACTATTGCAGCCGGCGATCATCTGAAATCTCTCCACGGCACGAAGATCGTTGCAGTTGAAGCCATCGAATGCCCGACGATGCTGTGCAACGGCTACGGCGAGCACAACATCCAGGGTATCGGCGACAAGCATATTCCTCTCATCCACAACGTGATGAACACCGATCTGATTGTGGGAGTGTCGGACCTCGCTAGCGACTCGCTCAACCTGCTGTTTGGCGGCAACGTCGGGCGCAGCTATTTGGCTGGACGGCGCAAGATCGATTCCGAGGTCGTGGGCTCTTTCGATGACATCGGCATCTCGGGCCTCGCGAATATCGTAGCCGCGATAAAAGTTGCCAAGCATCTCGATCTCGGTGCCGAGGACGTGATCATGACGGTGGCTACCGACAGCGCCCTCCTCTACGGCAGCGAACGACAGAGTTTTCTGTCACGCCGCTATCCCGAGGGGTTCGATGAAGTGAACGCCGGCGAGATCTACAGCGGGCATCTGGAAGGCATCGTGGACGACCACGTCCTCGAGCTCACCCATTTCGATCGCAAGCGCATCTTCAATCTCGGCTACTACACGTGGGTGGAGCAGCAGGGGGTGGCGATCGATGATTTCGACCGTCGCAGGGATCAACGATTCTGGCGCGACCTGGTCGGCAGCATTCCGGCGTGGGATCGCCTGATCCAGGAGTTCAACCTGGAGGCCGGCGTCAAGCAGGCCAGTTAGATCGGCATAACAGCGCGCATGAGCAAAACGAAGGGCAGGACGACACCATCTTATGTGGAGCTGAGGGAGAGATTGTCCCGTCGCGACCGCAGTCTGCGCGACAAGATTGTCTCTCTCGAACAAGCAGCTTCGTTCGTGCGCGACGGCGACTCGGTCGGGATCGGCGGTAGCACGATGTCGCGCACGCCCATGGGCATGATCTGGGCTCTCATTCGGGCCGGGAGAAAGGCACTGACTTGTTCACGCAGCATCGTCTCCAGCGACGGTGACCTGCTGCTCGCGTCGGGTGTCTGCCATCACATCATCACCAGCTGGTTCAGCCAGAGCATTCTGTGGGGCGTGTCGAAGGTCATGCGGCACCACGTCGAGAGCGGGAAAGCGCGATACGACGAGTGGAGCCACATGGCGATGGGTATGCGCTTTCGGGCCGGTGCCATGGGCGTCCCCTTCATGCCGATCCGCTCGATGCTGGGGTCCGATGTCCGAAGCCAGCTCCCGGAGCCGGTCGAGATCGATTGCCCGTTCACCGGCGATAAAATCTTGCTGGTTCCTGCGCTCAATCCGGATGTCGCCCTGATCCACGTCCAGCGCTGCGATCCCTACGGCAATGCGCAGATCGACGGGTTGCAATTCATGGACATCGATCTGGCGATTGCGGCCGACAAGGTCATTCTGACGACCGAGCGCATCGTCTCCAATGATCAGATCCGGCGCGCGCCGGACCAGACCAAGATCCCATTTTTTGCGGTCGACGCAGTCGTCGAGCTACCGTTCGGCTGCGCCCCGCACGAGTGCTACGGCACATACGAGCCGATGCTCCGGCACCTGCAGTCCTACGTCGGTCTGGTCAACAAGGAGCCGGTCGAGGGGATGCGGCAATATCTCGAGCGCTTCGTCTATGGGCCGAAGTCGTGGAACGACTTCCTCGCTCTGATCGGGACCGACGAATTGCTGGAAGCGGCGCGCGCCGGACGGGGTATTTACGATGCTTAGAATGCAGCGCCACACCGCCGCCGAACTCCTCGCCGTCTTGAGTGCCCGTCAACTCAAGGACGGGCAAGTGGTCTTCGCCGGTGTCGGAATCCCGCTTCTAGCGGCTACGCTCGCGCAGCGGCTACGCTGTCCCGGCCTGACAATCCTTTTCGAAGGCGGAGTGATCGGCGCATTCGTCGAGCCTGGCAAGCTGCCGCCTTCCACCAACGACCAACGGTGCACGCGACGCGCCAATATGGTGCTCGGCAGCGCCGATGTGCTGCTGCTGCTGCAACGCGGCTATGTCGACGTCGGGTTCATGGGCGGCGCGCAGATCGATCAATACGGCAATTTGAACAGTTCGTTCATCGGCGATCCGACAAATCCGAAAATCCGGCTGCCCGGCACCGGCGGCGGCAACGACATCGCCAGCCTGGCGCAAATGGTCGTGGCGATGAAGCACGAAAAGCGACGCTTCGTCGAGCATGTGGATTTCGTCACCAGCCCCGGATACTTGCGGGGTGCCCACACGCGGCTAGCCAGCGGACTTCCGACCGGAGGAATGTTCCGCGTCGTTACCGACCTTGCGGTTTTCGGATTTGACGACGATGAACGACGCATGCAGGTCATTTCGCTCAATCCCGGCGTCAGTCGCGAGCAGGTTCAGGAAAATACCGGATTTCGCCTGGAGTTCTCCTCCGATCTGAACGTGACCGAGCCACCGACCGATCTGGAGCTGAAGGTGTTGCGCGAGCTCGATCCCGAGCAACTCTACACCGCATAACACTCTGCGCAGAAACCACCTTCGACAGATAAAGAGGAGTTCAAGATGACTGGTTTGGCTCGGACATTCGGGATTGCGGTGCAGAACTTCACCGCCTATCCGCAAATGCCGGATGCCAAAGCGCTGGTCGAATACGGTGTCAGGATGGAGCAGCTGGGGTTCGATTCGATCTGGGTCTGGGATCATATCCTCCTCGGCGTCGAGCCCAACTTTCCGATCATTGAGTCCTTGACGCTGCTCACGGCCATCGCCGCGCGGACCAGCAAGATCAAGCTCGGGACCGGCATTCTCGTGCTGCCGATGCGCAACCCGGTGATCCTTGCCAAGCAACTCGCATGCATGGACCTGTTGTCGGACGGCCGGCTTCTGATGGGAATGGCATCGGGATGGTATCGACGCGAGTTCAACGCGATCGGCGTGCCGTTCGAGCAACGCGGCAAGATCATGGACGAGAATCTCGATATCCTGAAGCGGTTCTGGACCGAACACACAGTCAGCGGCAAGTTCAGCCGGTATGACATCCCCGCGGGCGTGATGTTTCCCAAGCCAGTGCAGAAGCCTTATCCGCCGATCTTGATCGGCGGCTACGTCGATCGTGTCCTCAAACGGGCGGCGGTCTCCGGCGACGGCTGGCTCACCTACTTCTACCGGCCGGAAAGCTTCGCAAAATCCTGGGGCAAGATCCGGGACTTCGCGAAGGCGGCAGGAAAGGATCCAGACCGGCTCCTCAACGCCTCGCAATTGCCGATCTTCATCGGCAAATCGCGGCAAGCGGTCGAAGATCAGATGATGGAGTGGCTGACCAAGGAGTGGGATTTTGCGTCCTGGAGCGAATCGACCAAGGAGAGCGCGATCATGGGGACGGTCGATGAATGCGTCGAGCAGCTCAAGGCGCACCTTGCGGTCGGAACGCAGAAGATCATTTTCGTTCCCTATAGGTACGAGATGCCGCAGATCGAAACCATCGCTCGCGAGATCATTCCACGACTGAAGGCAGCATGAATTGAGTCATGGTCCGCTCGCGTCATGCTATCTTGGACTGCCGGACCGACATGACAAGGTACGCGGCGACCGGGAGGCGCCGCTCTCAAACGGAGGACTGACATGAGACAATACGCAAGCAAGACGGCGCTCGCGGCGATCGTCCTTGCCGCAGCCCTGACGACCGGGGCCGGCGCACAACAGACGATCAAGGTCGGAGTCATTCAGCCACTGACCGGCGCGTTCGCGGCGTCGGGAAACTATGTAGCCAACGGCGCGAAGATTGCGGCCGACGAGATCAACGCCAAGGGGGGCGTGCTTGGCAAGAAGCTCGAGCTGGTGCTCGAGGACAACAAGAGCAACCCGACGGAAGCGGCGGCGGTCGCCGAGAAGCTCATCGTGCGTGACAAGGTGCCGGTGATGATGGGGGCATGGGGCTCGGGCTTCACGCTCGCGATCATGCCGAAGCTTATGGAATACAAGGTACCGATGCTGGTCGAGACCTCATCGGCCGGCAAGATCACGACGTCGGGGAATCCGTACATCTTCCGCATCTCGCCACCATCGTCGGTCGAGGCAGTGGCGTTCGCCAAGGTCGTCGATAAGCTCAAGATCGGCAAAGCTGATTTCCTCGTCGTGAACAACGATTGGGGCCGTGGCGCCGCCGACGATTTCGGCAAGATGTTCAAGGAGCACAATATCAAGGTGGGCTTGGTCGAAACCATGGACCCACCGGCTCAAGACATGAGTGCGCAGCTTGCCAAGATCAAAGCATCCGACGCCGACACGCTCATCATCACCACGGCGGTCGAGCAGCTCACGTTGATCTTCAAGCAGGCGGCGGCGCTGGGATTGAAGAAACGCATCATCACCACTGGCGGATCGCAGAATCCCGATCAGCTGATCGAGCAGGCCGGAGCGGCGGCCAACGACACCACCCACATCACCTTCTTCACACCGTGGAACCCCAATGTCTCCGCCGATCCGGCCATGGCCAAGGCCTTCATCGATGAATGGAAGAAGCGCGGCCACCCGTTCGCCGGCCTAACCGAGAGCTTCCGCGGCTACGACGGCATTCGCACGATTGCGGCGGCGATCAACAAGGCGGGCAAGGCCGAGCCCGAGGCGATCCGCGCCGCCTTCTGGCAGATCGAGCTCCCCGGGATGAACGGCCCGATCAAATTCAACAAAGTAGGCCCTGTGGGCCAGGAAAGTGGTCAAAGCAATCCCGGCATCTACCTGATCAAGATCGAGAACGGGAAGGTCGTTCTTCCGAGCGCCTGACCTCATCCGAGCGTGAGCCTGCGGGGTAACCGGAGGCTCACGCTCCCTTCATATCCTGCAGCAGCGAGGGCGGGCTGCATCGACACTCGTGATCAGCAGGTGGACCAACTCCTCCAGCACCTCGTGAATGCCGTCGTCCTTGGCGGCACCTACGCACTGCTGGGCATCGGGCTGACGCTGATCTTCGGCATCATGCGGGTGGTGAA
>Ga0306924_10001733_pt1 | contig 20167 bp, 30 predicted proteins | sample sta12Can44000111_FD_203756 | JGI IMG/M metagenome (GOLD analysis project Ga0306924, IMG submission 203756) | Lab enrichment of tropical soil microbial communities from Luquillo Experimental Forest, Puerto Rico - statanox.12C.anox.44.000.111 (v2)... | ecosystem: Environmental > Terrestrial >...
CGGTGCCGATCGCCGCCACGTTATGCGGGCCGCTCGAGCCGAGCCCGTTCAGTGTTGCCTGGAGGTTGGCGGCCTCGCGCGTGGCCGAGGTCAACTGGAGCACCGCATCCGTGTCGCCCGGGTTGCGCTTCAGCTGCTGCTGCAGCACCGCGATCGACGTCTGAACGTTCTTGAGCCGGGCTTCCATCTGGGCCTTGCTCGGAATGCCCATCAGGCGGTCGGTTTCCTCGTTCGAGAGCGTGCGCTTGGTCGCCTCGTTGCCGGCCATCGCCAGGGCGCCAGTCGCCGCAACGCCCCCGGTCACAACGCCCCCAACCGCCAGCGCGCCCGCGCCGACCCCGGCCCCCAGGCCGCCCAGCACCGGCCCCAGGGCCCTCAGTTTGACCAGCAGGTCCACCAGTTTGCCGACGGTCCCGACCAGCGGCCCCAGGACCACCAGCACCAACCCGGCATCGACGATCGTCTGCTGTGTCGCCGGCGACAGGTCATTGAAGGCCTGGGCCAGGGTGCCGACTTCCTTGGCCCCGGTGATCGCGAGTGGGATCAGGGATTGGCCCAGCGTGGCGGCCGCGTTCTTCAGCTGGGCGTCCGCGCTCTTCGTGCTGTTGGCCAGCCCGTCTGCCGTGCGGCCAAAGTCTCCCGTCGCCAACCCACTCTGCTTGAGGATCAACGAGTAGCGGGCCATTACCTTGGCTTGCTCACTCACGTCGGCGGTGGATTTGGCCAGCCCCATTCGCACCGCTTCCTGGGCCACCGTCGTTTCGTTGAGGAGGATGTTGAAGGCGCGCAGGGGTTCCGACTCGCCCACCAGGCCCGACTTGAGGGCCGCCAGAGCGTCGCTGTTGGAGACGTTGAAGAAGCTTCCCAGATCGGCGCCCAACTTAGCCAGTGTGACCGACATATCGGCGGCCTTGCCCTGGCCCACGCCCATGGTGGTGAAGAGCCCGCCAAAGCCCGCCGCCGCGTCGATGGCCTCGCGCCGTGACATGCCGAAGCCCTTGGCGGCCGACAGGGCGAACTTATCCACGGCCCCCGCCGCCTTGCCGAAGGTGACGTTCATCTTCGACACGGACTCGTTGGTGTCCGAGGCGGCCTTGACCGACGCCGTGCCGATGCCCAGGAGCGGCAGCGACACGCCGACGGTCATCTTTTTCCCGACGTCGCCCAGCGTGTCGCCCAGCTTGGACAACTTCTGGGCGCTCTTCTCTACCTCGGCGCCCGTCTTCTGCACCTCGGTGCCGGTCTTCTGCGCCTCTCCGGCCACCTTTTTCATGCCGGCAGCGACTTCCTCGGCGCCCTTCTTGAAGCCCGATACGTCGGCGCCGATGGTTGCGTGGAGACTGGCTACTTCTTGCGACGCCATTTCTGGCTCTCCTGCTCGTCGTTCAGCGCCTTGTCCTTCTCGGACAGCACGACGACGGTGCTGATCTGGTCGACCGGATCCAGGTTATCGACATAGTCCAGGGTCCAGTGCATGCGCTCGGCGAGCAACACGCGCTGGACCCGCCACTCCGCGGGACGCCCGAACCTTACGTGGAGGTAGGCGTCCCGTCCGAGTTTTTTGTGGCGTCCTCCACGGTCACCAGCAGACCCTTGATGTGCTGGTTGATCGCCCGGATCAGGGGCAGCGTTTCGGTGAACGTGTCCAGCTCGGCCCAACTTTCCGGCTTCTCCGGGTCGCCGGGGAACTCCCAGGCGACCACCGTGCCGACGTAAGGCGCCACCTGCTCCTCGTAGGGCAGTTCGCCCATGCCGGCGTTCGAGGAGATGGCCTTCCACAGCGCGTGGAAGCGTTTGGCCGGGAAGCGCTCCCGGACGGTGACTTTCTTGCCGGCGATCGTGATCTCTGGCATGCTCAGGCTCCTTAGTAGGCCGCATCCGTGCGATCAGCCATCGGCTTGAAGCTGATGTCCCAGATCTCGACGTCGTCGTACTTGCTCTGCATGCGCGACTTGTCGATAAAGGCGGGCTGCGTGTGCTTGGGCATCCCGGTGGCCGTGCCGGCCTCGCCCCAGGTCAGCGTGCCCTGGGTGCCCGCCTTGAGGCGCGTCCAGTTGATCGTGCCGCCGTCGTGCAGGAACGTGCTGGCGATCGAGCCGTCGGTCAGGGTCGGCAGGTAGGTGCGGCGCAGGTCGGCGCCGGCGGACTTGTCGACCGACCCCTGGCTATCCTCGACGTCCCAGGTGCGGTAGTCGGTGGATAGGACGACGGTGCCGCCGGTCGTCACCCACTGGATATATTGATTGGCTCCGGTAAGTTCTGGCATGGTGTTCCCTCCCGGCTAGTGCGCCAGCCGGATGCGATAGATGCCGCCGGCGTGGTAGTAGTTCTTCCCCGCCGGGTCGGTTTCGAGGTAGCGGATCTGCTCCGTGCGCCGGCACCAGATGTTGACGTGCCCGGCGACGGTCAGCGGCTTGCCGTCCAACGCCGCATCGATCGCGGCGTCAATGCGGCCGGCCTCGGCGAAACTGTTCGGGCTGATGGCCTTGATCAGAACATACGCGTCCTCCCGCCGGCGTGGGTCGACGGTCTCGACCGGCCAGGCCTGCTGCTGAAAGATGATCAGGGGGTAGGCGGCGCCGGCCGGCGCCTGTGTGTCGTAAACCGCTGTCCCGCTGGACAATTGGGCGGTGATCGCCGCCGCGCCGGTCAGCCGGTTGTAGAGCGCTTGCCACAGTTCGTTCATTTCTTCTTGCCCATCAGCCGCCCGGTAGCGGCGTCCCGGAACATCCAATGGCCGATGGCAGCCGCAAGGCCCTGCACGGCCGCCAGCACGGCCGGCAACAGAAACGGCCGGGCGGCCATCCTGGTAGTCCCGAGCTCCACGTAGATACCGTACTCCGTGCCGTCAGAGATACGCCGCTGCCCCAGCTGCTTGGGCGGCTCGACATGCAGACTGTTTTTCAGGTTGCCCGTGTCCACCGGACAGCGGGTCTGCGCCTGCGCCAGGCCGTCCTCGGCGATCTTGGCCACGGCCTGGTCGACCAACTCAGGCGAGGACTGCGCCAGCGCTTCCAGCTTCGACAGGTCCAGCTTGACCTTGACGGTTGCCGGCACGGAGGTCCTCCTCGACTTGCGCCAGGAAGGGCGCCCAATAGGTTTGCACGCAAACATCCCAGTCGTAGTGCGCGCGCATGAAGGCCACGCCCAGCTCGCTGAACTCCCTGCGCTCGTTCGGCCGCCAGGCGGCGATCTCCTCCAGCGCCTCGTGGATGGCATCCACGCCCGGCACGCAGGCCCAGCCACCCAGGGGCGTCCAGAGACGCTGCAGCGGCTCAGTGGCGATGCCGTTGACGGTGATCTCGGGCATCGAAGTCCAGTTCGTGCTGATCACCGGGCAGCCGCAGGCCTGCGCCTCGACGATCGGGATCCCGAACCCCTCGGACTGCGAGGCCGCCAGCAGCACGTCCGAGGCCTGGTAGATGCGCGCCATGTACTCCGGCGGCAAGCCTAAGATGTACTTCGGCTGGTTGACGAAGAAGACGGCGTCCTCGGGGATCCCCAGCGCCGCCAGCAGCTCGAACAGATCCAGCCCCTGGTTCGCCGTCGACGCCAGCGTGTGCAGGTAGAGCAGCGCTTCCGGATGACGCTTGCGGAAGCGGGCGAAGGCCTCCAGGTTCTCGGGGAACGCTTTCCTGGATGGGTAGCCCTTGTTGGCGGCCACCATGCTGACCAGGTAGCGATCCTGGGGCACGCCCAGCCGCCGCCGGGCCTCGGCCTTGTCGCCGGGCTTATAGACGCTCGTCTCGACGCCGTGCGGGATATAGCGGCAGGCGTCGATCCCGGCCGCCAGGGCCTGGTTCTGCCCGAACTGCGAGTACGTGATCGGGTAGTCGGCCGTGCGCGAGATGCGCCCCACACAGGGCGGCAGCGGGGTCTGGTCGACCGGGAACCAGCTGGCCCACAGGGCCGGGCGGCAGCGCTCGACGAAATCCTGCGGCAGCACCCAGTTGTCCATGAGTGAGACGACCAGGTCGGCCTGGAAGTCCTTGACCCAATGGCCGATGATGTCGGCCCCGTAGGGCTCGAAGGCCGCCGGGTAGATGCGGATGTCGCCGGCCTCCATCGTGCCGCCGGCCAGCCCGTACCAGGCATGGTTGGCAACCGTATGGCCGAGCCGCTGCAGCCGGGGCAGCAGGCTGCGCCCCTGCACCCCGTATCCGGTCGTCGCCCACAGCGCGTTAGCGCTCCACAGAATGCGCATGCTGCTCCCTCACTCCGATCTTCTTTGCCGGCACGCCCGCCCAGATCTCCCAGGCCGGCACGTCTTTGGTCACTACCGCCCCGGCGCCAATCACCGCTCCCTCGCCGATCGTGACGCCGGGCATCACGACGGCGTTGACGCCGATGAAGGCGTACGGCTCGATGGTTGTGCACTCCCGCTTGACGACTTGCATCTCGGCCGGCGCCGAGGCCGACATGCTCAGCCCCGCCATCTGGTTGGATCCCGACAGGACCCGGGCCCCGGCCGCCACGGCCGCATAGTCGCCGATCTCGACGATCCCACCGCCGATGCCGATCGAAGCATGGTTGGCGATGTGCACGCAGCGCCCAATCGTCACGCCCTGACCACCGCGGATGTCGACGAAGCTGTCGATGCGCACGCCCTCGGCGAGGCTGATCGCCGAGGGGTTGAGGATCAGGACCGGCTGGTAGATGTCCACGTGCTCCCCGCACGCGGCGAACTCGATCCATTCTGGCTGCTCGAATGGGTGCAAATGCTTGGTTCCTCTCATGGCACCACCTCATGCGGCTCCCACAGCTCGCCCGGCTGGATGACCACCAGCCCTGGATCGACCCACAAATGCCTGCCGTGCGCCTTGAGCCAGGCGCACATGTCCAGCACAGCCCGGTCGCCGAACCTCGCCCCATCCCGGATGTCCTGGGCGTGCATCATCCAGCAGGTGCCAAACGAATCGACCTCGAACGGTTGGTCTGGGCGGTAGCAGGGATGGAAGGGCGGGCAATTGGCGAAGATCTGTCCGTCCTTGCGGTAGGCCCAGATGTCGTAGAAGACCGCCTGCCCCTCGCCGATCGGCAGCAGCGGCCAGCCGGCCACCGGGCAGCGCCCGGCCTGGGCGTGCCCCAGGAACGCCTCGACTACGTCAGCCGGGCTGATGATGTCGGACTCGTGCACGAGCAAATAATCGTCTTCCGGACGCACCAGATCACACCAGGCGTTGGCCGTCTGCCCCAACCGGCGATGGCGGCTGGCGAGATCGTCGCCGGCGATGCCGGTGTCGCGCACCAGCAGGTCAATCGAGCGCAGATTGCGCACGTCGTTTACGATGTCCAGCAGGCGCCGGTAGGTGTCATCCTGCGAATCGCCCACGATCCAGATCCAGCGCAGCGCCGGGTAGGTCTTAGCCAGGAGATGCGCCACCCGCTCTTCCAGGTGCCTGGCCGAATCGTTGCGCCAGAGCGAACACATGGCCACGCGTGGGTAGGTCATGGCTTGCGTGCCCTCATGCGGATCTCGTGTGGATCCTGGGGGCTGTGCGGCTGCTCCTCAAGGTCGACGAAGCCCGCCATGGCGAGCAAGATCGCCAGGGTCGCCACCGTATAACCCCAGCGGTGCTGCTGCGCCGGCTCGGGGTGCGGCGAGTAAATGTTACGCAACACCGCCAGGTCGCCCTTCAGGAGCGTGAGCGCACAGGCTGCCATGTCCGGCACGGCCACCAGCAGCTCGCCGCCCGGCTTTAGTACCCGGTACAACTCGCCAACCGCCTGCACGGCCTCGTCGGGCAGCAGGTGCTCGAGCACGTGGTAGCATTCCACGCCGTCGCAGCTGGCGTCGGCAAACTGCAGCGACCGGATGTCGGCGACCACGTCGGCGATCGGCAGGATGTCGGCCCGCAAGGCGCCCGGGTGTTCGGTGCGCGGCCCAAATGATAGCCAGGTCATGCAATGGCCTCTCTTAGCGCCTCGCAGACGGTGCGCACGTCGCCTTCGGAAAGCGCCGCATGCGTGGGCAAACATAGCCCACGGTGACATATGTCCTCCGCAACCGGGCGGCTGACGCCGTCCTGGTACATGGGCAGTAAGTGTAAAGGCGTAAACATGGGTCGGGTTTCGATGCCTTTGGCCGCCAGGCGCTCTGCCACCATCGTTGGCGTGACCGGCGCCGGCCCGCTTCCTCCGGGCAGCTTCACTGCCACCATCCAATTGGCCGGCCTGGCGCCATGCGTCAAAAGCTGGACGGTGACCCCTAGCGGCAGCTCGGTGTGATACAGATAGGCCACCCGCTCCCGCTGGCGCAGGTGCCACTCGATGGTCTCGAGCTGCGCCAGTGCCACGGCCGCCTGCAGGTCGGTCAGCCGGTAGTTGTAGCCGATCACCTCATGATAGTACCGCCTCTCCCCCTGGCCCTGGCCGCGGTACAACCGCAGTCGTTCGGCCAGGTCGTCGTCGTCGGTCGTCACCACGCCGCCCTCGCCACAGGTGACGATCTTGTTGCCGTAGAGCGAGAAACAGCCGATCTTGCCCAGGCTGCCAGCCCGATGCCCGCACAATGAGGCGCCCAGGGCCTCGGCCGCATCCTCCACGATCGGATAGCCCAGGCTGGCCCAGGCGGCCGCGGCTGCCGGGTGCCCAAACAGATGGACGGGCACGATCGCCTTGGTGCGCTGCGAGCAATAGCGGCGCATCCAGGAAACATCCATGCACCAGGTCTCGGGATCCACGTCGACGATCACCGGCTTGGCCCCGCAGTAGCGCACCGCATTGGCCGTGGCCACAAACGTAAGCGCCGGGACAATCACCTCGTCTCCCGGTCCCACACCCAACGCCAAGAGCGCCAGGTGCAGCGCCGCCGTGCCGCTCGACACGGCGATGGCGTGCCGGGTGCCCACGTAGGCAGCAAACGCCGCTTCCAGGCGTTCGACGAACGGCCCCATGCTGAGGCGATTGCCCTCGAGGGCCTCGAGCACGTACTTGCGCTCGTTGCCGTGCAGCACCGGCTCACTGACGTGGATCACTCAGCCTCCTCCAGGCGAAAGCCGCAATTGAGGACCCTGGACGCCAGCTTGAACAGCTGGAGCGCGATCCACATGCGCAGGCGAAATTCACGCGTCAGGCGAACCGTGACAACCAGCGTCGTCGTCTGATCGAACTTCCGCATGCGGTAAGTGCTCTCCAAGTCGGCCATCACAGCACCTCCATGCACACCACCCGCCGGCACACCTCGAGCGTCCGGGGCGCCAGGATGGCTCCCACCTCGAGCGTCCGGCTGCCGATCTGGATCCGGTCGGTAACTTTCACATCCGTCTCTGCCGGCAGGGTCACGAACCAGGGAGAGATGGCCTGCAGCTTGGCGGCGATCTCCCGCTCGGCGCCCGTGCCGTTGGGGGCGATGCGACAGTTGGCCGTGCCCGCAGCCTGCCAGCTCGTGGTGCCGCCGCCCTGGCCATCCGAGACCCAGGCCGGGCGCTGGATGACGGCCGTCTCGCTCAGGGTGAGGGCCACCTCGGCGCGCGCCGCGATCAACTCGCTAGCGGATAACATGCGCGACCCCGGTCATCAGGATGGGCGGCTCGTCGCACCCACCCATATCAGAGCGCTCCATACGCACGGTTCTGGGCCACTGCTTGCGCCGGTAGAGCTGCGACAGGTCAGTCAGTGCCCTGGCCTTCTGCGAGCGGCTGAAAGACTGGCCGTCCGAAGAGAAGTCGAAGGCCAGCTTCTCCTTGGCCGCCCATTCCTCGAGCACGTCCGCCGCGGCGCCGTACACGTCGTAGCAGGCGCCCGTGATCAGGACCGGGGGCACCTGGCTGGTCGCAAACGTCCAGTGCCCGCCGTTGCGATCGGCCGTGGCCGGCGTCACCGGGTTGTACCCGCCGTCCACCAGCTGCTCATTCGCTTCCCAGTCGCCGCGCTCCGAGTAGTAATCCAGGTAGGTGACGATCCCGCCCGGCCCGATCGTCTCCTGGGTCACCAGCTCCTGGTAGCGCACCGGCCGGCGCCGGCGGTCCAGCGCGTCCTGCAGCTCCTGGTCGCTGAATGTCGGGCTCGAGCCCGCCGGGTCGCCGATCAGAAGCCGTACTCGGGTGATCAGTTCCGCCATGCTGGCACGTACAGCCATGATTGCTGCTCCATTAGGGGGCGCCGATGAAGGTGCCCCCGGTCACCCTGCCCCCTAAAGGGGCTACTTCCGCATGATGTAGCCGAGGCGCTTCTTGTCCTCGGCGAAGACGGTCCCGCCGTGAAGCAGGAGCCCACGCACGGCCGAGGCGAACGTTGTTTCCAGCCGGATGGCCTCCACCTCGCGCAGCTGCGCGGCGTAGCTGATCGGGTTGCCCTGGCCGTAGGGCATATACACCGTGCCGCCATTCGAGTACAGCACCGCCGACTCGTACACGTCGAAGCCCGCGATGCGCCCGATCTTGCCCAGCGCACCGGACGGCCCGCCGGCGTTGCCGTTCTGCACCATGGCGTCGCCCAGGTTGCCGGCCTTGATGAAGTGGACGGTGTCCTGCAGGAGCAGGGCGGTCGTGTCGGGATCCACCGCCAGCCAGCGCCCCGTCTCCGGCACGTTGTTCTTGGAGAGGTAGGTCCTCGCCTTGACGATCAGCTGGTAGATGCCGGTGGTCGTGGACGTGCCGGCGTCCAGCGTGATGGCCGTGCCGCCGTTGGAGATCGCCAGCGCGGTGCCGGCATAGGTCGCGGCCAGCGTCCAGAGCTTGCTCTCGACGGTGTTGTTGAGCGTCACCGCGGCGCGCTGCGCATATAGGTCCAGCGCCGACAGGTCGTTCTGGGCCTTCTCGACATCGTCGACCTTGAACGCGAAGTACTGCGCGTCCGAGATCGTCATCGGTTCCTTGGTGGGCGCCAGGTCCTGATAGGTGATCGTGCCACCCTTCGACCAGGCGCCGACGGTGGGCGTGCCCAACGTGCGCACCTGGACGGTGTCGCCCACGCCCTGGATCTCGCCCTCATAGTCCGTGTTGGCGAACTGGAGAGCCTGGTTGATCTGGTCGATGTTGGCGATGATGCGCTTCGACCAGGCCTGCGCATTGAAGGCGCTCAAATCGTTAGCCATGGTTCACTCTCCCGGGCCCGCCCCGGGGCCCGCTCTACACATGCCAGCGCCGGCGTGTCCCTGCCGACAGCTGGCCGTCGATCTGCTCCTCGATACCCGAGGGTTTGCCGGCCGGGTTGGCCGGCGAGCTGCGTGACCCGCCCGCCTGGCTGTTGGCCTGGCCGGTGGAGGCCTGCGCCGGCTGGGTGAAGAGCTGCGGGAACTTGCTCTTGAGCTGCGCCCAGTCCACTTTGCCCTTGTCGTCGATCAGGCCGTCGCCCGAGGCCGCCAGATAGGCCAGCTTCAGGTTGTTGGCCCCCTGCCGGTGCGCCTCGTCGTAGAAGTTGGACTGGCGTTCGGTGGACGCCAGTTTGTTGGCCAGCTCGTCCAAGGATTTGCGCGCGTCGGAGTCCTTGTCGAGCTTGCCGGCTGTATCCCGCAACTGGCGCTCGAGGTCCTTGCGCTGGGTCCGCTCGCTGTCCAGCGCGCTGCGCAGTCCCTGCGTGTGCGTGCCGAGGAGCGTCTTGGTCGCCTCGTCCTGGCCGGCCAGCCACTCGTCGTAGGTGGTGGGCTTCGGCGCCTGGCCTGTCCCGGCCTGGCCGCCCTGCCCGTTGTCGGCCGGCGTCACACCGGTCGGGTTAGTTCCGGGCGTCCCGCCCGGCGTCTGGTTGATCACTTCCGCCATCTCGGCTTGCTCCTCGGGGCCTCTCGCCCCTATTGCTTCGCCCGGTAGTACTGCCGGGCGTTTTCCCCCAGTAGATCCTTGAGCGATGCCTCGCGCAGCATCTCGCCGTACACGGCATCGTCGTAGGGCCGCGACAGGTCCTGGAAAGAGAACTTGCCGTCCCGCCAGGCCTGGTACATGCCATCACCCATCAGCTGCCGCTGTTGCGCTTCCGTTTGGCCCCGGAACCAGTCCTCGCCGGCCGGGATCTGCGGGCGGTTGTCGGGCAGATCCAGCCCCAGCGATTGCCAGCTCACCGTTTCAGGCACGGCCACGCAGCGCCCCGAGTGGTGGTCGTTGAGCACCTCGTCGGCCGTGTGATGGCTCCCGTGCTTGGCGATGCAGCTCATGCACGTGCGGCCGTCGCCGTTCTCCATCGCGCTGTGCCAGATCCAGCCCGGCGTGATCTGCGAGTTGGCCACCATCGCCGCCCGGTTGGCCTCGCGGTAGGCCCAGAGCTGCGCCGTGCGCGAGGTGTTGAGCGACCAGTTCAGCCCCTGGCCCAGCTCGTCCCGGATCACCCGGGCCGCCCTTCTCGGGTTCCAGCCCAGCCCCACCGAGGCCACCAGCCGCTCGCCGACGGCGTCGGCCACCGCCTGGCCCAGCTGCTTGGTCAGCGCCTGGTGCAGCGGGCTATCGTTGCCCAGGAAGCCCACCATCGTCTCGACCGCATCCGGGTGCAGCCGGGTGAACGATGCCCGCAGCGTCGCCTGTAACGGGCTGGGCACGCTCAGCAGTGTCAGCTGCTCCCAGTGGGTGAGACCGGTCTGGATCATCTGCCGGGCGCCGGCATCCAGCTCCAGGTCGGCAAAGCCGCCGTAGCGTGACACCTGCTCCAGGATCTGCGCCTCGAGGCTGCGGTAGGCCGCCAGGCGGTGCACCTGTCCGGGCGTCGGGTCGGGCAGGGCGTCAATGGCGTCAACCAGGGCCTGGATGCTATCCTGCAGCCTGCGGTACACGCCGCCGTAGGCGTTGACCAGGCGCACGGCCCGGTCACGCTCGCCGGCCAGGAGCTCTGCCCGGAAGCGCTGCGCCGCCGTCAGGACCGGGTGACTAGGCGCCGGCAGAGCCACTTGTCACCGCTTCTTGCCCCGTCTGCATTTGGGCTTGGGCATTCTGCCCACCCGTCATCGGTTGCGGGCGAGCCGCCATCCCCGGCAGATTGCCGGCCGTCCCGCCGCGCTCGAACGCCTGCAGTAACCGTGCGCCCAGGTTGTCCTGCCCGGCGCCCTCGTTCTCCATGCGGCGCTGCTCCTCGTCCCAGTCCAGGTCCAGGTTGGTGGCCGCCGTCTCCTTGGACTCCACACCCATGCTGACCTTGCCCTGCTCGGCCGTGACCTGCTCGGCCTCGTTGACCGGCAGCGGGTAGGACCAACGTGGTTCGGGCCGCACGTCGCGCAATCCCAGCATCATCAGCCCCCGCCGGCCCACTTCGGCCAGGCCGGCGCCGTAGAGCCCCCGCTTCATGGCCAGCTTATCCAGGGCATCGTTGAAGATCATCTGCAGCCCGAAGTTGGTCATGTTGCCCAGCTGGTCCTTGATGGCCGCCATGTCGACGGCGTTGTGTTCGGAGTAGAACCCTTCCCGCAGGAAGGTCATGAAGGCCATGCTCGAAGCGAGATCGCTCTGCATCTCCAGGTTGTACACCTTGGCATCCGGGTTGGGCACGGTGAAAAAGCCGTCCACCGGCGTCTCGACGACTTCATTCGGTTCCATCCCCGTCCCGATCGTCTTCGGGTGCGCGTGCTGCTTCAGGATGCGCGCCGTGTTGGAGGCCACGAAGTTGAGCGAGTTGTTGAGCCCGGCATTGGTCAGGTCCGGGATGCCGTAGAAGTCCTCGGTATTGGGTAGGTTCTGCCAGTCGACGACCGGCGCAAACGGCCACGGCCAGCTCTCCTCACCGGTCAGCGTCCAGGTCATGGCGCCCTTGCCCCGGCTCATGTCCCGGATCAGCCAGCGCTCGCCCTCGGGCTCCTGGCGCACGATGTCCTGCCGGCGCCAGCTGCCGTTGCCCTGCTCCCACTTGATCATGTAGACCAGGACCTGCTCCCAGTCGTCGGGCAGCCAAAAGGCGCTGACGAGCTCACTGCGCAGTGCCACAAAGCGCACCTTGATAAGCGGATCCTCGACCAGTTTGACGAAGACGTGCCCGCCCAGCCCGCCCCGCACCCCCAGCTTGCGCTGCCAGATCTCGCCCTGGTTGTCGCGCCAGAGCGCCTCGAGTGCCTGCTCCTCGGGCGAGGTGTCCTGGCCGCCGGCGCTGGCCTGGTCAGGCGCCTGGCCCCCGTCGGGCATGGCCTGATCGGGCCCCATGCCCTCATCCGGCGCCTCGGGTCCCGGCTCGCCCGTGTCGGTCTGGTCCAGGTCGGGGATCTCCCAGCTCAACGGGCGGCCAAAAAGGAGGGCGGCGCTCTGGTTGATCACCTTGCGCGACAGGTTGACGATCACGTTGTCGTCGTACTGGCCCTTGCGCACCTTGAGCGGCCTGGGAAAACGGCCGTGGTAGTAGTCGACGGCGACCTTGATCTCCTGGCTGCGCCGGCTGCGCTCGCCGTCGGCGAGGCCGTCCAGCACGGCGGGATCCTGCGGGTAGGCGGCCAGCTCAGGCATAGAATGGGTTCTCCTTCACCGATAGCTTGCGGCTGCCGTCCCTGGCCAGCTCATTGAAGGCGCCGCTCGAGGCGTCCATCAGGTCATCGTGCGGCAGGTCCGGCTGCCCGTGCATGTGATGTAGCCAACGTTCGTTCCAGGTTCCTCGCAGTAGCTTCACGTTGCCCACCTGCGCCTGGCTGGCCAGCCCCTTGGCCCGCACCAGCTTGTCGCTCGTCGAATGCTCGCCGCCGGCGTCCAGCCCTTTCAGCATGATCACCAGCTGGCGGTTGTAGCGGATGGCGGCTGCCCCCGGCTCGAGCTCCCAGCGCACCAGGTAGCGCCCCCCCGCGCTTTTGGCCGCATCAGCATCCTGGACACTCAAATTCTTGAGCTGGGTCTCGGCCGCCGCCGGCGCAATCTGCTCGGCGGTCACATCCAGGATGTAGTAGACGTCGTCCACCTTGCGCATGCGCACCGAGGCCGTGTAGTCGGGGTCCTTCCCCGCCAGTTGCCGCTCGGTGGCGGCAAAGTCCCAGAAGCGGCACTCCAGCCCGCCGGCCGGCACCGCGTCGACGATCTCGAACCAGGCCCGGTTGAACACCTTGCCCGCCGCCGGGCGGATCTTCCAGTTGCCCGCCTGCAAGCGCTCCCGGTCCACCGTCGGCTGCGCCATCAGGTTCGCCACATAGCCCGGGTCAGCGGCCATCAGGATCGGGTTGTCGCTGAGCCTGGCCGGGATGAAGGTCAGCGACTTGGGCGGGATGTCGGGGTGGACCGCCCGCAGTTCCGCCGGCGTGTCCGCCCAGATCAGTTCGTCGTTGTAGCGCACGAACCAGCGCAGCCTCCCGGCCCGGCCCGGGATGGGCAGGCCCGTCTTCTGGTCGATCCACCAGGCGATCAGCTCGGCGACGAACGAGTCCGGATCCGGATTGCACGTCGCCCGCACATACGGCCGCACCCCGCAGGTCGAGCGATTGCGGCTGAGCAGGTACCAGAACTGCCCGGGCGAGAAGTGAGTCACCTCGTCCCAGCCGATCATCGGGATCTGCGCCCCCTGCCAGTCGAGTTTGTTGTTCTCGTACTGCAGGTGGGTGAAGCGCACCCGGGCGCCCGAGGGGAACTTCGCCTCGAGCGTCGTCTCCTTGAGCTTCGCCCCCAGCTGAGGGTAGAGCTCGCACACCTGGTCCCAGAGCCCGCCCTCCTCGGTGATCTGCGGGAACGTGCGACGGAAGACCACTGCGCCGAAGTTCGGGTTGTCAATGTGCCGTAGCGGCTCGAGCAAGAGCGCATAGCTCTTGCCACCCCCCGCTGCGCCGCCGTAAATGGCGATGTCAGCCGGCGTCCGCAGAAAGGCCGTCTGGGGCCCCGCCTGGGGCTGGATCCGTGTCTCTGCCATTGTCAGGTAGCACCACGAGCACGCCGGCGGACGGCGCCTTGTTGGCCGTGTCCTTGCCGGCCCGGTCCAGGATGCTCTCGCTCGCCCGCTGGGCGTCGTACAGCTCGATCGAGAGGCCGTTCTTCGGGCTGTCGCCGAACTTCTTGACGTGCCGGGCGTAGGCCGGGTCAGTGAGCTTGTCCAGATCCAGGCAGGCGTAGCGCACCAGGAACAGCTTGATCGGGTTGCCGTCCTCGTCGCAACCGCACTTCTCGTCCAGGATCTCTTGTGAGGGCAGCGGCCATTCCGTCCAGCGCTCGGCCGTCTTGAAGAGCGCGCTCATGTCGGCCTGTGCGGCCTCGACGATCCGCTCGGCGGCCTTGGGCGTGGCCCGCACCAGCGTCGCATGCGCCCGGGTGATGTGCTTCGCCTCGTCGGCCAACTGCCACCGCTGGCCCGCCGTGCGGTAAGCCTCGAGCGCTGCCTGAAAGGCTTCCGAGTGCAGGTAGCCGGCTCGCTCTCCCTTGGCGTACCAGGCCCTCGCCGACACCGGGCAGTCCTCCCGCCGCAGCCAGTCGGTGACGCTCAGCTCGCCCAGCGCGACCCGCCACACGTACTCGCGCAGGGCCCGGCGCTGGCGTGGCCTGAGCGCCGCCAGGGCCGCGGCGACTTCGGCCGTCTCGCAGGAGTGTGGGGTCGCGTAAGGCTGCATCAGATCGTCCGCTCAAACCATCATGCAATTCGCATGCAAAAAACTTGACTCATCCCAGAGGGGCCGCCCCCACCCGAAAAGCAGTGATTATGCGAAACAGATCACACGATCGCATTCGTCGGCGTCAGGGCGATCGTCGCCGTCGAACTGGTCAGCACAGTCGGCTCTCCGTCCGACCGCAGCACTTTCAGGTCATAAACGGACCATGATCGTTCTTCTAGTCGCGCCGTCGCCGCAGCCTTGAGCGCAATCGCCACCGTGCCCCCAGCCTGGTCTATCGTCAGGCTGCCCCATGCGGCATCGGTCGCCGGCGCCTGAGCCAGGTACAGCAGCCCATCCGCCGCCACGCCTGGATTCGACTTGCGGATCTGGACGATGCTGGCCGAATCCGCGTCGCTCAAAGCATGTTTGACCGTGAACAAAATAGCCGTCCAGGTCGCCGGGATGCTCAGCCCGCTGATGGTTGCCAAGAAGCCGGTCCCAGCCGTGATGTTGAGTATGCTGCCCGTCATGGCTGCCTGCGTCTGCGCTGCCGTTGCGGTCAGCGTGCGACTGCCCTTAGTCCACACCGCATCGGCAATGGCCCCGGTGTCGATCGAGCCGGCCCATTCGCCCGTAGCGCCGTAACTGCCCGCCCCCGCATGGCCTACCCGGGCTTCGTCCCATACCTGGTCAGCAATCTGCGTCACCGTCGGCGGCGTGCTCCCCAGGCGGGCGTAGGCATCGCCGCTTTGGTCCACAAACGCCGCCACGTCGAACACAACTTCCACGTCATCTGTGTTCGCCTCGGTGCCGCGCACGATCAGCGGTCCCGTCGTGCCCGTGTCCGTGGCGTCCAGATCGACGTAGTACCAGCCGCTGCCGATCTCCAATGCGTTGGTCGCCCCCAAATGCGGGTTGCCGAAACCGACGCCGTTTTTGCTCAGCACGATTGCGATCGTCTTGCCCGTCGCTGCCGAAATGTGATCGGTTTTGAGATAGGCTTTGAGCACTACCCGGCGGGCGATTGATTGCGGAATACGGATGTTTGGCATCGGCTAGAACCCCGTGAATATGCGTGGTCCGGCCCCGTACAGGCCGAGTTGCAGCGCACCCATGACCGCCCCGTTGACGCTCGCAGGCAGCCCCGGCATGCTGGTCGGGAAACCCTTGCCCGCCAGCGCCGCACGAGCCGCAGGTGTCAGCGTGAAATTGCCGCCCGCCGCATCCACGAACGGATCGGCGGCCAGTTGCACGTCGTTGGCGGTCAGGTCGAGCAGTGTATCGCCGGTCAGCGAGTAGTTGGCCGTGTTGTTGTAAAAGGCGTTGTGGCCAGCTCTCAATGCGTAAGCGCTGGTGACGATGCCTTTGCCGCCGACACCGGAGAATCCCACCACGATATTATTGGTGATGAGATGAAGAATGTTCGCCGAAGTGCCGCCCGCGGTTATGGCCGCGCCGGTGTTGCCGTTGCCCAAAATAGTGTTGCCTATGATCTGGCAATTGCGCGCACTGTTGAGTGCCACCGTGCCAACCGCATACCTGCAATCAACAACGTTCCCGAAGAACTGCGAGCCTTGCGTCAAGATCCCTGTAAAGTTGTAAGCGGTACAACCGTGCATCTCCCTATCGCTGTTGTTGATGATGACACTACTGCCACCTATATGTCCGTAGAGCAAGCAGCCCTGGAAGTGGGTAGACGTCGCCAGTGGGCCATTGCGCGTTGATGTGTCCCAGGTACATTGAATCAGATACATATCGGCAGACGGGTTTATAGGCAGTGCTACCGCGCCAGTGTTGGTCAGCCGCATATCCACGACGTAGGTGTTAGCGCATGTTGAGCCAAAAAGACCGACCGAACCGCCGCCGCTGATGACCCCCTGCCCGCCGTCATTGGCGGTTGACGCATACCCCCGGATGACAAGCGGAACCGCCGCTGTCGGCGTGCCGTAGGTCGCCAGCGTCAAGGCAGCGCCGAGCGTATCCGTCCCGCCCGCCCGCACGTTGATCTGGTCGCCGTTGACCGCATCCCTGGTGATGTGGTTCAGCGCCCATTGCACCGTGGCCCACGGGTTCCCAATGGTCCCGTTGCCGGTGCTGTCTGAGCCACCGCTTGGCGCCACGTAGTAGTTGGTTCTCGCCACAGCCTACCTAGCCTATGAGATTCCCCGGCCCTGCGGCCTTGGCCCACAACTGCCGCTGGCCGAGCTGGTTGTAGGCCGCCAGCAACCCCTGGAAGGTCGCCGTGAGGCTGGTTACCTCAGCCGCCGTCAGCGAGGCAGAACCCGCCAGCCCCGAGCCATCAGAAATCACGTCGCCCGATTGCAGCAGCCCTAGAATGGTCTGCACCTGGGCGTAGTCCTCGTTGAGCGCCTGGGCATGGTTGTTGACGCGCGCCTGCTCGCCGGCTAAGGCCCGCAGCAGCCGCACGTACTCGTTCAGGATGCCCTTCTGTTCTGCCGTCAAGCTCGCATATGCCATGTTGTTAACTCCTGCGATGTAGGGTCACGATGCGGCACTCGCCCTCCAGGCCGGCGCCGCCTTTGCACGACGCCGGCCCGAGCCCAAGGAGGAAGGAATGTCTGCCGTGACGGGTGTCGCGTCCGTCACCCGCCGCGCCTCCTCGCCTAGTCCAGACCCGGCACCCCCAGGTGCCTGGCCAATGCTTCCAGGATCGCCACCTGACGCTCGAGCAGCGCATTCGTGGCCGTCAGGTCGACTGCCGTCGACCCATCAACCGGCTGCGTTGCGCCGCGCTCGCGCCACACGAAGCGGTAACACACGTGACGGTTGTCGGGCAGGCCCACGCCGCCGATCAGGTCGCCGATCGGGTTATGGTTGGCGTCGCCGGGATAGAGGCCCAGGGGCCCCAGGGCGCCCGTATGCGCCGGATAGCCGTTGGTGATCATGTGCTGCCCCGAGGCGTTGCCGGGCAATCCCCAGCCGGCCTTGAGCTCAGGCCAGGCCCAGGCCAGCCACACGCGCTCGGCCGTCTGGATCCCGCCCTTGTCCAGCACGACGCAGGTGGCCACCGTGCTGCCGCCGGCATCGGCCTCCGACACCAGTTCGGCCCGGATCAGCTCGTATTTGCTGCTCGGCACGGGCTGCCAGATGAGCAGGACCCCATCGACCTTGCCATTGGCATCGACGTGATAACCCTGGCAATTGGCGGTTCTCGGATCCATGTTTGCCCCTCGCTCAAGTGAAACGGTGTACCCAGTGCGAATCCGCATTGCGATCCAGCTCGAACAGCTCGGCGAGCAGATGCATCCACCGGGCTGCCGTCGGCTGCGAGATGCCGTACAGCTCGCCGATGTGCTTGACCGTCCAGGGCGGTGTTACGTCGCCCCGTTCGAAGTCGAGCACCAGCCGGGCAAAAATGAGGTACGCCCGTTGTCCGTCAATCGGCACTCCCATCGCCCACCGCCTTACGGGATGTTCATGCCGGCACCCACTTCCCATCTCGGATGAAGCCGTGATGGCCGCAGGTCGAACACAGAAGCGACGGCTCCAGGGTCAGTGGTTCCATGCTGGCCACGCGCCAGGTAGGATAAGAACGCATGGGCGCATGTCCCTCAAACCACGCGTAGCCAGAGCAGACGGAGCCGTCCGGCGCCGTATGCTGCTCGACGATCGCCACGCGCTCGCCGTCTGGATCGCCGTTCTCAGTGGCAAACCAGATCATGACGCCGTGCCCGATGTCGATGCCCTCCCCTGCACGCCCGATCATTCGCCCACCCCTCGCAGGAACTTGCCTACCACCCAGCCGGCCATCTGCCGGCAGCCCTCGAGCTCGCCGACGAACACCCAGTCGCCGATCTGGCGCCACACGGCGACCTGGTCGCCGGCGCACAGCTCGTCGATCACGGCCGAGGCGCAGGCCGGCGCCACGTGCACCCGCAGCGTCGCCGGCAGCACCCGGGCCACGCACAGCGGCTGCGGCAGCTCGTTGGCGCTGCACAGGCATACCAGCTGCTCAAACACGCCCGGCTTGCGGCCCGGCGGGAAGGTGACCTGTGACGGATCGTTGACCAGCAGATCGAGCGCCTGCTGGTGCGCCATGTCCGCCGGCATCCCGGGCGAGACCGCCATGCACAGGAGCTCGCCGGCGCGCTGCAGGTTCATCGCACCCGCTCCCGCTCCAGGGCCCGGTCGATCTTCCCCTCGATGCGCTGCAGGGTCTCCTGCGTGTCATCGCTCGAGCCGCAGAGCCGGGTGATGGCCGCCGTGTTGTTTTCGACCACATCCACCATGCGCTGCTGCATCAAGGCGATCATGTCGTCGCGGCGCCGGACCTCGCCGGCATACCAGGGCATCCCCTTCCAGATCAGAACGCCACCGAATAGCAGCAGCACCACCAGGGTGACTATCGGGATCCCTAGATCGCCGACGACCTTGACCAGCGCCGGGTCGATATTCACGACAACTGATCCTGTGTGGGTGGCAGCAGCCGGGTATGTGCCAGCGTGGCGCTGCCGAATGCGATCGCACCCGCCACGAATGCCGGCCACCAGGTGGCTTCCAGGACGTTGGGCTGATAACCCATCAGTACGGCGATCAGGCAGGCCAGCAGCGGGATCAGCAGGCAGAGCAGCCCGGTGATCAGCCGCTTGGCCTTCGGTGAGAGCAGACAAAAAGCCGGGATGTACTCGGCGACGAACGACAGCACGACGCCGACGGCCGCATTGATCCACGGGCCCTGCAGGGCCAGCAGCACCGCCGCCAGGGTGATAACCTGGACTTGCAGGATGCTGACGGCCGCAGCGACCCACAGTCCGAGCAGGGCCAACAGGAAGGCCGGGAAGATCAGGAGCTGGATCACACGTTGCCTCCAGTGTGCGCGCGAACAAAAAAACGGGGATGGCTGCTTTGCTCAGCCGTCCCCATTATGGCACCGGATGTAACTCGTGTGTTACAAATTATGTCACAATTTGTGCAAAAAGTGTCACAGTTTTGGTTCGCACCACTCGCCGCGCTTGTTGATCGTCAGGCCGTAGACGTCCCGCAAGATCATCTCCCAGCGATAGGCCGTGCGCCGATCGACGCGGTAGCGATCAGCAACCTCTGCGGTCCTCATGCGCACCAAGCACCCATTCAGGTAATCCCGGATGAGGCGCGCGAACATACGATAGCTGGCCCGGTCCACACAGTCTGCTGCCGGCACAATTCTAGCCTCCTGCTAACCCGAGCGACCTTTGCGTGATAATTTTAACATTCTCGACTCAAATCCACAAGCCTCCCGAACGCACGTTCGGCAGTTGCTGTTGCCCCGCCCGCAGAGAAACCGGACATTGTTGTGCCGGTGAGTGTTATCCCCTAGTTTTGCTCACCACATCACTCAAGCGATTCGTAGATCGGCTGATCGACCGGCGAGAACTCAGGCATGGGCGGCTTTCTCCTCTTGGCGAACTTGTTTGGCGGTCATGAGTACCCAAACCAGAGAGGCCGGCTTGTCGTTGACCCACGCGATCACCATCAGGTCAAGACGGCTCCCATCTTCAAACTTCAGGTCAAGGCCAGTAAGGCGATCATGGCCCGGCGTGACCCATGTTTCCATGCCGACAATTCGCTTACCCCGGATGAACTTCCAGAGCCTACGGGTTTGTTTCTTCCAGCGTTTGCTTCCCTTCATCGCATCCTCCCGCTACGCGCTCGCGATCGTCCAGTGACCCTCTTGGCCATCCAGGGGCGTTCCGTCAATGCAGATCGGCTTCTGTGTCGTGACAACCGGCACCTTATGCAACGTATGTCCGCGGTACCAAGCATTCC
>Ga0306924_10001735_pt1 | contig 20152 bp, 21 predicted proteins | sample sta12Can44000111_FD_203756 | JGI IMG/M metagenome (GOLD analysis project Ga0306924, IMG submission 203756) | Lab enrichment of tropical soil microbial communities from Luquillo Experimental Forest, Puerto Rico - statanox.12C.anox.44.000.111 (v2)... | ecosystem: Environmental > Terrestrial >...
GAGTTCCGATCCGCTTGGCAGTCTCACCCAGGGGGAGGCCTCGATTATTGACGGGGCTGGCTCGCAAACTACTTACCTCTGTTTTCCGTTCTTTCAATGCGCGCTGACGCGATGGGGAGATTACACGGGAATGCAGATCGATCCGAGCGACGACTGCACATTCTGGTACACCGATCAGTACATTCCGTCCACCGGCTCTTTCAACTGGAGCACACGCCTGGCGACATTCAAGTTTCCAAGCTGTGGGGCGAATCTCGTTGCCACCACGACAACGCTCTCTGCTAGCCCTGCGGGAGGCTCGACCTATGGAAACACCGTCCAGCTAACGGCAACGGTAACAGGCAGTGGTGGCACGCCGACCGGAACGGTCACATTTAACGATGGCAACTCGGCTCTGGGATCCGCGTTGCTGAATTCCGGCGGCGCGGCAATACTTTCGACTTCGGCCTTGAGCGCCACTTCGCATCAGCTCACAGCGACCTATAGCGGAGACACGAGTTACAGTGGCAGCACATCAACCGCCCTCTTGTACCCAGTGAGCAAGGCAGGCACAACCACGAATGTGTCTTCGAGCTCTCCGACGATCAACCAAGGACAATCAGTCACGTTCACTGCGACCGTCAGTTCCAACACGACGGGGACTCCAACCGGAAGTGTGACATTCCTGGACAATGGCTCGAGTATCGGAACCGCCGGCCTGAGCAATGGGAAGGCAACGCTGACGACGTCAACACTCTCGGCGGGAACGCATCCCATCACAGCGCAGTACAACGGTGATTCCAATTTCATTGGGAGCACTTCGCCGGGAATAAACCAGACCGTTAACGCCGTTGCGGCGGACTTCACGATCTCGGCTTCGCCCAGCAGTGCAAGCGTGCGACGCGGGAGGACCGCCAGTTACACGGTCACGGTGACCGCGAACGGCGGGTTCACGGGCGTGGTGAACCTCAGTGCGACCTGGGCCGGACCGAATCCAACGTTCTCGCCGGGTGCGGTAACGAACTCGGGTTCTTCCACGATGAAGGTTTCGACGACCAACGTGGCACCTACCAGCTATAACATCAAGATCACCGGGACAAGCGGCGGCCTCGCGCATTCGACGACGGTGTCACTGATCGTGCGTTAATAACGCCAGCTGAAGTCGGCTCGTCATACCTGTCACTGCAACCGTTGCAGACGATTGGTAGAACGGCCCATCAAGGCTGCCGTCTTGATGGGCACGAAGCGCATCGTGGGTCTTGCAAGCGCCTCCGCGATCACCGCGGAATCAAGGTAGCCGCTCTTTGCCAGGAACTCCATCGCTGTCAGCGAGAGATAACGACTGAGTAGCCGCGGACTCACTGTCTAGCTCCGGAAGCGCTGGCGAAGAATTTGCTATGCGAAGTACAATAAACGAAGAAAAGACACTGCTCCGGTGGATGAGTTCGTAAAACTGTTCCAACGCCGGCAGCGCGAAGGAAATTCGAGCTACCATGCTCTTGATTCCATTGCGGACCACGCTTCTTCCTTTCATTCGCCATGTTCCGGGAGCGAACAGCTCCTTCGAAAGGGCAGTTCGCCGGTGCACTTGAATCTCGAATCCGTGTTTTTGTGCAAGGAATTCCAGAGTATTCAACCCAAGAAATTGCAGATGATCGGGAATTTCCCAGTCAAAAATTGCGCTTTTCTTAACATCCCTGCTCATTTCGCCGGTTTTCAGGATGATTTTCCCGTTTTCGTTTAGGAGAGATCGTAGCTTTTCAAATAACCGATCGATTCCTGGGATGTGAGAAAAAACGTTGATCAGGGTGATGACGTCGAAACGCCTGGTTGACGGAAAGTCTTCAATCGGTATGTCAAACACCTCGCAGTGTGCAACTCGCCTCGCTTGCGCCGCGCGCTGACGATTTAGTTCAACTCCCGCCCTATAGAGATCGGGCCGCGCGGCAAGCCTTTCCAACAGGTGACCGCATCCGCATCCTACGTCGAGTATCGATGTGGCCTGCAAGCACTCTCGCTCGATCAGATCGAAATAGTTGCGGTAGAAATTGACCTCATATTCATAATGCTTCGCCGTCTCAAGAAGCTGGAAATCCTCGTACGTATGCGTGGCCACGAGCTTATGTTGTCGGTCAATATCCCTCGGATATGGATCAATGAAGAACAGCTCGCAAACACCGCACGCCATCAAGCTGTAACCTCTTTGCGCAAAGAGCGGCTTGGCTTGCGATGAGCCGCACAGCGGGCAAACCCGAGACACTCTTGCCGCTACTTTTGCCTGCGTCACGTCGGCGATTATTTGAGCTTGAGAGTTTACACCCATCGGTAGGTCCTCCCTGATTCCCTAAAGTTGTCGAGACCTGTTTGCTGAAAAGCGGGCTAGGCCGAACAGTAGAAAAATGCAGCAAGCGCTCCCAACGCCGCTTGCTCACCGAGGGACGCGCGACCTGTCGGGTGGCTTTGGCTTGCTTGCTGCTTTCGGAGGGCGGAACGAACGGCTGAGGTATGCAGAAAGAATATAATCGAAATCTCCGTGGGAAGCCAGAAGTCCCTTTCCTGCGCCATTCGATGCGCAAGTTCTGCCTCCGCATCGAACCGGACGAGGCGGTCCGCTGGAGTTGAAGGAGCGAGAGCGGGAATTGATCGTGCAACAGACCTTCGCCGAAGCCAAGCAGCTTGGCTCCGTCGCCATTATGTTCATCACCCAGCCGCGTCGAAACGTTCGGCGACAACCAGGCCAACGGCACCAACGACTGCAACTGGCTAAAGGTGACGGTAGACCCCAACAGTCGCGAGGTCTTCTCCTACCAGACGCAGATCGTGCCTGGGAACCGCGTTGCGGTCCCGGCCCCCTAGTTCGCACTTGCAGTAAGACAAGGAAATAGAGGGTCGATGGATCAAGGGCGGCGCGCACCCCGTTCCGCGCCGCTTGACTGCGACCTGAGCGCGCAGCTCCGTATGATCTCGCCTTTCCAGAAGCCCCGAGAATCAGGAGCGGCCGTGGCCCGCGCGCCGCGTAGTGTTCGACGAACGATGGCCCTTAAGGCTTACCGGTTTGTTGAGCCAGCGCGACACCGGAGCAACCAAATCGCGGCGCAGATCATACTTTTTCATGAACAATACCTTGCCGTCGCGCGCGGACTGCGTCCGAAATGCCGAGAAAAAGTACTTGCAGTCATGGAGAAAGGAGTGCGCAACCTCGCTCCAGTATCGACGGAAGGCGCTAGGCCTTACCTGGCGCTGCTTTCTAGGCGCTTCTGGCGCGGGTGCCTTAGCGAAATTCGGCTCCGCCTGGGGTTGTTCCGGTGTAGCGGGCTTCGGGATAAATACTCGGACATTCGGCTTAGGCGCTGGCTCGGCAACTGCGGGCGGTTGCACGGTCGGGGGAGAAACCGGTTGTGGCTCAGACTCATGTGATTCCGGCCTCGCTTCCGGATCAGCCTTCGGCGACTCGAGTGGAATCACGATGCTTGGCCGGAACGCGTTCTCTAATGCTTGTGTACGGACGGGCTCATAACCAAAGTCGAGTTCCGCCGCAGCGCGCTTGACATTAGCCGTTGAAACCCTGCTCTGGCTCTCGGCATAGGCGGCCAGAAGAGATTTCTCGCATAGCAAATTGATCACGCGAGGGATGCCGCGCGCGTGCGAATAAAGTATCTGAACCGTTTCGCCGGAAAAAATTCCCGTGGCGTTGGTGGCGCCGGCGGTCCGGATCCGCGAAGTGATGTATTCCTCGGTCTCCTCGAGAGTCAAAAGGGGCAACCTGCCGCGAACGCCGATTCGCTGGCGAAGCTGCCGGAGTTCCGGTTGGCGCAATTTCTCGTCAAGCTCCGGCTGGCCAGCCAGGAGAACCTGCACAAGTTTGCCGTTCGGATTCTCCAGGTTCAGCAGCAAGCACAGTTCGTTGAGCGCCCGCGTGGAAAGCGCCTGCGCTTCGTCGATCACGATCACCGGCGAGTCGCCTTCGGCCTGGCGCAGCTGGAGCCATTTCTGTAGGGCCGCAAGCACATCGCTTTTCTTTACGGAATCGACGGAAATACCAAAATCCTGCGCAATCAGCGCAAAAAGGCCGGCGGAACTCACATGCGAGTGAAAAACATAGGCGCTCGATGACTTGCGCGAACCAAGCCACTGTAGAAACCGCCGCAGCAGCAAGGTCTTGCCGGTGCCGGGTTCCCCGGTGAGCACGAGCAGGCCACAGTGGCACTCGATGCCGTACATCATCTCGGCCAGGGCGGTTTCATAGGAGCGCCCCAGGAACAGAAAGCGCATATCGGGTAACGACCGAAACGGGTTTTCCCGCAAACCGAACGACTGGAAAAGCCGCTCATATGCAGTGGATGGAGTCGTCTTCACAAGTGCACCTGGGGGAGGGCCTGGAGGGCAGGAAAAGTTTAATGGGAGTATAAGGACGCCAGCAATACAAACATTACGGATACCGAAAAACAGTACTGGAAGTACCAACGTCCTAGTATCGGCCAGTACCGGCTAGTACCGGCGCCGGGGCCCGACGGTTGGCTCGCGCAGCCGGGAGAGCCGCGTGCGACCAGCTTTTGAACCGAAGGCGCCCGACACCCCCTATCTCTAAGACCGGGAGGCCCGGGAAGTCGCCGCATCGTCCCCGGTGATCAAGCGCGCTCCACGGCTGAAGGTCAAATACTCAAAACCCCATTGAATAAAAACCAGGATGCGGCTCTGGAATTCGACAATGTACATGAGATGGATGAAGAGCCATACCAGCCAAGCGGGAAGGCCTGAAAGGTGAAATCCAAAGATATTGGCGACAGCCGCCGCGCGGCCGATTACCGCCATATCGCCCTTGTCGAAATAGTGGAAGGGCCCCGGCTCGGAATCTTTTTGAACGCGGGCGCGGATCACCTTCGCGGCATAGGCGCCGCCTTGCATTGCCACTTGAGCCACTCCAGGCAGCGGCTTTCCATTAGCTTCCGTGGCCAGCGCCAGGTCGCCTACTACAAAAATGTCGGGATGGTTTGGCACGGTGAGCTGCGGCGTTACCAGGATGCGGCCGATGCGATCGGTCTCGGCATGAACACGCTCGGCGAGTTTCCTGCCGAACTCGTTGATCGTCACTCCACCCGCCCAAAGCACGGTTTTCGCGCGCAGCGACTCGCTCCCTGTCGCTCTTTCCAGGGTTACGCCTTCTTCATCGATGCGAGTTACCTTCACGCCCTTCAGAATTTCAACGCCGAGTTTTGCAACCAACTTTTCCGCTTTGAGCGAGAGATCTTCTGGAAAAGCCGGCAAGATCCTCGGGCCGCCTTCGACCAGCAGGATTCGCGCTTCCGTGGGATTGATGTTGCGAAAATCGTGCTTCAAGGTTTCATTCGCGATTTCGGCCAGCGCGCCTGCGAGTTCGAGGCCTGTGGCGCCTGCGCCAACAATGACGAATGTTAACCAAGCCCTGACGTCCTCCGGCGTGGTCGCCCGTTCGGCGCGCTCGAATGCCAGCAGAATCTTGTGGCGGATCGCTGTGGCCTCTTCCACCGACTTAAGGCTGGGCGCGACCTCACGCCAGGCATCGTTTCCGTAGTATGAGGTCTGCGAACCCGTGGCCACGATCAACGAATCGTATTCAAATTGCCCGCCGTCTTTCAGGGTGATGCGCTTGCTCGCGGGATCGATGTCAGCCGCTTCGCCCAGCAGCACTTCGGTATTTTTTTGTCTACTCAGCACGCTGCGCAATGGCGCTGCGATTTCTCCGGGCGACAGCGAGCCGGTTGCCACCTGGTACATCAGCGGTTGAAACAGGTGAAAATTGCGCCGGTCGAACAGTTTTACCTGAACCGGCACGCGCTTTAGTTTCTGGGCGGCGAGCAGTCCTGCAAAACCGCCACCCAGAATGATGACCCGATGTTGACCCGGCATGGATTCTCCGTCGGAATCCGCGACCAACTAAGCGGCCTTCCACACTCCCGGAATACAAACGGCGCACTGCGGGCACTTCCCTTCCTGCAAACGATTGGCTTCCACACTGTGCCAGGAACGCTCAATCAGAGTGATGCCGCATACCGGGCAATTGGTATTTGCGGCATCGCTGAAAATGTTTCCTTCATAGACGTAGCGCAGTCCCGCATCCAACGCAATCCGCCGCGCGCGGTGAAGGGTTTCGGGCGGCGTCCTCGGTTTATCACGCAGCTTGAAATCCGGATGGAACGCGGTGAAGTGCAGTGGCACGTCCGGCCCCAGGTTATCGAAAATCCAGTCCGCCAACCGGCGCGTTTCCCCGGGATCGTCATTTAACGTAGGGATCATCAGGTTGGTCAGCTCAAACCAGACGGGAGTCTCCTTCTTGAGCAAAAGCAGGGTGTCCAGCACGGGCTGCAGGTGCGTCAGTGTAATCTTTCCGTAGAAATTTTCAGTGAACGCCTTTAAGTCCACGTTCGCGGCGTCGATGTAATCGTAAATGTCGTGGAAGGCTTCGCGCGTGATGTAGCCGTTCGTCACCATCACGGTTTTCAGGCCGTGTGGCTTGGCGGCCCTGCAGATATCGATGATGTACTCGCCCCAAATCGTGGGCTCGTTGTAGGTGAAGGCCAGCGAATGACATCCCTGGCCTAGCGCGAGCAACGGCACTTCTTCCGGCGGGACATCGCGAGCGTTGACCTGATCTTGCCTGGACTTGGAAATATCCCAGTTCTGGCAGAAGAAGCAGCCCATGTTGCAACCGGCCGTGCCCATGCTGAAGACAGAGCTGCCGGGCAAAAAATGGTTCAGCGGCTTTTTCTCTATGGGATCGATTTGTATCGCGGCGGGCGCCCCGTAGCCCAGGCTGTAGAGCCTTCCCTCGTGATTGCTGCGGATGAAGCAGAAGCCGGCCTGCCCTCGCCCGATGTGGCAGTGCCGCGGACAGAGATAACAGTGGACTTTGCCGTTCGCTTCCGCTTCCCACCATTGCGCCTCATGCAGCTCCGGCGCGACTTGGAGGATGTTTAGTTCAGTCATAAATCCTCCTGCTATCGAGTATACCGCCGATGAGAGCGCGAGGAACGCCGCCCGCGTTGCTGCACTCGAAGGCGACCCGGATGAAGCCTGTCAATTTCTGGACTCCACTCAAATCGAAGGAAAAGCGGCCGCGTTGTGCCCTCGCGAGCTTGGCTGAGGCCGAGACCACGCTGCCAGGGTTAGAAACCAAGGCTTACAATCTCCCGAGCGACCCTGTGTAGAATCCTCCCATGTCAGAGCTTCCCCTCAGCCAGCGAGGCTTCGGTCTTGCCTGGCTGCTACTCTGCGCCGTCTTTGCGCTTCACATCTGGGATCAGGCGGTTCACGATTTCGTCGGCTACTTCAATGCCACCGTGTTGACCCTGTACGGCCATTTCTCGTGGTTCCCCAGAATCGATATGACCTTTCGCGAATGGCTTACCGGCCTGCTGATTGCCCTTATGGTTTGCCTTGCGCTCGCTCCCTTTGCCTTCCGCAACTCAGGATGGCTGCGGCCAATCGCCTATCTTTTTGCTGGTATTCAGTTCGCGAATGGCGGAGGCCATATCCTAACCACGATACACGGGGGCACGGTGCCTTCCGTACGTTTCGAGGGAACGGGGCCGGGCTTTTACACCGCGCCGCTGCTCCTGCTCTCTTCCGCCTATCTGTTCTGGCGCCTGCGAAGGAGCAAGCCGCTAGTGTGACTGAGCCCGCCGGCGCTCTGCGGCCCAGTCTGCAAAAGCCTGCATCTGGTGGCGGTATTTCCAAAGGATCTTGAGGAATTGCCCCGCGCTCGCATCCCCCGCTTCCGCTCCCAAGAACGTTTCCAGCCGCCAGCGAAGGTAGGGACTGTCCCAGGGATGAAAGCGGAAGCCCCGCGCGGCGATCCAGTAGTAGCTCAGTGCATTCCACATGAAGGGTGGCGCGTCAAAGGCCTGACTGATGTCCCGGCGTTAAGTTTAGCTTAGCGGGGCGGAAATATGCTCGTGCACCAGAATCCAGCGCGCGCCGCGCTTTTCCCAGATGCCCGTGTAGCGCAGCTCATAATCCGCGGTCTTGCCGTCTTTGCCTGTAGTAGTCAGGTGCATCGGCACGGTCATCCAGGTAACCATTCCCCGCTTGGTGACCTTTAGATCCTTGCCTGCCGTCAACTTCGCCCCGGAAAGATTGTCGAAGAACTGCTTTTGCACGCCGGCCCGATACTCTTTCCAGTTGTGATAGGAAAAAGGCGCCACGTCATAGAACACAACGCCGTCTTCTTGCGAGTAGAACTTCGCCGCGTTATCGGGATTGCCTGAACTCCAGGCCGCGCAATAGTCGTCGATCAGTTTCCGGAACTTCGCTTCCTCGGTGGCCTTCTGCTGCGCACGCGCGCCTACGAAGGTGATCGAACCGCCAAACAGCGCGAGCACCACGTACAGCAGCCATTTCCAGCGATAGAAAGGAAACAAGGACGTACGAGACGTATCCGAACCCATGTTCAGAAACTCCTCGAAATCAGAATGAGACCTGCCCAATCAGTGAAAAGTGCCCCTTACGCTAGCCGCAACGCATTGGATTTGCAAGCGATATCAAAAAAAACAGGCCACTGCCCGTCGGGTCGCAAAGGGCAAGGTGAAAAGGAGGCAGCCGTACACCGGAGGGCGGCCGTCATTCGCCGGTAACCGCGCCCTATCTGCCGAAAGCCTAGTGTGCGCAGGCCTGAGCCCCCGTACTCTGGGCCTGCCCGCAAGGAACAGCGGGAGTGGAGGCGGTAATGGTTGCGGTTCTCGAAGGCAGTGCGGCTCGGAAGCAAACGGCGGGACGGGTGCTGCTGGCGATTGGGGGAATGGCGCTATTTGTCCAATTGTGGACGCTGTGGTTGGAGGCCGGCCTGGCGTTGGGCCATGGAGCTGCCGAGACGCTTGGCTGGCTCGGCGCGATAGGTTTGGCCATGCTGCAAGTCGTCGATTTCCTGGCCTGGAACCCCAACGGGATTTTGCTGAGTGCCGCGCGGGTGCTGTTATTATGCTGGCCGATGGCGGTGATGTTGACTGGGGCAGCGCTCTCGCGAAAAGGGCACTGAAGGCGGATGTTCAAAACGTTCAGAGCAACCCGTTGATGGGTGATCTTGAGGAAAGCGGATGGATAACGACGAAAAAAATTGGGGCAAGCCGCCGGCCTGGAGGGACGAGGACGATACTCGCCGCCGCGTGAGGAACGACATCCACGACCGTTTGGAAGCAAGAATACGCAGACGGTCCTGCGCACAAGGCAGCCCTCTAGGCAGTTTGGTACCCGGCGCCATCATTTTGGCAGTGGGCGTCATTTTCCTGCTGGACAGCCTGGGCTACGTTCGAGCGCGTCAGTTCCTGCAGTTCTGGCCGATGATTCTGATTTTCATTGGTGTCTCAAAGATCGCCAGGCGCGACGCCCGGATCTGGGGTGTCGTCCTGCTTCTGTTTGGCTTGTTCCTGCAGCTCAGCGAGCTCGGAATCGGCCACTTTACCTGGAACCAGTTCTGGCCGCTGTTGCTGATAGCCGGCGGTGCGATGGCCATGTGGAGCGCGATTCAGGCGCGCAAAGCGATGCCCCCCGCGCCCCAGGGGACTCTCGACCCGCGCAATACTCTGGACGAGAACGCCATTTTCGGCGGCGTGGAGAAGCGGTTGAACAGCCGAGAGTTTCGCGGCGGCCGCCTGCAGGCCATCTTTGGCGGTATCGAACTTGATTTGCGGGACGCGGAGATGAGCGAAACCGAAGCGGTGATCCACGCCAATGCCATTTTTGGCGGAATTGAGCTCCGGGTGCCGGAGACGTGGTACGTCGCCGCGCGGGGACAGGGCGTTTTCGGCGGTTTTTCGGATTCAACGCGCTTCTCTCCGCCGGCCGATCCTGACAAACCGAAAAAGACCTTGCTGGTTCTCGGCACCGCGTTGTTTGGAGGCGTGGAGATCCGCAACTGAGGTCGGCATGGCGGACTCCAGAAAACTTCGCGGGTCCTTCCCCGGCCGGATCAATAAATACGCGTGGATCGGCGTCGCCGCCGCGCTGGTGCCGGCGCTAGCCACCCTCGGCAACCAGTCTTGGGTGGACAGCGCGGCGCTTGGAATTCCCCTGGCGATGTTCGCGCTCTTTATCCCGCTAGCGGCGGGATACCTCTGCAGATTTACGCCGCTCGGTAAATCGGTGCTGTGGCGCACGGTTCTGACCCACATCATGGCCGCGCAGGTTTTGAGCTTCCTGTGGACTCTCGTTGCCGGCCCGTTCGCCCGGGCCATGAGCTACATTCCGCAATTTGCCGGGCTTGACAAGCGCTTGGCGCCTGGTCTTTGGATCGTGTATGTGACCGGTCTGCTGGTTTATCTAATGTCCATTGCGTTTCACTATGTGCTGATCGCGCAGCAGGCCGCTCGCGAGGTGGAAGTGCGCGCCGTGGAAACCAGCATGCTCGCGCGGGATGCGGAATTGCGGGCGCTGCGGGCTCAAATCAATCCGCATTTCCTCTTCAACAGCCTCAATTCGATCAGCGCGCTCACCAGCATCGACGCGGCACGCGCCCGCGACATGTGCCTTCTGCTGGCGGACTTTCTGCGTCTTACCCTCGGCATGGGAGAGAAAAATGTCATTCGCTTTTCTGAAGAGCTGGACCTGCTGGAAAAATTCATGGCCATAGAGAAAGTGCGCTTTGGCGAGCGCTTGCACATGGAGGAAAACATCCAGGAAGAAGCGAAGCGGTGCCAGATTCCGGCGCTGCTGCTGCAACCGCTTCTGGAAAATGCCGTGAGCCACGGAATAGCGTCCATGGCGGACGGCGGTTGGATCCGGTTAGCGGCGCAGGTCGAGGACGGCCGTCTCGGCATAGTCGTCGAAAACGACCGTGATGACGAAGCGCCGCAGCGCCGCAAGAGTGGCGTAGGACTCAAAAACGTTCGCAGCAGGCTGGAGGCGCGCTACGGCAAGAATGCAACGCTTCGAATCGAACCCAGCGAGGACCGCTTTCGCGTCAGCATGACGCTGCCCGCCGAATACGGAGAAAGCACGTGAGCAAGCCGCCTGCAAGTCTGCGTACCTTGATCGTTGACGACGAAGAGCTGGCGCGCCAAGTGCTGCGCGAACTGCTCAGCGCGCACCAAGAAATCGAAATCGTCGCCGAATGCAAGAACGGACTGGAGGCGGTAAAAGCGGTCTCCGAGCACAAGCCCGACCTGCTGTTCCTCGACGTGCAAATGCCCAAGCTCACGGGATTCGATGTTCTGGAGCTAATCGGCACGGATGCTTCGGTCATCTTCGTCACGGCGTACGACGAATACGCGATGAAGGCGTTCGAGGTCCACGCCGTTGACTATCTGCTGAAACCCGTGGGCAAGGACCGCTTGGCCGCGGCGTTAGAACGGGTCAAGGGCCGCTCGAAGGAAAAATACCCCGCGCCGGCCGATCTTGCGGCCGCATCCCGTCCCGCCGGACAATTCGCCGAGCGTCTGATCGTAAAGGACGGCACCCGCGTGACCCTGATTCCTGTGGCCAAGCTCGACTACGCCGAAGCGCAGGACGATTACGTGGCGCTCGCCAGCGAAGGCAAGAAGCACCTCAAGCAGCAAACCATCGCAAGCCTGGAAGCGACGCTTGATCCCAAACTATTTGTGCGGATTCACCGCTCCTACGTCGTGAACCTGGAACGCGTCACACGCATTGAACCCTACGGACGGGACAGCCGAGTCGCCGTGTTGTCGAGCGGCGTCCGACTGCCGGTCAGTCGCGCCGGTTACGCGCGGCTGCAAGCGCAACTCGAGGAAAGGCACTGACCCTGCTTTCCGGGCTCAGGCCGTCCCCGTGGGCTTCTTCAGCCAGATCGAACTGACCTCCAGCACCAGCCAGTCCTTTCGCTCCACTCCGTGCCGATGCTTGATCACGCCGCGCGCTTTCACTTCCTGGTCGGCAAGCTGCGCCAGCTTCTTCGGCGGACCAGAAATCTCGATGGACCGGAACGTCTGGCCTTCGATGGTCAGGTCGGAGTTCAACTCGAGCGCCCAGCCCGTGCTCTCGCCGCCAACTCCCATCACGTGAGTGAGCTTTCCGGAAAGTATCATCTCGCCAGGCTGTAACGGCTTCTTTTGCGCGTCGCTGAAAGGTGCGGTACAGACTGCGAAAAGCAGGAAGCATCCGATTGCTCGCAAAAGGGTCATGAAGGTGCTCCTCTCCGGAACGATCAACGACCGCAGCGGAGGGGCTCGGCTATTGTAGCTCGGCGCCAATACCCACGCAGAAAAGAGTGAGCCTTCTGACCGGTCGGCCGTTCTAGGCTCGGCGCCGGGCCACAATCAAGGTAATGTCGTCGTGCTGCTCGTGCGGGCTAAAGCGGCGGACCTCGTTCACAATCGCCGCCATGAGCGCTTCCGGCGCCAGTTCGCGATTGTTCACAACGACTTCGATAAGCCGGTTCTCTCCGAATTCCTCGAACGCCTCATCGAGCGATTCGGTTACGCCGTCGGTATAGATCACCAGCAAGTCGTCAGGCCCGAGCGTGATGAATTGTGTCGCGCATTCCCAGCGCGCGAACAATCCGATCACGGTTGAAGTCGAATGCAGGCGCTCGATCGAGCCATCAGCACGAAACACGAGCGCCGCATTGTGCCCGCAGTTGGCGTACTCCAGTTCGCTGGTGCGGTCATCGTAGATTGCAAAGAACATCGTGGCGTAGCGGTCTTCCGGCGAATTCTCGTAGAACAGCTGGTTCACGGATTTGAGCAAGCGGGGCAGATCGTCCAAAGCGAGTGCGTAACGGCTGCGCAGGTTGGCCTGCAGGTTGGCCATCAGCAGGGCGCCGGCAATTCCCTTTCCGCAAACATCGGCCAACACAAATGCCAGATGCCAGGCAGCGGCGCCCAGTTCGCGCACCGCTCCTCGTTCCAGGCGCTGCGGCGAACCCAAGTCGAGAAAATCATAGTAATCGCCGCCCACTTCACGCGCCTGAATGCAGCTTCCCGCGTATTCGAGCGTTGAAAGGGGCGGCAAGCACTGCGGAAACAAGCGCGACTGCACTTGCTTGGCAATCTCCAGCTCACGCGCGGCGTGTCGCTCGGCCGCCAATCTTTCTGCCTCTTCCCGGCGCTCGGCTTCAATGGCGTGCGTAAGCTCGTCGAAGCTCACCAGGGAGAAAACATTTCCGTCAATGTCGCTGAAGCGGGCGGAAGCTGTTCCCCATATGGGAGACTCTCGGCCAAGCAGGCGCGAGGCTTGCTGGCGGCCGGAAGCCTCTCCGTGGTCGTACTTGATCCGGCGCAGCCGCGGGGCGCTCAAGAAGCGCACGCCTCGCCGCGACCACTCCTGAAACTTGCGCATCACGTCTGGCGTTACCAGGACCACCTGGGTCGCGCGCCCGATCAATTTGTGTTCGGCGGTCTTGGCCTTGGGCGCAACCAGCGTGAGAATCGTCGTGCCGTCCGGCGGTGAAACCGCCACCCAGCGCTCGCCCGATTGCAACTTGGTATCGATAACCAGACGAAAGCCCAGTTTCTCCGTGTAGAACTGCAGACTGCGGTCCACGTCGCGCACGTACACGCGCACGGCATGGATGGCCAGGAAGGTATCGATTGCCGCCAGGTTGGACGGGCGAACGGCCATGCGAGGAATTATAAGCAGTTTGCCAGGGACAATTTAGCTTTTCCCTCAGGCGGGAAACTGGCGCACCCAGATGCGTGAAGTCGCGGGCTTCCCCAAATGAAGAGTCTTTCCGGCAACTTGCAGCGTGAGCGTCTCGTCGTACTCGCGCTTGGCAACTGACAAATGCGCGCCGGGATGCAGCTTCAATTCATCCAGAAATTCCAGAAAACGCGGATCTTTCTCGTACACGCAAACCACTTCGGCACGGTCTTTCGCGTTCAGGTCGGAAAGCAGCACCGCGCCTTGTTTGCGCAGCTGAGCCGAACCTCCGCGCAGCGGCAATCCGTGGGGACAGGCTTTCTTGCCGGCAAACCGCTTCAGCAGAAGCGCTTCAACCTCGGGTGAGATGGCATGTTCCAACCGCTCGGCTTCGTCGTGCGCTTTCGACCACGGCAGTCCGATCACGTCCGTCAGCAGCAATTCCGCCAGCTGGTGGCGCAGCGCCATATGCTCCGCAACCGCTCGCCCCTTGCGCGTCAAGTCAATCCGTCCATCGCGCGCCACGCTCACCAAATCGTCGCGTTTCATGCGCTTCAGTGCGGCGGTCACGGCAGGCGGAGTCACTTCCAGCTCCTCCGCGATTCGCGCGCTGATCGGCGGCTGCCCCTCCTCGAGGAGCTCCCAAATGGCTTTGAGGTAGTCTTCTTGCGAAACGCTGGTCTTCGCTCGCTGCAAGTTGTCTCCGCTAGGATGGGCTTGGCTTGTGTTGCCGCAACCGCGTCGCAAGCGATTCTATTCTATTCCGAATGTTGTCGAAGATGCGCTGGTACACTTCCGGGCTGGATCCGTATGGATCCTCCACCTCCCAATCCTCAACTTTGTGCCAGTCGGCGCGCGGAAAAGCACGTTCGCGGGGATAGCCACTCATGTTGATGACCAGGTCCGCGTCGGCCCAGGCGTCACTGAGGATGGGCTTCGAATAGAGCCCGTCGGTCGGATAGCCGTTCGCTTCTAGCGTCTGGAGCGTTAGTCGCTGCACCACGCCCAGCGGACTCAGGCCGGCGCTGGCCGTCAGAAACAGATCCGCCGCGTCTCGCAACGCGATCGACTCCGCCATCGGGCTGCGGCAGGAATTCCCAATGCAGACAAAGAGCACGCGCAAGGGGGGCGAGGCCGGCTGGGCTTGGGCGTTCATCCCTGGCTGGCGACCAACGCTTCTTCGAATGTCCTCTTCCGGACCAGGTCGAGAAAATGACGATGCACCGTGGTGTCCGAGGTTAATTCCGGGTGGAAAGTCGCTGCCAGCAGATTTCCCTGCTGCACCAGCACCGGCTTGCCACCGTACTCGGCCAAGACCTCCGTGCGCTCCGCTACCTTTTCGATGATGGGCGCACGGATGAACACCATCTCCAGCGGTGTCGGCCGTAGCTTCGACGAGCCGGAGAAAACGTCACTTGCAATCTGCCGCCCATAGGCGTTGCGGGTAACGGTCATGTCCATCAACTCCAGCGAATCCTGCGCCGGATGCTGGACCTTGTTGGCAAGCAAAATCGCTCCCGCACAAGTCCCGAAGATCGGGCGCTGCTTGCCAGCAAATGTCTTGATGGCATCGAACAAGCCTTCTTCCTGCAGAAACTGCAACTGCGTGGTCGATTCCCCGCCCGGCAACACCAGCGCATCGCAGCCTTGCAAATCGGCGAGCGCGCGCACTTCGATGGTCTCCGCGCCCAAGGTCCGCAGCATCTCCGCGTGCGCCGCGAAGTCGCCTTGAACCGCAAGTACACCGATGCGCAGCTGTCGGTTTTTCGTCATGTCTTGCCTATGCCGGCCGTTTGCTCTAGCTATCGCTTACCAGCCGCGCGTCGAAAGCAGATCCTTTTCTTCGAGTTGGCGCACGTCAATTCCCTTCATCGCTTCGCCCAGCTCTTCATGCGCTTCGAGCACCGCCTTGGCGTCTTCGAAGTGCGTCGCCGCTTTCACCACCGCTTTCGCGCGCGTTTCGGGATCGCTCGACTTGAAAATGCCCGAGCCGACGAAGACCGCCTCCGCGCCGAGCCTCCGCACCAGCGCCGCGTCGGCCGGCGTTGCAATACCCCCCGCCGAAAAGTTGGGCACCGGCAGCCTGCCGGTCTTCGCGATCTGCCGGATCAAATCGAGCGGCGCGCCCATTTCTTTCGCCGTGCGCATCAGTTCGTCGTCGCGCAGCGTTGTCAGCCGTTTCATTTCGCCCACGATGGTGCGCATGTGCCGCACCGCCTCGACCACGTTTCCCGAACCGGCTTCACCCTTGGTGCGAATCATGGCCGCACCTTCGGCGATGCGGCGTACCGCTTCGCCCAGATTGCGCGCGCCGCAAACAAACGGCACGCGGTAGTCGTGCTTCCAGATGTGATTTTCCTCGTCCGCCGGAGTCAGCACTTCGCTCTCGTCAATAAAATCCACTTCAAGCGCCTGCAACACTTCGGCTTCCGCGAAGTGCCCGATGCGAACCTTGGCCATCACCGGAATCGTCACCGTTTCCATGATTTCGCGAATGACCTTGATCGAGGCCATTCGCGCAACGCCGCCCTCTTTGCGGATGTCCGACGGCACGCGCTCCAGCGCCATCACCGCGCAGGCTCCGGCTTTTTCCGCAATCTTGGCTTGTTCGGCGTTGGTGACATCCATAATCACGCCGCCTTTCAGCATCTCCGCCAGGCCCACCTTGACCCGCCATTCGTTCGCCGCGTTGCCCGCGTTCGCACTGCCGTGGCCGTTTCCGCTTCCGTTTGTCTTCTTGGTGTCCATAACCGTCTCCTCAAATCTTGACTACAAATCCCTTTGTCGGGTATTACCGGCTTAGGTCGCCGGGCGGCCACCAGCGAACGATTTCGAACCCAGGCCTCGGCGCACTTTACGGCGCACTCGCCACGGGTTGTCCCACGACCACGAACCGTCCCCGCCCGCGCGCCAGCAGATTCCCATGCGAATCGTGAATCTCGCCGACGCGAAACCGGTTGCGCCCCTGCTCGCTCTCCTGCCAGCCGCTCACTACGATTTCGGCATCGGTCGGCACCGGCTTTCGGTACTCGATATTCAATTCCGCCGTCACTGCCCGTTCCTCCGACAGCTTCGAGATCTTGCCCATCACTTCGTCCAGCAGGACGGCTATCACTCCCCCGTGGACGAATCCCGCGCCTCCGCCGTAGCGCGGGCCGAGAACGAACCTACCAGCCGCGCGTCCGCTTTCTGTGTCCACCTCAAACGTCAACTTCATCCCGAAATCGTTGGCGCCGCCGCAGCCAAAACAATGGTTCGCCGGATTCGGGGCTAAGACCAGTTTCGCGCCCATTTTCCTCAGACCAGCGCTACGCGGCTTCTTTCCGCCCGCCGCACGCCGCGTTGCCGCTTTTTCATCTCAATGCGCAGCAGATCCGCCAGCGTCATCACGCCGCGCGCCAGATCCTTCTCGTCCAGGTTCGCAAAGCCCAGCCGCAACGTGTTCGGCAAGTGCGTTTGCACGTAGAAGTAGCGGCCCGGAGCGAAGAGCAGCCCGCGCTCTTTGGCGTGAATCAGCAATTCGCTGGCATCGAACCCCGGCGGCAGTTCCACCCACATGCACATGCCGCCCTCCGGCCGGGTCCAGCGCGTCTCTTCCGGCATGTGTTTGCGCAGCGCTTCATCCAAAGCGTTCAGGCGCGACGCGTAGACCTTGCGCATCTTGGCCAGGTGCTTCGAGAAATAGCCGCGCCGTAGAAATTCCGCCAGCGTCGCTTGCGCCAGCTGGTCGGTATGCAAGTCGGTCGTCTGCTTCACCAGGCGCAGCCGTTCGATGGCCGCCGGCGCGGCCACGATCCAACCCACGCGCAGACCGGGGAAAGCGACTTTCGCAAAGCTGTCGATGTGGATCACCAGATTCGCGCGATCCATCTGTTTGAGCGAGGGCACTCGCTCCTCGCGCGCATGCAGCCGCGCATAAATGTGATCTTCCACCACCGGCACCTGGTGCCGCGCGGCCAGCTCCAGTAATTTGCGGCGCGCAGCCAGCGGCATCGAAGTGCCGGTTGGATTGTGAAAGTCCGGCGTCAGCACGATCAGCTTCACGCGATTGGCGGCCAGCGTCGCTTCCAATGCTTCCAGGTCCACGCCCATGGCCTTGCCCGGCTCGGGATGCGTGTTCACCGGAACGCCGATGCAGCGCGCCCGTGCGCCGTTGAAGATCGCCACCGCGCCCGGATAGGTCGGGTTCTCCATCACCACGCAGTCGCCGGGCCGCACAAACGCCTTGCTGATCAGATCGAGCGCCTGCTGGCAACCGTCTGTAACCAGCAGGTTTTCGTCCTTGGCTGCAATTCCATCCTGCCGCAAGAGATCGAGCAGCGCCTCCTTCAGCGGGACGTAACCGTCGGACGATCCCAGATTGAGCACGTCGGTCGCTTCGCGCCGCAGCACCGTGTTCACGCAAATCTGCAGCTCCTCCACGGGAAAATACTCCGCGGCTGGCCGGGCCATGACAAAGGAGAGCGAGTCTTCGGGAGCGCTGGCCGTCAGCCTGCTCAGTATCTCGTCGCCGCGTTCATCAGCGAACAGCAACTCCCAGCGCAGCCCCCCGTCGCCATTGGCGGCAAGGGAAGGCGGAGGCGGTGTGAAGCGCAGCGGGTACCCGTTGCCGTTGCCCTGTATGAACGTGCCGCGTCCGACGTGGCCCTGTATCAGGCCCTCGGCTTCGAGCTCCGCATAGGCATTGGCCACCGTGGTGCGGTGAACGCCCAAAATGGTCGCCAGCTCCCGGCTGGCCGGGATGCGGTCGCCGGGGCGTAGATCGCCTGCGTGCACCAGCGCACGAAGCTGATCGCGCAGTTGGATATAGAGAGGAACGTGGCTTTCAGGTTGAAGGTGTACAGGAAGCATTGTCTCTCACCAGGAGCCAATCTTAGCAGGTATTGGCCTGGCACAAGAGCCATTTTGTCTTTTATGACCACTTACCCGCCAAGCTTTCCCTGGCAGGGGGCGCTCCTGGCCCGCCGGGGGGCGGCGGCAAGCCCGGCAAGCGTTCCTCGCGGCCTACTCTTCCGGCTCGTCCCCCCGCTGCGGTTCCGGCTCGGACTCGGGATCTTCCGTCTTCTGCCCTTCCCGCAGCGGCAAGGCGCACAGCAGGGTGAAGTCCTCCTCGCTGCATTGATAGATCGAGGTCAGCGGCAGATCGGCCTTGCCAACGCGATAGTCGCCGCTCGACATGTCATCGGACTGGTCGACCGACGTTGTGACCACGGTGTTGCCCGGCAGCGCTCGTACGCGGAACTGCAACGACGACGCTTCGTAGTTGGCGTAGCTGAAGCAGTGGCCGACGCAGGCCCGGTCAATCGAGTGATAAATGAACGGGACGCGCCAGTCTTCCGGCGGATTGGCCACCGCCACCACGCGTGTTCCCGGTGCCAGGCTTTGCGCCAGGGCGCGGGCGTTGGCCTCCATGCGGTCGAGCTTGCCCGCGTCGCGGTAGAGAAAGCCGAAGAACACGGCGGCAATCATCGCTGCACCACGCCAGGACCAGCGCGGCAGACGAAGCGATGCCAGCACCAGCAGAGCAAAAACCGCGGTCACCAGAGTGAGCCGAGACACCAGCAACCCCACCCATCCCGCGTAGAATTCGGTGCGAAAATTCTCGGGTAAGCACCGCGTTAAGACAACGGCCAGGAAGTAGAACTCTACGGCCAGCCTGAGCGAAGGCGACGGCTCTTGCTCACGGAAAATCCAATCGTAGAGGGCGGCCATCGCGCAAAACCCGCCCCACACCAGAGCGAACCAGGAGAGCGCAAGGTAGCGATGGCCGTACACGTTCATCTGATCCTGGCCGAAGAGCTGCCAAATGCTCTCGGCGCGCCAGCTCGGAACCCGCTCCTCGTGCGCGGCAAAATATCGGTGCAAGAGGATGAACGACGCCACAGCCAGGAGCGGAACGGCCAAGCGCGGCCAATCGGGCAGCGCCCGCGAGATGGAGACGTAAAAAGCCACTGAAACGAAGAGGGCGAAACCGAGCGGGTGCGCCAGAAATGCCAGCGCTGCGAAAGGCGCCGCCAGGAGCCAGTTGCCTGCTCCGCCGTGCCAGGCTGCAGCCAAGGCCAGGAATCCAAGGCCTATCGACAAACAGTAGTTCATGAAGCCCATGTGAAACGCGTAGCCGTACGTGAGGATGGCCAGCAGCGGCGTGAGCAGCCAGGGCGCGCGGCCCGAAACACAGGTCAGGAAGGCAAACGCTCCCCAGAAAAAGACCAGCGCCACCATGGACACGGCGATCTTCTCCGCTGCCATGAAGCCAAACCGGCTCGCGGCGTGCCGCAGCATCAGGTCGAACAGTACGTTCGACCACTGGCGGACGACGATGACGCCTGAAATCTGCTGCCGCTCGGCCAGCTGCGCCAGCCATGCATTGTAGATGTGGCTGCCGAGGTCGCCGGCTTGAATGTGCGTATGCCAGAAACAAGGAATCAACAGCAGCAAGGAAAGGAGCACCACCGCCACCGCGTTGTCGCGCAAAAAGCGGGAAGCCGCTGCTAAGGCAAATCGGGAGAAGGGTGCCGGGGAGGATTCGAGGCGCGTGGCGGACATAGCTCGGCAGGCATTTTACACGAGCCATGGAAACCGAAAAGGCGATGCAGAGAGAAGGCCG
>Ga0306924_10001737_pt1 | contig 20139 bp, 19 predicted proteins | sample sta12Can44000111_FD_203756 | JGI IMG/M metagenome (GOLD analysis project Ga0306924, IMG submission 203756) | Lab enrichment of tropical soil microbial communities from Luquillo Experimental Forest, Puerto Rico - statanox.12C.anox.44.000.111 (v2)... | ecosystem: Environmental > Terrestrial >...
ATCCAGGGAAGGCTGCCGAACCGCACGTACAAGGCCGCCAGCAGCACTACCATCAGAAATGACGGCAAAATGAAGGCAATGCCGGTCAGCGTTCCACCCAATACACCGGCTCGAATCCATCCCAGATAGATTGCAAGCTGCGCTGCCAGGGGTCCGGGAGAAAGCTGACAGAATGCGAGACCCTGCAGGTAATCGTCTTTGGAGAACCAGCTCCGCTCCTCTACCAGATCTTTTTGCATGTAGCCGACGAGCGCGATGGGTCCGCCGAAGCCAAACGTTCCCAGGCGAAGAAAGTACGCAATTAATTCGCGCATCTCAAAGCCACGCACAGTTTCCTGCGCTTCGGATTCAACGGGCGCGGAATGGGTCGGCGGCTTCATTCCAGAGTTAATGACCTAACTGATCGAGAGTGGCTTTGAATCCAGTTGCCAGGTCGTCGGCCTTGCCCTGTCCCCAGTAATGCAGGAAAATTACCGCCGGCTGCGTACCGATCATGTGGTTATGTATCGCGACCACGTCCAGCCCATGCGAGCGCAAAGCCTTCAGCACAGGGGTGACTTCATTTCCAAGCATGGCAACATCGCCCGCAATTGCAGCATTCTCGTTGGTCCCGTAGAACGCAGCCCAAGTGTTCAGTCCCATTCGGGCGTTGATCGTTGCCCCCATGTCTTTCAGCTTAAGATCGTCGCGTCCAATCGTGATCTTGTAGACCGCTCCGCTTTGCTCCCCCTCATGGCCAACAATCTTCGCGATTTTCGGGGTGTCGAGAGTGGTTGCTGGGCTCGACGCCGGCTTTGCCGCGGGCTGCGAGACTCCCTTTCCGATCAGGTCAAGAGCGGGTTTGATTTGCTTCGCCAGATCGGCGGGCTTTCCGTGCCCATGCGCATGCATGTAGTAAATCCGCGGTTCTTCCCAAAAGAAGTGGTTGTGCAGCGCTGTTACCTCGAGGCCGTTGTCGAGCAGGGCCGACATGACCGGATTAACCTCTTCCTGCAGCAGCACGAGATCCCCCGTCATGACGTCTTCGCCACCGTCGCCTTTTGTCATGGCGAACCAGCCTCCGAACCCGAACGGTGTTGGCAAGGCTACCTTGTTCACGGTGACGTGAAGATCGTTGCGCGGCACGTTCACCTTCAGCACGCTCGCTTTGTAATCGCCTGATTTGCCGGTGATATCCAGAACCTGCTGGTATTCAGGAGGAATCTCCTGCGCCCACAGCACAAGGACGGGTGAAACTGAGGCGATCATTAGGATCGCCGCCCCAATTGTCGTACAACCTTTCATACAACCTCCAACCATTTCGAACTAAGTCGTCGGCGCGCCTCTATTGAGCAGGAGAAGTAGGCTCCATAACGCGTAAAATCGGCCGACCATCGATGTTTTCCAAGGGAAAGTAAACTAAATGAGTTTTTGGATCTACGCATACTGTGTGCGCCCTCGGCATAAAGAAGTGGCCCACTGCCTCTAGTTGCTTGCCTTTCTCCCGATACACCCAGACATTCCCCGACTCGGCGGAAACGTACAGTTGCTTCAGCCCGGGATCAAACGCCAGAACATCAGGATCATCGCCTACGGGATATGTCGCCAGCGTCTTCATACTGTTTAGGTCAATGAGAGCGAGAGTGTGGTTGCTTGCGCCCGCAACGAATGCCAGGCGATTATCGGTGTCGAGTGCAATTCCGTGTGGCTCTCGCAAGCCCGGGACTGGGTAACGGCCAAGGATCTCCAATTTGACTGGATCAATAACAACCAATTCGTTCTTCTCGTGGACCGCCACCAGGATGCGCGCCACCGTGGGGTCGAACACTGTGTTGCCTGCGCCGCCTCCGAGATCGATCTTTTTGAGCAGCTTGTAGGTTTGTGTGTCGATCACAGCATCGGTGTTGCCATGTTCGTCGGATACGAACACTCTCTTCGGGCCCGGCGCATACGCCAGACCGTCGGGATAGGTGATAGGTCCGACGCTCGCAACCGTACGAAACGTTTGGGTATCAACCACGGCCACCTCGCGATTACCCGTCGCCGACGCGAAGACGCGTTGCTCTTCAGGCACCGCCCAAACGCCATGTACCCGCGGGAAACCCGCGAGGTCGGCCAAGACCTTTCGCGCCGCGGTATCAAATACCACGATGCGGTCCGCATTCATATGCGCAATGTAAAGGCGGCCAGTAGTGGTATCGAGGCTTTGATAGTCAAAGCGAACAGCCGGGCCGGGCAGTGGAACGTCGGCAACCGTTTTCAGCGGCGACGTGTTGCCGGTATTCGTTTTCGTCTGGGGGGAAAGATACGAGCATAACAGCAGCATCGTAAGGGCGCGGAGAACAATGTTCAGACATCTTCGGAGATTCATACCGTGCCTCCATCTGAGGGTGAAACCGCAAGCTATAGTCGAAGGCGGCGCCCTCACTCCTCACCGTTTTCAGGCTGGGAGCTGCAATACTGTCCCAACTTCTTCGCGTATAGCCTTTTCGTAAACGAGTGCCGTTGCAGCAACATCCTGTAATGCAATTCCAGTGCTATCGAAGACAATGACTTCTTCCTCCGATTCCCGACCAGGCTTCCGGTTAGCAACAATCTCCCCCAACTCAGCATGGACATCTTCCGTTTTCACAACACCGGCGGCTAGGGCGTGGTGTAAATCACCCATACCTGCGCATTGTTCGATAACGTCACAGACAATCTTGCTGCGCGCCATAACTGCGGCGTGGATCTCTTGCTTGTGAGGGTTATCGGCGCCTATAGCAGCGATGAAAAGCCCGGGGTGAACATCGCCTTCACCAACGAAAGCCTCATGGGAAGTCGTGCACGTGACGCAGACATCACTGCGGCGAATACAGTCTGCCAAATCATTCGACGCGGTGATTGGCGTGTTCAGCTCGGCGCTAAGCTCATTTGCGAATACCGATGCTTGCCGCGGGTTCTTGTCGTAGGCGAACCCCGTCCTAAGTTGAAACATTCGAGCGAGCGCAGCGACTTGGGCGCGACCTTGTGTTCCACACCCGCAAATGGTAATCACCCTAGATTCGGGCCGCGCGAGATATTTGGCCGCCACAGCGGTCGCGGCAGCGGTTCGCTGCGCGGTAATGTCACGCGAGTCAACGATCGCGAGCGGAGCACCTTTATCCGCATCGCAGAGGAGAACGAGTCCTTGAATCGTCGGTAACGCGAAGCGTGCAAGGTTTTCCGGAAAATTCGCATTGACCTTGGCAGCGAAGTAATTTTTGGAAAGCGAAAGAACTCCAGCCTTGACGTGAAAGCTGCCAGTCGAAACATGAAGGCTGAGGACCGCTGGCGGAAGCGTCTTACCCTCACCTTGAAGACGAAACGCATGCTCAACGGCAGCGGTGCATTCGTCGATCGTCAGCAGCGCCCTTACGTCGTGAGATGAGAGAAACAACACTTTCTCTGAGTTCATGCGACTAGACCTGCCAAAGATGAGCGCTGGAACAACAGTTCACTCAAGTTGCTGCCGGACGCAACTTCAATCGGCTGGATGCCGCAACGAAAGATCCGAGCAGAATGCGGACCTTTCAGCGTCACATCGTCACTTTCAACCCGCAGAATAGAACCTTCGCGAAGGCCAACGACAGGTTCCTCATTCTCCTCCAAAAATTGAAGGATCCGTTGTTCCTGCGTCTCTCCCATGTGGGTTGAGGCAGGATCTGGATCAAGGTAGTGAGGGCTAATCTGAAACGGGACAAGGCTCAGGGCTTCAAAGCTTGAGGGCTGGATGACCGGCATGTCCTTCGTCGTTTTCAGGCTGGGACACGCAATAATTGATCCAGCGCTAGAACCTATGTAAGGCGTACCGGCTCGAACAGCTCTCCGAATCGGCTCGATCATTTGGTTCCGTTGCAGTTCGTATAGCAATCTGAACGTGTTGCCGCCGCCGATGAAGATGATTTGCGCTTGCTCGATTGCGCGTGAAGGGTTGGAAACGTCATGCACCGACCGGAACGCGAGCTCCAATTTGCGGAAGCGGTTTTCCGCTTGTTCGCAGTATGCCCGACGATCGTGAAGGGCATATGGAATGAACACAACGCGAGCTCGCTCGCCGATGAAATCCCTGATCTCTACCTCAGCATGGTCGAGGTATCCGCTGCCATGCAAAGTCGAGTTGCTGATCAACAGCAGACGTGACATAGGGACTTCCTCAAAGAGTCGTTAGTAAGCGCTGTACAGTCCCTCGATTAATTGCATTCCTCGCCGCCGCAGCTCATCGTCGCTAACGTCCTGCTTCGCCCATCCCACCAACACACGATCTAAACCCACGCCTTCTGCGCGGCCGAACTTTTCATCCTCCAAATCGGCGTCATGAACGATCTGGGCAATTGCCTGGACCTTGGTATCGCGAATACGAAACTCTCTGCACAGAGTTTCGAAAGTGCAATCGTCGCCACGATGTCCGAAGCCGCCGCTCTGGAACATGTCAAAAGGCACCGCCGTCGGATAGCGCGAGGCGTCGGTATCGAAGACAAACTTGGCGTTCTTGTCGATGAAGCGGGTGATCAGCCATGCCGAAGAAACGCGATCGATCCCAGGGCGGGGTCGCGTGATCCAGGTCCGGTTAAGATATTCCTTCCTGACACGCTGCGCCTGCCGCTGCGACTCCAAGGTTGGATTTTCGACTCTTTCGACCTGGGCTAACAGAGCTTCCACTCGACTGCGCAATGGACTGTTGAAGAAATCGATGACTGAAACCTCTGCAAAGCGTTTTCGGATGCGCCCCAAAGCACCTGCCGGTCGTGTGCGAGACTTCAGCAGTTTCTTTAGTTCGGACTGCAATTGCTCATAATCTTTCGAGCGGGCATCAACAAACCGACGCCGTAATTCGACATCCGGACAGTCGTCAACGGACTGAACGTGCAGGACTGAGGCCTGCCCCTTGTACTTGCGAATCACTGCCGCTAACCACTCAAGGTGCTCCAACGTGTGCGGGGTATTTGGAAGAAGGTGCCCGCCGCTTTGCAGCGGCAGCGCTCCGTAACGCTTCAGCTTCCTCCAAACTTCTACACGTTCGCTCGCCTGCTTGGCCGGCAGGTTGAAGATCAGCAGAATCCAACTTACACTGTCGTCTGTTACAGACATGTCAGTAGATGTTATATCTGTAACCAAACATAGGGCAAGCACAAAACGTGACTTATCGTTGAGCAGGCCTCATGTTGTTGCTACAAGTTCACATCACGTTGACAAATCTGTGACAACCGCCGGGCCACTCGCTTCTATTTTCCATGCAACAAACCATTGAAGACCTCCGCGCGAAGAATTGCGAATTCTATGTATAGCTACTCCCCCAAGGAGAAACGGAGGAGACTTCCAACCACCCCCCAACGATGACAAAGTAAGGAGCACGCCAATGAGAAAAGACAAGAAATTGAGATTGCTAATAGCCGGACTTACAGCGATTGTGGCTGCCTTGCTGCTTCTTAGCGCTGGTGCGGCCTACGCTCAGGACAAGTTAAATGCCAAATTGTCGACAGTAAGCGCAGTTTCGTCCACCGTTCCCAGCAACGGCGACATCAACCCATAAGGAGTATTTGCAGTTCCCAGAACCATTGGACGGCTGAACAAAGGCTCCATTCTGATAAGCAACTTTAACGCCAGCAACAATTTCCAGGGCACAGGAACAACCATCGTACAGATCTCACCGACCGGAAACTTCAGTCTGTTTGCTCAAATCGATCCAACTTCACTGCCGGGTCCGTGTCCGGGAGGAGTTGGCCTGACGACTGCTCTGGTGGTATTACGCAGCGGCTGGGTGATTGTCGGCAGTTTGCCAACGTCGGACGGCATGGCCGATACAGCGCAAGCCGGATGCTTGATCGTACTCGACAGTAACGGAAATGTTGTGGAGACGATAACCGACCCGCAGATCAACGGCCCGTGGGACATGAACGTTTTTGACCGCACCGGTGAGAAAGGCAATCACGCCAGTGATGCAGTATTGTTTGTCACCAACGTTTTGAATGGAACAGTAGCGGGAGGCGGAGCGATCGTCAATGAGGGCACTGTGTTGCGAATCGTGCTCGCAGTACCTCCGGCGTCGCCGCCGGTTGTACGGTCCATCTCCGTGATCGGATCTGGGTTTTCGGAACGCACCGACCCTGCCGCCCTGGTCATCGGGCCCACCGGCGTAGCGCTCAGCAAGAACAACAAGGTGCTTTACGTTGCCGATAGCCTGAACAACCGGATCGCGGCGATAGCGGATCCGCTGAGCCGTCGAACCAGCGCTGGTACAGGTACTACGCTCTCCAGCGGCGGCAGCTTGAACGATCCTCTGGGTCTCACGCTGGCTGTCAACGGAGACATACTCACTACCAACGGCAACGATGGCAACTTGGTGGTGACCAAGCCCAACGGTGTGCAAAGCGCGCCGATAACGCTCGACCCCGCCGGGGCAGGAGTCCTCTTCGGTCTGACCGCCGTTCCGGGGCAAGGTGTCTATTTCGTTGATGATGGTACGAACTTTTTGGACCTCTTACATTGAGTCACTGAAGCGGTCGCAACTGTGATGTGACACGCGAGTCAGAATATGGAGCCGTATGTAGGCTCCATATTCTCGACAAGCGGATAGAAACAACGAATACTGCAGCCGCTCCGCATCGCTCCAGCGCCAGGGGTGAACGCTGTTTGTCCAACCTGCCAAAGTAGGCATCTTCCCAGAACGCCAACAACGATTCTAATGAGAGCGTCCGCTCTCGGCCGCTCGTACAAGTCCTCGATCTTAGCGAGACCCTCGCCTGAACCCAGCGGGAATATAGGTGATGCCGGACAGCTCATTGTTCGGCGACGTGCGGAACTGGCCGCCCAGCACCGTCACACAGCCGCTTGGAACATCGTGCCGTCGAGGCTCTGACAGAGCCGGCTTACACCGCGCCTTTTCCGACTGGCCCCTGCCAGATACCCATTCAACTATGTCGCGATCACAAGCGCACTCGACCCTCGTGAGGCCGGGTACTGGATGTGCTGAATGTCAACCCAGTAGACACGAATCGATAGCCTGTACCGTGGACTGTCTGGAAGAAAATAGGGCTAACTGGGTTTTTCTCAAGTTTTCGTCGCAGACGCGAAATGTAAGTGTCGACCGTCCGCAAGCTCGATCGTTTGCGTTTCCTCCATACTGCGCGAATGAGTTCCTTGCGCGAAAATACACGATTCGGGTTGTCCATGAAGAACTTCAACAGCCTGAACTCATGAGACGTGGCAGGAATCGACTGGCTGGAGCAGTGAATCTCCATCCGGTTGAAGTCAATAACGGCATCGCCTAATGTAGCTGTCCCACTCAGTTGCATGAGGTAAACGTAAGTCCAAGGTCGCCGCAGATTGTCAACAGAACGTCAAATCATTGTCACAGTTGGTGAGTATCGCTGCGGCCTCGAAGCAGCGTGAGCCGACACTAGGGAAGTGTGTGGCATCGGCGACGATGCGTCGAACTTTTGACAAAATTATGTAGCTCCTGCTCCCACGTTTCGAGCAATAATGTATGTATGCGGCGCTGGATGTTCATGGCGGCGTTGAGCACGACTTTGCTAGGCGTTCCCCTGTGTGGGCAGAGAGTAGTTCACAGCGGAATGGCTACAGGACGCGTACAGGGCGGATATGTGACGCACGTCGGCGCTCCCCAGGGTATGTATTTGGGTGGACGCGTTCGCTCACCATACGGATCCGGCTTTCCCGGCCATCCCAGCCACTTACCCTACTATCCCGGCCATTACCCGTATTTCAGATACCGTTATCCTTGGTGGGGCTACCGGGGCTATTACGGATACCCCTGGGGGCTGGGATGGTATGGCGGCATCAGCTTCGTCGGCTCGGACGCGTCTTACTCGTATCCAGCCGAGTCAAATCCCGCATATGCCTACCCTCCGCCCGACAACTCGAGCGCGTCGATTGCCTACGAGCAGCAGCGGGAGATTGACCGGCTAAACGACGAAGTTGCGCGTCTCCGCGCCGAACGTGCGCCCGCAAACTCCGCGCCAGAGCCGCCGGCGCAAATCCGTGCCGATACGCTGCTGGTGTTTCGCGATCGTCACAGCGAAGAGATCCGGAACTACGCGATTGCGGGCGAGACGTTGTGGGTGTTCACTCAACAACGCGCCCGCAAGATACCCATCGCAGAATTGGATGTTCCCGCCACCACTAAAGCCAACGCGGATCGGGGCATCGACTTCCGGTTGCCCGGCAAGTGAGAATGGATTTTCGGCGGATTCTATAAAAAAAGCAAATCAGGTTCGGCGAGGTAAGGCTGACTTCCCGCTGGTGCTTCTCGAGCCCCGATAAAACCTTGGCTCCGGTACTGGCGATCCGGTGAATTTTGCTCGAACGGCGTCGATCGAGACGATCATCGCGACGGGCTCTTGCCAACATGTCAGACTTGTTCGTCTCGCTGCGCGGCTCCACAATCATTGGCTATACCGAACCGGTTGCAACGAGCTGATCCATCGCGGATCGGAACGTCTCCGCTGCGGCGAGCCTTGGAGTCTGGCCCCGTAGCCTGCAGAAAACAGAGCACCGGGAACCGGCGCTGAGGTGCGCGTGTTTGCATCAGGCCGACAGATCACTACTGGCTGGCCAATGATGGGGACATTGTCGTCTGAGGGCAGCCTTTCTTATCAACACTGAAGGCTGGGACGCGGAGGGCAGGAATGTAACCCAATAGAAACCCTCCAGCGAAATGGGCGCGTGGCGATCGTGAATTCGGTTCTCGAGAACCTCCGATCCCATGAATACTGTGTGTCACTTGTGGGTGAAGATCGCGTTCGGAGAGGACTTGGTTTTGGACAAAGATCCACCACTTTACCCTACTAACGCAAATTCTTTGCTGCGGTTGCTATTGAACAACTTGACAAATCTTTTACGCCCGCTTGACAACTGCTCGGTGTGTGGTCGTCAAGCTTTGTTCTCAAGGAGCTCTCTTATGAAGACTCTGCTGAATGGGCTAAAGAGATCGATCAACCGACGCTCGTTCATGAAGAAGGGACTGACGGCGGCGGCAGCAACAGTGGGAAGCGGACTCCTTGCCAGCAGGATGACGCTCCTCGGGGAAGACCTCAAGGGAGCTAGTGTCGGTCTTACCCCAGGCGACGCTGCCCTCCTCAGGTTCGCGGCTGCAGCCGAAATCCTCGAGAGCGATTTCTGAATTCAGTACAACGAACTCGGAGGAGTCCAAGACAGCGAAGTTCTAGGAGGGAGTGGAAATCCAACCTACACCGCTGCCCTTCAGGTACTCGACTCCGATATGCCGCAGTATATCCACGACAACACCGACGATGAGATCACTCACTTTACGTTCCTCAACGCCTACCTAGACTAGCTTCGAAGGGAAAGGCTACAGCGGATCTGGAGCCGTTTCGCACTTTGCCCGGCAGTACGGCAACCGGGTCCAGCGGCAAGCTACGGCTGACGAACCTTATGCAACTCACCGTGGATACGAGTTGGTGGACGCGGTATCGCAGCGACGCGAAGAACCCGGACCTCGACCCCACGTTCACGTTTCCTCAGGCAGTTCCCGATTTGTTTAGCCCTGGAGGGTTTCCGGCGATCCCGCGAAGCGACGCCGACCTCAGTCCTCCCGCGCACATCCAGGCAATCGCCAACACTGCGGGATTTCACTTCCCGACCATCGAGCAAGGTGGCACGAGCCTTTATCCCGCGATGGCGCGGAGGGCAACCCACGTCGAAGTCTTGCGAATCTTGATCAGCATTGGTCCCACTGAGACCATGCACTTTCAGACCAGGTCGGACAAGGCAGGCAATGCGCCTCCCCTGATTGACCCCACGAACGGATTGACTTTCCCGGACCTCAATGCTCCTCCTTTTGGAGGGGAGACGTTCAAGACCAATCTGATTATGCCCGAGCCATGCCCGTTCCTCAGCCGAAAGCTGCCGATCGTTTCGCTTATCCGCCCGACCGAGACCAGTGGAATTGCCATGGGTGTAGTCAACTTCTTGACGGCAATGGGACTATTCATCGGCCAATCGCCGCAGTTTTTTGAACTGCTCAAGGATCTCGCGGCAGATGCGGATGCAGCCAGACGCGGAATTGGGTAAAGGAAGAGCATAGCTTCAGGAGATCGAAAGTCTCAGCCGCTGTTGTCCCGAGAGGTGCAGCGGCTTTTTTAACGAAACTCCCAACCTATCTCGGAAACCGTTCCCTCTCGAAACGGAACCATGTGTCGCCACTTGAGCTCCGGTTCTGCTTTGCTGGTTTGGGAACTACTGGACCTCGAGCGCCGAAATCATTCCAGGCGGCTTTTTCGCAACCTGACCGACCGAAAATCCGTTGGACATATTTCTTTTCGATTTGGCTTTTCTGTTCCGAAAGGAAAAGAATGACCCGTCTCCCATGAGAAAACTTTCACCGCGGTTCGTTCCAACTCTCGGGATTGCCTTCACTCTTAGCGTCATCGTATGCGCCGGCCAGACCCAAAGCCCGGCTCCGGGCAAAACCGCTGAGCAGGTTTATAGGAACATCCAAGTCCTCAAGGACAGCCCGGCCGATCAACTGATTCCCGCAATGCAGTTCATTTGCGCTTCACTCGGCGTGCGCTGCGATCATTGCCATGTCGAGAACGCCTTCGACAAGGACGACAAGAAACCCAAGCAGACTGCCCGGCAAATGATCCGGATGGTGATGGCGCTCAATCAGAACATCTTTCAGAGCAAACGCGAGGTCACCTGCTATTCCTGCCATCGTGGAAGCCTCCGTCCCGCAACGATTCCGGCAGTTGCGACGGAGAGAACAATGCCGAAACAAACCAACCCGCCGACAGAACCTTCGCGCTCAGCCGATACCGTGCTTGCTGCTTTTCTACAGGCCAGCGGAGGCGGGGCTACGCTGCAGAAGATTAGGACCGAAGTTGAAAAAGGGACGATAGATCTCGGGCGAGGAGTGCAGTTTCCCGTCGAGATTTACATCAAGAGTCCTGCCGCGCGCACCGTGGTCACGCACCTGCCGACCGGCGAGAGCCTCGATGTGGTGAATGGGAATTCCGGCTGGAGCCTTGTTCCGGGCATGGCGCTGCAGACGCTGAATCCCAGTGAACTAGTGGCCGCGCATATTGATGCCGACCTGCAATTTGCCGCCAATCTGAAGACGATGTTCGCTTCGATTGAAACCCAGCCAGACGACACAATTGACGGCCGGCTTGTGAACGTTTTGCGCGCGAGCAGTCCGGCCCTGCCGCCGGTTGAGCTCTACTTCGCTGCCGATTCCGGCATGCTGGGGCGCATGGTTCGCTACCTCGAAACTCCGCTGGGCCGGTACCCTACCCAGATTGATTACTCAGACTATCGCGACGTAGTGGGTACAAAGGTCGCCTTCCGTCGAATCATCTCGCAACCGCAGGGGAGATACGTTATCCAGATCGAACAACTGCAGCACAATGTTCCGGTGGATGATTCGAAATTTGCAAAACCCGAGCCACCCGGGGGCGATTCAGTCCCGAGGTGAGCCATCAGCGCGCAAGCTGACGAAACTGTGGATACTGCGTAAAGCCAGGTTGATGGGGTACCGAGCAGTCACAACGCAGCTGATTTTCCTCCTCGGTGTGCTTTCCGCAGTGGGACTGCTGGCGACGGCGCAGAGCAGCCTGGTTGACGAGATGACCACGCAGGAACGGCTGCAGAAGAACGCCTGGTGGCCAACAAAACTCTCCCGCGGTTCCGAAAAGTATGTGGGAACTGCCGTCTGTGCGTCATGTCACGCTGAGATCGCAAAGGCCCAGGCTACGGCCGAGATGGCGCAGTCATTGCAGCAGGCCGGTCGCGCGCTACCTCTCCTGACCCACTTCGGACAGACCATTTCGGTTGACGGATTCTCCTATCATTTGACAGGTAACGCAGACGGTGCTGGGTTTGCCGTGCGCGTAGGCAACGACACGGTTTCCAAGCCGCTGGTTTGGGCATTCGGCTCCGGCAAGTTGAGCCAGGTCTATATGACTCCCGAGAAGGACGGCTTCAACGAGAGTCATTTCAGCTGGTTCGACGCGGTTCGCGGATTCGATATCACGCCCGCCCAACCGGCCCTTCGGGTTGAGGCCAGTAGCGTACAGGGAAGCGGCGACGCGCTCAAGCGGGCAAGCGGTCGAACGGTCGCAGCAACCGAGATCCGCCGCTGCTTTGCCTGCCACGCGGCGAATGTACCTGCGGAAGGGCCGATCGTCGGGTTCCAAGCGGGCGTTACCTGCGAGACCTGTCATGGTCCAGGCGTGGCACACTCGGCAGCCGAGCAGGCTGAATTACCGCAGGCAGGAGCTCTGACGTTGAATCCCGCGCACCTCAGGCCAGTGGACCAGGTGGATTTCTGCGGGGCCTGCCACGCGACCTCCATGGACGTGCAGATGTCGGGAATACCCGGTATGCCGTCGGTACGCTTTCCCGCATATCGGCTGCAAAACAGCCGCTGCTGGAGCAACGATGCGCGGATTACGTGCACGGCTTGCCATGACCCCCATCGCCCGCTGGTGCACGATAGTTCGTCCTACGACCGAAAGTGCCTGGCGTGCCACTTGCAGTCGGCAAAGGCGATGGTAAATGCCGATCATCCGGGCCACGCCTGTCCTGTCGCGCAGAACAATTGCACGAATTGTCATATGCCAAAGTACGAATTTCCTGACGTGCATCACAAGTTCACCGACCACGAGATACGAATCGTGCGACAGGGACCACCATTCCCACCTTAGCGGAACGCCTCTGTTCGTCCTTTCCTGGGAGAGGACTCGCGCAGCAAAGGATTTGCTGGGAAGACTTGTTGCGACATTTCCGTAGTTGTTTAAAGATACCCCCGCCGCAGCAGCGTTTCGATGTAGTGCGGCGTCTCGGCATCGTCGTCGAACACCTGGCGCAACTTCTTGATGTGCGTGTTGAGGCTGTGTTCGAAATCGACGAAGGTGTCTTCCGGCCAAAGATGCTTGCGGATTTCCTCGCGAGGGACGAGTTCACGGGACGTTCCAGCAGGAGTGGGAGGACGGCGATGGGCCGGCCCTGTAGCTTGAGTTTCGTGCCGTTCTTGAACAGCTCGCCCGATTGACGGTCGGTGACGCCACGAGATGTTCTTAGCCCGGATCGTCCGGTGATTGCCCGAACCCGAATCGGAAACAATTCGCCTTTACGCCGACGGCTCGTAGTTCAGGTTTTGCCCGAGCCAGCGCTCGACCTCTGCTACGCTCATCGCTTTGCGTTCGGCATAGTCAGAAACCTGATCACGATCGATCTTGCCAAGGTTGAAGTACCGCGATTGCGGATGGGCGAAGTAGAGCCCGCTCACGCTCGAACCGGGCCACATTGCGAACGATTCCGTAATCCGCATCCCGGTGCTGTTCTCCACATCCAGCAAACGCCATAGTGGACCCTTTTCCGTATGGTCTGGGCATGCCGGATAACCCGCCGCTGGCCTAATTCCGCGATATTTTTCGTGGATGAGGTCTTCGTTACTCAGGCTTTCATGGCAACCGTAACCCCATTCGCACCGCACCTGCTTGTGCAGATATTCGGCAAATGCTTCCGCCAGGCGGTCCGCCAGAGCCTCTGCCATGATTGCGTTGTAGTCATCATGTTCCGCTCGGAACCGGTCGCACAGCTCCTTGAGGCCCATTCCGCTGGTCACCGCGAATGCCCCGATGTAATCCGGCAGTCCTGTCTCTTTCGGAGCAATAAAATCAGCAAGCGACCGGCATGGTTCGCTGCCCTCCCGGTCCGATTGCTGGCGCAGAAAGTGGAATCGCTCCAGAACATGTTCGCGCGTAGCGTCGGAATATAGCTCGATGTCGTCACCCACGGCATTGGTCGGAAACAACCCATAAACGCCATTTGCGCAAATCGGATTCTTCTCCACGATGGTATCCAGCAGCGCATTGGCTTCTTTGAATATCTGGCGCGCTTGCGCACCTTGCTCCTGGTGCTCCAGGATGCGCGGGTAAGTACCTTTCAATCCCCACGTGTGGAACAACGGCGACCAGTCAATGAATTCCCGCAGCGTCGCCAGCGGAACATTCTTCAGCACCCGTACGCCGGTAAACGGCGGCACAGGAATATCTTCAGCTTGCCATTCAATCGGAGTCCGTCTGGTGCGTGCTTCCTCCAGGGAAACGACGTGCAGCCGCGGCGCCGCGTGCGCTTTGCGTAGGGCTTCATATTCGGCGCGATGCTGTTCCACAAATGCCTGCTTGGCATCTTCGCTGAGAAGGCTGGTAGTTACCGGTACCGCGCGGCTCGCATCGAGCACATGAACCACCGGCTCGCTATAGTGAGGAGCAATCTTCACTGCCGTATGCCTCCGGCTGGTGGTTGCGCCACCGATCAGGAGCGGTAGCTTAAAGCCCAGGCGCTCCATCTCGCGTGCCACGTGCACCATCTCGTCGAGCGAAGGCGTAATCAGACCGCTCAGTCCGATCAGGTCCGCATTCACCGCCTTCGCGCGCTCGAGAATCTTTTCGCAGGGCACCATCACGCCCAGGTCAATTACCTCGTAGTTATTGCACGCGAGCACAACCCCCACGATATTCTTCCCAATGTCGTGCACGTCTCCCTTGACGGTCGCCAGCACGATTTTCCCCTGCGCCTTCACTTCTTGCCCGCTGGCTGCCAGTGACGCTTTCTCGGCCTCCATAAATGGAGTCAGATAGGCCACCGCCTTCTTCATCACGCGCGCAGACTTCACCACCTGCGGCAAAAACATCTTGCCCGCGCCGAATAAATCGCCGACGACGCTCATCCCGTCCATGAGCGGACCTTCGATTACCAACAATGGTCGGCCTAATTTCGCACGCGCTTCTTCAGTATCGGCCTCGATGTAGGTATCAATTCCTTTGACCAGCGCATGGGAAAGCCGCTCCTCCACCGTGCCGTTGCGCCATTCTTCTTCCTTCTTCGCCCTTCCCCCTGCGCTCACGCCTTTCAGCGTTTCGCCGTACTCAACCAGTCGCTCGGTTGCATCCGGACGGCGGTTCAGCAGGACGTCCTCGACCAGCATCTTCAGCTCAGGATCAATCTCTTCGTACACCTCGAGCATTCCGGCATTCACGATGCCCATGTCCATGCCGGCCGCAATCGCGTGATAAAGAAACGCCGAGTGCATCGCCTCGCGCACTTTATTGTTGCCGCGAAAGCTGAACGAGATATTCGAGACGCCGCCGCTGACCTTTGCGTGCGGCAGGTTAGCTTTGATCCAGCGCGTAGCCCGAATGAAGTCGACCGCGTAGTTGTTGTGCTCCTCCATGCCAGTCGCAACCGTGAGAATATTCGGATCAAAGATCACATCTTCCGGATGGAAGCCAACCTCATCGACCAGGATGCGGTAGGCGCGCTGGCAGATACGGATTTTGTCTTCATACGTCGCAGCCTGCCCCTGCTCATCGAAGGCCATCACAACCGCGGCCGCCCCATATTTCAACACCGTACCTGCATGCTCTCGGAAATTCTCCTCGCCTTCCTTGAGCGAGATCGAGTTCACGATGCCCTTGCCCTGCATGCCCTTCAGACCCGCCTCAATCACCTCCCACTTCGAGGAGTCGATCATGAACGGCACCTTGGCAACTTCCGGCTCGCTCGAGAGGTATTGCAGAAAACGCGTCATCGCTGCGACGCCATCGATCATTCCCTCGTCCATGCAGATGTCGAGCACATTCGCGCCATTCTCCACCTGCTGGCGGGCGATGCTCACCGCTTCTTCGTATTTGCCCTCTTTAATCAGCTTGGCAAACTTTGGCGACCCAGCGACATTCGTCCTCTCGCCGATGATGATGTATACGCCAGACTGCTGCGTGAAGGGCTGAGATCCGGAGAGCCTTAGCAGTCTCGTCTCCGCAACCGAGGCGGTGCTTTCGCTATCGGGCAAGCTCGCGCTCCTCCCTCGCCCCAGCCGTGTGAGCCCCGGCGAAAGCAGCCGTCCGCAACCTTCGCGGAGGTAGGCCTTCGAGCGCTTTCGCGATCGCTGCAATGTGCTCCGGAGTATTGCCACAGCAGCCGCCCGCAATATTGATTAACCCTCCCCGCGCGAAATCTGTCAGATAACGAGCCATGTCCTGCGGCCCGAGATCGAATCCCGTTTCAGCTAGCGGGTTCGGCAATCCTGCATTCGGATAGCACGAGATGGCCACATCGGCCTTCTCCGAAAGCTCCTCCAGAAACGGATACATCAAGTCTGGACCCAGAGAGCAATTCAGCCCCACCGATAGTGGCTTCACATGCTCCACTGCGTTCCAGAATGCTTCCACCGTCTGTCCCGAGATCATCGTCTCGCCGCCGCGCCCTACTGCCGCCGAAATCATTACTGGCAGTTCCTTGCCATCCTGATTGAACACCTCGCGGATAGCCACCAGCGCCGCCTTCGCATTCAACGAATCGAAAATCGTCTCTACCAGAAGAAAGTCCACGCCTCCGGCAATGAGCGCGCGCACCTGTTGTATGTAAGCGGTCTTTACCTGATCGAACGTCACGACCCGGAACCCGGGATCGTCGGCATCGGGCGAGTTCGAGAGCGATACGGTCAGCGGACCAATCGCTCCCGCCACGAAGCGCTGACGCGACGTTTCATTGCTTACGCGCTCGGCCCATTGGCGACACTGCTGTGCCGATTTCTCATTGATCTCCCAGGCTAAGTTCCCCAGGGATGCGTCGTCGATAATCTGCTGGTAGAACTCAGGATCCTTGCGACCACCGCGTTCGCGCGGGTCATCCACAAAAAACTCGCTCTGCACGATGCTGGTCGCGCCAAAGGTGTTCGTCTCGATTATGTCGGCGCCCGCCTCCAGAAACCGACGATGAATGTCGCCAATCATCTTTGGCTGCGTCAGTGAGAACATGTCTCCGTTGTTAAGCAGACTCTTTTTTGAATCCTTGAAGCGCTCCCCACGGATATCGGCTTCCGTCATGCCATATGTACGGATCGTCGTGCCCATCGCTCCATCGATAATCGCAATACGATTTTCGAGGATCTGCTCAATCGGATGTTGGCTTGATTTCGTCATGGTCCCATCGTCCCGTCAGGCGCAACTGATCTCACGATTGTCTAAATAGAGATCAACGCCAACTGAATGGCTTCCTCTGTTCGCCTACCCTTGTCTCACGTTGTATCTGGCCTTATTAGATGCTGCCGCGAGCCTTGTAGAATTATAGCGATGCTGGGAGGGACCGACCTCTTGCAGATCAAACTCGAGAACGTATGACAGTGAGTGAAACGCCAATAGCCTCCACAACGAGTCGGGCTCACCCGATTCGAATGCCGTTCGTTCCGTCGGGAGCGGTGACCGGAATCGGCAGCCTGCCTCTCATGTCTGCTGCCTCTGCAATTCAGGCGATCGCGGAGTTTTCAGCCGAAATTCCATTCTGGCCTCAACTGCCGCAACTCTCCGATCGCGAGAGCATCATCGGCCAGGGTTTGGGCATAGTCGCCGATCACATCGAGCCTCGCAACCAAGGCTATGGATACCAAGTGAAAGAAGGCCGCATCGATTCAGTGCTTGAAGTCCTCCACCGGAGCGACGGAGAACTGACGCCTGAGAACGCGGCGGGCTTCTGGGCTTTCGAAAAGGCGCTGTCATCTCGGACCTTTGATTCCGCAGTCGCAGTTAAGGGTCAGATCGAAGGTCCAATCACCCTCTCGGCTTATCTCTTTCATCGGGGCCGGCCGTTCCTCTGCGATTCGGCACTCTTCTCGGCCATTGCATTTCATGTGTCGCAGATTGTCTGCTGGCAGATGAAGCGGCTGCAGATGGCGGACTTGCCAGTCCTGCTGTTTGTGGACGAGCCTGCTCTGTGCCTGGAAATAAATGGCGGGAACTCTATCTCAGAGGAAAAAGTGCTCGACGCGTTGACCGTGATACTGGAGGATGTGAGAGTTCGCGGAGCATACGCAGGACTGCATTGCTGTGCGGCTCGCCCATTCGAACGCATGCGTCGCGTCAAACCAGATATTCTATCGTTCGATGCCCATGAGGGGCTTGACGTATTTTTTTCCGATTCGCACGTGCTTGACTTCGTGCATACGGGTGGAGTGGTTGCGTATGGTCTAGTCCCCACGCGAACGGGCGTGAACGCGGTCGATTCAGCTAAGATCTTCCTGCGATGGCTACAAGCGGCATCTCATGCTGGCCATCCTCAGGAATTTGCTCAACGGGCCTTGATTACCGCCACCTGCGGTTTAGGGTTGCTCGACCAATCCTCTATATCAGAATCGTTCGGAGCCGCTCACGCAATCAGCAGGATGATTAAGGCCTTGGCCGGGACGCCAGAATAGTGCCTTAAGACAAAACTCCTCGTATGGCGTGAAAGCTACATTGCGGTCATTGACTCCAAGGGCAGCGGCAAAAACGCTCGACCCGCGACATCTGGAATGCTCCTCGGATGAGTGCTAAAACGGCTCCCACAAGAGGTCCCGGTTGGCGACTGGGAAAGCTACCCTTCTTAATCCCTTTAGGAAGCCCTCAGGAAGTTACATCCAGGATCATCCAATGGAGAATCGAGGTGGAGATCAGGGAGGAAGTCTCACCGGAAACCATGGAGGAACCTCTGAAACTGGGATGGTAATCCGTGCCTATAATGATCATTGTTCGGCTCCTTCTTCTGAGCCCTTGGTTTGGATCGATCCACCAAGTCTACTCAGGGGTTGGAGCCGACATTGTTATGGAATCATTGCACAAGGAATTTTTGGCGAAGCAAGAATGCGAATTTAAAGGGCTGTCATCGTTGCCCAATGACGGCGGCGGTCCTTGTTGAGCGATGAACCTGGGGCTTGCTCTTCGGTTCGGTGAACTCTGCGGAACGTCATGTCTTGGAAGGTTCGCCAGCTGTTGCCGCCACAGGCCAGTCAGCTTTCCAAGCATCTGGGGATTTTGTATTGATGTACCTGATGCGCACTGGCATCGCTGCAAGTCGGTCGGAAAGCTGAGCCTCATTGCGAATGGGCCACCAGTCATACAGGAAAACCTCCAGCGGACGCCACATCGAAACCCACCCTCCAATTGTAAGACTCTCCCTTAAAATTTCGCCGATGCGGCTGGTCCTCATCAGGGTAGCTAAGAAATCGCCTAATGCAATCGCTGCTGTCAGTACAGTCAGACCGATAAGTAGGCTTTTTCTGCCACCGCGGAACAATTCGCGCAGACGTCGTCGGTATGTTCCGGCGCGTTGTAGAAAGAACTCGTGAATCGCATCGCGCAATACGCCTGCCTCGTCCGGCAAACCTGCTTGGCGATCGAGATCAACAACCAAGGCGAGGGCAGCATTGCGCGGCAGGTCTTTTGCCCAGCCCACGATGAACTCCTCTGCGTCGGGATCGAGATCCCTGTTACGAAAAGGGGAAGGATCGATGGAATTGAACAGCTGTTTCAACTCGGCGACATGAACCTCAATCACGGCACAGTTCGGCGGGATTGCATCACCTGCGGACGGCTTTTCGTCGATTGCAGAGGAGACGATTGCTGGACTGCTCCACGTCACGGTCTGCTTACGAGGTTATCCTAATGGACAGTCGGATACCACCTCGACTTGCCCCTACGCTCGTAAGTACCCATCGACAGGACTTTAAGGTTGCATCGTGAGACTCACTCAACGTCCCTCGAGATAGATCGATCCATCCGTTCCGCGGCTAAAGACCAAGGTCTTTGACGGTGCCGTTTCCGGGATTTCGCGGGCCTCGACCCACCTTGCTACAAAGTTATCCGCCTCAGGAGAGAGACCTTCCTCGCGATTCGAAAGCGCACGAGTAATTACCCCCTCGCGCTCCTTGGAAGCAGTGTCAGACACGACAGAAAACCTGAACCGTTGACCGACTTTAATGTCAGGTTCCATAACACCCACCTTCAGAACGTTGCGAGTATCGGTATTCTACCGTTCATAGGTATTCGGATATAGAGGCGAGGGCGATCAGGGTGTATCCTCGGAAGGGGGTGGGGGTCCCATTGTGCCCGTGTAAGGTACTCGGTTTCGTTCACGGCCACCTTAGCTAAACGTACTTAACCGTGTCGACGTTTGTCAGTCACTTGCGCACGTTTGCGAGGTGATTCCCTGCCATCATCGGTTGTGCGTGAGCGCGTTCCACTAAGGCTTGTTCTCTGTGGCAATTCTATTCGAGAGGCAGGTGCCAAATGCGGCGGCTGGGGCGGCAAGCCGAGACGCTTACGGCGCGCAGCAAAAGTTGAG
>Ga0306924_10001742_pt1 | contig 20111 bp, 19 predicted proteins | sample sta12Can44000111_FD_203756 | JGI IMG/M metagenome (GOLD analysis project Ga0306924, IMG submission 203756) | Lab enrichment of tropical soil microbial communities from Luquillo Experimental Forest, Puerto Rico - statanox.12C.anox.44.000.111 (v2)... | ecosystem: Environmental > Terrestrial >...
GATCCGCTAGTCGACATTGGTTGCGGAACGGGAGGGCTGCTCCTTGCAGCGCAGGGTCGATTCAGCGACATATACGGCGTTGACATTGCGCTACGTTGGTTGGTGATCGCCCAGAAACGGCTCCGCGAAAATAACGCCACCGCGACGCTGGTATGTGCAGACGCCGAGGCGATTCCCTTTCCACGACAAAGCTTTGTAAATGCAGTGGCGGTCGACTTACTTGAGCACGTCTATGACGTTGACAACACGATACGGGAGATCGCGGAAATTCTTGAACCAGATGGCGTGCTCTGGCTCTCCGCCGTAAATCGGTATTGTGTGGGACCCCACCCTCTGACAGGGGTCTGGGCCACTGGTTACTTACCGGCGGGCACGAGATCATGGATGCTCAAAAAACTAAAGGGCATCGATTTATTGCGATTCGCCAACATGGTGTCCGCCGGGGAAGTCTGCCGGAAACTCCAGCGTCGCGGGTTTGTTGCGCTACAGGCAAGCCCGAAACACGTCGAGGGGATCGATGCTCATGCTTACAGCACATTGGAACGAGTTTTAATCGCGCTGTACCGATCCGCGCTACGTGTCCCACTGTTCCGTCGGATACTGTTATGGATTGGGCCAGCTTTCGAGATCGTCTGTCGAAAGTCGGAAAATCCGCCTGGTGTGTTCAAAACGTAGGCGCGCGACCAGCAAAGCACATGGCATCAAGCGAGTGAGTAAGCGGTTATGCGCTTTGGATTGATCGGGCTGGGAGCAGCTGGCCAGTTGCGGAAGGCCGCCTTAGTGCGCGCACCCGATTGCGCGCTGGCTGCCGTGTTCGATGTGGATCGGGCCCGCACGGAAGACATCAGCCCCGACGTGGTGATATTTCCTTCCGCCGAGGCATTGCTGAAATCGGATTCCTGTGAGGCGATCATCATTTCAACTCCGCCGAACTCTCACGAGCATCTGGCAGTCGCCGCATTGGAAAGCGGAAAGCACGTACTCGTAGAGAAACCGATGGCCCACTCGGTAGAAGCCTGTCGCCGCATGCTCGAGAGTTCGCGTCGTGCTGGTCGAGTTCTAGCTGTCGGCTTTAATCACCGATATTTTGCCGCCGTCAAGGTCGTGCGAGATGCAATTTCTTCAGGGATGATTGGCAAGCTGAGTTATATTCGGGCCTACGCCGGTCATATTGGATTGTCGGAATTCAGCGCGACTTGGATGTATGCCAGGGACGTGGTTGGGGGCGGAACCCTTATGGACAATGGCATTCATGTCCTCGATCTCGTCTGTCATCTAATGGGTGGTGTTGATTATATCCGCGGAACGACGAGCTCTCGCATCTGGCATCTCGATGTGGAGGACAACGCCTTCCTGCTTCTCAGCAATAAAGCGGGCGTGGTGGCTCATTTGCACACGAGCTGGAGCGAATGGAAAGGCTACCGCTTCTTCATCGAGGCCTACGGCGATCGCGGTATGGCGCGCGGTTATTACGCCCCGATGTCGGCAATGCTGATTTCAATGGATCGCCCCGGGGGTCGTCGGCGCGTCAAGCGGGAACTCTACCCATTCGTGGCGGTCCGGGAGAAACTCTTCGGGTGGCAGAGCACCGCAGTTCGTGCCTTTGCTGAAGAACTTCAAGACTTCGTGGCGCTAGTCCAGGGACGCCGTGAGCGTGCGCTTATTGCCAGCAGCGAAGACGGTCTACGAGTGCTGCAGATCGCCAATGCAGTCTATCAGAGCAAGGTAACCGCGGATTTTATTGCGCTGCCGGCGATCCCGCACGGCGATGAAACCCCGCTAGCCGGGGCTCAAACCCTTACCTAACTCGAAGACTGACGCCCCCATCATAAACGCGACATCGAGTATCGCCGACCTTGCACCGGCACGATCGCCGGCCCGTCGCCTCTTTTCCTCTCACCAGTGCTGCGCTACCAATTCGCTCACAACTAAGCTGCCGGAGTTGGCGTGGATGGACTTGAAACGAAAGCAGTTGCTCGACCGCCTCCTCGGCCGCCTTCTCATGCTGTGGCTGCGGCCGACGGCGCAAATTCTCGGCTTCATCCTACGGCGAGATCACAAGCTCGAATTGCGCTACAGGGTTGCGGTGATCAAGATGATGGGGGGCGGGAGTCTGATCATCGCCTATCCGGCATTGCTGGCGTTACGCAAGCGTTATCCGCAAGTGCGATTTATTTTCGTCGGCGCCCCCGCGGTCAGGCCGTTTGCCGAGCTTCTTGCCCTCTTCGACGAATTTCACGACATCGTTGACGATCGAGGTCTGTGGAAGTTGATCTGGTCCACAGCTTCCGCGCTGATCCGGTGCGCAAGAGTCGATACTATCATCGATCTGGAGATCTACAGCCGGCTTACCACCATCTTCTCTGCGCTGACGCTCGCACGCAATCGCATTGGCTTTTATCTCGATGTTGCATTCTGGCGCGAAGGAATTACTTCGCACTTGTTCTATTTCAATCGCTCCACCAGTACGCCGCTGTATTACGAACAGGTTGCGCGCTCCCTTGATGCACCTGCACTGAGTATGGCGGAAGCTCGCGCTGATTTCTTGGCTGCGAATAGCTTCAGTCGTAAGGAACGGCCTGTTGGCGAATACCACCGACTTGGTTTGGGCGTGCTCTGTTCAGAGATCGCTCACGAACGGCAATTGACCAGCGAGCAATGGGCAATTTTGTTACGACGCAAATTCGCAATCCAACGGCTTGAACTGAACCTTTTTGGCAGCAAGTCAGAAATGAATCAGATGCACTCTATCGAGCGGCAATTGCGGCAGCATTTGCCGGGAGTGACGATCAAGAATTTCTGCGGCCAATTATCGCTGCACGATGCTGCCGCAATCCTCGCCGAACTGGATGAATTCTGGAGCATCGATACAGGCCTGCTGCACATCGCCCGTTTGATTGGCCTGCCGGTGACATCGTTCTGGGGACCAACCAGCCCGGACAGGCTGATTTTGCCCACACCCGATATTCGCGAGGTTGTCTTCTATAATAAGATCCACTGCTCTCCTTGCGTTCACAATTCCGAACAGCCACCCTGCCGCGGCAAGAATATCTGCATGCAGCAGCACACGCGCTCGGTGCCTCCTGAGGAACTCAATCAACCTTGGATTATCAGCTGAGCCAGGTTGTAGCTGAGCTAATCCGAGGAAGACCGTTAACAAATTTGCTCTTGTCTGCCGCAAAGCCCGACAGCGCGCATGAACACATTGGCGACGATCAATGCTAGTTACCACTCGCGAAAAGGCTTCCGACCCTAAACACAATCAATGGCAAGATCTTAAACACTTCAGTATTTCGTAGATCGCGGCACAAAGGGATAAGGAAAAAGATGCTGCACGTGGCAACCATCGCCGGAAGGACAGCCTTGAACTGCTCCCGAACAGCAATGGCTTCGCCTAACTACGCAAATACGCTTCCAAAGGTTTTCTGTACTAATTCTTCTCGGTTATCGCGTTGGGTGTAATAGCTTCGATGAACGAACCGAGAGCGCGGTACGCCGCGCCTTTGAAGCGCGTCGACGATAAAATCACGGCGCCTTACTGACTTGCGAACTCGTTCGCGCTACTGCGTAAGCCGATCGCGAACAAGCGAACAGAAACACAATCTCGGCTGCCAGGCTCGAAACAGCGCATCCCAGGGCACCAAAGTTAGGAATAAGCAGGATATCGAGGACTACATTTGTGGTGGCAGCTGTTGCCAAATTGCCTGTATCTACCCGCTGTTGCCGCCATGCATAAATAATCTGACGGGAGACGGTTCGTAACCCTTGAATGGGGAGTATCCATGACAGCACCTGTAAGTATTGCGCACCCGATCGGAACTCCTCGCCGTAGAGCAGCACCAGGATCGGACCTGCAAGGCCGTATAATAACAATCCTGCCGCGCCAAAAGTGACGAACGATATCAAAGATAAGTTGATCGCGGTGCGTCGGATCCTTGAAAAATCCGGCCAGGCGCGCGAAAATTCTGGATAGATGCTCCACTGGATTGCCAAAAGAAAGGGTGAAAATACTGTAATGCATCGGTAGCTCGCAGCATAGACACCGATTTCCGCTGTCCTGTTCATCAGGTTCAGTGCGATGATATCAAAGTTGTACATCATAGTGCCAAGAAGAAGGCTCACGAAGACCGGCCAAGTCTCGGACAGTAACCGGCCTATGAGAAAGATATTGATGCGGGGTCGCACATGCCCGTATCGCGAATTGAATGCCCACCAAAGGTAAACGGCGGCAAGCACTTCGCCAGCGACCTGGGCGAAGGCGGCGAGCGGTGCTTGCGAGTGGTCCCAAATCAGTAGGGCACCTAGGAAGAAACAGAACTGTGAAATGAACGACGCAAGTGCCAGGGGCGTCATCTTTTCCTCAGCTAGCAGTGGCCAGCGCAAGGAAAATGCATTCGTGAAATATAGCGCGCTCATGATCAGCAAGAGAACATTGACGGTATCGTGTGGGCCCAACATGAATGCGTACAAGAAAACACCAACGGTCAGCATCGCGGCGACCACGAGGCGCAAGCCCAAGATGCTGGCTACGACGTCAGGCAAGTCAAATTGTTGCTGAGAAATGCAACGAATCGCAATGGTATCAAGCCCTTGTTGCACGACCAATAACAGGTACGTCGTGATTGCAGTTGCTAAAACAAAGTACCCAAACGATTCACTGCCGAGCCTGCGCGCAAGGATGATAATTGCTAATACGTGCATTGCGCGGGCGCTCAGTTCGCCCAGGCTTAGACCGAAGATATTTCTGACCAAGCGATTGCTGAACAAGAATGCGGGAAAATGGAATTGGGAACTCATTCACCTACTGAAACTTTCCCTACTCAACGGCCGCAAACATGCCTGAAGAAGTCCTCGTAGAGGGTAAGACGCTGCGTTGTGCGGCAGCGGACAAGCCTTGCCGATACAGAGCCCCATGTCGCGCGATTTCGAATCACACCTGATCAATCGACGTCGATATTCCAGATCGAGTGAGTCGGCTTAGGTTACCATTGGACGACGGCAACTTGGGAAGGAATCTCCGGATTCTCATGATGATCCAACACCAGCAGTACGCTGCCGTGCTATAGAGATAGTAGAATTGATGGAAAAGCGTTGCCCCGAGCGCAAATAGCAGGCCGTTGCGGCGTTGAAACAGAGCAAATAGATCTCGATTAGCCATCAATGCTGCCGAAATAACTACCGCCAGCGACCACCACGGCAGCACGCCAACCAAACTCGTCATAACAGTAAACAGCAGCATCCAGGCGATCAGTGCACGGAAGCGTTCGGTTACCGAGACATTCAGCTCGTTAAAAATCCTGCCTTCCTGAGTCAGTAAAAGAATGGCCCACGGAATAGCTCGGTCGCGTATCTCCGAGACGAGAAGCTTCCGAAACGTCCAAACCTTTAGGTGGGTCGCCTGCAAATCAGGGACATGTCGGATCCGACCGCCAGCCGCGTTCAATCGATATCCAAGCTCGATATCCTCAATCGAAGATCTGGGATATCGGACGGCATCGAACCCACCGACATCCTGAAACCTCTGCTTCCACACGGCTCCGCAGCCCGCCCAGAAGCTTGAGACATCGCCGCGGATCTTTTGATGATAATGGTGATGGACAAGATTCTTGTACTGTGAAAAAAAATTGTGCGCCGCCGGAGAGTCGTCATACGAGCCTATTACTGCTGCGTGATCGTTCCTCAGCGCGTCTCGGATGTGGCGCGCCGCATTGCTGCGGGCCACGACATCTGCATCGATGAACCAGAGAATCTCACCGCGTGATTCACACGCGCCATGGTTACGGGCGTGGGCTGGGCCGCGTCGCTGCTCGGACAATATCACCCGCGCTCCAAGCGAACCTGCAGTTTCGGCGGTCCCATCCGTGGATCCGTCGTCAACGACGATCACCTCGTAAATTTCACCTTGGCGCTGCATTCGCAGCAATGGTGGCAAGCTGCGGCTAAGGAGGGCTCGACAGTTGTAAGCCGGCATAATCGCCGTAATCTTTGGCTCAACGGTCGTTAGGGCCTCTCTAGATTCTTGCCTTATCATTGACCCCCCCACTGTCCCGCAACGTCTCGTGCATAAGCTGGCAAGCATAATCGCATAAGCTGATAAAAGATTCGAGCTTGAATCGGCTCAAACCGCCATCACCCAAAAACCGCTCCTCATTGATGGGCTAAGGCCGTGAACACGGGACGAAGCATGGCGGTTTCCGAGCCTGGTGCCAAATCCCTTTTGCAAGCTACCGTCTCATGTTAGCTATTATCGCGACAAAGCGGGATCACTTGACGGTAACCGATGGGCGCGAAAATAAAGAGACGTGGATTTCGCCGTCAACGACCATTCCCGGGAAGACCTGTTGCTCGACAAAGTTATCCAGAGCGAATTTCATAAGCTTCGGCCGACGTTGATGCATGTCGGGTTTAAACGTATAGAGCAGCCACACACGCGGATAGTGCATCATCAGATCTTGTATAGCGCTAACTCTATTTTCAACGGGTATGTTGCGCCAGTAGTAGAGATGGTAGCCTGAACCAGCGATGCCGACGGCTACGACAGCATCGCCTTTCTGCATGTGGCTCTCCACAAATTGGCGAGCGCCCAGGAAGTCTTGCATAGGATAACGCCACCAAATGCGCAATTGGAAAGCGCTGATCGCCAGCACGGATACAAAGGCGGCCGCATACAACCAACTTCGCTGCGGAGCCGAAATGCAATTGAAGATCCAACTAGTCCCGCGAGCAGCGAAGATAATCACGACTGGCAGCACGAAAATGAAAAATCGCGGTTCGAAAGCGACGCCTGTTGCCGCCAATGCCAATGCCATAATTACTTCAGGCGCCAATAGAAGCGCTACCAGCAGCTTGTCTTGTTGAAAATAGGAGCGGATCCCGATCCATACGAGTGCTCCACCGCATAGCAGAACGGGGAGCACGATCGCGTCCAAACGCAACCCACGAGCCACAGCGTCTTGCAGCGCATTCGACGAGTGCCAACTGGTCTCGGTGTGCGCATAGTCGCCGAATATGAAGCCAAGGACGTCCGGAATGACGAAGAAATAAAAATGCAGGACCAGCCAGGAAGTGAAGGCGAATGCTGCGTAGAACCGTAAATTTGGTTGGTAAAAACTCACGGCAATCAATTGACCCGCCAATACTACAGCACCGATGGCTACCGAGCCGATGCATATGAACATTCCAATGCAATAGACGGCCCAAGCCCAGAGAGATCGCCGCTCCAGCGCCTCAAGTAGAGCGAATGTGCCTAGGAGACCGCCAAATACCATACCGCTGTATCCACGCGCGTCTTGCGAAAAGAACACGTGATGATAGGAGACTGTAAGCGCGAAGGTCGCGAGACTGGCTTCGATCCGGCCGGAGTAACGTCTCACCCCAAAATACAACAGCGGAATCGATAGCGTGCCGAAAATGATCGCAGGCAGCCTCAGCGTCCATTCGTGTTCGCCAAGGAGCATCACTGCAACGCGGCTGAGCAGCGAATTGAGCAGGTGATTGTTTGAGGTCAGCGCTTGAATGAATGTATCCATTGTTGGGGCACGAATGTACCAAGCCAACGTGCTGATTTCGTCAATCCAGAGGTTGCGGTTGCTTCCAATGGTACGCAGTGCGCCACCAATGACTGTCAGTGCAATGACCAGCAGCCAATCGGCGCGCTCAAAACGCCACCGCTTTGCTCGCGTTATTTGCGCAGGACCCAACCTCAACTTGGAAAAAATGCCAGCAAGGATGATCAGCAGAACTGCATCCACCAATAGCAGCGCTGGAAAAAGCTTTATTGTATTGATCGGGTAAGGTGTATTGGGGATCTTGATATAGGCGTCGTCCGAAGGCTGCAGTCCTGAGGCCTGTTGAATCAACTCATCACGTCGTGAATCGAGATCTACCACCCGGCGATGCTCGAGTTGTTGGGCCGGAAATAATGCCGCTGCTGCCACAAGGAGAACGGCGAGAGCAACTAAAGCGGAACAGATCAGGTGGCGAGGGAACCCATGCGACGAAAAATCTCCCTGGGTTTCAGACGCTTGAATTGAACCGCTGCTTTCGATTGTCATCTCGCCTCCTACAGCACCGTCGCCGACCACCATTGTTTGTGTTACGATTCATAGGTCCACAAAGGTGTCACCTCATTTCCAACAGCAGCTGTGCTTCGGATGCATCCTACAAGCCTCAAACAACGCGAGGCAGGTAAGTACCAGGGAAGAGATCCGTTACTCACTTAGCCGGTTAGTAGCGCCACTGGGAGACCCGAACGGAGGTTTTCAACTTCGATTACGACAGCGGTATGGCCGTACATCGCCAAATGGATACGCGTAGTGCAGCGTTCTGAATCGTTGGATCGACCTTCAGCAGCCGCGCGAAATGCTATCCTCGTGCCGGTCGCAGCCGATCGCTCCTTCGTCGATCATCGTTTTAACGCGCTGCCAACTCATAATCTGGTGAGGTCACTTCTAAACGAGATCAGCATAGCTTCGCACACCAACTGCTGCCCATAATGCAAACCATCTCAGCCTACATCCTCGCCTACAACGAAGCCGAGAAACTCAAATCCGCAGCCGAAAGCGTGCTGTGGGCGGATGAAATTGTCGTCGTCGATTCTTATAGCACCGATGCCACCGCCGAGATTGCAACCGCACTTGGCGCGCGCGTCGTGCAGGTACCGTTCAAGGGTTTTGGCGATTTGCGCAATCGTGCCATCGAAGCATGCCACTGCGACTGGATCTTCAGTCTGGATGCCGACGAGCGCTGTACCGCGGAGGTGCGCGACGAAATCTTCGAGCTTCTCGCCAGTGCACCGCCATCCGACGTCTATCGTGTGCCGCGGCGCAGCTTCATGATGGGACGCTGGATCCGCGGTTCCGGCTGGTACCCAAATTTTCGGCAACCCCAGCTCTTCCGCAAAGGCAGCATGCGATACACGCTCGAGCCGGTCCATGAAGGTTATGAAATCCTCACTGGAAAACCGGTAGGCACTCTGCGGAATGCGATTTGGCAGTTTCCATTCCGCAACCTCGAAGAAGTATTGAGGAAAGCAAACCGGTATTCCTCATTGGGGGCTCCGAAGCTTGCGCACAAACGCGTAACAATGGTGAGCGCGCTTGGACATGCATTGTGGTCTTTTCTCAAACATTACATTTTCAAACTCGGCTTCATCGACGGCTGGGCCGGGTTTGTCATCGCGTTCGGTAATTTCGAAGGAACCTATTATCGCTATGCCAAGCGCTATGAAGCGATACAAAAATGGTCGCCGCCGCCGAGCCGGCCGTTGCGGCGAGAGGCAAAATCGTGGCCGATCGCGCCTCCACAATAATTTTCCGCGGCTTTGGGGCGGCACTGCCGCTTGATTCCTTCTGAAAAGAATACACAGCGACCTCGCTGTCGTGGTATTTGTCCGCCGCTTAGAGGGGTGATCGGCAGTGCTACACTAACTTGGTATCGAGCAGTTCCGCGCGACTGCGCTCGTACGTCAGCCATTTGAGCATCTGATCGTACCCAATTTGTCGGGCCGCAGGCCTTGGCCGAAATCAACCGCGATTATCCTAAAATTTCGACATCCGGCAGTTTTCCGGTCGATCAACTTGTGTTTGGCCCGGCGTTTCAAACACTGCTGGATGAACTAAACAGCGACGCATTTCGTGAGGCATTCGAGGACAAATTCGCGATCGATCTGTCGGGACGTCCGACCATCACCACCGTGCGCGGCAGGACTCGGTGTTTCTTCTGCCGTCCTGGTCCATTTCTCCGAACGCGTATTGGGCGTCCTCGGTCGAGAACAAGATGCGAGTCTCGGCAAACGTGATCCATCCCTGCTCGTCCGGTGGGCAATGCCGACAAGGAGCGGGCAAGCGTGGCCTCGGTTGTTCCGTCGAGTTTCATGGCATCCGGCGGAGCGGTAGTGTCTGCCCCAAATAGCCATCCGATAAGGCTCGTTATACCCATCGTGAGGTCTCCTGCGGTTCCTGCGCGCACAACCTAGCTCCCGGGCGTCCCGAGCGGAGTAGTGTCATCCCTTACACGTCAGCCGCCAAGTTGCTTAGCAAGGATAGGGCGCGAAGGATTGCGGTGAACATCGCCAAGCTGCCGGAGCTGTTGCGCAAGGGTTGATGTGCGGGCTGCCTTATGCAGCAATGGCGCGGTCTTCGGAGATTAAACCGAAAATAGGGAGATCGATTGATGAGCATATTTCACAACCATGCAATCGGGTTTGTTCTGGCGGCCGGAGCGCTGCTGATAGTAAACACTTCCGACGCCGCAGTACCGGTGGCGCCGCTGAACAGCGCAACGACCATTACTCAAGTGGCGCAAGGCTGTGGCCCCGGTGGATTTCGAGACCCATACGGTCGCTGCCATTATGGTTATGGTTATAGTTATGGTCATGGCTATGGTTACGGTCGTCCGGGTGCGTATGGCAACCCAGACCCCCATTGCACTTACGCGGGCTGCTGTCCCTTAGGCTGGAGCGTACAAGGCGGCATTTGTAAGCCATATCGGGGATACTGAATATTCCCATAGTTTGATTACTGCTCTGCGGTTGGGACTAATGCCGAGCCCCAACCGACCACGCCGCGTTGCGGTAATCGCCAAACTGCCGGGGCTGGTGCGCAGGCTTGATGCTCCATTGACGCAGCCGGAACCGCCGGCTGCTAAAAAGACGGAGGCCGTTGTTGTCCTTTGCTGATACGATTGCACGTGTTCGCTCCGTTTCCATGCTGCTTTAGCATCGGGCTTTTCGCGGCATTGGACTGTCGAGGATTCTGCAGGCCCGCTAGTCTGTTGCCTTGAAAAGTCCACTCGCGCGCAAATAACTCAGCCCAGCTTGGGCGCGTTCACGATCTGGATAAACATAATGAAGCATGTCCGGCGTCCAATCGCCAGCAACAAAGCGTGACCACGCATCTTTGTAGCGCTTGGCCTCCTCTATTGCGAAGTACCCTACAACAATTTGCTGGCCTACCCAGGTGAGGCAGATACCGAGCAACACCCATTGAAATGAGCGTCGGTACGCTCCGTGCCAAAGTTGCTCCAGAAAATCCAGTGACCACAGCAATAGCCCCAAATGAGCCAAGACCACGAACATCCCATAGCGGATCGGCATCTCGCGATCCACCGCCACGTCTACACGAGCCAATGCTGCTGCACCCGCGATCGAAAATGAAAATAGAATGAGCGCCACACCCAAGCGCTTAGAGGTGCTGACGCGCGCGGAGAAGCTGGCGCTTACGACGGCGAAACAACCCAAGCAAAAAATACTCAGTCCGATGAATCTGGCGGGCCAAACGAGGTCGTGCGTATGGGACCACGGAAGCCCCAGAAATCTCATCACATAATCAAAGCTGCGAATAAGATGATCAAAGTCCGTGGACCTTGAAACAGACGGAGAGGGCAAGCTCCAAAGATACACCGCAATAAACAATGTTCCTACGCAAGCGATACCTGCGATCCATCGCCATCGTAATCCACCCTTCCATGCCGACCACATTAGCGCTGGCCAAATCAGTAGTCCGCCTGAGTCGCCAAAGGCGGCAAGGCAAGCACAAACGATTGCAGCTGCTCTCCGATATTTTGAGAAATGATCTTGTTCACCCGCTCCGTCCAGCAACGCCAATGAGAATAATCCAAATGAAGAGGCCTGTAAGAAGGCACCCATTGTCTGCATGCCTATCATGACGACAGTATTGGCTGGGCTTAGCAGTAAGACTGCAATCGGAATTGCGGTGAGCTTCCACGAAATCGAAACATTGCTCTTGAGTATCTCCCAGCAAATGGTCGCTACCATCCCAAGCAATAGAAAAAAACCAGATGCAGCAAACGCCTCACCCTCGTCACCAAAAAATTTGACATCGAGGGCCAATAAAATCCGCGAAAATACCATCCGATGTTCGTTATGCGGCGTCCATAGATACCCAAGCCAATTGTCATCCTTGGATCGTTCACCGTAAAATTGAAGCCAATCGAGCAAATCGACGACTGGCACTCGGATCGAAGCCTTCTCCACAAAGAATATAAACAGAATGCTGTTAACTGCTGCAATTAGGGCGAGCGCAATTGTGAAAGCATGTTTTTGAAAGGTCGAGATCATGGGGACGGTCGCTGTGCGCAACATTATTGTTTTTAACACAGCTTTAGTCACATGCTGCACTGCCAAAGTTCGGTCAGACCTGACAGCGATCGGCCGCCAAGGTGCTCAGCAATTAACGTCGTCAAGCTGACGGTGTCTTGCGACGCGATTAGTGCCGTAGCTTACCGTGCCCTCGATGGCGTTCACCGCTTCGATCATCAAGCAAGCCCCGAGCCGCGGATGTGTGCCGCTACCGCGCAAACCGCGACTATGAACCGTGACGCCGCTTCATCGAAAGGCGCTTCACCGGCCCTGGCATAGCGCGCGCCCAACGCCTCAATGACAGCCCTATTATCCAAAGGGACCAAGCCGGCGCCTGCCAAAGGGTAAGGACGTGATCGTGCTGCTTTCTGCACGTTGTGCACTGGACAAGGGCACGGCGACACGGAGGTCGGTACCGGCTGGACCCGTGGCGGCCTGCTGCTCCAGCATGCGTCGTTTAGCTCGCGAGCCCAAACCGGTGGCGGAAGACGTGGGATTAAAGCGGCACGGTGTTCATTTATTCCCATGCGGCCATCATGTGCTTTGCAATAATGTCCGATGCCGTTCGATTGCCTGCAATATTCCAATGGGAGTCGTTTGGCTTATAGAGACTCGTGCTCCTCGAAATAGAAGCAAACTCATCTCGAAGGTCAATATAATCGATATCGCTTTCGCGAAATTTTGTGATCAGCATCTTGTTAGGAAGCCCGAAGTCGAAGGACTCTCGAGGCAAACGAGAAGCATCGATAACTCTTTGTTGCAGTTGCTCATTGACCTGTAGCTCGTCGGGTATCACAACAACTAGGAATCGGATTCCTTGTCTTGCGCAGATTTGGCTCATTTCACGCACGTGTGACCAAGAGTTGGTGACGTCGCGCTCGAACGGCTTGTTATTTCTCAGGAAAATAGAGCTCCTGGCACGCTCAAGATTTAAATATTGCGCATCAGTAACGGTGTTAGCATCGTCGTGATACGTGGCCTTGCCATGAATGATTCGCCCCTCGAATTTTGTGTTGACGTCGATCAGAAATTTTATTGCGCTCGCTGCGTAGGAGTAGGACAACAAGCTCCTCGATTGTTCTTCAAAGTCATTCCCTATGAAGAAGGATAGCAAAACCATGTCGGGGTTGAGCTCAAGTCCTTCGTGGATGAAGAGAGATAGATAATCAGCAGGGTCAGTACCTGGGATGCCCATGTTTATAAGCTCGGCATGCTTGCCGTTTCGATTCAGTTCCTCGTTCAATAAAGTTAGATAGTTGTCCGCGTAAGGAACAACGCCAAAGGCAAAAGAGTCGCCGATTCCCAGGATCCGAAACGTACCCGCAGCTTTCTGTGTGCTGTGTTCCACGTCCTTAAAGCCACGGGAATTCAGATGGAAACTCTCGTAGTCAAACGAGAATGGCTTCCCGCGAAAGCGGTTGTATGAGGTGCTATAGAAAATAGGCAAAGGTTTTATACTGTTGTAGATCCTGAGCGTCACTTCCGCCAGCGCAAATGTTATAAATAGAATGATGAAAGCTTGGCTGGAAAATAACACGAGCTTTCGAAGGCGCATAATCCCCGGCGTATCGACCGATTTGCCGTTACCGAATGCACGCTGCAGCCTTACCCTAAGGGGCGTTCGAGGTAATGCGGCGCCAGGCGGAGTGGATGAATTGGACGCGTCCACGGAAGGGCCTCCCGTTCTGGATTCCTAGATGACTCGTGCTAAATGCCGCTCCATGCTAATCAAGCTCGAATTCATGGACATATTCGGCTTTTTTGTGCGGCGCTTGTTGATCCTTCCAGAGCAGTGCATTACCGCAGACGAGGAGATCAAGCTCAGTGCCAAGGAAGCAGCGCAGTGCGTCCTTCGGCGAGCACACGATTGGTTCCCCACGGACGTTGAAACTGGTGTTAACGAGAACAGGGCAGCCAGTCAGTTCCTTAAATCGCGTAAGGAGAGCGTGAAACCGCGGATTGGCGTCGGCCTGTACAGTTTGAATTCGCGCCGAATTGTCAACGTGTGTTACGGCAGGTATGGTCGAGCGAACAACGTTTAGCTTATCAATACCAAAAAGTCTCTGCTCATCGAGTGTCATCGTGCGTAAATGTTCGGATTTGACGTCGGCGACCAGCAGCATATAGGGACTATCGTAGTCGAGCTCAAACCAGCTGGCGACGTCCTCGCGTAGCACAGCCGGCGCGAAGGGACGAAAGCTTTCGCGGTGTTTGATTTTTAGGTTAAGCAACTTCTGCATGGTCGGGGAGCGCGGGTCCGCCAGGATGGATCGTGACCCAAGTGCGCGCGGGCCAAATTCCATTCGGCCCTGGAACCAGCCGACGGCTTTGCCATTCGCGAGACTCCGAGCGGCAACATCAATAGCGTCGCGATCAGAAACCCTCTCGTAGACGGCGCCAGCACTGCTGAGTTGCTGTTCGATTGCAAGCTGATCATACCCAGGGCCAAGCAACGCGCCCTGCATGCTATCCGAAGGATTGACGACGCGCGGTTTTTGCAATCCAACATGCCAACCGGCCAGTGCTGCGCCGAGTGCGCCGCCGGCGTCACCTGCGGCGGGCTGGATCCAAATATTTTTGAACGCTCCATCGCGCAGAACTTTGCCGTTTGCGACACAATTGAGAGCGACGCCGCCAGCGAGACAAATGTTCGATATGTTGTACTCTCGTGCTAACGAGCGAGTAAGTCGCAAGATGATCTCGTCTGTCACGGCCTGGATAGAGGCAGCGACATCCATGTGAAATTGAGTTAACAGGTCCTTTGTCGGATCCCTTACCGGGTTTCCAAACAGGCGCGCGAACTTATCGTTCGTCATTGTCAGCCCAGTGCAATAATTAAAATAGGACTGATCTAGGCGAAATGTGCCGTCTTGCTTCAGGTCAACGAGCTTGGAAAGAATAACATCTTTGTACTTTGGCTCCCCGTAAGGTGCCAAACCCATCACCTTGTACTCGCCCGAATTGACTTTGAATCCGGTGTAATAAGTGAACGCGGAATACAGCAGGCCAAGCGAATGAGGAAACAGGAGCTCTTTCTTGATATCAAGTGTGCTTCCTCGCCCAATGCCAGCGCTTGCTGTAGCCCATTCTCCTACTCCATCGATGGTAAGGACGACCGCCTCACGGAAGGGCGACGGATAAAATGCGCTCGCGGCGTGACTGAAATGATGTTCTGAGAAGCGCAGCTTAGTCGTGGGGCTAAACTCGGGATCAAGATCATTGAGCATTCGACCCAGCATGCGCTTCTGGAAAAGCTTTTCCTTAATCCAGATCGGCATCGCCATTCCGAAGGATCGGAGTCCACGCGGCGCGAACGCGAGATACGTTTCGATTAAGCGCTCGAACTTGAGAAATGGCTTCTCGTAAAAAACTACAAAGTCAATCTCGTGGAGCGAGCAGTCCGCTTGAGACAGGCAATACTCAATAGCGTTGCGTGGAAAACCGGGATCGTGCTTCTTGCGGGTAAACCGTTCTTCTTGGGCAGCCGCGACGATCTCTCCGTCGACAAGGAGCGCAGCGGCGCTGTCATGATAGAAGGCGGAAATGCCTAGGATTCGCATATTGCTAGTTCAAAACAGCGTATAGATAAATGGAGCGACCGCGCTGCCTTGCGTCAATACGATAAGGCCGCCGAATAGAACCGCCACGAGGATGATCGGCAACAGCCAGTATTTCTTTCTGACGCTTAGAAAGCGAAGGAATTCGAGGGCAAACGACATTGGTCAAACCTCTAGAACTGGTCCTTGAGCGTTTCGGGAGTGAGGCCTGATGTTTTCGGGAGCCAATAGCTTTCCGATGATGGGTCGGGACGAAGTCGAATAGTGTCTTTGCGAAGAAGGCGCAGAATGAGAGCGACTGGCAGAACCACCCCCAAAAACAGAGTACCCATAATAATTGGTGTCAGAACCTTGCCCAGGAGCAGCCCGAACCGAAACCAAAGTCTGTTTGGTAGTGAAAATATATGAGGAGAAAAAAACGCTGCACCAAAGAAACATCCAGCAACAATGAGGGACCACACGCGGATGGGATCGCCGCGGACAATGGGCCACAGCGCAAGTATAAGAAAAAATGCAGCGAATATGATGCCAAAGTTGCGATCAGACCCGATCCGCGGAGTATCGAAACTCGCGCGCTCTGGGTCTGATGCTGCCCGTTGCGGCGATAACATAGCGAAAGGACCCCCAACCTACGTGATGTAAACCAAGTGGCGTTGTCAGCCGCTCAGCTCACTTGCTTACCCCCGGTAAATAGTTCGTACCAGGATCGATACGCAACATCAACCTGATCGTGCCGATATGGCGCCGCCTTGTATCCGAGATGTCGGCAGCGAATTGAACGCGATGGGCTTTTTCCGGTCAGATGCATCGGTTCGCCATCGTTATTCAGCGATGGCCAAGCCGGTTTCCTTCGCGCCTAAATTGAATCGGAAACGGCTCGAGCGAGCGAGTAGCGTCAGCTGACGCCGATTACTGTGGCGTGGCCCCAATCTGGCCGATCTCAACATGGAGCCTTGAGCCGAAGCCTGTGAGTTAAAATCCCCTCCGCGGCCCCACCGACATGAGGACACACGCTGGTATTGCCGGGGATCGAGCTGCGCTGCCGAGTGAAAAGAATATACAGCGACCTTGTCGCCGTGGTATTTGTCCGCGGCTTATAGGGGTGATCGGCAGTGCTACATTATCTCGGTATCGAGCAATTCCGCACGACTCCGCTGGTGCGCCAGCCGTTTGAACATCTGATCGTGCCGCAATTTATCGCCCCTCAGGGATTGGCCGAAATCAACGCCGATTATCCGAAGATTTCGACGTCCGGCAGCTTTCCGGTCGATCAAGTTGTGTTTGGCTCGGCGTTTCAAACGTTGCTTGACGAACTCAACAGCGAAGCATTTCGCGAAGCATTCGAGGACAAATTTGAAATTGATTTGTCAGGACGACCAACGATCACGACCGTGCGCGGCAGATGCGGCCCAGGCGATGGCAAGATCCACACCGATTCAGCGACCAAAATCATCACCGTTCTCATTTACATGAACGAGAGTTGGGATCAGCCCGGCGGCCGGCTGCGATTGCTGCGATCGTCCAACGATCTTAACGACATCATTGTCGAAGTACCCCCGATCGCGGGAACGTTGCTGGCGTTCAAGCGCGGCAACAATTCATGGCATGGCCACGAACCTTTTGTCGGCGAACGTCGTGTCATTCAATTCAATTGGCTTACGTCGCAAGGTAATCACCAAATCGCTATGCTTCGGCATCACACTTCCGCCTCCTTCAAACGTTTGCTGCAGATGGTGCTGCCAAGCCGGCCTTAGCGCTTTGGCGGCATTATCGAAGCCGTAATGGGCGCGTTACACCGATCTGCGCGCCGCGGTCTGGGCCTGATGTCCTCTGACAGGGAGTTATTTTGATCTTGCCACCGGCCGACCTCACTCACCGCGATTTCCGTAAGATTCTTCTGATCAAGCTGTCGGCTGTCGGCGACGTGGTGCACACGATTCCGGTCCTAAACAAATTGCGCCGACGTTATCCGATGGCCCAATTGGACTGGCTGGTGACTCCCGCGATCGCCGAGTTGCTGCGCGATCACCCCGCGATCACCCAGATTATCGAGTTCGAACGCGAAGCTTGGTCGACGCCGTGGCGTCTCACGCCGTTTGCGTCCTACACCCGACTGGCGGCCAAATTGCGCGCAGCCGCCTATGATCTGGTCGTTGATCTGCACGGCCAGTTTCGTACAGCGGCTTTGACTCTCGCCACGGGCGCACCGGCGCGCATCGGATTTGACCGGCCGCGCGCCGGCGTCTGGGACGCGTCGCCGCGAAAACTTCCAGAGCAGGCGCGCAAGCACGCCTGGCAAGGCGCGCGTGAGGGGAGCTGGCTGGCCTATACGCATCATATTCCGGTGCCCACGCTCGACTTGCACGCGGTCGACCGGTATCTGAACGTCGGGCCGATCCTGGGCTTGGACCGAGAGCCTGCGGATTTTTCGTTTCCGATTCCTCAATCGGCGGTTTCCCGTGTTGAGACACTGCTGGCCCAACACGGTGTTAATCAAGCAGACATCGTCGTCATGGCGCCCGGTACGATCTGGGAAACAAAACACTGGGGCAGCGAGAAGTTTGGCAAGGTGGCGGCACATTTCTTGTCCAAGGGCTTGGCCGTGATCTTGATTGGTTCGCAGCGCGAGCGTGTTGTCTGCGAAGAAGTGGCGGCTTTGTCGCCGGGTGCGATCGATCTCGCCGGTATGACGGCGCTAAGCGAGTTGGCAGCACTGATCCGCCGCTCCGCGATCAGCATAACCAATGATTCAGGGCCGATGCATCTTGCGGTGGCACTTGATCGCCCCGTTGTCAGCATATTCGGCCCGACCGATCCAGTCTGGATTGGCCCCTACCAGCGCGGCACCGCGGTTTTACAAGCCGATTTGGAGTGCTCACCGTGCTATCTTCGCAAGCTCAAACATTGCCATCACGACCACGCTTGCATGCGCGGCGTATCCGCGCCCGCGGTCATCGAACGGGCCGAGCAAATTCTATCCGCAAGCCTGAAGCGGCTCGCCCACGCGTAAGCCCTATAATATTCATCATCAGCTGAATTCGGTTTTTGTCGACACGCTGTCGCGCTCGCCTAAGATCGTGCCACCGAGCACGCCCACGCCCAACACATAAAGCCAGCCGTTATTGAAATCGAATAAATGGGAATGAACGATCGAGGATAAAACATTCTCCGCGACCAGAACCAAACCGAGCCATGCGAACGCCCTCGGTCCGGTAAACAGAGCGATGTGTGCGATCCACATCGCCCATAACACCACGGCTCCGATTACGCCCAATTGAATGGCAACTGCAAAAGTCTGATTGTGCGGATTCACTGTCGGCCTTGAAGATACATCGGTTTTTCCAGCCGTGATGCGCCGAAATTCCTGAGTTATAGAACCGGTACCGTGGCCGATGATCGGCGCCGCCGCGATTATCGGCAAAGATTCCTTGAGAAAAGCGATGTGTTCACCGATGGAGGTCGCTGCGTCGGCAGTATGATATTGCTGCATCTCGACGACGGACTGTGCGATCCGGTCGCGCAGGACGGGTGAGGCAAACCACATTGCGCTCCCCATCATCGCTGCAAGCAGTACGGCGCTCAAGGCTCCCTTCCATCGAAAGAAGCGCCAACCGAGCAGCAACAGCAGCAGAGGCGCAATCACAAGAGCAACACGGCTGGTGGTTACGAACGCAAAATTCATCACGAACAGCGCGCCGATCGCAAACAACGCAATCAGCCAGCGTGCCGCTCCTTTTTCCCGGACCAAGATTGCATAGCCAAGGGCGCCAAACCCGCAGATCAGAAATACCGAACCTTGGAAAATCGTATCGTGCACCGGCACGCCATAGACGCCGTGCCATCGATCGCCGAATGCGAACGCAATCGCATAAGAAGCAATCAACAAGGCGGTGGATGAAATAAAAAACCCGCAAGCAACCCAAATGCCGTTCCTGGAGCGTCGAAATTGGGCGAGCAGCAGCGGAATCGCGAGCAAGCGATGAAAGCTGTTCAGACCGGCAAAACGCTCGTGCCAGCTCACATCGGCCCACAACATGCCGATAACGCCTAGGCACCATAGGACCACGGCGAAACCACCCGCCGGGCTAGTGAGAGCGCGTTTGACGGAGTCCGCGTCCAAACTCGGTAGCAAAACCAGAAGCCAAGCGGCGATCGCCACGCCAACGGCGCTCGTCGACCATGGCAGTGCGACAGCGACGGCGACCGCAGCCCAGTCCGCAAGCCTCATGAGCGACGAGCGATCGAAGTGAGCGAAGCGGGAGGATTTACTTTTCTTTCTTCTTCCCACTGATTTTCCAAGAGTTTTTTAGCTTGCACAGTTCGCTTGTGTACCTTCGTTGTGTACCCAATGCAATTCGTCGCCCATATGAAGCGACAGCGGACCACAGATTTGCTTGGGCGATACTTCAATGCAGCATCCAGTTAGAAACGATTTCGACACCCTGTGACCGAGG
>Ga0306924_10001743_pt1 | contig 20111 bp, 14 predicted proteins | sample sta12Can44000111_FD_203756 | JGI IMG/M metagenome (GOLD analysis project Ga0306924, IMG submission 203756) | Lab enrichment of tropical soil microbial communities from Luquillo Experimental Forest, Puerto Rico - statanox.12C.anox.44.000.111 (v2)... | ecosystem: Environmental > Terrestrial >...
CACACCGACTACGCCATCGCCACCTACTACATCATCGCAACCGCCGAGGCGAGTTCGAACCTGGCTCGCTATGACGGCGTGCGTTTCGGCCCGCGCGCCGAAAGCGACTCGCTCATCTCCATGTACCGCAAAACGCGAGGCGCAGGCTTCGGCGCGGAAGTGAAGCGCCGCATCGTGCTCGGTACCTACGTCCTCTCGGCGGGTTACTACGATGCCTACTACTTGAAAGGACAAAAGGTTCGTGCGCTCATCGCCGGTGATTTCCGCAAGGCCTTTGCCGAGGTGGACGTGATCGCCACACCCACTTCGCCCGTTCCGCCCTTCCGGTTCGGGGAGCGCATGAACGACCCGCTCCAAATGTATCTTGCTGATATTTATACGGTTACAGGGTCCCTCGCCGGCCTGCCCGGCATCTCCGTCCCTTGCGGACGTATCGGCGGGACTCTCCCGGTGGGCCTTCAAATCTTCGGCCCGGCCTTTGGCGAAGGGAAGGTTCTTCAACTCGCGCACGCCTTTGAGCGGGCGGGCGCCGCTTCTCTCTGAAGTTTTTCCGTTCGTCGCCATTCTTTTTCCGCACCCAGTTTTCGAAGGGCCCGAAAAACGGCGTCTCGCGCCATTTCCACTCATGGTAAAGTGGGGCCAGTGAAGCAGCTCGACCGCATTCAGCAGAAGCTCGCAGAAGCGCAGAGCGCCTTCCTTCGCGCCGCCGATACCATACCCGCCGACCAGTGGACCGCAAAGCCTGTTGCGGATGCCTGGTCCGCCGCCGAACTTGTCGCCCATCTCGTCATCCTCGAGCGAGCCGTCCTCGGCGGCGCGGATCGCATCTCGCAGAAAACTCCCACGCCCGTTCCCTTTCTCAAGCGCCGCCATTTGCCGCTTTGGCTCGTGGAAGCGCGCATTATTCGCAGAAAATCGCCCATTCCCCTTGATCCCAACTTGATCGGCAACAAGGAAGACATGCTTGGCGAACTGCGCGCCGTCCGCGAACGCACACTGGCGTTTCTCGAAGAAACACGCGCTCGCGATCTAAGCGCCTATCGCTGGCCTCACGCCTTTCTCGGCATGCTCGACGTCTATGAATGGTTCGAAATGATTGCTGCTCATCAAGTTCGCCACGCCAAGCAGATGCGCGAAATTGCAGCTAGCCTCCCAAAAGTTGTAGGAATTTCGCAAAATTAGAACTTTTTTGCACACACGCTGTTATTTCTGACAGGTCCTCCCCTGGCCTTCCGGCCACAAAGAAGCACGCATATTTCGGCCAAAATGCGGGTTCTACCAAAGTACTAGAGAAGTAGTTTGACCGCTGCTGAAACGGAACGACTATTGCAGGGAATGCTTGCATCTCCTAACCTGACCGCAGCATCGAATCAGGTAGGAGACGCAGCCGAAAGCGGCGAGAACTAGCGAGGCTCCTTTGGTTACTGTCAAATCGAGTCAGAAGATCTTCACCGACGCCGAAGTTTCCAGCTTGACCGGCATTTGCGTCGATCACCTTCATAACTTCGCGCGCAGCCGTCATCTCGGCATGATCGCTCGCGCGGCTGAAGCTGCCGGCGCCCAGGCCGAACAGTGGCTCTTCACCCTGTCCGACCTCATGGTGCTTGTCACGCTCTTTCCGCGCTGCACCCACTAACCGCTTCGCCACCGCTGGCCACGCGCCAGCGGCTCGAGTTCTTCTCGCTCATCCTTCCTGGCCTAATCCTCAAAATTCTCGATCCTTGCTAGCTTCACTTCGCCCGCGCTATCCTTCTTTTAGGCGCGGCTTTTCACTCCTTCGCAATAAGCCCGCCGGGGTTTTTCATGTTTCGCTCGCGCATTCCCGCCCGCTGCTTCCTTCTGGGCCTCCTTGGTCTTTCCCCGGCGTTTGCTGCCTGGCCCGGTTTCGCTCAGCAGGACACGAGTGCGCCAAGACCCAGCGCCTCCCCCGAGGCCTTCCCCAAGGGCAAAAAGCTCTTCCTGAAAGACGGCACCTATCAGATCATTCGCGAATATCAGCGCGATGGAGACCGCGTTCGCTATTACAGCCTTGAGCGCGGCAACTGGGAAGAAATTCCCGCGGCCCTGGTCGATTGGGATGCCACCACCAAAGACGCTGCCGCCGAGGATAAAGCTGCGGCCGCTATGGTCGAGAAGATTCATAAGCAGGAAGAAGCCAAGCGCATGGACAACGTCGCTGACATTGACGCCAGCTTGCAGGTCGGTCAGGGTGTCTTCCTTCCCTCCGGTGAGGGAATGTTTGTTGTTGAAGGTAAATCGGTGAAGCTGCTCGAGCAGGTTGGCTCACAAACAAAAAAGGACAAGCTCCGCACCTTTGAACAGATCATGTCTCCGGTGCCCATCGTCCCCGGCAAGCAGATTGTGGTCATCCCCGGTTCCCACGCCACCTTGCGCCTGACCTCCGGCACCCTGGAGTTTTACCTTCGCGAGCCCCCGCCGGATCCCGACCGCGTCTCCCCCATCTTGAAGAGCAGTCGGCCTGACGAGTCCGGCCCCGACGTCGAACTGCTCCGAGCCAAGGTCGTCCATAATGGCCGGCAAGTCGCCTCCATCAGCAGCCTGTTTGGTCAGGAACTCTCGCAGTCGCGCGACACCATCTCCGTGCAACGTTGGGAAGTCGCGCCGACGGTCTATCGCTTCACTCTGAGCCAGCCGCTCGCGCCGGGCGAGTATGTCCTTGCCGAGATTCTTCCCGACGGGTTGAATTACTATGTGTGGGATTTCGGAATTGACCCGGCTGGCGCTTCGACCGGCAAGAACTGACGCCAAATCCTAGCGTCTCCCCGAGCCCGCCGGCACGCGGCTGAAGACTGCCATGAGGATGTTCAAGACATCCGAAATTCGAAACGGCTTTTGCAACCGCCGATTGGCCGCGACGCTCGAACTTGCCCCTCCCACGTCTCCCGACATGTAAATCACTTCCGGCTTATTCGCGCCCCCGGCTATTCTCAGGCGCTGCGCCACGCCGTAGCCGTCGGCATTCGGTCCGGAACCCGACAGCTTCAAATCGCAAAGTACCGCGTCGTATTTTCCCCCAAGCATCAACTTCAGCGCTTCTTCCGCATTTGCGGCGCAATCCACCTTCAGCCCGTGAGCCGCCAGTCCTTCCGAGAGCAGCGACCGGATGCTCTCCTCATCGTCCAAAACCATGATCGTGCGGCCCTTCAGCAACTCCATTGTGGGCGCCCGCATTTCGCCGGCGCCCGAAGAGTCCGAATCGCGCCGAACCTCTCTCTCTCTCTCTTGAAACGTCGCCGGAAGAGAAACCGTGAACGCGGCTCCACCCGACGGCAGCGATTGCGCTTCGATATCCCCGCCGTGCTCGCGCACGATCGAAAGGCAGATGCTGAGGCCCAGGCCCGTGCCTCCGCCAGGGCGCTTCGTCGTGAAAAATGGATCGAACAGTTTTGGCAGAACTTCCGGCTTTATCCCGGCCCCGTCGTCCGTCACCGTGGCCAGAACTCGCGCTCCTTCCCGCACCAGCCGGATCTGGATTCGTCCCGAGGGGCGGACTTCGCGAATCGCCTGTTCGGCATTATTCAAAAGGTTCAGGAAAACCTGGATCAACTGGCTCGCGTCTCCAACAACTACGGGCAGGCTGGCGCAGGGCCGGAGATCTACTTCGACCGCGTTGCGCCTCAGCGAATGCTCGTGCAATTGCAGCGTGCGCTCAATCACTGCATTCAAGTCCAGCGGCTTCTTCTGCGGAGAGGCGGGACGCGAGAACTCCAGAAGGTTCTGCACGATCCGCGCTGCACGCCGCGCCTGCCGGTGCGTCATCTCAAGCTGTTTTCTCGTGGTTTCATCCACCCCCGGACGCTCGCGCACCAGTTCGCTCGCCCCCAGGATCGCCGTAAGCGGGTTGTTCAGTTCGTGCGCGACGCCCGCCAGCATCTGCCCCATCGCCGCCAGTTTTTCCGCCTGGATCAGTTGCTCTTCGAGCCGCTTCACTTCCGTGATATCCCGCCCGGAGATCACCAACCCCTCGATTTTTCCCTTTTCATCGAACAGCGGGCTGAGATGGCACCGCAACCGCCGCCATTCTCCGTCCTTATGTCGAACCCGTACTTCCACGGAAGCAAAATTGCGTTTTCTCGAAAGCAGATCCTCGCACACCCCGATCAGCGTGCTGCGATCTTCGGGATGCGTCCGCTCTCCGAAAACCGTCCCCATGCTTTCCTTCTGGTCGTATCCCAGCACTTCCTCGACCTTCGGGCTAGCAAAGGTGTACCGGCGCTCCGTGTCCACAACAAAAATCAGGTCCGGAAAGCTGTCCACTAGCCGCCGCGCAAATTCCTGTTGCTGGTGCAGCTTCTTTTCCATCGCGCGTCTTTCCGTAACGTCGGCGAGGGCTCCCTGGTAACGCACCACGCGCCCGCTTGCATCGCGCACCGCCGAAGCCGTATTCAGGCAAATGATCGACCCGCCGTCTTTTCGACGCAGCGTGATTTCATGCCCTCGCGGCTCGGCCTGCCGGTTTACTTCTCGCGCCAGGTTGGTTCGCTGTTCCGGGTCCACGAATACCTCGCTCACTCGCCTCGTGAGCAACTCTTCCTTCGAGTGGTACCCCAGCATTCGCACCAGCGCCGGATTTACTTCCAAAATCTTGTCTTCCGGGGTGATGATGTAGATCCCTTCCTGCAGCGTTTCGAATAGCTCCTTGAAGCGCGCTTCGCTCCGCCGCAGCGCCGTTATATCTCGAGCCAATACCGTCAGGCCGTGGACCTTCTCGTCCCGCACCATGGCGTGTGCCACGCAATCGAAGAAATGCACCCCGCCCGTCTTCTTCAACCGCACTTGCACGACTCCCGCCCAGATGCGCCTCTCGGCAAATCGTTCCAGCCCCCGCGCAAGCGTTGCCTTCGACGTCCCGCTCTCGTCGATCAGAAACTCTGTTACCGGCAGGCCGATAATTTCCTGGAATGGCTGTCCAACGAAGTCCGAAAAGCAGCGGTTCGCCGCCCGGATCTCCCCTTCAAGGCTCAGCGCCAGCAGCATGTCGTCAAACGAATCGATCAAATCGCGGATGCCCTGCTGCGACCTCGATATCATGTCGATCAGACGTTCCCGCTGGCGGTCGCTCGGTGGAGCCTCGCTCTTCTGATCCAGGCCTCGCACCAGTCCCTTCAGCTCCGCGATGTCTTGGCTTTTCTTCCATACATAGGCACCCAGCAACACAACCAGCACCACCAGCCCGATCGGCAGCGCTTCCATGTGAAACTTCACCGTGTGAATTACGTCCCAGGAAAACCACGCAAAGGCGAGGGAAATGATCAGCAGCACGCCGAACGTCAAGCGCCAAAGCTGGCCTTGCCGCTTGCCGAATTCATCCAGGCGCGCGCCCACAGGGCTAGTGGCTCCCTGGCCGGGAGCAACCTTTGGGTCGCCGCCGTTCCGCTGTTCGGCTTCCATCTCGGCTGACCAACAGGCGACTCGACGCCTAACTGGCCCCGAATCAACCTAATCCATCATAAAAACGCCCTCCGGCAACCGGCAAGGACCTCCCGGAAATCGGGTTCCTCAGCCGTACCTGTACCAAAGGACGGCCTCAAACAAAACGGCGCCCCGGAAATTTCGTCCGAGGCGCCGAAAGTGCTTTCCCAACGCGGCACGCGCCTGGTTGCGGCGGGGTTATTCGAGGCCTTCCGTCGCGGCTCCGGCTTCCTCTTCGGCGTCCTTGCCGCCCAGGAAGTCCAGGCCCGCCGCCTCGTCCGCTGCTGCAAATTCCGCGGCCTCGGGCAGCTCTTCGACGGGAGCCGGGGCGGGCATCTCCGTAAGCAACTGGATGCTGCGGTAGTGCTCGAGTCCGGTGCCCGCGGGAATCAGCCGGCCCATGATCACGTTTTCCTTGAGGCCGCGCAAGTAATCGACCTTCCCGGCTACCGCCGCTTCGGTCAGTACGCGCGTGGTCTCCTGGAAGCTCGCCGCCGAGATGAACGAGTCGGTTGAGAGCGACGCCTTCGTGATGCCGAGGAGCAGCGGTCGGCCCGTGGCCGGACGCCCTCCTTCCGAGATCACTCGATCGTTCTCCTCCCGGAAGCGGAACTTATCCACCTGCTCTTCCAGCAGGAACGTCGTATCGCCCACGTCCTCCACCTTCACCCAGCGCATCATCTGGCGGGAGATGGTCTCGATGTGCTTGTCGTTGATGTTCACGCCCTGCAGCCGGTAAACCTCCTGAATCGCGTTCACCAGGTAGGCCTGGGTGTACTTCTCGCCCAGCACCGCCAGCAGATCGTGTAGGTTCAGCGGGCCGTCGATCAGCGCTTCGCCCGCTCGCACGTGCTCGCCTTCCTGAACGTTGATGTGCACCCCTCGCGGAATGGCGTATTCCTTCGAAGTCTTGCCATCTTCGCTCTCGACGTAGATTTTCCGCATGCCCTTGCTGATTTCGCCATAACGCACGATGCCGTCGATCTCGCTGATCACTGCAGGATCCTTCGGCTTCCGCGTTTCGAACAGTTCCACCACGCGCGGCAGACCGCCCGTGATGTCCTTCGTCTTCGTTGTCTCGCGCGGGATCTTCGCGAGCACGTCGCCCGCCTGTACCTCATCGCCGTCCTGCACCATCAAGTGCGCGCGCGACGGCATCAGGTATTTCTTGCGGATCTTGCCCGAAGCATCGCGGATCAGGATCGCGGGCTGGTGCTTTTCGTCGCCCGGCGGCAACGTCACGACCAGCTGCGACAACCCGGTCACTTCGTCCACCTGTTCTTCGATCGTCAGGCCCGGCCGCAGATCGTCAAACTTCACCGACCCCGCCGTCTCTGTCAGGATCGAGAACGTGAAAGGATCCCATTCCGCCAGGACCTGGCCGTGGCTCACCGAATCGCCGTCATTCACGCGCAGGCGTGCGCCGTACACCACGTGGTAGCGTTCCTTTTCGCGTCCCTTCTCATCCACGATCGCGACGAGCCCGGACCGGTTCATGGCGATCAACGCTCCCCCGCGGCCTTGAACGTGCCGCAGGTCCACGAACTTAACCACGCCGTTGTTCTTCGCCTCCAGCGTAGACCGCTCGCTCACGCGCGTTGCCGCTCCACCGATGTGGAACGTCCGCATCGTAAGCTGCGTCCCCGGCTCGCCGATCGATTGGGCGGCGATGACACCGACCGCCTCGCCCAGTTCCACCATGCGTCCGGTCGCCAGGTTGCGCCCGTAGCATAGCGCGCAGACCCCTCGCCGCGATTCGCAGGTGAGCACCGAGCGGATGCGCACCCGTTCGATACCGGCGGCCTGGATGGCGTTCGCCAGTTCTTCGCTGATTTCCTGGTTGACTTCGACAATCACGTTCCCTTCGAAGTCCTTGATGCGTTCGAGCGAAACACGGCCAACCACGCGGTCGCGCAGCGGCTCAACTTCGACGCCCGCTTCGATAATCGGCTCGACGAAGATGCCGTCGGTTGTCCCGCAGTCGCGCTCGTTGATGATTACGTCTTGCGCCACGTCCACCAGACGCCGGGTCAGGTAACCCGAGTCGGCCGTTTTCAACGCCGTATCCGCAAGGCCCTTACGCGCGCCGTGCGTCGAAATGAAGTACTGCAGCACGGTGAGTCCTTCGCGGAAGTTCGACGTAATGGGCGTCTCGATGACTTCACCCGAAGGCTTCGCCATCAATCCGCGCATCCCGGAAAGCTGCCGGATCTGCTGCTTCGAGCCGCGCGCGCCCGAGTCCGCCATGATGTACACCGGGTTGATGTTGCCTTCGCGGTCCTGGCCCTCGAGCGCCTTGAACATTTCGTCGGCAACTTTCTCGGTCACGTCGCCCCAGATGGCGATCACCTTGTTGTAGCGTTCGCCGTTCGTGATGGCTCCGTCGAGATACTGCTGCTGCACCTTCACCACTTCCTTTTCAGCCGTCTCGACGAGCTTGTACTTGTCGCTCGGAATCAGCATGTCATCGATGCCGATCGAGATGCCCGACTTGGTCGCGTAGGTGAACCCGAGCGCCTTTAGGTGGTCCAGCAATTCCACCGTGGCTTCGAGTCCGAACCGCAGGTAGGCGTAGTACACCAACTGCTGCACGCCTTTCTTCTTCAACAAACCGTTGATGTACGGCATCTGCTTCGGCAGGTGTGAATTGAAAATCACGCGGCCGACCGTCGTCTGGATGAACTGCCGCTCCATCTTCACCGGTTCAGTGTGCGTCACATCCTGCGTGTCGTACGCCGTCGTCAGATCGATCACCTCGCCTGTGTACCGCAGGCGGATCGGAGTCAGCAACTCCACTTCGCCGGCTTCCAGTGCCAGCACCACGTCTTCCGCGGAACCGAATACCCGGCCTTCGCCCTTCGCTCCCGGCTTGGACTTGGTCAGGTAATACAGCCCCAGAACCATGTCCTGCGAGGGAACCGCCAGCGGCAGGCCGTGCGCCGGAGAAAGAATGTTGCGCGAGCTCAGCATGAGCACCGCCGCTTCCACCTGTGACTCCGGAGAAAGCGGAATGTGCACCGCCATCTGGTCGCCGTCGAAGTCTGCATTGAATGCCGTGCACACCAGCGGGTGAATACGAATGGCCTTCCCTTCGACCAGCGTCGGCTCAAACGCCTGGATGCCCAGCCGGTGTAGCGTCGGAGCGCGGTTCAGCAGCACCGGATGTTCGCGGATGACATCTTCAAGGATGTCCCACACGACCGCTTCCTGCTGTTCCACCATTTCCTTCGCTTGCTTGATGGTTGTGCAGTGCCCCTGCGCCTCGAGCTTGTGATAGATGAACGGCTTGAACAGCTCGAGCGCCATCTTCTTCGGCAAACCGCACTGGTTCAGCTTCAGCTCGGGACCAACCACGATCACCGAGCGGCCTGAATAGTCCACGCGCTTGCCGAGCAGGTTCTGCCGGAAACGCCCCTGCTTGCCCTTCAGCGTATCGCTCAGGGACTTCAGCGGGCGGTTGTTCGTGCCGCGCAACACCCGGCCGCGGCGGCCATTGTCAAACAGTGCGTCCACCGCTTCCTGCAGCATGCGCTTTTCATTGCGCACGATCACGTCCGGCGCGCGCAGTTCCATCAGCTTTTTCAACCGGTTGTTGCGGTTGATCACCCGGCGATACAGGTCGTTCAGATCCGATGTGGCAAAGCGCCCGCCATCGAGAGGCACCAGCGGACGCAACTCCGGCGGCAGCACCGGAATCACGTCGAGAATCATCCACTCCGGCTTGTTGCCGCTCTTCCGGAAGGCTTCGAGCACCTTCAACCGCTTGGCGTACTTGATCCTCTTTTGCAGCGAAGGATCCGCCTTCATCCTTTCCCGCAGGTCGTCCGCGAGCTTGTCGACATCGACATGCCGCAGCAGTTCCTTGATGGCCTCCGCTCCCATCTTGGCCACAAACTGCCCCGGATACTCTGTCGTCAGCTTGCGGAACTCCTCTTCCTGCAGAACCTGGCGCTCCTTCAGGATCGCCACTTCCCCCGCATCCACCACCACGAACGCCTCGAAATACAGAATGCGTTCGAGGTCCCGCATCGAAATATCCAGCAGGTAGCCGATGCGGCTCGGCAGGCCCTTAAAGAACCACACATGCGAACAGGGCGAAGCCAGTTCAATGTGCCCCAGTCGCTCGCGCCGCACTTTGCTCAGCGTGACTTCCACACCGCACTTGTCGCAGATCACTCCGCGGTGCTTCATCCGCTTGTATTTTCCGCACAGGCATTCCCAGTCCGTCACCGGACCGAAAATCTTCGCGCAGAACAGGCCGTCCCGTTCCGGCTTGAACGTGCGGTAGTTGATGGTCTCCGGCTTGGTTACTTCTCCGTGAGACCAGGAGCGGATTTTTTCCGGGCTTGCCAGGCTGATTCGGATGGAATCGAAATCCGCGATCAAACTGGCTCGATCATATGGGCTGCTGCGATACAAGGTGATTTCCTCCCTCCCCGGCTTTCACCGGGGACGCGCCCCTGGTAGCGGTTTGATCCACTACCCGAGGCGGCTAAGAACCCAACTAACGAATACTTTCGACCGCCGCCAGGGCTTCCTGCCCGGGGCAGGCGCTAAACCTAGTCGGCTGCTTTCTCCACTGTCGGCTTCTGCCGCTTCATCAACTCGACGTCGAGGCACAACGACTGCAACTCGCGCACGAGCACGTTGAACGACTCCGGAACGCCCGGCTCGATGCCCGGCTCGCCCTTGACGATGGCCTCGTAAATCTTCGCGCGGCCATACACGTCGTCGGACTTCGCCGTCAGCAGTTCCTGCAAAATGTGCGCGGCGCCGTAGGCTTCAAGCGCCCACACTTCCATTTCGCCAAACCGCTGCCCGCCGAACTGCGCCTTCCCGCCCAGCGGCTGCTGGGTGATCAGCGAGTACGGCCCGATCGAACGGGCGTGAATCTTGTCGTCCACCAGGTGCGAAAGCTTCAGCATGTAGATGTAGCCGACGGTAACCGGCTGGTCGAACTGGTCCCCCGTCATCCCGTCGAACAGGTTGATCTTCCCCGCGTGCGGTAACCCCGCGACCTCCAGCAGGTGCCGGATTTCCGCCTCGCGTGCGCCGTCGAACACCGGTGTCGCGAACGGAATTCCGTCGCGGAAGCCTTCCGAGAACTCCATCAACTCATCGTCATTGAGCTTCTGGATCGATTTCCAGATCGCCGTTTCGCTGAATACCTCGCGGTACCAGCGCCGCATCGCCTCGGCCTTCGCTTCCTTGCTGAGCAGCCGCTTCAGGCTGTTGGCCAGTTCCTTCGAGGCCCAGCCTAGGTGCGTCTCCAGAATCTGCCCGACATTCATACGTGAAGGAACGCCAAGCGGGTTCAGAACGATCTCCACCGGTGTGCCGTCCGGGAGGTAAGGCATATCTTCCTCGGGAACGACACGCGCGATCACGCCCTTGTTTCCGTGGCGGCCGGCCATCTTGTCGCCGATCGAAAGCTTGCGCTTCATCGCGATGTACACCTTGACCAGCTTGATCACGCCCGGCGGCAACTCGTCACCCTTCTTCAGCTTTTCCTTGCGCTCTTCCGTGATCTTCCGCAGCACATCGATCTGCCGCGAAGTCATCTCTTCGACTTCCTCGATCTTCTCGATGAGCAGCGGGTCGCGCTCGTTCAGCTTCAGGCGCTTCAGGTTGCGCGTGGAGATCTTCTCGATCAGGTCGCGGGTCAGTTCTGTGCCCTTGTTCAGCAGGCGCTTGTTGGTCTTTTCGTCGTGCAGGTCGGCCTGGAGCACTTTGCCGCCCAGCAGGTCCGTGAGCCGCTTCAGGCGCTCGTCGGTCAGGATTCGGATTTCGTCGGCCAGGTTCTTTTCCAGCTTGAACACCTGCGAAGCCTCGATGGCCTTGTGCCGCTCGTCCTTCTCTCCACCCTTGCGAGTGAAAATCTTGACGTCGACAATTGTGCCTTCGATGCCCGGCGGGCAGTACAGCGAAGCGTCGCGAACGTCTCCGGCCTTTTCGCCGAAGATGGCGCGCAGCAGCTTCTCTTCCGGCGTCAGCGTGGTTTCGCCCTTCGGCGTAACCTTGCCGACCAGGATGTCTCCGGGCTTCACCACCGCCCCGATGCGGATCACGCCGCTTTCGTCGAGGTTCCGCAGGAACGATTCGCTGATGTTGGGGATATCGCGCGTGACTTCTTCCGGCCCGAGCTTGGTGTCGCGCGCTTCGATTTCATACTCTTCGATGTGAATCGAAGTGTAGTAGTCGTCCTTAACCAGCTTCTCGCTGACCAGGATCGCGTCTTCAAAGTTGTATCCGCGCCACGGCACGAACGCCACCAGCACGTTGCGGCCAAGTCCAAGCTCGCCGCGGTCCGTGCACGGCCCGTCGGCCAGCACTTGGCTTGTCTTCACGCGGTCGCCCACGCGAACCAGCGGCTTTTGGTTGATGCAAGTGTTTTGATTCGACCGCTTGAACTTGGTCAGCGAATAAATGTCCGCGCCAACCTCGCGGCTCAGTACACCCGAGTGGTCGCTCTCCACACGCACGATAATGCGCTCAGAGTCTACCTGGTCCACGATGCCGTCGCGCTTGCACAGCACGACCGCCCCGGAATCGCGCGCCGTTACGCGCTCCATGCCCGTCCCGACCAGCGGCGCTTCTCCCCGGATCAGCGGCACAGCCTGGCGCTGCATGTTCGAACCCATCAAAGCGCGGTTGGCGTCGTCGTTTTCGAGGAACGGAATCAGGCTGGCGGCCACCGAAACGAGCTGTTTCGGCGACACGTCCACGTAGTCCACTTCGTCGCGATGCTTCAGCACGAAGTTGCCAGCCTGCCGGCAGTTCACCAGTTCCGTCGTGATGCGCAGCTTGTCGTCGAGCGAAACGTTCGCCTGCGCGATGACGTACTTGTCCTCTTCCCATGCCGACAGGTAGAAGCAGTACGCCTCGTACACCACCTTGCGGCGCTTTAGCTCTTCGTTCAGCTCTTCCACGCGGTCGCGTTCCACGATGTCCCCGGCCTTGAACTCGCTGTCGCCGGCGTTGACGATCTGGACGTAGTCGATAATCCGCCCGCCCTTGACGCGCCGGTACGGCGATTCGATGAACCCGTAATCATTGATTCGCGCAAAGCAGCTCAAAGAGCTGATCAAGCCGATGTTCGGCCCTTCCGGCGTTTCAATCGGGCAGATGCGGCCGTAGTGTGTCGGGTGCACGTCGCGCACCTCGAATCCTGCGCGCTCCCGAGACAAACCGCCCGGCCCAAGCGCCGAAAGACGCCGCTTGTGCGTAATTTCGCTGAGCGGGTTGGTCTGGTCCATGAACTGGCTCAACTGCGAGCTTCCGAAGAACTCGCGGATCGCCGCCATGACCGGCTTCGCGTTCACCAGGTCGTGCGGCATCGCCGTGGACATTTCCTGGTACACGCTCATCTTTTCCTTGATGGCGCGCTCCATGCGGACCAGCCCGATGCGGAACTGGTTCTCGAGCAACTCGCCCACCGCGCGCACGCGGCGGTTTCCCAGGTGGTCGATGTCGTCCACCACCCCGATGTTCTTGCGCAGCTTGAACAGGTACTTGATCGCCGATACGAAGTCGGTCGTATCGAGCGTCCGGTTGTCGAGCGGTGTATCCAGCCCCATCTTGATGTTGAACTTCAGGCGGCCAACGCGGCTGAAATCGTACTTCCGCGGATCAAAGAACATTCCGCGGAACAGGTTCGTCGCGGTTTCGAGCGTCGGCGGATCGCCCGGACGCAGCTTGCGGTAAATCTCAATGAGCGCTTCCTTCGAAGAACGGATCGAGTCCTTGTCCAGCGTGCGCGACAGCACCACGCCGATGTCATCGCGTTCCGGAAAGAACACGTCCACTTCGGTGATGCCCGCTTCCGCGAACGCCTGCCACAGATCCGCCGTCAGCGGCTTGTTGGCTTCAAGCAGCACTTCACCCGTCTGCCGGTTCACAACGTCCGCAACGCTGTAGGCGCCCTCAAGATCAGCCAGCGCCGCGCGAACTTGCGTGATCTTGGCCTTGATCAGTTCCTTAAATAGGGTCTCCGTGATGCGCTTGTGCGCTCCCACGATGACTTCCTCGCTCTTCGGATTGCGGATTTCATGCGTCAGCTTGCGGTCCACGATGCCCGGCGAAACGTTCCACAACAGCTCTTTGTCCCGCAGCGAAATCCGTTCCACCTGGTAAAACGTGCGCAGAATTTCTTCGTTCGACTTCATCCCCAGCGCGCGCAGGAAAATCGACCCCAGGAACTTGCGCTTGCGGTCGATGCGCACATAAAGAACGTTCTTCGTGTCGTACTCGAATTCCACCCAGGAACCGCGGTAAGGAATAATCTTGCCGAGGAAATACGTGCGGTTATTGGCGCTTTCGAAGAACACGCCCGGCGAACGGTGCAACTGGCTGACGATTACGCGCTCCGTTCCGTTGATGATGAACGTGCCGTTGTCCGTCATCAGCGGAATGTCGCCGTAGAAGACTTCCTGCTCCTTGATGTCGCGGATGGTTTTCGCGCCCGTGTCCGGGTCCTTGTCGTAAATGGTCAGGCGGATCGTGACCTTCAGCGGCGCGGAATACGTCATCCCGCGCTCCTGGCACTCATTCACGTCATACTTCAACTGCATGGCAACCGGGTCGCCGCACTTGTTGCAGAACGTCGGCGTGTTCTTGTTGAACGTCCCGCACTTGTGGCACACCACGTCGCCCGTCTGGTACGGATTCGTAACTACCGAAGCGCCGCAGTTCCGGCAGGTGGCGCGCAAATGGTGCAGGCCCTTCAGGTTGCCGCACTTGCATTCCCAGTTTCCGATCGAATAATCCACGAACTCGAGCTGCGACATCTCGCGGAAATCCCGGATCGGAAAGACCGACGTGAACACCGATTGCAGCCCGCCGTCCTCGCGCTCGCTCGGCAGCAAATCCATCTGCAGAAAGCGCTGGTACGACTTCTTCTGGACTTCTATCAGGTTGGGGATCTGGATCGACCCTTGGATCTTCGCAAAATCCAGTCGCTGGCGTTCCCGAACGTGCTGGTTGTTGGACATGCCTGATTTACCTCATTCCCTTTCGGGCAGGGTGCCGATTCCTTCCAAAAGACACGTAACCGTGCTGCTCTGCGGTTTGCCCAGGGCCGCTCTGCACACGGTTAGTGAAGGTCCCTTCCGGACCCGATTTATTGTTGGCAAAACCGTCCGTAGCTTTCGTACCAAATTCCCCCGGCGCAACCGCTCTTCCCTGGCCGCGCCCGACTCCGAAGCCCGAACCGCGGATCGCCGGCCGCCGAGGGGCCGGCGATCCCTTACTTGATCTCGACCTTCGCGCCCGCCTCTTCGAACTTCTTCTTGATGGCCGCCGCTTCGTCCTTGTTCACGCCTTCCTTCACCGTCTTCGGAGCGCCGTCCACCAGGTCCTTCGCTTCCTTCAACCCGAGGCTGGTCACCTCACGAACGGCCTTAATCACGTTGATCTTGTTCCCGCCCACGTCCGTCAGCACTACGGTGAATTCGGTCTTCTCTTCCGCTGGTGCTGCTCCAGCCGCCGCCGCTCCGCCACCGCCTGCCGCTGCAACTACGGTCGCAGCCGCCGCGGACACGCCGAAGGCTTCTTCCATTTTCTTCACCAGGTCCGACGCTTCCAGAAGCGTCAGCCCCTTGATTTCTTCCAGGATCGTTTCGACTTTCGACATGACTGCTGTTTCTCCTCTCAATTTCTGAATCAAAATTTTCGGAACCGCGGCGGGCGGGGCCCGCTTGGCCCCAAACCCTTACGAACTAAACTTGTTGGCCTTTACTGCCTCGCTCACCGTCACCGCCAGGTTGCGCGGCACCGCGTGCACTGCCATCGTTATCCGCTGTGCCGGCGCGTTCAGCAGGAACATGATCTTGCTGATCAGTTCTTCCTTCGACGGCATCTCCGCCAGTTGCTTGATCTCGGCGATCGAGATCACCTTGCCTTCCACCACGCCGGACTTGAACTGGAATGCCGGCACGTCCTTCGCGATCTTCGTCAGCGCCTTGGCCAGCGCCACCGGATCAGTCTGCGTATACGCGATTGAGTGCGTGCCTTTCAGGTTCTTCAGCACTCCCTCCGCTGGTGTCCCCGACCCGGCCAGCTGCGCGAGCGTGTTCTTTACCACCTGGTACTTTCCGCCCGCCGCCTGCACCGCCCGGCGCAACTTCGTGTCGTCTTCCACCGTTATGCCCTGGAAGGTCGTCAGAATCACCGTCGAGACCTTCGCTAGCTCGGTCTTCAGGTTGTCCAGATCCTTCTGCTTTTCACTCTTCTTCTTCATGTCGTTTCTGCCAATCCCTTCCGGCTTTACGCGGCCGTCGCTAATGTTTCGGCCTCGGCCAGATCCACCGTGATCCCCGGCCCCATCGTCGACGTCAGCGTTATCCGCTTCACGTACTTGCCCTTCGCCGCTGACGGTTTTGCCTTCACCACCGCCACAATCACCGCGTGCGCGTTTTCCGCAAGCTTGGACGCCTCAAAATTGATTTTCCCCACCGGGCAGTGCACGATTCCCGCTTTGTCCACGCGGAACTCCACCTTGCCCGCCTTGGTCTCCTTCACGGCCTTGGCCACTTCCACTGTCACCGTGCCGGTCTTCGGGTTCGGCATCAGTCCGCGCGGGCCCAGCACCTTACCGAGTTTCCCGGCCGACCGCATCATGTCCGGCGTGGCGATGACCGCGTCGAAATCCGTCCAGCCTTCCATGATTTTCTGGACCATGTCGTCGCCGCCCACGAACTCCGCTCCCGCGTCGGTCGCCTCGCGTTGCTTTTCGCCGCCTGCCAGAACCAGAACGCGCACGGCCTTGCCCAGTCCATGCGGCAGTACAACCGTTCCGCGAACCACCTGATCCGAGTGCTTCGGATCGACTCCCAGGTTGATCGCCAGCTCCACCGTCTCGTTGAACTTCGTGTGGTGCGTCTTCTTGATCAGCTCCGCTGCCTCCGCGAGTTTGTACGGCCGCGCTTCAACCCTCTTCCGCGCGTTCTCCACGTGTTTTCCTGACTTCTTCATCCTGCTACCTCTTTACCTGAACCCGCCATAAAGCGGGTGAAGGGTGTCGAATCTCCTCGCGCCTCTCACTCCTCAGGCTTCCACGACCTCCAGACCCATGTTGCGCGCCGTACCCATCACCGTGCGCACCGCGGAGTCCAGACTAGTGGTGTTGAGATCGACAAGCTTGATCTTCGCGATTTCTTCCACTTGCTTCTTCGTTACTTTCCCCACCTTATTGCGGTTCGGTTCCGGCGAACCCTTCGCAATCCCCGCCGCGCGCAGCAGCAGCACCGACGCCGGCGGTGTCTTCAATATGAATGTGAAGGACCGGTCCGTATAAATCGTCACCAGCACCGGAAAAATCATTCCATCCGGCTCTTTCTGCGTCTTCGCGTTGAACTGCTTGCAGAAATCCATGATGTTCACGCCGTGCGGGCCGAGCGCCGTTCCGACCGGTGGCGCCGGAGTCGCTTTGCCGGCCGGCAATTGCAGCTTGATGGTTGTCTGTACCTTCTTTGGTGGCATCTTTCGCTAACCTCAATCTCTTCGCCCGGGCTTCCGCCCGAAACTGTTATCCAAGCTTTTCGACGCTCGCAAAATCCAGTTCCACTGGCGTCGAGCGCCCGAAAATTGTTACCGAAACCTTCAGCCGGCTGTGATCGTTGTCGATCTCTTCGACCGTGCCGTTGAAATTCGCAAACGGACCGTCCACGATCCGCACCTGCTCGTTCCGTTCGAACACCACCTTCGGCTTTGGCCGGTCAATCGGCGTGTGCACCCGATTGATAATCGCGTCCACTTCCGCCTCCGACAGCGGCGGCGGCGCAGTCGCCGAGCCCACAAATCCTGTCACCCGCGGCGTATTCCGCACGATGTGCCACGTGTTTTCGTCCAGATCCATCTCCACAAGCACGTATCCCGGATACGACATGCGTGAAGCCACCGTCTTTTTCCCCCCGCGCACTTCCACCACGTCCTCGGTCGGTATCAGCACCCGCCCGATTTTGTCCTGCAGGTTGAATGCGGCCACACGGCTTTCCAGGCTTTCTTTCACCTTCTTCTCGAAGCCCGAGTACGTGTGGATGATGTACCACTGCATCGACATAAGTCGTTCCGCCCTTTAAACGTGGAAATAATTCAGCAGCCGGTCCAATCCCCATTGCGCCAGCCGCTCCACGATCGTCAGAAACACGCCAAAAAACGCTACCGTCGCGATCACCACTCCCGTCGTCGACACCACATCGTCCCGGTTCGGCCAGGTCACCTGCTTCATTTCCACCCGAACATCGTGCAGAAATTCACGCGTGCCCTCGATACTCCCGGTCACCTTCCGCGCGAGTTCGTTGCCCTTCGATTCTTCGTTCGCTTTGTTGACCGCCTGCGTTGCCATAACTTCTTTTCACCCGCACGAACCTCGCGGCTCGTGTCCTCACCGAATCCTGGCAGGGGAGGAGGGATTCGAACCCCCATACCCGGTTTTGGAGACCGGAGTCCTGACCGTTGGACGACTCCCCTTTATCCCGAGCTCACCCTGGGGGACGGCACGGGTTTAACCCGCGCCACCCCTGGCAGTTCTTCGGGTTGAGGGATTAACCTCGCCCCTTCATGAGCTCAAACTCCTTTTCCGGCTCCAGCCCTTTCCAAACCTCTTACTTCGCCTCTTTGTGCGGCGTGTGCTTCCGGCACGCACGGCAAAACTTCTTCGTCTCCATGCGCTCGGAGTGCTTCTTCTTGTTCTTTGTCGTGGTGTAGTTCCGGTTCTTGCACTCACCACACTGCAACGTAATGATTTCTCGCATTTCCTGAATTCCTTCTCACAGGTCCTCGGCCGGCTCTGACCGGCCTCCCGGTACCAGAATTATTCGAGAATATCCGTCACCGCTCCGGCGCCAACCGTATGGCCGCCTTCGCGAATCGCGAAACGCAACCCCTTCTCGAGCGCCACCGGCGTGATCAACGTCACTTCGCAGCTCACGTTGTCGCCCGGCATCACCATTTCCACGCCCTGCGCCAGCTTTACGTCACCCGTCACGTCCGTCGTCCGGAAGTAGAACTGCGGACGATACCCCGTGAAAAACGGTGTATGCCGGCCGCCTTCCTCCTTCGTCAGAACGTACGCTTCCGCCTTGAACTTCGTGTGCGGCGTGATCGAGCCCGGCTTGCACACCACCTGCCCGCGTTCCACGTCGTCCTTTTCCGTGCCGCGCAGCAGCAAGCCAACGTTGTCGCCCGCGATGCCCTCGTCCAGCAGCTTCCGAAACATCTCCACGCCCGTCACCACCTTCTTCTGGGTTGGACGGAAGCCGACGATTTCCACTTCCTCGCTCACCTTCACCTTTCCGCGTTCCACGCGACCCGTTACCACCGTGCCGCGTCCCGAAATCGAGAAGATGTCTTCGATCGGCATCGCGAACGGCTTATCGACGTCGCGCACCGGTAGCGGCACCTTCTCGTCCACCGCCGCCATCAGTTCCAGAATCTTCGCTTCCCACTTTTCGTCGCCGTTCAACGCCTGCAACGCGGAACCGCGAATCACCGGCACCGTGTCACCCGGAAACTGGTAGGTCTTCAGAAGCTCGCGAACCTCAAGTTCGACCAGTTCCAGCAGTTCCGGATCCTCGACCATGTCGCACTTGTTCAAAAACACCACGATGTACGGCACGCCCACCTGCCGCGCCAGCAAGATGTGCTCGCGCGTTTGCGGCATTGGTCCATCCGTCGCCGCTACCACTAGGATTGCTCCGTCCATCTGCGCCGCGCCCGTGATCATGTTCTTGATGTAGTCGGCGTGGCCCGGGCAATCCATGTGCGCGTAGTGGCGGTTCGCCGTCTCATACTCCACGTGCGAAACCGCGATCGTGATCCCGCGCTCGCGCTCTTCCGGCGCGTTGTCAATCGAGTCGAATGCGCGGAACGCCACCTTTGGATTGTGCTTGCTGAGTACCTTGGTGATCGCCGCGGTCAGCGTTGTTTTCCCGTGATCGATGTGTCCGATCGTGCCAATGTTCACGTGCGGCTTACTGCGCTCAAATTTCTCCTTTGCCATATGCTTTCATCCTTTGCGCAAAACGCCTTTCGCCTCGCGCCTCGCGCCCAATCTCTGGAGCGGGGGACGGGATTTGAACCCGCAACCATCACCTTGGAAGAGTGAGACTCTACCGTTGAGTTACCCCCGCTCGATTCGGACTCTCTCTTCTTCACCATTCCATCAAAACATTCACCAAATCCTGGAGCCTGGGACCGGGATTGAACCGGTGACCTCGTCCTTACCAAGGACGCGCTCTACCAACTGAGCTACCCAGGCGCAACCCGATCCTCCAAACACATCTCGCTTCGCAGCGCGCACATTTCCAATAGCCACCCTGTCGCGCTTTCTACCGCCTTCGAACATCGCGTTGGCGATTTCCCTGCGGTTGCCTTGTCTGTCGCTGACTGTCGCCGTCTGGGCGGCGGCTCCTCGCCGCTTCCTGTTCTGCTGCGGGCCGAATCCTGGTGGACGGGGAAGGATTCGAACCTTCGTAGCCCGCAAGGAGCGGCAGATTTACAGTCTGCTGGTTTTAGCCACTCACCCACCCGTCCGCAAAATCTGTCGACACCAACTGCCAGTCATCCTTCTGGCTCTCAAAATTGTCTGCGGGAGCTGCGACGGACCAAAACACAAAACGGACTCGTGTCTAAAGACACCAGCCCTCTTATGTTACCATGTCGGGATTCGCTCCGCCCTC
>Ga0306924_10001744_pt1 | contig 20099 bp, 19 predicted proteins | sample sta12Can44000111_FD_203756 | JGI IMG/M metagenome (GOLD analysis project Ga0306924, IMG submission 203756) | Lab enrichment of tropical soil microbial communities from Luquillo Experimental Forest, Puerto Rico - statanox.12C.anox.44.000.111 (v2)... | ecosystem: Environmental > Terrestrial >...
GTTGTAGGCATCGACGAAGGTGAGAAACGAGTAGAACGAGTCGCTCGAATCCACCCCCATCGGCTGGCCGATGCCGTAGGCGCGCGTGCCGGCCTTCTTGCGGTAGGCGGGCTGCACGGCGTCGCACCAGAACGCCCAGTACTCCTTCCAGGTCGTCGGAATGTCGGATTCCTTGAACCCCGCCGTCGCCAGCATGTCGACCCAATACTGGATGTGCATGGTCTGCTGCTTGAGCGGGAAGGCGTAATAGGCGTGCTTCTTCGCCTTGTCGTTGAAGAGCCAGGTCGTCTCGATGGTGTTGGGCGCAAATTTGTCCTTGATCGGCACGAGCACGTCGGAGAGGTCCTCGAGCTTGCCCTCGTAAGCCCATTTGCCGGTGACCTGGAAATCATAGACATCGGCAAAGCCCACATCGGGAGGCGTCCCGGCATCGAGCGCGGACACGGTCTTGGGGATCATGTCCTGCACGGGATATTGCGAGAGGTCGACGCTCACCCCGGTTTGCCGCTCGAATTTTTTCACCGCTTCGAGCAGCGCGTCGTCTTCCGATTTGTAGAATCCCTTCGTCCACCAGACGGTGAGCTTTTCCTGCGCCACCGCGGGCGCAGCGGCTGCCATGCATGCCGCGGCAAGCAATCCGAGCACCGTCGAGGATTTCGGCATGGCAACCTCCCACCTTGCGCGATCTGCGTCGCCTCCGGCGTGCACGTTATCACAGTGGGCACCCGACCGGCAGCCCCGACGGACGCGCGCCGCCAAAGCGGTATTTGATTTACATCAATGCGGCGACGCGCCGTTCGGCTCACGGGAGCTGTCGCCGGTAGTCACGGTCTGTCCTTCGAGTAGCTTCTGAGTTCTGCGACGAATAGACTCTGGGTGGAACTTGGTACGGGCTTGTAAGTCCCGTCGGGATTTCACTCCCCCAGCGCCTGGCCCAGCACTTGGTCGGGCGCGTCATCGAGGCAGCATGTCGAATCTCCGAAGCATATTGGTCCTCGCGGTGAGCACATGGGCATTCCTCGTCTGCTTTGCAGTGTGGCTGATGTTCGGAGTAATCGGTATTCCGATTAAAGAAGAACTGGGTCTGAACGGGGTCGAATTTGGCCTGCTCACTTCCACCCCAGTGCTCACCGGTGCGTTGTTTCGCTTGCCGCTTGGCATCTGGACCGACAGGTTCGGCGGCCGAATCGTAATGTTTGTGCTGCTGGTTAGTTGCGCGATACCGGTCTGGTTCTCTAGCTATGCCGACCGACTCTGGCAGTTCCTATTGCTTGGGCTAGCGCTCGGCGTGGTCGGCGCCTCTTTTGCTGTCGGCACGCCCTATGTGGCGCGCTTCTTTGCGAAGGAGCGGCGCGGTTTCGCCATGGGCGTGTTCGGCGCCGGCACCACTGGCGCAGCGATCAACATGTTCGTCGCTCCGGCGTTGATGGCTAGCCACGGCTGGCAGTCCGTTCCAAGATTTTACGCTGTGACGCTTTTGATCACTGCGCTGATCTTCTGGGTTCTTTCCGCGCCCGACGTATCGGCGCCCGGCAGGAAAGGTGTCTCGTTGAGGCAGCAGCTCTCCGTCCTGAAAGACCCTCGCGTCTGGAAATACTGCCAGTACTACTCGATCGTATTCGGCGGCTTCACGGCACTCTCAGTATGGATGCCGCAATATTTCGTGCAGGAATATGGACTGAGCATCGCGCAGGCAGCGCTGTTGGCTGCATGTTTCTCGCTCCCGGCGGGCGTATTGCGGGCAGTCGGCGGCTGGCTGGCGGATCGCTATGGCGCACACAATGTGACCTGGTGGGTCTTGTGGGCGGCATGGATCTGTCTGTTCCTGTTGTCCTATCCGCAAACCGATTTTATCGTGCATACCATTCGCGGTCCTGCACGATTCCATATCGGATTGTCTGCACTGCCGTTCACGGTCCTGCTCTTTGCCCTTGGCGCTGCATTCGCCTGCGGCATGGCTTCCACATTCAAGTATGTCGGCGATGATTTTCCGGAGAACATGGGCATCATCACCGGCATCGTCGGTCTCGTGGGCGCGCTTGGCGGTTTCATCCTGCCGATTCTGTTCGGCCTGATCCTCGACTTTTTGGGGATCAACTCGAGCTGCTTCATGTTTCTCTACGGCGTGGTCTGGGTATCGTTGATTCTGAATTACATAACTGAAGTGCGACGCCTGCCGGTGATGGGTGAAAAAGTGCCGCCCGCGCCGACAGGGACAGGAGCGGCACGATGAGCCATTTTCTCCAGCGTCTCGCCAATCTGGCCGTTGCGACCGAGCTCCACCGTCGCCCCTTCCTGCCGACAGGTTGATTGTCGATCAAATTGAGCGGGAAGCGCTTTAGGAAGCGAAACAGATGCCCGAGAGCGTTGCCGGTTCCTCGTTGCCGCCGGCGCTGGAGCGCCGGCGCAAATATGCCGGACCGGCCCTGTTCTCCTACGGCTTCCGTCCGCTCTTCCTCGCCGGCGCGGCATGGTCGGCCGCCTGCATCATTCTCTGGATCCCGCAATTCATGGGCGACTTTTCGTTGCGGACCGCGTACCCGCCCCTCGATTGGCACATCCATGAGCTGCTGTACGGCTACGTCGCGGCCGTCGTTGCCGGATTCCTGCTCACCGCGATCCCGAACTGGACCGGACGACTGCCGATCAACGGCCTGCCGCTGATGGCTTTCGCCGCGCTCTGGGTAGCCGGCCGCATTGCCATCCTGTTATCGGGGCAAATCGGAATCGTGCCGGCGGCCCTCATCGACATCGCATTCCTTGCGACCCTGGCATTCGTCGCCGCGCGCGAGATCATAGCGGGCAGCAATTGGCGCAATTTACGAGTGCTGGCGCTCGTCGGCATCCTGATCGCCGGAAACATAATCTTTCACGCCGAAGTGTATCTGTCCGGCATCGCCGATTACGGCATCCGGATCGGCATAGCCGGGATCATCATGCTGATCTCGCTGGTCGGCGGCCGTATCGTGCCGAGCTTTACCCACAATTGGCTGGCGCGCCGAGATGAAGGGCGGATGCCGGCGCCATTTTCGCGCTTCGACATGGCTACAATTGCCGTAAGCTTGGCCGCGCTCACGCTTTGGGTTGCATTGCCGGATAACGTTGTCACCGGTGGCGCGTTGATCGTCGCTGCCATCATGCAGGCCGTTCGGCTCGCCCGCTGGGCCGGCGACCGCACGATCGCCGATCGGCTCGTGCTGGTGCTGCATGCGGGCTACGCGTTCGTGTCCATCGGCTTTGCGCTTGTTGGCATTTCCACGCTCTATCCGCTGGTCATACCGGCGAGCGTGGGGATTCACGCCTGGACCGCCGGCGCCATTGGGCTGATGACGCTCGCCGTGATGTCGCGAGCGAGCCTCGGGCATACGGGACAGCCCTTGAGCGCAAGCGGCGGCACGCAAGCTGTTTATCTGCTCGCGCTCTTAAGCGCGCTATTGCGAATGCTTGCCGGGTTTGACGGCTCGATGATGGTGATGGAGGCTGCCGGTATCGCCTGGGCGGCGGCCTTCTTCGGGTTCGTATTGCTTTACGGGCCACTGCTCGTCAGAGGGCGCAAGTCGTAGCTCTCATAGGCGCCCGCCTTGCGCAGCTCCTCGACAATGCGATCGGGCGTCAAAGGCATCTGCGCAAAACGCACGCCGAAGGGTGAAAGGGCATCTTCAACGGCGCCGATCACCGCTGCCGGCGCCGGAATGGTGCCGCCTTCGCCCGCGCCCTTGACGCCAAGCGGGTTGAGCGGATTGGGCGTCTCCACGTGCTCCACCGTGGCGCCCGGCACGTCGGGCGCCGCCGGCAACAGATAGTCCGCAAAGGTCGTGGTCAGAGGCTGCGCGTCGGCGCCGTATCTCATCCACTCGAAGAGCGCGTTGCCGATGCCGTGGGCGACGCCGCCCTGCACCTGGCCTTCGACGATCATGGGATTGATAACGTTCCCGCTGTCGTGCGCGACGGCGTAGTTGAGGATGGTCACGCCGCCGGTGAACGGGTCGACCTCGACTTCGGCCACATGCGTGCCGTTGCAGTGCGAGGCTTGCGGCGGGGTGAAATAGGCGGTGTGCTCGAGGCCCGGCGCTTGGCCCTCGGCGAAGGAGAAGCCGGGCATGCCCTGCGCAAGCCGCGCCAGCTCCCCGAGCGGGATCGACGGCTTGTTGCCGGTGCGCGCGCTCGCGCGGCCGTCCTCGACCTCGATCTCGTCCTGCGCAACCTCGAGGACGCGGGCAGCGAGCGCAACGATCTTCTCGCGCACGGCGGTTCCCGCAAGCCGCGCCGACGAGCCGGCGTTGACCGCCTGGCGGCTCGCGAAAGCGCCGATCCCCTGCGAGATCGCCGCGGTGTCGCCCGCGGTCATGACAATGTCGCTCATGGCGCAGCCCACTTCATCGGCAACGATCTGCGCCAGCGTCGTGACGGTGCCTTGCCCCTGCGTGGTCGCGCCGGTTGCGACCGCAACCTTGCCGTTGGGCAGGACGCGCACGGTGACGCCCTCGAACGGACCCAGCCCCGTGCCCTCGACGTAGTTGGCGATCCCGATGCCGAGGTAGCGCCCTTGCGCGCGGGCCGCGCGCTGGCGCGCGCGAAAGTCCTCGTAGCCGGCGAGCTTGAGCGCGCGCTCCTGGCTCCTCGGGAAATCTCCGCTGGCGTAGACGAGCGGCTTGCCGTCGCGGAACGTGAGCCCGACGGCGTAGGGCATCTCATCCGCACCAACCATGTTGCGGCGGCGCACCTCGCCCGGATCGAGCGCAAGGGCGCGCGCGATGCGGTCGATGAGCCGTTCCATGGCAAACACCGCCTGCGGCCGGCCGGCGCCGCGCACCACCGTGGTCGGTACGCGATTGGTGAGCGCCACGCTGAGCTCGAGCCGATAGGCGGGCACCCGATAGGGTCCGGGGAACGTGGTTGCCGCGATATAGGGCGCGATGATCCCCCACGGCAGGAAGGCTCCGGTGTCGTGCAGCAGGTGGCCCCGTAGCCCCAGGATTCTTCCGCCGGCATCGACCGCGATCGCCACGTCCCAGTGCTGGTCGCGCTCCTGCGTGGCGGAGAGAAAATGCTCGCGCCGGTCCTCCTGCCAGGTCACCGGGCGACGAAGCCGCATCGCCGCGGCAGGGATGACCGCCTCCTCGGGATAGAACGGCGCCTTGGTCCCGAACCCGCCGCCGACGAAGGGCGCAATCACCCGGATCGATTCCAGGTCGCGCTCGAAGAGGTCGGCGAGCGTGGCGCGCGCAAGGTGCGGCGTCTGCGTCGCCGACCAGACCGAGAGCACGTCGCTTGCGGTGTCGTGGCTCGCGAGCACGGCGCGGCCTTCCAGGCTCATGGCGCCGCCGCGATGAAGAAACATCTCCTCCTCGAAAACATGGGCGGCATTGGCGAACGCGGCGTCGACGTCGCCATAGCTCATGGGAACGCGCGCCGCGACATTGGTCGCAAGATCGCTGTGCACGCACGCGGCGCCCGGCTTGACCGCGTCGCGGCAGTCGCTCACCGCGGGCAGCGTTTCGAAATCGATATCGACCGCGGCGGCGGCGTCCTCGGCCGCATAGCGGCTCTCGGCCACCGCCACCGCGACCGCCTCTCCCACGAAGCAGACCTCGCCGCGCGCGAGCGCAAGCTGCGTGCGCGGCGTCTTGATGGCCGGATGGGGCACCAGCATCGGGATTTGCGTGACCGCCAGGCGTTGCGGCAGATCGTGCGCGGTGAGCACCGCATGCACTCCCGGCATGGTGCGCGCCGCGGACGCATCGACGGCGCGAATTCTTGCATGCGCATGCGGGCTGCGCACAAAGCACGCGTGCAGCATTCCCGGCAAATTGATATCGGCGACGAAGCGGCCGCGCCCGGTGAGCAGGACGGGATCTTCAAGGCGCAGGACCCGGGCGCCGAAATGCTTCGCGCCCATGGCCAAAGTTCCTCATGCGCAGCGCAGCGAAACGATACACCGAAAGCATTGCCTTGCAATCGGCGCCGATCGTACCCTCCACGACAGCGCAGAGGCTCATTCCATGCTCGACACTCAAAGGCCGCATGCCGTCGACGTGCAGATCACCGGGGCGCCGCTCGATTTCCAGGCGCATCTCGCCGCACTGGAGGCGCGCGGGCTGCTGCTGCGCATCGAGCGCGCGATCGACAAGGACACCGAGCTGCATCCGCTGGTGCGCTGGCAGTTCCAGGGCGGCCTGCGGGAGGAGGCGCGGCGCGCCTTCCTGTTCACCAATGTCGTGGATGCGCGCGGGCATTCCTACGACATCCCGGTCGCGGTCGGCGCGCTCGCCGCATCCGCGCAGATCTATGCCGTGGGAATGGGCCGCCCCGTTGATGAGATCGAGGCCGCCTGGGTGCACGCCATCGCCAATCCGATTGCGCCGGTTGTGGTCGGCTCGCCCGCGTGCCAGGCGGTCGTGATCGCGGGCGATGCGCTGCGCGGGAAGGGAAGGGGGCTCGCGCGCCTGCCGGTGCCGGTCTCGACGCCGGGTTTCGATGCAGCGCCCTACCTCACGGCGACGCTGTGCATAACCCGCGACCCCGACACCGGCATCCAGAACATGGGCACCTATCGCGCGGCGCTGAAGGCGCCCGACCGGCTTGCCGTGCGCATGTCCTCGCGCATCGGCGGCGCCGGCGGATACCAGCATTGGCGCAAGCACCATGCGCGCGGCGAGCCGATGCCGTGCGCGATCGTCATCGGCTGCGCGCCGGTGGCGATGTTCACCGGCGGCATGAAGCTTCCCGTCGACCTCGACGAGATGGCGGTAGCGGGGGCGCTCGCCGGTGCGCCGATGCGCACCACGAGGGCGGTCACGCTCGATCTGCACGTTCCGGCCGACGCCGAGATCGTGATCGAGGGATTGATCGATCCGGTTCTGCTCGAGCCGGAAGGGCCCTTCGGCGAAAGCCATGGCCACGTCGCGCTCGAGGACTTCAACATGTCGATGCGCGTGACCGCGATCGCGCAGCGGGCCTCGCCGGTATTTGCCTCCATCATCAGCCAGGTGACACCGAGCGAATCGAGCGTGCTCAAGAAGGTCGCGATGGAGCCGTTGTTCCTCACCCATCTGCGCGAGCGGCTCGCCATCCGGGGCGTCCGGCGCGTGGTTCTGCACGAGCCGCTGTCCAACCTGCGCAAGGTCATCTTCGTGCAATATGCGCAGGGCACCGCGCACACCGAAGTCTGGCGCGGCCTGCAGGGAGCCTCGACGCTCCTCGCCGATTGCGGAAAGGTCTGCATCGCGGTGAGCGAGGACATCGACCCCGTGAACGCCGACGCGGTGTTCTGGTCGCTCGCCTATCGCTGCAATCCGGTCGAGGATGTGCACATCGTGCCCTATCGCTCGGCCGGCCATGGCCCCAAATCCGCGGCGCGCCAGGAGGAATCGACCATCCTCATCGACGCGACGCTCAAGGCCGCCGCACCGCCGCTCGCCCTGCCGGCGCGCGAGTTCATGGAGCGCGCGCACACGATCTGGCAGGAGCTCGGGCTTCCCTCGCTCACGCCGCAGCCCCCATGGCACGGCTATCTGCTCGGCGACTGGTCGAAGCAGTGGGATGTCTACGCGCAGCGCGCCGTGGCCGGGGAGTGGGCGAAGAGCGGCGAGGAGACGCTGGCGCGCCGCCGAGCCGGCCTGACGCCGGAGACGCCGGTACGCGAGGCGAAGGGGACTTCGCCCGATCCTTCGTAGGCTGGGGTCGAGGGCTACCTGACGTCTCGCTCGGCGGCAAAGCATGGACCTCGGATGCTCGTCATTCGACAGCATCGGTCCGCATTTGTCCGGTGAAATCCTTTCCATCCTCCACTGCCAGGGTTAGATTTAGCGCGACGAGGTCTCTGAAAGGATGATTTGTGCGCCGGGATGAAGCCATCTCAAAGCTGAAATCAACCGAGCATGCGCTGCGCGCGCAGGGCATTGGTGCGCTTTATCTGTTCGGATCGCATGCGCGGGACAATGCCGATCCGGACTCCGACATTGATGTGTTTGTCGATCCGGTTTCCGGCGAGGATTTCGGATTTCTGCCATTCATGCGTGCCTACGAGACAGTCCGCAAAGCATTTGGCGACGAAATAGAGATTGGATATTCAACGCGCGAAGGATTGGATCATCACGTCCGTGCGGACGTGGAACGGGAAGCGGTCCGGATCTTCTGATGGCGGCGAGCAAGAGCCCTCGCATTCGGCTGCTCCATATCCGCGATGAAATTGATGGCATGGCTGCGGCCGTTCATGGCTTGACCTTCATCGAGTACCAGGGAAGCTATACGCTGCGAGGGCAGCCGAACGTGCCGTGCAGATCATCTCGGAGGCCGCAAAGGCATTGCCGTCGGAATTGCTCGATCGCTATCCAGGTCCGCCCTGGGACGCAGTTATCGGCATCGGCAATGTTCTGAGGCACGAGTATCAACGGATCGAGGACCGGCGGATTTGGGAGATCGTGACAGTTCACCTTCCGCAAATGCGGCCGGTAATTGCGGCCATGCTCGCTGATCTTGAACAGTAGGTGTTGGCAGCAATCACACCACCACGGTCAGCCGCTTGGCGGCGCGGGTGACGCCGGTATAGAGCCAGCGGCCGCGGTTTTCGCGGAACACGTCGGACTCGTCGAACAGCACCACGTCGTCCCACTGCGAGCCTTGCGCCTTGTGCACGGTGAGCACGTAGCCGAAGTCGAACTCGTCGAATGCCTTGCGCTCGAGCCATTCGAGCGTCTCGATACGGCCGGTGAAGCATTCCGGGCGCACCGCGACCTTCACCGTCTCGTCCCGCCCCTCGCCGAGGTCCTCGTCGGGCACAATGCGCATGCGCAGGATCTTGCGCCGCGGCTTTGGCCGTTCCTTGACCACCCACAGTCCGCCGTTGAACAGGCCGTTGTTGCGGTTGTTGCGCAGGCAGACCAGCTTGTCGCCCGCAACCGGCAGCGCTTCGGCAAAGCCGCGCCGCTCGCGCAGCCGCATGTTGTAGGCGCGCCGCGTGGCATTGCGGCCGACCAGCACCTGGTCGGCATGGATCACGCGCTTGGGGTCGAGCTGCGCGCGCCCCACCACCTGCGTCTCTCCGTAATGCCCCGGCGCCAGCGATTTGCCTGCGCGAATGTCCATCGACAACCGCACGATGGGATTGTCGCGCGCCTGCCGGTGCACCTCGGTGAGCATGGCGTCGGGCCTCCCCTCGGTGAAGAAGCCGCCGCCCTGGATCGGCGGCAGCTGCGCAGGATCGCCAAGCACCAGCAGCGGCACTTCGAACGACATCAGGTCGCGCGCGAGCTCGGCATCCACCATGGAGCATTCGTCGATGATGATGAGCTTGGCGTGGGAAGCGGGCGCCTTGCTCCAAAGCTCGAAGGTCGGGTTCTCCTCGCTCTGCTCCTGCGGCTTGTAGATCAGGCGGTGAATGGTGGACGCGCCGTGACAACCTTTGCTGCGCATGACGCAGGCCGCCTTGCCGGTGAAGGCCGCGAACAGCACTTTGCCGTCGATGCCCGCCGCAATGTGCTGCGCCAGCGTCGTCTTGCCGGTGCCGGCGTAGCCGAACAGGCGGAATATGGAGGGGCGGCCGCGCGCGGCTTTCCACCAGTCTGCAATCGCCTTGAGCGCGGCGTCCTGGTGCGGGGTGAAAACTGGCATCGGGTGCGATTATGGTCGAGGCGTCCGCAGCTAAAAGAACAAAATCAGAACATTTGTCAAGCTTTGGCAATGCTACACTGGTGCATGCAAATTCTGATTTCGTCACGCCAGCGAAAGCGGGCAACCAGTAATCCGGTTCACGGTTGGGACAATACCGTGCCTGATTTTGATGTCGGTGGTTGCTGGATCGTCCGTTTCCGCGGACGATGACAACCGGCTCGGCGAACTAGCTAAAACGGCGCAAGGGACAATCGGTCATGAACGAAGACGTGCTCAATGGCAGCATCAGGAAATTTCTCAAGACGCTCGGGGTGAGCGCACAGCGCGAGATCGAGAAAGCGGTGCGCAACGCCTTGGCGGATGGCAAGCTCGGCGGCAACGAGAAATTCCCTGCCAAGGCGACCGTCATTATCCGCGGTCTCGGTGTCTCCCACGAGGTCGACGGCGAGATCGAGCTGGAATGACCGAGCTGAAACGATCGCGCGGCTTGCGGCCGTGCCGGCCTGCGTGCTTGTGAGCGGCTTTCGCGCCGCGTAAGTAGCTCGCGTCGGCCACCTGCCTGGACATCCGTGCATGCCCTTGACCCGCGTCGCCATTGCCGGCCTTGGCGCCATAGGACGCGTGCTTGCGCGCAGGCTCGCCGACGGCCTGCCCGGACTGGTACTCGCCTGCGCGGCAAGCGGGGATCGCGCCAAGGCGAAAGCCTGGCTCGATGCCGAAGGGATCGCCTGCCCGCTCGTAGAGCCCGCGGCCTTTCCGACGCATGCCGATCTCGCGGTCGAGTGCGCGCCGGCCGCTCTGATCGAGCAGATCTGCCGGCCAATGCTGGAAGCGGGGAAACGCGTGATGGTGCTTTCGGCGGGGGCTCTCCTGCCGCGCCCCGAGCTTGCCGAGCTCGCAAAGGAACGGGGAGGGCAGATCATCGTGCCGACCGGCGCGTTGCTGGGCCTCGACGCGGTCACCGCAGCGGCGGAAGGCCGCATCGTCTCGGTGCGCATGATCACGCGCAAGCCGCCGGGAGGGCTGCGCGGGGCGCCCTATCTCGAGCAGCACGGCATCTCGGTCGAGGGGCTCAACGAGGCCAAGCGGGTATTTTGCGGGAATGCCAGGGATGCGGCGGCCGGGTTCCCGGCCAACGTCAATGTGGCGGCGGCGCTTTCGCTGGCGGGGATCGGGCCTGACCGCACGATGGTGGAGATCTGGGCCGACCCCGGCGTCGATCGCAATTGCCACTCCATCGAAGTGGACAGCGACGCGGCACGTTTGCGCCTTTCCATCGAGAACGTCCCATCGGAAAATCCCAAAACGGGACGCATCACAGCGCTCTCGGTGGTAGCCGCTCTGCGCAAGCTGCATGCCCCTATACGGATCGGAACCTGAGTTAAGCATGTTTCCGGAGGGGAGGCGGCGCCTTCGCCCCGAATCCGCGCCGATCCGGATAAATACCATATTTTGCTTGCATATTTCCCACGAACAACCCTTTCCAGCCCTCCAAATAGCCATATTGGGAACCGCAACTCTTGCGCCATGGGCACCGCTGTGACCAGGCACCTGTGCGCCCCGCCGCCACTGTGGCGGAAACGTGAACCCAATTGCGCGTCGGGGCGACTAACCCGCAAGCCGGTCGTTAACCGCGATGCAATCAACATCAGACGAGGTTCTGATTGGGCGCATTGCGAACGGCGATCGGCTGGCAATGCAGGTTCTCTACGCGCGTTATCATGTGCGCGTATTTCGGTTTGTGGTGCGTCTGGTCCGCGATGAGTCGACGGCGGAGGATCTGATCAGCGAGGTGTTTCTCGAAGTCTGGCGGCATGCCGGCCGGTTCGAGGCGCGATCCGCGGTTTCGACCTGGATGCTGGCAATCGCGCGCTTCAAGGCGCTCTCAGCGCTGCGGCGCCGGCCGGACGAGGAGTTCAATGAGGAAAGCGCGGCGGCGGTCGAGGACGATGTCGATGATCCGGAGACCGCGCTGGAGAAGAAGGACAAGAGTACGTTGATCCGTGAGTGCCTTGCCGGCCTATCCGAGCAGCACCGGGAGATAGTCGATCTGGTCTATTATCACGACAAGTCCGTCGAGGAGGTTGCCGCGATCGTGGGCATACCGGAGAGCACCGTCAAGACGCGGATGTTCTACGCGCGCAAACGGCTGGCAGAGCTGCTCAAGGCGGCGGGAATTGAAAGAGGATGGCCATGAACGTGGTAAGTAAAGAAGAGCGCCATGAGCTCGAAGCGCTGTTGCCGTGGCACGCGACCGGAACGCTTTCGCGTCGCGATGCCGAGCGCGTTTCGCAGGCGCTTGCCGGCGACCGTGAGCTGGCGCGCTCCTATGAGCTGGTGCGCGAGGAGCTGGCGGAGACCATCCATCTCAATGAGACGCTGGGCGCGCCGTCGGCGCGCGTGATGGAGAAGCTGTTTGCCGCAATCGATGCCGAGGAGGCGCGCACCCCGCGTCGCAGGCATGCCGTCGACCTCACCCGGCGCATCTCGGATTTCCTGTCGCAGTTTACGCCGCGCACGCTCGCCTGGTCGGCGGCGGTGGGCGCGTTTGCCATTCTCGCGCAGGCGGCGATCATCGCCGGCGTTGTGCTGCGGGAAGACAGCGGCCCCGCAGGTCCGAAGCTCGCGAACGCGACCAGCCACGGCTCGTTTGCGGTCGTGCGGTTTGTGCCGCAGGCGACCGCCGATGAGATCACCAAGTTCCTGGGCGCCTACAAGGCGACCCTGGTGGAGGGGCCCCTGAAGTCCCCTGCGGGGCTCTACCGCCTTCGGCTGGCCGAGAGCCAGCTGCCGCCGACCGAGGCCGACCGGATCATCCGGCAGATGCAGGAAAAAGAGTCGAGGATCGTCGGCTTCATCGCGCCCGCCTCCGAATAGGTTTGTGCCCGCGCTGCTCTTCTCCCCGCGCGGCCGCCTGGCGCCGGCGCCATTCGCGCGCGCCGTGAGCGCCGTCTACCTCGCCGCCTTCCTCTCACAGCTGCTTGCGGCTCCTCCGGTGGTTGCGCGCGCCGGGCTCGCGCCCTTTGCGCTCGTGCAGGCGCTCGCCGTGTGGTGCTGGTATTGCCTGCACGCCAAGCGGGCGCGCGATGCCGGGGAGGACACCCTCGCAGCGCTCGCCGTCGCCGGCCTCTACGCGCTTGCGGTCGTCCTCCTTGTGCTCATGCTCGCGCTGATCGCCGATCCATTTCCCGGCAACGCAGCCAGCGCTCCCGCCGCAGGGCTTGCGGATTTCATCGTCTGGCTGCCTCTGCTTGCCATGCTGACCGGCGATCCCCATCCCGGGCTGTTCGGATACGTCGCCATCGCCGCGCTGATCCTTGTCGTGGTCACCATGCTGGTTGCGATTGCGTTCTCGATCATAGTGGGGCGACGGCCGAGCGCCGCGCCGATGCCGGCTGCGCCATGAGCGCCTCGCCCAGGCTCGTTCACGTCGCCGCGGTCGCCGCCAACGGTGTGATCGGGCAGGGCGGACGCCTGCCGTGGCGGCTCAAGTCGGATATGGCGCATTTCCGCAGCGTGAGCATGGGAAAGCCGGTGGTGATGGGGCGCAAGACCTATCTCTCGATCGGCAGGCCGCTTGCGGGTCGCACCAACGTCGTGCTCAGCCGCGACCGAAGTTTTGCCGCACCCGGCGTGGTGGTGGCATCCAGTCTCGAGGCCGCGCTCGGTGCGGCACGGGCCGATGCGCTCCGGCGCGGCGCGGCCGAGATCATCATCATCGGCGGCGCCGAGATCTATCGCCAGACCATTGGCGCCGCGGATCGGCTGGTGATCACGCGGGTCGACCTTATGCCGCGGGGAGAAGCGATGTTCCCGCCCATCGACCGCACCGTCTGGAAGGAAGTGGGCCGCAGCGAGCATGCGGCTGGGCCAGGCGACGATGCAGGCTTCGCCGTGCTGATATACGAACGTGCATGATGCTGCATTTCGCCTATGCCTCGAACATGAGCCGCCCGCACATGCGCGCGCGCTGCCCGCACGCGCGGGCGATCGGCACCATGACGGTGACGGGCTTCCGCTTCGTCATCGGTCCCGACGGGTTTGCCTCCCTCGAGCGCAAGCCCGGCAGTCGCGTGCACGGCGTGCTGTGGCGGCTGAGCATGCGCGACGTTGCTGCCATCAACGCTTACGAGAACGTGCAGTCCGGCCTCTATCTGCGCCGTCGAGTTCCCGTCCGGCTCACACCTTCGGCGAGCGCGCTGGTCTATATTGCGCGCCGGCGCGGCATCGGCGTTCCGCGGCCTGGTTACATCAGCCAGGTGGTCGCGGCCGCCCGCGACTGGAAGCTGCCGCAGCCGTACATCCGCTCGCTGGAACGCTGGGCGCCCTCGCGCTGGCGCGGCGCGCGCGCAAGAGAGACCGGCGAGGTCGCATGAACGTCACCCGCCACGTGCTCATCCGCGGCCGCGTGCAGGGGGTGGGCTTTCGCGCCTTCGTGGAATACGCCGCGCTCGACCAGGGCCTCGAAGGCTGGGTACGCAACCGCCGCGATGGATCGGTCGAGGCGGTATTCGCCGGGCCCGCGGCCGTGGTCGCGCAGATGGTGGATGCCTGTCGCGGCGGCCCGCCGGGCGCGCGGGTCGACATCCTCGACGAGCGCGAAGGCTCCGCCGCCGACCTCAGGGCGCGGCGCGCCGGCGAGCTGTTCTCGGTTCTGCCGACGGTGTGAATGTCCTAGAGCATGATCCCGAAAAGTGGGAACCGGTTTTCGGAAAAAGATCATGCTCAAACAAAGAGCTAGAGCGGGATGATGATTCGAAGAAAGATCATCCCGCTCTAGTCGCCGGCTGCTCCCGCACCGACAGCGCAGCTTTCAAACACGGCGGCAAATTCCTGCCGCAGCGCCTGGTCCACATCGCGCATGCCTGCGCGCACGCCAAGATCGGCGAGGCTGGTGACGCCGTAGCGCGGCTCGCGGATGCCGCACGGCACGATGCCCGCATAGTGCGAAAGGTCGCAGGCGACATTGAGCGCCATTCCGTGCAGCGTGACCCAGCGCCTGATCCGCACCCCGATGGCGGCGATCTTGTCCTCGCAATCCGCGCCCTTGTCGGGGCGGCGCACCCACACCCCGATGCGCCCGGCGCGCCGCTCGCCGGCGACGTCGAAGCGGGCGAGCGCGCGGATGATCCATTCTTCGAGCGCGGCAACGAAGCGGCGCACGTCCGGTCCGCGCCGGCGCAGGTCGAGCATCACATAGGCGACGCGCTGGCCGGGTCCGTGGTAGGTGAGCTGGCCGCCCCGTCCGGCGGCATGGAGGGGAAAGCGCGCCTCGATCAGCTCGCTTGTCCTGGCGCTGGTGCCGGCGGTGTAGAGCGGCGGATGCTCGAGCAGCCAGACCAGCTCGCCGCTGGCACCCTCGGCGATGGCGGCGGCGCGCGCATTCATGGCGGCGAGCGCGCTTTCATACGCGATGAGGCCGTCGCTGATCCGCCACTCGACCCCGTTTTGTGCGCATCCGTCCTGCCGGCGCGCACGCCCCGTGGCATCGCGGCGGAGTTCAGCGTTCAAGGGATTGGTCTCGATCCTCACCGGGTCTCGCTTCCGGATACAGCCGCTGCGGGCCCTTTCGGATACAGCCGCTGCGGGCCTTGAGCGGAACGCCCGTTGTCGCGCGAAGTCAAGCGCGGCCGCGCCCGCGGGAAGGCGCGGGGGAAGACCGGTGCAGCCCTTGTTCCGCAAGGGGTGATTTGTTACATCCAGCGCCACAGCTCCGACGCGAGGCCTCGCGGTCCGCGTTCATCCCTGCGGTCGTGGCGGAATGGGTAGACGCACTAGCTTGAGGTGCTAGCGGGGCGACCCGTGGAGGTTCGAGTCCTCTCGACCGCACCAGTAACTTCTCATCGCGCCGCACGAATATGAAGAGGCACCAGAACTGACCGACGAGCGGCTGGGAAACTCGGAACACCGGCCCAGCAGCATGGTCGGCCTCCTAATTAGTTCGGGAAATCCTGTCAGAATGTCCATTAGCGGACTACAACAAGCTGCGTCATGAGAGGCAGCAGGATGCTTGTGGCGATACCGTTGAGTCCCATGCCGAGCGCTGCGAAAGCACCGGAGATTTCGCTCGTCTGAAGAGCAGACGCGGTGCCGATGGCATGCGCCGTGACGCCGATGGCAAAGCCGCGGACGGCCTCATCATCGAATCTGAAAACCTTGAGCAACCCGCGCGCCATGATCGCGCCGGAAATGCCAGTGATTGTCACCGTCAGCGCGGTGAGCGAGGGCAGTCCGCCGATCTTCTCGGAAACGCCGATGGCAATCGGCATCGTTGCCGATTTGGGCGCCAGCGACAGCAGGGTCTCGGTCGAAGCACCGAAGCTCCAGCCGATGACCACCGCGGAACCGATCGCCGTTATCGAACCCACCACCAAGGCGATCGTCAGCGGCAAGAACATCGTCTTCATTCGCTCGATCTGGGCATAGAGAGGGATCGCCAAAGCTACGGTCGCCGGACCGACCAGAAAATGCACGAACCGCGCGCCGTCGAAATAGGTCTGGTAGGGCGTGTTCGTCAGCAGCAGCACGCAAATGATAAATGTCACGCTGACGAGGACCGGGTTGGCGATTGGATTCATTCCGCTGCGGCGGTAGATGCAATAGGCCGCCCGATAGGCAAGCAGCGTCACGCCCACCCACAGCACCGGCGAGGCCAATAGGTAAAGCCAGATGTCACGAAAACTCATCATCATTGCATCCGCTTTTTGTTCCGCGCTAGCAGCTGGCGCAGCGTCAGCGCGGTGCCCGCCATGGTGATGGCCGCGCCGCCAACGCCTGACATCACGATTGCTGGCCATTCTTCGGCAAGACGATTGAAGTAGATCATTACGCCCGTGGTGACCGGCACCAAGAGCAACATCAAATGTTGCAGCAGGGTGTTTCCCATCGCGCGCAGGCTGTCTGGAGCCTCACCGCGGATTGCGAGCACCATGAATAAGCACAGCATGCCGACAACCGGGCCGGGCAGCGGCAGGTTCAGTGATCGTACCGCGACTTCGCCGACGAGTTGGAACACCAGCAGCGATATGAACGCGCCAAGCATGGCAGCCGCCCGCCCATAAGTTCGAGTTTCGTGAGCCAGTTCCGGGTTGCAGCCCAGTGGGTGGAAACTAACCTTGAAGATGGTTCCATTAGAAGGTCCAATCTGGCAACATCAGGCATACCACTTTGGCCCCATCACTCGGGAGGATCGGAGATGAAGGCGCCGGGATGGGGCGATCTTTATGCTTGGCGGGTCGATCGTGACGACAGCACTCCGCTGTTTCGCAAGATTTATCTCCAGGTTCGATCGGCGATCCTGTCACAGGCATTGCGGCCCGGATCGAAGCTACCTTCGACGCGCGAGGTGGCTTCACAACTTGGCGTCGCTCGTGCTTCCGTGGTCTCGGCCTACGAGCAGCTCCTGGCCGAAGGTTATCTCTCGGGCAAGGTAGGTTCGGGCACCTACATTTCATCGGACTTGCCCGAGCCGATGGAGCGGCGCGTGCGCAGGCCCGCAGTAGGCCCTGCCGCTGCGGCCCGGCAAATCCGGTTGGAGGCGCGGGCTCAGATTTTTGAATCTTTTGACGGACCCGATGTGCAAAGCGAGGCTCTGCCATTTAACCTCGGGCGCTCGCGCGTCGATTCTCGCACGGTCGAGGCGTGGCGGAGAATCGGCCGCCGCGAATTCCGCTCGCTCTCCCCGATCCATCTCGGCTATTCCGAAGCACGCGGTCTCATTGAGCTGCGGCAGACGATTTGCGACTACCTCCGCGCAGCGCGAGCGGTGAGTTGTGAGCCGGAGCAGATTCTCGTCACGGCAGGCACGCAGCACGCGATCGATATTGCGATCCGCGTTCTGCTGTCGCCTGGTGACCAGGTTTGGGTCGAGGACCCCTGCTATCCGATGACCTACGGCGCGCTCGCAGCCGCCAAGGTGAAACGCAACCACATACCGGTGGATGCGCAGGGCCTCGATGTTGCTGTCGGGGTGCGAAGGGCGCCGAATGCCCGCGCTGTCTTTGTGACACCGTCGCACCAGTTCCCGCTGGGCGTGGTGCTCTCAATGCCGCGCCGATTGGAGCTGCTGGCTTGGGCACAAGATGCCGACGCCTGGATCATCGAGGACGATTATCACAGCGAGTTTCAATACTCGGGGAGACCGCTCGCATCGCTCCAGGGGCTCGACGATGCCAATCGCGTTATCTATGTGGGGACGCTCAACAAGATTCTCTTCCCTGGATTGCGAATGGGCTACGTAGTCGCGCCACCGTCGCTGGTTCAGGCTTTTGTCGGCGCCCGTTGCTTGATGGATCGGCAACCGTCCACCCTTCATCAGATGCTCATCGCTGAGTTTATGCGCCAGGGCTATCTTGCGGCGCACATTCGCCGGATGCGCCTGCTGTATCGCGATCAGCGCGATTTTTTGGTAGCGGAACTCACGCGTCGTGTCGGTACCAACGTGACCGTTCAAGCTCCCCCTCAAGGTATGCATCTCGTCGCCTACCTTCGCGACGGCCTGTCGGACATTCACGTCGAGCAGGTTGCGCGTGAGCATGGCGTGATCGTCCAAGCGATCAGCCCCTTGTATAAGGCAGCGCCTGGGCGATCGGGGCTCATGTTGGGGTTCTCCGGGTATTCGCCCGACGCAATGATCCCCGCGGTCGAACGGCTCGCTCGAATTGTTCGGAAACAGTAAAGCTGGGCACCAGCGACGACAGGACACGCCTAGCCGCACGGCCATCCTACGCCGAGCCTAGCAGCGCAAGACCGCCCTCATTTGTGCCAACGCGCCGTGCGCCATGCCTTCCGGTTCCGCGCTTGGCGCATGTTCCTTTCCGCGACGCATTGGACAGTCCGGCACTGCCGGAAAACCACTACATGAATCACTACATGAGAGGCTTCGGGCCCAAAAAATTATGCAATGAAATCAATAGAACTGCGGGTGCATGGTCGGAATCCTCTCGACCGCACCAATAAATCCGTACCCCCAAAAAAATTCTTGATCGCGAATTGCTGGGGGTACATTTGGTACTTGAAAATCACCTTCGACCCGGCAAAGCGCGAGGCCACGCTGACGGAGCGGGGCCTCGATTTCGCGGACGCCGGCCGTGGTTTTTGCGGGGCGCGAACTGACCGTCGAGGACACGCGACGCAATTACGGCGAGCCGCGCTTCCAAACGGTCGGCTTTATCGCAGGGCGCATGATCATGGTGGTATGGACTCCGCGGGGCGACGCCCGGCACATCATTTCGATGAGGAAATGCAATGCGAAAGAGCAAGCGCAGTATCGGCAGCGATTTACGGAAGGTTGACGCGCATGTGGTCGCTCCGCACGAATACGAAGACGCGCCGGAACTGACCGACGAGCAGTTGGCAAAGGCTGTATTGTCGATCGGGGGCAAGCGGCGAGGTCGTCCGCTTTCAGAACGGCCGAAGCGGGCGGTCAAACTGCGGCTCGATGCTGATGTCATCAACGCATATCGGGAGACCGGGCAAGGTTGGCAGATGCGCGCCAACGCCGATCTGCGCCGTGCCCGCAAACTCGACACGCCGCAACGCCAGAAGGCGACGCGTTAAGGCAATCCGCTTCCGATGCGAGAAGGTACGGCGGACGGCAGTTAGCCCCTTAGTATCGTGGGACCCCTTTTTCATTTTCAGGTCAAAACGCTTTCAATCACCAAGGCCTAAGCGGCTTTCTCTTGTAGTTAACTGATTGGGATCGCACCCGCGATCATGTGCGGATCGCGGGCGGCGCCCTCGGGCGTCGGAAGACGTTTTCCATGGTGCGGCTGGCCCCGATTTCCGGCACCTGACTCCGTATAGGTGCAAATAGGCTTCGGGCTGCACCAGCCCCAGAGAGGAGCCACGGACAGCCTGATCACCGGTGGATCACATCCCCGGCAGCGGCATGATTTCGAGAATTTCCACCCATGCTCCTGGCATCTGAACATGTGGGTGGTCCCGGCCAAACAGTTTTGCAGCCGCGTCATGTGTTTCGGCTTGCACGATAGAATAGCCGCCGATGTTGTTCTTCGCATCTGAAATGCCTGAGGCATCCGCGCGCTTCGTTTTGCCCAGTGGGGCCCCGCCCTCCAGAATGGATGCTTTGTTATCATTCATCCACTTCATCCACGCCTCCATTCCCTTGCTCCGCTGCTCCGGGGTGGAGTTTTTCATCATCCTTTCAAAGTCGGCCCCGGAGGCCATATAGATCGCCATGAATTTTTTCATTTTCGCTCCAACATGCAAAAGTGCCGGCCCACTCCACTGTGGTGGCTCGGTCAAGTTAAACCGCATCCTGGCTGGTTGCCAAGAGTACATTCCGGCGCGACAACGGCGGCGGGTTTCGTGGCGGCGACCCGCGCAGATTTGTGAGGGCGCCGGGACGGAATAAACCGCGCTGCGCGATCGCCTGAGCCGGCGGGTTGTACATCCGCGTTGCCGCGCGCCGGCGATCGAGCCGACTGCCGTATTGGCGCCGTCTCATTCGGGGAACCCGACGGCAT